>ERZ773213.511-NODE-511-length-22711-cov-86.453346_pt1 | contig 22711 bp, 19 predicted proteins | sample MGYA00580996_ERZ773213 | MGnify/ENA primary metagenome ERZ773213 (study PRJEB29015, sample SAMEA2738152) | human oral metagenome | biome: human oral; feature: human-associated habitat; material: saliva | place: China | collected 2197 ...
ACTACTCAGAACAACCCTCTCAAAACAAACGGTCCGAAAAACCCAGACCCCTCCACTAGTGACCGGGACGCAGCATCGATAGCGCCGGGAAAGTTGCACTGACGAAGGCCGAGACAGCGGCTTCGAAGTTTCTCCCTGCACTCTGCCCGTCCAGTTTACGCACGCCCTCTGCCGCGCCGAGCTTCCGGGCGACGCGCAGAGCAACTTCGCAAGAGAGGCGCTGGGACTTGTCAGCGTTGCTGGCTACTCCATCCGAGTTAATTGACAGGGTATGCGAGTCTGTCAGCTGGCGATGGAAGATGTGTCGCTCTTCGAGCAGATTAATACTCATGCGACGGCCTCGCTCTCGCGGCTGTCCATCCGCAGCGTGGAAGCAATTTGTGCGCCGACCGCACGTGCGACCGGCGGGGGAAAAGCGTTGCCAACCTGGCGATATGCGTTTGTTTTTGCCCCCGTGATTACCCAATCGTCAGGGAAACCCTGGATGCGGGCGGCCATGCGGACTGTCAGACGCGGGTCGCCCTCGAAATCGGGGTCTGGAGGCGCAGGCGCGATTGTTGAACCGTTGACGCCTAGTTCCGCCCAAGCTCGCCTGGCCCGGGTGGGACCTAAGTCGGGTCCACCATGCTTCTTAGAGCCGCCCACGAGCGTCGGTGCTATGCGGTCTGCGCGCCTCGCCCAATCCTTGGCACCTTGCCACCCGTGTGCCACCATGAGGTCCTCCAAAGCCTGTCCGACCGTGGGTGCGGCCTCGGACAGGGGCTGGGGGTATTCAAAGGGAGCCTCGATGTCGTCGCGGAAACCGACCGCAATCACACGTGGACGTAGTTGAGGAACGCCAAAGTCGGAGGCCTGGAGAAGCCGCCACTGGAGGGAGTAACCGATCTCGCGCAAATGATCCTCTACCCCAGCGCGGTACTGCGCGAACTTCGGATCCAGCAAACCACGCACGTTTTCGATCATGATGGCGCGAGGTTGAACCACGCGCACGAGTTCAATCATGGCGGGAAAAAGATCACGCTCGTCGTCGGGACCCAGTTGCTTACCCGCGTAGGAAAAAGGCGGGCAGGGCACGCCGCCGGCCACCAAGTCAACGCCAGCGAACTCGTGAGCGTGCTCCTTGATCCAGGGGACGACGTCGCCCTCGATAACGTTCCATTCCGGACGGTTCTTGCGCAGCGTGTTGCAGGCATGGTGATCGATTTCGACGACAGCACGGTGATCGAAGCCAGCCTGCTCCAGCCCAAGCGCCTGGCCGCCTGCGCCCGCGCAGATCTCGATCGATGTGAGGGCCATGTTCCACCTTCCGCCGCTCTCTCTACCGGACGATTGTTGGGGAGCGGTGGGCGCGGAGGGCCGATCAAAGCGCGAAACTGCGGCCAAGGGTGGGGTGTTCTCACTCATACGCGCAGACTACGGGCGGGCATGCACATCTGCGTCCCGGCGTGCGTCTGCGCGTGAGTATCGCGCCACGGACAACACGCGGATAGCTGTCCCGAGACCTCAGCGGGCGGCCAACGCAGCCAGGGCCGCTCCCGCGCTGATCGCGTCCGCGTCCATCACGAAGGCGGGATCGACGCAGTACATGCCCACACCCGAGGGAATCGCGGGGTTCGTTGAGGTGGCATCGGCCAACGCGGCGCGCACCTGCTCCTCGGGCAGTGAGGCGGCAAGCGTGCGCCCGTCGGAGGCCACACGCAGGGTGAGGCCCGCCCCGGCCTCGACGACCGGCACACCCACGCGCTCCAGGACTAAGGCCAAGAGCCCCGACGCCTCGTCCACGCGCACTCCGGCGGGAACGGTCGAGTCCTGCGCCAGCGAAGTGATCCGCGAGGCCACGCGGTCCACGTAGGCGCCGATCATGCCGTCGCCCACCCACTCCCACCCGCCCTCGGCGCGAGGGATGGTGGCCACGTCGGCGAAGGCCGCCACGGCCTCGTCGATGCGGGCGAGAGCCGTCTCGCTGGCCGGCGCCCCCTCGCGCGAACGATCGACGGCCCGGCCACCCAGGTAGATGATCGTCTCGCCGTCGGCTCTCACGTACACGGCGCCGTCGGCCATCACCATGCGCACTGAAAAGGCGGTGACCGGGGCGGGCAGAGCGCGCGGCATGAGCAGCGCGTGGCCTCCGCTGCCCTCGACGATCGATGCGCCCTCGCGCGCCGCCTCCGCGCCGTCCTCGGACTCATAGCCGATGATGAGGCGGAAACGACCGCCCGTGGAAGCGGAGAGGAAAGAAGCGACACCAGCGAACAGTGACGGGTCAGCACAGCGTGTCATGTGCTGAGGGTAACACCGCCCGTCCGGTGGCGGAAACCCGAGCGAATCGACGAGGCCGTGGCCCCCGCGCGGGAGCGAGCGGCGGAACACAGACGGGGGAGGGCGCCGCTATCCTGGAGGCAGCGATAAAGGAGGACACATGCAGCTGACGGACCTAACGGATGCGCTCTCGCTGACACGCCAAATGATCGACATTCCCTCGGTGTCGGGGCAGGAAGGCCCGCTGGCGGACGCCGTCGAGGCCGCGCTGCGCTCCGCCGGATTCGGATCCGTGCCCGCCCTGGAAATCCTGCGCGACGGCGACGCCGTGTGCGCGCGCACCCGCCTGGGCCTGCCCCAGCGCGTCGTCCTCGCGGGACACTTGGACACCGTCCCCATCGCCGACAACGTGCCCGGGCGCACCGAGATCCGCGACGGCGTCGAGGTCGTGTGGGGGCGCGGCTCGGTCGACATGCTCGGCGGATGCGCGGCGGCCCTGGCCCTCGCCTGCGAGGCCGGCCCGCTGATCGCGGCAGGCGCGCACGCGGCGCTCACGGCAGACGTCACCTGGATCTTCTACGACCACGAGGAGGTCGCCTCCCACCTCAACGGCCTGGGGCGACTTCAGCGCAACCACCCGCGGTGGCTGGCAGGCGACCTCGCCCTCCTGGGTGAACCCACCGCCGCCCACGTCGAGGGCGGCTGCAACGGCACGCTGCGCGTCATCGCGCGCTTCCCCGGGAGGGCAGCGCATTCCGCGCGCGCCTGGATGGGTTCCAACGCGATCCACGCCATGGCTCCCGTCATCGAGCGCATCGCCGACTACGGTAACCCCGTCGAGCTGGTGGACGGACTCGAATTCCGCGAATCCCTCTCGGTCGTACGCGTTGAGGGTGGCATCGCGAACAACGTGATCCCCGAGGCCGCGTCCATGACCGTTAACTATCGCTTCGCGCCCTCCAAGCGCGCCGACGACGCCCTGGAGTGGGTGCGCTCACTCTTCGAGGGCACGGACGCTACCATCGAGGTGGACGATCTGTGTGAGGGCGCCAGGCCCGGCGCGGACTCGCCGGTCGCCGAGCGCTTCCTTGCTGTCGCTAGGCGCGTCGCCGCCGAGGCCGGAGCCGAGCTAGGCCTTGCAGCCAAGGTCGGGTGGACGGACGTCGCACGTTTTACGCAGGTGGGTGTGCCCGCCATGAATTTCGGTCCAGGAGACCCGCTCCTGGCCCACACGCGCGACGAACATGCGCCCGTGTCAGATATTGTCCGGGTGCATCGCACACTCCGCGCTTTCTTGCTCGCGCAGTAGCCTCCACACGCCCATGGACTGCCCCGTGGCCTGAGTCCGCCCCACCCACGTCGACCGAAAGGATAGACCATGAGTACACCCGACAATACCTATCGCCGTGGCTCGCTCGTGCTACGTGGAGACCAGATTCCACACCTGACAGCTGACGCATCGCTGCTCCAGACGGAGCAGAGCGCGGACTGGAAGCACACCGATCCCTGGCGTGTTCTGCGCATTCAATCCGAGTTCGTCGAAGGTTTCGAAGCCCTAGCCAAGGTCGGACCCGCCATTTCCGTCTTCGGATCGGCTCGTACTCGCCCCGACGAACCTCTCTATCGGGCTGCGCAGCGTATCGGCCAGCTGTTGGCCGAGCGTGGCTATGCGGTCATCACTGGTGGTGGGCCGGGCATGATGGAGGCCGCGAACCGTGGCGCGTGGGAGGCCGGCGGTACGTCCGTGGGCCTGGGCATCGAGCTGCCACGCGAACAGGGCATGAACCAGTGGATCAACCGCGGCGTCAACTTCCGCTATTTCTTCGCCCGCAAGACCATGTTCGTCAAGTATTCGCAGGGCTTCATCGTGATGCCGGGGGGCTTTGGCACAATGGACGAGCTCTTCGAATCTGCGACCCTGGTCCAGACGGGGAAGATTCGGTCATTCCCGCTGGTGCTCGTCGGTACGCAGTACTGGTCCGGCCTTGTGGAGTGGATTCGTTCGGCCATGGTGGAGGCTGGCATGATTTCCCCAGGTGACGTGGAGCTGCTGCATGTCGTGGATGACCCTGAGGAGGCGGTGAGCCTAGCAACGGGTGAGTAGTGTAACGCGCTCATTGTGAGGGGTCCTGAAGCACTGACAAGGTCGTGTTTACTGGGAACGTCCATCGGTTAGCTTGTTTTTATTCCTGAGAGTGCATCACCTGTCAAGGACAACGCGCAGTTATCCGGTAAGATTGATGGGGTACCCCGCCGTGGGCGGCGTGGGCAGTAGTTTCGGAAGGAGTCCTCAACATGGCAGCGATGAAACCTCGCACGGGGGATGGCCCACTCGAAGTAACCGCGGAAGGTCGCGGCATCGTCGTGCGGATCCCCACTGAAGGGGGCGGTCGCCTCGTGATTGAGATGAGCACCCAGGAGGCGGGCGAACTCGCCGACGCGCTCACTCAGGCAATCTGATTGAACTCATTGCACAAGCGGAGGGACAGGTTCTTCCTGTCCCTCCGCTTGTGCGTCAGCGTGGGCCGCTGGTGTGCTTGTGATGCCCTGTCGGCTGCTCTAACTCAGTGTCGGGATTAAAGGACATAACGTGTTGGTTATGTTGAGAGCTTTCGGCCTGCTAGTACGGGAAAGTCGGTGTTGGAGGTGCTTGTTTCATCGCGTGCCTGAGCGTGGCCCTTGGGTGGGCGAGACGCTGCGCCGCGTGTGGGTGCTTGTTTCATGGGGAGTCTGTGTGTGGCCCCTTGATCCGTTACGGTGGGCGGGCAGGTTGTTTGCGCCGGCGGTATTCACCGTGCCAGGCCACCGTGCCAGGCCACTGGCTGCGCTACCGACGGTGCTACCGGCTGCGCCAGTGGTTGCGCTACCGGCGGTGCTATGAGTGGTAGTGCATGACTCCCGCCCGGTGAGTTATCCACGAATGTCGCATGCAATTCCCCCGATTCGGTGTCGCACCGCGTTTCCATATTGTTGGAATTGCAACGTTTGCGGACGCTGTTGTAAGTTCATTCAATCGAATTGCAGGCGAAACTGCTCCGAGGATGTGTGCTTGCACGCACGTGGGCCCGATACTTGGCGCGTGGGTCCGACACTTGGCGCGTGGGTCCGGTGGTATGCGCGTGGGACCGACACCTCGCGCGTGGACCCTCTAATCCGCGCGTGGGCGGCGCCGCCCAGGCGCATATCTAGGGGTTGACGTGCGTGTTACGGGGTTAACGAGCATGTTCAGCGGTTCGCGTGCGAGCGGCACGCCAGGTCAGGTGTCGTTGGGTCCAAGTCGCAGACCACCTTGCCTACGACACGCTATTGTCAGCGTTTGCTACCGAGGTGGTTTGTACTGTGGGCGCCACTCCGTCCTGAACCGTGACCTCACCGGCAGTAAATGGCGGAAATCGCGCTTCACGGGGACGTATGCGTGACTTGCTTGCCGATGACATCGCCATCAAACGGGGGGAATTGCGCTTCACGGGGACCCCTGCGTGACTTGCTCGCCGATGACTGCGCCGTCAAATGGGGGAATTGCACTATTAGAGGCGCGACACGCCGGCGACACGCCGAGGGAAGGCTTCTAATGGTGCAAAACCCCCACCATTACCCCCGGTGTCATGCTCCCTCACTGGTGCAGGACTGCCCGGCGGGGCGCCGCTAATGTCCGAACGGCGTCGCCTGCAGAAACGGGGGCGGGGTACGGGCGGCCAGCTCACAGGCGAGGCTTGTTGCCGATAAAGCGTTACACCCGATCGGGAAGATTCAACCCCAACTGATCGCGTGCAATCCTCCCGATGGGATGGCTCCCATCGGCGGCGCAAGCACGCTAGCACAATGACGGACGACGCAAGCGCACGTCACGGCCAACCCCCATCGGCGGCGCGAGAACGCCAGCCCGACGCCTCCGGCGACAATGCCAGGGAACGAGCCGCGACCAACACGTTTTGTCCAATAACCCCAGTTTCGCATGCCATTCCCCCGAGACCTGTACACGGCAGAAATTCACATCGTTGGAATTGCAACAATTCTGGGCGTGGTTGAACGTTCAGCTAATCGAATTGCATGCGAGATTGCTCAGACCAGACCCCCTCGTCACGCGCGTGGACCCGATGATGCGTGTCTCCACGATGCGGCTTGGTGCTAAGTGGTGTTACACCGTTTAGGTGGGTATTACACCAATTAGGGGTTGGTGTCATGCTCCCTAACCGGTGCAATATTCCCTAACTGGTGTCATGCTCACGATGGGGTTGAACCTGTCTGAGGCGCGTCGGCTCGAGTAGCGGGTGTGGCGTGGTCTGGTTTTGCGGACCGGGTGTTTTGAGGGTTGTTGGTTGTTATTAGTGGTGTTGCGCCCATTGGCGTGCGTATTGGTTGGGTGAGAGCCAGCTTAGCGCGCTGTCGCGGCTCTCAGTGCTTGACGGCGACAGCGAGGCCGTCACCGACGGGTAGCAGCGTGGGCACGAACTCCTCGGAGTCGCGCAGGTAGTTGACGACCTCGCGGGCGACGACGGTCCGCGCATCGCGGCGAGCGGGATCGGCGACCTGATCGTGCCACATGGCATGCATGTAGGCGAATCCGGTGTGCGCGTGCTGTGATGAGCTGTGTCATACTTTGCGCGAATGACGCGCTCCCGGGTCTGCGTGGGGACGCTGATGTGCATGGCCCGTGCCAGAATTGGGGCAGCTAGCAGGAAAAGGAAGGGGACAAGATGCACGGTTACGACGGCGGGCTGAGAACTCTCGTGTCTTCCTGTGTTGCCCTTGGAGTTGATTGTGCACGCGTGACGGATAGTGAGCGCGCGCAGGTTGTGGAGGCCATCCCGTTTGAGGTAGAGACGCAGCGACTGCGGCAAAAGATTCTCGCTGGTGACGATCCCCTGGGAGAGATGTTCTGTGCCCTTCGCTCATCGAGTGACAGGCGAACAGCAGGTCAGACGTTCACGCCGCTCGAAATCGTTCAGTCGATGATGAACTGGGCGCAAGGCAGGGCTACTCCCTCTCGTGTCGTGGACCCCGGAACTGGATCGGGGCGTTTCATTGTGGAGGCCATGAAACGTTTCCCTCATGCGAAAGGAATTGCAATTGACACCGATCCCATTGCTCTTCTGATGGCGCGAGCGAACGCTCACGTGTGGGGTGTTGATGATCGGATTGAGTTTAGACTTGCTGACTATCGAGACACCGTTATTGAAAAGATCGATGGCCTCACCCTCTATATCGGAAATCCGCCATACGTTCGTCACCATGAGATTCAGCCACGATGGAAGGAATGGTATGCTGCGACAGCTCAAGAGCTAGGTGTTCCATCCTCAAAGCTTGCAGGTTTGCACTCGTACTTCTTCTTCGCGACTGCGAAGTATGCTCAGCCGGGCGACATTGGTGCATTCATTACCAGCTCCGAATGGCTGGATGTCAATTACGGGGTGTCGTTGCGACGGTTGCTGCTCAGTGCTCTGACGCTTGAAGAGATACATGTCTTTGATCCGACGTCGCTTCCATTCGCAAATACGCAGGTCACGGGTGTCATTACATGTTTCGCATGCGGTGACGCCTCCGACAGAGTTCTTATGAGTCGTGTGGACTCCTCGTCTGGCCTTGGGTGCCTTGGTCAGGGAATTGGCGTTAAGCGCGCTGTTCTTGAATCCAGTCCGCGTTGGTCGTCGATTGGCCGTTCCCGCAAGAAGCATCCGCAAGGATTCGTGGAATTGGGAGAGTATTTTCGTGTGCATCGGGGGACTGTGACGGGAGCAAATCGAGTGTGGGTTGTTCGCAAGGATGACGTCGATTTACCCGAATCAGTACTTTATCCGTCAGTGACGAAGGCGCGTGAACTCTTTGCATCCGGGAATCAGCTGACATCCTCCTCGCACCTGAAGTGCGTCATTGATATTCCGCTTAATTACGATTCTCTCGATGAGGATAGCGTCGATCGCATTGAGCGTTATATTGCTCATGCGCGTCGTGTTGGTGCGGATCAGGGCTATGTCGTTCGTCATCGCAAGGCATGGTGGAGTGTTGGCCTATCTGCCGACGCGCCTATCCTTGCCACGTACATGGCGCGTCGTCCCCCACGATTCGTTCGTAACATAGTGCGGGCGCGGCACATCAATGTCGTCCATGGGCTGTATCCCCGAGAGAATTATTCCGATCATGAGCTTGCCATGTTCCTTCACTTTTTGAATCGTAATGTTGAACTATCCGACGGGAGAACGTACGCCGGAGGTTTAACTAAGTTTGAGCCAAAGGAGATGGAGCGCATCATGATTCCGAGTCTTGATCTCCTCAGGGAAGGAGCGTGTGATGGCGCGTCAGATTATGCCACTAGTTTGGTCGCGTGCTCAGCTTGAAATAGACGTTGATCGTTCGATCAGTGAGTTCAAAGAGAGACGTATTACCGAGCCGCACGCCGGGTATATTTCCGATTTTGAACATTATTGCGTCTATGTGCGTAACTTGCTTGAAGATAGCGATAATTTGCTAAATCTTTCATCGGTGGTGCGTCACTATCTGTTAGATGAGGATAAGAGGTACGCGCTGCGTTATCTTGCGTCACCTTTCATCAGTGATGATGATCTCAAGGTTCTTGCCGACGTTAAGTTTTCGGTAGCTGCGTTCGATAGTGACCCGGATGCCGCTGAGCGCGTAGCTCACGTGATTCGTGCGAGCATTGACCCTTGGCGTTTTCCCTGGTTTCGAGAGGGTAGGACGCCTACTGATGAAGAGCTGCGCATCGCTGTCGTGTCGTCAACGGCAATTATCGCGTCCAGTAGATCGCAAACCCGTCGTCGCTCTGAAGCGAAGGACCGCCAGGAAGGCGACATTGCTCAGGCTTTGCAGGACGCGGGACTTCGCAAGGTCAGGCGGCGAACCGTTGACACGCCCTATCGTGCGCCCGACATCGGTGAGTTCTGTATGGAATCGGTGCTGGGAGGGCACAAGGCAGACCTGATTGCGCGCCTGTACGACGGCAGGATTTTGGCCATCGAAGCGAAGGTGTCACATTCTGCGGTCAATAGTTATAAGCGCGTCAATCACGATACGCTCGCAAAGGTCACCGGATGGCTCGTGCAGTTTGGTACACACGGTGTGGTCCCCGCCGCTGTTCTTTCTGGTGTCTTCAAGGTTCAAAATCTTCTCGAGGCGCAGCAATCGGGCCTGTCACTGTTCTGGAGTCACGACCTCGATCAATTACAGGACTTTATTCGCCTCACTTGGGAGGCATAGACCGATCAGGGACGTCGCACGACCGAAAGGGGAACGGACAGCGCTGTCGCGGTTCTCAGCGCTTGACGGCGACAGCGAGGCCATCACCGACGGGTAGCAGCGTGGGCACGAATTCCTCGGAGTCGCGCAGGTAGTTGACGACCTCGCGGGCGACGACGGTCCGCGCATCGCGGCGAGCGGGATCCGCGACCTGATCGTGCCACAGGGCATGCACGAAGGCGATCGTGCCACCAGGGCGGAGGATTCGCACGGCATGATCCAGATACTGAGGAGTCTCATCCAAGTCACCGTCGAGAACAACCATGTCGTAGCCGCGTGCCGCCATGCGTGGAAGCACATCAAGGGCCCGCCCAGCGATGAGGCGTGTCCGGTGGGAAGACAGGCCCGCGGCGATAAAATTGCGGCGCGCGTGCCCGAGCAGCTCGGACTCGACATCAATCGTCGTCAGCACGCCATCAGGGGCCATGCCGTCCAACAGCCACAGGCCGGACACTCCCGCGCCCGTCCCCACTTCGAGGACTGCCCGCGCGCCAGACACGGCGGCCAGCATCCGCAAAGCGGCGCCGGTTCCAGAGGAGACGGGGGTAGCGCCCAGTTCGGATGCGACGGCGCGCGCGGCGGTCAGAGCATCGCTCTCCGCCACGTAGTCTTCGGTGTACACCCAGGTCTGGGCCTTATCCGCCATCACTGATCCTCACGTTGTTTCGGTCTCCTCGAAGCGGTGCGCCCACACGCGCCTCTCCACGCAACAGGGTACAGGCGAGGCGCGACCTGGGCGCGATGGCGCTCCGATTGCCCGCGAAAAACGCGATGAACCCCTGGCGCGTGCGTGCGCGAGACCCTCGAAAAGGAAAGAAGGCGACCCCTGGAACGGCTACGTTGCCCCGCACGAGCTGGCGTTGCTGGAGCGCCCCGATACCGCGGACGGATCCGCAAGCCGCAGTGGCCTCGTCAACCAGGACGATACCGCGGACGTGAGCGCGAGGGAACCTTAGTGCCGGAGTGGGGAGACCCCAAGCGGGCGACCCGCAAGGCCGCGGTTCACGCAGGACAGCTGCTTGGCGAGGGCAGTGAGCACCTCGGCGGCGGGACCGGTTGCGACGGCAACGGGTTCACCGCGGTCGCCGCCCTCACGCAGGGCGATGTCGAGGGGCACTTGGGCTAGCAGCGGCACCTCGTAGCCGAGCTGGGCGGTCAGGCGCTTGGACACGGACTGGCCGCCGCCCGCGCCGAAGATCTCCAGGCGTGAACCGTCGGGTTGGGGCAGGAAGGACATGTTTTCGACGACGCCGATGACTTTCTGGTTCGTCTGGGCGGCGATGGAGCCTGCGCGTTCAGCGACTTCGGCGGCGGCGACCTGCGGGGTTGTCACGACGAGAATCTCGGAGGTGGGTAGCAGCTGGGCGATCGAGATGGCGACGTCGCCCGTGCCGGGAGGCATGTCGATGAGGAGTACGTCCAGGTCCCCCCAGAACACGTCTGCAAGGAACTGCTGGAGGGCGCGGTGAAGCATGGGGCCGCGCCACACGACGGCCTGGCCGTCGGGCACGAACATGCCGATGGAAATGACTTTGACGCCGCCGGCACCCACGGGAGGGATCATCATGCCGTCGATGACCTGCGGGTCGTGGTCGACGCCGAGCATGCGCGGGATAGAAAAGCCGTAGATGTCCGCATCCATGACGCCGACTTTCAGGCCCTGGGCGGCCAGCGCGGCGGCCAGGTTCGCGGTCATGGAAGACTTACCGACGCCGCCTTTGCCGGAGGTGACGGCGATGACGCGCGTGAGGGAGTCGGGGCGGGAGAAGGGAATCTCACGCTCGGGGCGACCGCCGTTGAGTTTCTCGCGCAGCGCCTTCTTCTGGTCGTCGTCCATGACGCCCATTTCGACGCTAACGTTCTCGACGCCGTCGAGGGCGCCCACGCGCTCGGTGACGTCTTTCGTGATCTGGGTCCGTAGGGGGCATCCGGCGGTGGTGAGCAGGACCTTGATGGCGACGGACGAGCCGTCGATGGTGATCAGGTCGGGGGTCACCATGTTGAGGTCGGTGATGGGGCGACGGATCTCGGGGTCGATGACCTGGCCGAGGACTTCCATGACGGAATCGAGCGTGACTGGCATGGCCCCCACTCTACTGTTCGGTGTCCTCATCTTCTAGGGGACGAACGGCTTCGTCGCTCTCGTGCTCGCCCTCGGTAGATGCCTCGTTTAACGAGGCGTTGGCGGCGTCCGCAGCGATCTCGGCTCGTAGGTCTTCGAGCATGTCGCGCAGCTCAGAGCGCACGAAGTCGCGTGTGGCGACATCTTGGAGGGCCAGGCGCAGGCCAGCGATTTCTCGGGCAAGGTACTCGGTGTCGGCGAGGTTACGCTCGGCGCGAATGCGGTCCTGTTCGGCCACGACGCGGTCGCGGGCGTCCTGTCGGTTCTGCGCGAGCATAATGAGCGGGGCCGAGTACGAGGCCTGGGTTGAGAATGCGAGGTTTAAGAGGATGAAGGGGTAGGGGTCCCACGCGGAATCTTCGCTGATGCCCGCAAGAAGGAGGTTCGCGGTGATCCACGCCACGACGAAGATTGTCATGTAGAGGACGAAGCGGGGGGACCCCATGAAGCGGGCGGTAGCCTCGGCGAAGCGACCGAAGCCGTCGCCGCCACCAGAGGAGCGGCGGAAGAACCAGCGGCGCTTTTCGAGCGGGTTGTCCAGGCGATCAGCCATCGATGCTCCTTGCCATCATGCGGTCGGTCACGTCGTCGTCGAAATCTCGCCAGTCTTCGGGTAGCAGCTCGTCGAGCACGTCATCGACCGATACGGCACCGTGCAGGTGCCCATCCTCGTCGACGACGGGCAGGACCGTCAGGTTGTAGGTGGCCAGCAGTCGCGTGACCTTCGCGATGTGCGCGTTGGGGTCCACGGCCTCAATGTCGCGGTCCAGGATCGTTCCGAGCAGAGTTTGTGGGGGTTCGCGCAGCGCCCGCTGAATGTGGACCATGCCCAGGTACTGGCCGGTCGGTGTTTCCTGTGGCGGACGGGCAATGAAGGCGACGGTAGCGATCGAGGCTGGGATGTCTTCGCGGCGCACGGCTGCGAGCATCTGGGCGACGGTCGCGTTGGGGGCGAAAATGATCGGTTCGGTGGTCATTAGTGAACCCGCCGTGGACTCGTCGTAGGTCATGAGGCGTCGCACGTCCTCTGCCTCTTCGGGTTCCATGAGGGCCAGCAGGGACTGCGCCTGCGCGGCAGGTAGTTCGGCGACGAGGTCGGCAGCGTCGTCGGGTTGCATGACATCCAGAACGTCGGCAGCGCGCGCCGCCTGGAGAGCGGAGACTATCGCCACGCGGTCGTCGTCACCGAGCTCCTCGAGCACGTCGGCCAGGCGCGCGTCGGTGAGCTGCTGGGCGACCGCCATCTTGCGGTCGTGGGGCAGGGAGTGAATGAAGTCCGCTAGGTCAGCTGGACGCATGTCCTCCGTGTACTGCAGGAGCGCGGTGGCCGCCTGATTCGAATCGGTTTTAAGCAGGCCAGACACTTCGGAGACGTCCACTGTCAGGGTTTCGCCGCTGCGCGTGAAACCCAGGGATGAGGTGCGTACGCGTTGGACGTGCAGCGTGGAGATAACCCAGTCCTTGGGACGGCGTTGACGCATAGCCACGTCGAGGATACGCACCTGCCCGGAGCCGTCGTTCATGGTGACGACCCGGTCGAAGAGTTCGGACAGGACCAGGGTTTCAATGGGGCGCTGCGTGAATGAACGAATGTTGAGCAGGCCGGTCGTGATGACGGAACCGGATTCGATGGAGGTCACGCGAGTGAGCGGCAGGAAGACGCGCTTACGCGGCCCGACCTCGACGACGAAGCCGATGACGTTGGCCTCTGATTTCAGCCGAAAGATGACAACGACATCGTGAATCGTGCCGACCTGGTCGCCCAAAGGGTCGAAAACGCCAGTGCCGGCGAGCTTTCCGATGTACACGCGGCGACCCTTGGTGCCAAGTTCAATAGATGCAACGCTCACCTAATCATTTTAGGCTGGTGACGTTGAATTCGTCGTAACGGAGAGCCGGTACCGGGTGGACAATGAGTCCCAGGTCACCTGGCTGTGGATGATTGGAGAGAGAATGCCCGTCGTGATGGAACCGAAGATGCCCACTGGCACCGAGGTGGCTTCCTACCAGACCTACGCGCAGGCGCGCGCGGGGGTTGACTTCCTGTCCGACAACGGTTTCGACGTTTCGTCGATCACGATCGTTGGAACGGACCTGCACATGGTGGAGCGGGTGAGGGGGCGTCTCACGATTGCTCGCGCGTCGATGTCGGGCGCGTCCAGCGGCGCCCTGTGGGGTGCTCTCGCCGGCATGTTCATGTCGGCTGGGAACAATGCGGGTGGTACGGGGCTGTGGGTCCTGGGCGGCATCGTCGTTGGCGCGCTCGCGGGCATGGCGTTGGCGGCTCTGGCGTTCATCCTGCGTGGGCGCAACCGCGATCTTGTTTCGTCGCAGCAGGTTGTGGCGCTGCGCTACGCGATCCTGGCTTCCGCTGACATTGATCGTGCTTTCACGCTTCTGCAGCGCACGCCCGGGAATATGGCTCGCCCCAAGCAGGCACGCGAGCAGGCCACGCGTCCCCGCAAAGATCCCACCGGTTTTTTCCCCGATGGGCGACCGCGTTTCGGGGCGGCCACGCAAGATGGCGTGGTTCCGGGCGGGGACGCCCCGGCCTCGTCCCCGGAGGGAGACCAGACCGAGGCGCCCGATCAGCGCCCGTAAGAGCGCTTCACGTGGCGGGATGCGCTCGGTGCGCTCAGCGCCCCTGGACGCGCGCGATCCACGCTTCGACGTCGCTGATCGTGCGCGGAATGTCTTCGGAGATGCGCGTGACGGTGCCGTCGGCGTTCACCACGACATCGTCTTCGATACGCACGCCGATGCCGCGGTACTCTTCGGGGATCAGGAGGTCGTCGGCGCGGAAGTATAGGCCCGGTTCGATCGTGAAGACCATGCCCGGCTCCAGCAACGCGCCCTGGTAGAGTTCGGCGCGCGCTTTCGCGCAGTCGTGCACGTCCAGGCCCAAGTGGTGGCTGGTGCCGTGCGGCATCCAGCGGCGGTGCTGCTGGCCGGTGGTGGCCAGGGATTCTTCGGGGGTGACAGGCAGGATACCCCACTCATACAGGCGGGAAGCGATGACCTCCATGGCGGCGTCGTGCACGTCCTTGAAGTGGCAGTCCGGCTGGTTCGCGCGCGCCAGGGCGGCCTCGCAGGCGTCCAGGACGGCCTGGTAGACGCGGGCTTGAACCTCGGTGAAGTGGCCGTTGACGGGCAGCGTACGTGTGATGTCAGCGGTGTAGAGTGAGTCGACCTCGACGCCGGCGTCGACCAGCACCAGGTCGCCCTCGCGCACCTCGCCGTCGTTGTCGATCCAGTGCAGGGTGTTCGCGTGGTTGCCGGCGGCTGCGATGGTCTCATACCCCAGGCCGTTGCCTTCCTCGCGGGCGTTGGCCGCGAATGCGCCTTCGATGACGCGTTCGCCGCGGTGGTGGCCGACGGCTCGCGGCAGAACGCGGATGATGTCTTCGAAGCCGGCCTTGGTGGCTTTGACCGCGCGGATCATTTCCTCGACTTCGTAGGTGTCCTTTTTGAGGCGGATTTCGGAGAGGTGTTCTTCGAGTGCTTCGTCGGCCTCGCGCGCGTCGTCTCCGAACGGTAGGCCCGCCTGGTTGCGCACTTCGTTGACCATATTTTCGATGTGGGTGTCAACGCCGCGAACGATGCGCAGGCTCACTTGGCCGACGTCCTTCGCCAGGGCGTCGCGTAGCGTGTCGATGTGGCGTGTTTCCAGGCCGGTCGCTGCGGATACCTCGTCGAGGGAGGGGCGTGCACCCACCCAGAATTCGCCGTAGCGCGGGTTGGCGTAGAACTCCTTGGAGGAACGTGACGCGCGTGGCTTGAAGAAGAGCAGGGCCGTGTGCGTGCCGTCCTCATTCGGTTCGAGCACCAGGACCGTGTCTGGTTCCTTCTCACCGCCCAGGCCCGACAGGTGCGCGAACGCGGAGTGCGCCCGGAAGCGGTAGTCGCAGTCGTTCGAACGGACTTTGTAGGGTCCGGCGGGGATGACGAGGCGTTCGCCGGGGAAGAGGAGTCCTGCTTTGAGGGCGCGTGCGTTCAGGAAGTCGGCGACGCGCTGGCGTTCGGGCAGCTGGGTTGGGCGCGGGGCCCACCCGGATCCGATGAACTCACGGAAGGCGGAGGACTGGGGCTGACGGGAGCGACTTTCGCCGCGATCAGCCATGGACTGGGATTCTTCTTCACTCATGGCGACCATTCTACGGTGTGGGGAGGGAAGGAAACTTTGCGCGTATGAGTGTGCTCCGGCCTCGTGCCCGGTGTGGGGGCGCGTGGGACGAGGCTGGGGCCGGGTCGGGTGCAGATCGCTCAGTCCTGGGCAGTGAGTTCCCCGGCGATGGAGCGGCCCATGTAGGTCGAGAAGTCAGCGCCCCGTTTGTCTTGTGAGAGCAGGAAGACGGTCTTGGCGTACAGGGCTTCCAGCGTCATGTCGTGGGCGCCGACCGCGCCGAGCTTGGCCAGGGCGTTGCCGGCCTCATAATGGCCGAGCATGACTTCTGCCTGGTAGCACTGGGAAGCGACGATAATCGGCACGTCGGCGTGTGCCAGCTCGTCGAGGACATCCACCAGGCCCGGTTCGGAGGCTGGAATGTTACCCACACCGAAGGTGCGCAGGATGAGCGCGTCCGGGTGGGGCGTTGTCATCGCGCGCAGGCGGGCGGCGCTGATCCCGGGCACCACGTCGATGACGGCCACGTCCTGGCGCGTGTACGGGCTGGGATCCTGCCAGCCGGTACCGGGATGTGGAGGCCCGTACCAGCGCCACGGGGCGCCCGTGCGTGCCAGGGGTGACACGGACGGCGACTCGAAGCCTCGGAACGCCCACGACGAGGTCTTGGTGGCGCGGTTGCCCGCGAGGAGCTTGTGGCCGAAGAAGAGCATGACGCCTTGGGCGTGTGGTGAGATTGCGGCGCGCAGCGCGCCCGTGACGTTCGCCGAGGCGTCCGACCCGACGACACCGAGTGGGTACTGGGAGCCGGTCAAGACGACCGGCTTACCCAGGTTCGCCAGGGCGTAGGACAGCGCCGCGGCTGAATAGGCCATCGTGTCCGTGCCGTGCAGGACTAAGAAAGCGTCGGCCTCGCCTGCGTGCGCGTTAATGTCGTCGATGATGGCCTGCCAGTCCTCGGGGGTGGCCTCCGAGGAGTCGATGAGCGGGTCCAGCGTTGACATTGAAATGTTCGACGCCAGTTCGATGCCCTCCAGCTGGGATCCGAACCAACCCTGCAGGTCAGCGCCGGGGCGCAGACCCTCCGGGGAATCGACCATGCCGATGGTTCCGCCGGCATACGTGACGTGAAGACGCATGAGAGTCCCCTTCGTTTTACTCGCCGGTGACCAGGGTCTCGTCACCCTGGAGGGAAGCTGCGGCCTCGTCGGTCAGGTTGCCGACGCGTCCGCGCACGTAATACCAGCCGGCGACCATGAGGATGACGACCACAGCGAAGAGCACGAGGGTCCAGCGGCCCGACTCGGAGGTCACGTTGGAGGCGACGACCACCGTGAAGAAGAGCAGCGCCAGGTAGTTGGTGTAGGGGGCGCCCGGCATGCGGAACTCGGGACGCTGCTCCTCGCCGCGCTTGACCTTGCGCAGGAACGCCAGGTGGGAAATGAGGATCATTGCCCAGGTGCCGGCGATGCCGATGCCCGCCAGATCCATGACGATGTTGAAGGCTTTTGTGGGAACGAATGCGTTCAAGAGAACGCCCAACGGGCCGAGCGACGCGGTGATGATGATGCCGTCTGAGGGGACATGGTTCTTGTTGAGGCGGGAGGCGAAGCGCGGCCCCTCGCCCACGAGTGCCATCGAACGCAGCGTGCGACCGGTCGCGTACAAGCCCGCGTTTAGGGAGGACAAAGCAGCCGTCAAGACGACAACCTGCATGATGTCACCCGCGTGGGGCACACCGATGCCAGAGAAGAATGTCGTGAAAGGGGAGTCTTCCGACGAGTAGGCGTTGTTGGGCAGCGCGGGGCCGCCCTGGGCCAGACGGCCGCCGACACCCAGGAACAGGCCGGTGCCGATCGACCCGCCGATCGCGATCATTTGGATGTGACGGTTTTTCAAAGCCTTGTTATACCCGGCATCACCCGCGTCGGCGGCGGTGGACACCTGAGTCTGATCCTTGTCAGACACGCAGTACTCCAATCAGTGTTGAGGGGACCGAAGAGCCGTGCGCAGCCAGTTTCCTACAGTGATCGACGCCTCGCCGGAGGTGAACGGATTCTCAAAACTGGCTGTGGCCAGCGAAATAACGTGCGCGTGACGTTGAGTGCACGCTGAAAAATCAAGGGATTGTGCCAGGGCCAGGCGCGCTCGCGGGTCATGCCTGCACGAGGCGGTGGTGTGACCGGATTAATGCGGTAGTCTCAGATGGTGAAGCGAATTGATCCCCATACTCATAGCGCTTACTCGGATGGAACTGACACTCCCGCGCAGCTCCTTGCTATCGCCGCGCAGGCCGGACTCGACGCGATCGCGTTAACCGACCACGACACGACGGCCGGGTGGAACGAGGCCGTCACTGCGGTTCCTGCCTCGGGCGTCAGTCTTATCCGGGGTGCCGAAATGTCGTGCTCTGCCTCGGGTATTACCGTGCACCTGCTGGCCTACCTCTTCGACCCGACCAACCCCGGCCTCGTCGAAAATTTCCGCCGAACTCGCGAAGACCGCGAAACCCGAGCGCAGCGAATGGTGGCAAACCTGGCCGCCGACTACCCGATTACGTGGGAGGACGTTGTGTCTTTCGCGCCCGTTGGCGGCCCTGTCGGGCGCCCGCACATCGCTGACGCGCTCGTGGCCGCCGGAGCCTTCCCCGACCGCAGCGCTGCTTTCGTCGAGGCTCTGCACCCCTCCGGCCCCTACTACGTTCACCACTGGGCGCCCGACCCAGTCGAGGCTGTGCGCTGCGTGCGCCAGGCCGGGGGAGTTCCCGTCCTGGCCCACCCCCGGGCCCGCAAGCGCCAGCGCCTGCTGCCCGAGGCCACGATCGCCGACATGACGGCGGCCGGACTCTTCGGCATCGAGCGCGACCACCGCGACCATGGACCCGAGGACCGTGCCGACGTCGAGCGCATGGCCCGCGACATGGGCCTGGCCATCTTCGGTTCCTCCGACTACCACGGCACCGGTAAACCCAACCGCATCGGTGAAAACACGACCAACCCCGACGTGATCGCCGAGGTCGTCGCGCAGGGCTGCATCGAGGTGGTGCGCCCGTGAGCATTTTCGACGTCGCGCTCTTCGCCACGGCTTTCACCACGCTGACGGTCATCATGGACCCGGTCGGCACCGTGCCGATCTTCCTGGGGCTCACCTCGCGCTACTCCCAGCATCAGCAGCGGCGAGCTGCCATCCAGGCAACCTCCGTATCCTTCGGCGTGATCCTCACCTTCGCGATCCTGGGCGGACAGATCCTGCGTCTTTTGAGCATTTCGATGGAAGCCCTGCAGCTTTCCGGCGGCGTCCTGCTTTTCCTCGTCGCCATGGAGCTCCTCATGGGCACCGACTCTTCGGCCCCCGATACGGGAGACGAGGGCGTCAACGTTGCGCTCGTACCACTGGGGACGCCGCTCCTCGCTGGGCCCGGATCCATCGTCGCCGTCATGGTTGCTGTCGGGCAGGCGGGTGTGAACGTCGGCTCGTGGATTGCTGTTGTGGTTGCAGTGATCCTGGCGCACGTCGTCATGTGGTTGACGATGCGGTTCTCGCTTGTTCTGTCTCGCTTGTTGGGACCCGGCGGCATCATGCTGCTGACCAAGATTTCAGGTTTGTTGTTGGCGGCAATTGCGACGCAACTCATCATGGAGGGTATTTTTAAGTTTATTGCGTCAGCGCAGGGGTGATGACCTGCCCGAATGTTCGTTACTTACCGAGTATTTTCCTTAAATTTCTACAGTTTGTGCAGCCTACGGGGGTGTGATTTTAAGAAAAGTCTTCGGAATGGTCAGGAAGTGTTGTAGGGTAAGGCTCAGCACCCTGAGATGATGCGCCCCGCATCGGTCAGGGTCGAGCATTCATCCCTCATCACATCCTCTTCAGGAGACATAATGAAGAAGACGACTTCATCGCTGTTCGCCGCCAGTGCAGCGCTCGGCATCATCGCCGCCTCTGCTGGTGTCGCGTTCGCCGCCGAGACCCCCATTGGCGATCCTGTGAAAGATAACCCGAGCGTCAGCCAGCCCACTCCAGCCCCTTCTGTCCCCGCGTCCCAAGAACCCACCCCCGGTGGTTCGACGCCCGGTGGTTCGACGCCCGGTGGTGAGACCCCCAGTGACGAGACGCCCGGTGGTTCGACGCCCGGTGGTGAGACGCCCGGTGGTGAGACCCCTGGTGGTGAGACGCCCGGAGCTGAGGTTCCCAGCACTGATCAGCCTGACACTTCGGCCCCCGGAGCTGAGCCGGGTACCGGTTCTAACGGTGTCGCAGGTTCACGCGTGAGCGCTCGCGGTCAGGTTTCTCCCGGCAATGGCCTTTCCCCTGTGAGTGCGCGTCGCGGTATTCAGGGTGTGGGCGCACCCGCGGAGGGTTCTGCTGCGGCCAACTCGACGCTGGCGAACACCGGCTTCTCCTCCCTCGCTGCGGGCGCAGGTGTCATTGCGCTGGCTGGCGGCGTGACCCTCGTGATCGCTCGTAAGCGTCACTGAGGCGTTGTTGTCTGACAAACGTTGTGGGTCTGCTCGCTTTGAGCGGACCCACAACGTGTCTAGTTTGCGCAGCTCGGCACTGATTTGTGCACGAATGTGCATACATAACCCGCAGATTTGCAACGAAAACCAGGTGTTTCGCCTTGAAATGATATGCGCGTCACATGCACAATGGGGGTACCGAAAGTCACCATGAATTGAGCCCTCATGATGAACCGGTGATGGAAAGTGGCACCGCTCCATCGAGGGGTGCCACTTTCCTGTATATGCGCCCCTGCGGGCAGTGCCCCCGCAGGGGCGCACCCCCGTTGCCTCGTCCTTCGTGTCGGCTGTCTATGCCGTGCCCTCTGGGGTGTTGGGGTCTCGAGACCGTGCAGCGTCTTCCCTCTCAGAGTGTTGTTCCTGTTGTCATCGCGGAACGCGCGCGGGTCTTCGCGCAGGTCCGACCGCGTGTGGGCTGGTAGGGGAGTGTGAGGGTTGGGTCTTTAGTCATGGGGCCTATTCAGGTGGTGTAGTCGGTCACGTGGGCGGGGGTGGTGAATCTCCCAGAGGGCGGTCACAACAGGGAATTAGCTGCTCGGATCGGTAATCTCTAAGGTGAGGCCCGATCCCTATCCGGGACTCGCCGCTTGGCGGGAGGGCGTAGACACAAAAAAGGAAGTCATATGACGCTGGATCTGACGCAGTCGCTGCCCTCGCACGTGCGTGCGACCTCCGGGCGCCCCGTTGAAGACTCGACTCTGATGGAGGTGTGGCAGGGTCTGTCCGCTGCCATCGTTGATCAGATCGCTGACAACTGGGCCGCCACCACCGAGCGTTATGCCAAGGGCCGTCAGGAACACTACTTCTCCGCCGAGTTCCTCATGGGCCGCGCCCTGCTGAACAACCTGTCGAACCTCGGCCTCGTCGACAAGGCTCGCGAAGCCCTCGCCGCCTACGGCCTCGACCTCGGTCAGGTCCTCGAAGAGGAACCGGACGCCTCCCTCGGTAATGGTGGCCTCGGTCGCCTCGCCGCCTGCTTCCTCGACTCCTGCGCCACCCTGGACTTGCCCGTGCGCGGCTACGGCATCCTCTACCGCTACGGCCTGTTCAAGCAGCTCTTCGACAACGGCTTCCAGACCGAGCATCCGGACCCGTGGATGGAGGAAGGCTACCCCTTCGTCACCCGCCGTGAGGAGCTCTCCCGTATCGTCTCCTACGCCGACCTGACCGTGCGCGCCGTCCCCTACGACATTGCGATTACCGGCTACGGCACCAAGAACGTGGGTACCCTGCGCCTGTGGAAGGCCGAGCCCATCGAAGAGTTCGACTACGACGCCTTCAACTCCCAGCGCTTCACCGACGCGATTATCGACCGTGAGCGCACCATGGACATCTCCCGCGTCCTGTACCCCAACGACACCACGTTCGAGGGCAAGGTCCTGCGCGTGCGTCAGCAGTACTTCTTCTGCTCCGCCTCCCTGCAGGAGATCGTCGAGAACTACGTGCGTCACCACGGCACCGACCTGAATGGCTTCGCCGAGTACAACGCCGTCCAGCTCAACGACACCCACCCGGTCCTCGCTATCCCCGAGCTCATGCGTATCCTCATGGATGAGCACGGCCTCGGCTGGGAAGAGGCCTGGGCGGTCGTCTCCAAGACCTTCGCCTACACGAACCACACGGTTCTGGCCGAGGCCCTCGAGACGTGGGACATCCACATCTTCGACCGCCTGTTCCCGCGCATCGCCGAAATCGTGCGCGAGATCGACCGCCGCTTCCGCATCGACATGGCCGAGCGCGGCCTCGACCAGGGGACCATCGACTACATGGCCCCCGTCTCGGGCAACACCGTGCACATGGCCTGGATCGCCTGCTACGGCTCCTACTCAATCAACGGTGTCGCCGCCCTCCATACTGAGATCATCAAGCGCGACACCCTCAAGGAGTGGTACGCGATTTGGCCCGAGCGCTTCAACAACAAGACCAACGGCGTGACCCCGCGCCGCTGGCTCAAGCAGTGCAACCCCCGCCTGGCTGCCCTCCTCGATGAGGTCACCGGCTCCGACGCGTGGGTCCGCGACCTCACCGAGCTTTCCAAGTTCACCGAGGCTGGCACCGACGACGTGCTCGCTCGCCTGGGCGAGATCAAGCACGCCAACAAGGTCGACTTCGCCGCGTGGGTCAAGGATCGCGAGGGCGTCGAGATCGACCCCGACTCGATCTTCGACGTTCAGATCAAGCGCCTGCACGAGTACAAGCGTCAGCTGCTCAACGCCTTCTACGTCCTGGACCTGTACTTCCGCATGAAGGACGATCCGACGCTGGACACCCCCAACCGCGTGTTCATCTTCGGCGCGAAGGCCGCCCCCGGCTACATCCGCGCGAAGGCCATCATCAAGCTCATCAACGCCATCGCTGAGCTGGTGAACAACGACGAGGACATCAACGGCCGCATCAAGGTCGTCTTCGTCCACAACTACAACGTCTCGCCCGCCG
>ERZ773213.512-NODE-512-length-22693-cov-2.998763_pt1 | contig 22693 bp, 13 predicted proteins | sample MGYA00580996_ERZ773213 | MGnify/ENA primary metagenome ERZ773213 (study PRJEB29015, sample SAMEA2738152) | human oral metagenome | biome: human oral; feature: human-associated habitat; material: saliva | place: China | collected 2197 ...
GGTGCGGTCCCTGCCGTAAGCTCAGCCCCAAGCTCGAAGCTATCGCTAAGAAGTATGCGGGTAAGATCGACGTCTACAAGATCGATGTCGACAAGGAAGCTGGCCTGGCCAATATCTTCGGTGTGAAGAGCATTCCTATGTGCCTCTTCATCCCCATGCAGGGTACGCCCATCCAGACAGTAGGCGATCTCACTCCCGATCAGATCGAGGAGACCATCAAGCAGATCTACTCCGACGCTAAGTAAGCCCAGCGAGTCATTCGCATCTACAATAAAAGCTCATCCCCACACCGCCTGATGGCAGTGTGGGGATGAGCTTTTATTGTAGCGTCCGAGTGAGGAAGTCGCTTACTTCTTCACAGGACGGGGGATGAAGTCAAAGCCCGTGTAAGGACGAAGAGCCTCGGGGATGCGGATGCCTTCGGGCGTCTGGTTGTTCTCCAGCAGCGCTGCGACGATACGGGGCAGAGCCAGAGCACTACCATTGAGCGTGTGCACGAGCTGGACACCCTGCTCAGCGTCACGATAGCGGCAGCGCAGGCGGTTGGCCTGGTAGCTCTCGAAGTTGGACACAGAGCTGACCTCGAGCCAACGCTTCTGTGCAGCAGAGAAGACCTCGAAGTCATAGGTCAGCGCACTGGTGAAGCTCATATCGCCACCACTCAGACGCAGGATGCGCCAGGGAAGCTCGAGCTTCGTGACGAGTGTCTCTACGTAGGCGACCATCTCGTCGAGGCGCTGATAGCTGCGCTCAGGCTTGTCGATGCAGACGATCTCGACCTTGTCGAACTGGTGGAGGCGGTTCAGACCACGCACATCCTTACCATACGACCCAGCTTCGCGGCGGAAGCAGGCGGAGTAAGCGGTGTTGCGTACGGGCAGATCCTTCTCCTCGAGGATGACATCACGATAGATATTCGTCACAGGCACCTCTGCCGTAGGGATAAGATAGAGGTTGTCCGCCGTAGCGTGGTACATCTGCCCTTCCTTGTCGGGGAGCTGACCCGTGCCGTAGCCTGAGTCTTCGTTGACGACGTAGGGAGGCTGTACCTCGAGGTAACCAGCTTCACGAGCATTGTCGAGGAAGAAGTTGATGAGCGCGCGCTGCAGGCGAGCTCCATAACCCTTATAGACGGGGAAGCCAGCACCCGAGATCTTCACACCCAGCTCGAAGTCAATGAGGTCATAGTCCTTCGCCAGCTCCCAGTGGGGCTCAGCGGTAGCATCGAGTGCGGGCATCTCGCCACCGGTCTTGACGCAGACGTTATCCTCAGCCGTAGCACCTTCGGGCACGATGTCGGCGGGGAGGTTAGGTACCGTGAGCAGGATCTCACGGATCTTCGCTTCGGCCTCCGTCTTCTTCTCCTCAAGGCTCTTGCTAAGCTCCTTGAGCAGTGCTACCTGAGAGCGGATGCTCTCGGCCTGCTCCTTGGCGCCCTGCTTCATCAGATCACCGATCTCCTTAGCGAGGGCCTTCTGACGAGAGAGGCTGGCATCGAGCTCCTGCTGAGAGCGACGGCGGATCTCATCGAAGTTCAGGACTTCGGTGATCGCTTCGCGTGCCTCGAACTGCTTCTTATGGAGGCGCTCAATGACCGCCTCGGTATTCTCCTTGATTTGCTTGAGTGTAAGCATAATGTCTCGTGTGGGGTATAATGAGAGGAGGTCGCTCCCTCCGGGCTGTGTAGACCCTTCTGGAGCAACCTCCGGTTGACTTGTCTGACGTGTGCTCCGTCTTAGGCCTCAGCCGCGATGGAGACATACGAGCGGTCGTTCTTCTTGCGAGTGAAGACCACCTTACCGTCGATCAGTGCATAGAGCGTGTGGTCCTTACCGATACCTACGCCTGCACCTGGGTGATGCTGCGTGCCACGCTGGCGGACGATGATGTTACCAGCCTTAGCGTGCTGACCACCGAAGAGCTTTACTCCGAGTCGCTTACTTTCTGATTCGCGTCCGTTCTTGGAGCTACCTACACCTTTTTTATGTGCCATTGTCTTATGTCTAAACTAATGCGGTGATACAATTACTTACGCTACGATTTCCTTAACGAGGACTTCGCTGAACTGCTGGCGGTGGCCATTGAGCTTGCGATAGCCCTTACGGCGCTTCTTGTGGAAGACAAGTACCTTGTCGCCCTTTACAAGAGGCGTGATGATTTCGCACACGACCTTAGCACCAGCCACTACAGGCGTACCTACAGTGACAGCACCATCCTTGTCTACGAGGAGGACCTTGTCGAATTCTACTACTGCGCCACTCTCTGCATCCTTGACGTGGTGAATGAAGAGGCGACGGCCCTGTTCTACATTGAACTGCTGGCCCTGAATGTCTACGATGACGTACATTATCGTTGATAACTAAAAAGTTAGCCCCGTAGGGTGCCACCCGCTCCACGGCGGAGGGATAGACTTCTTCTCCTACCCTACATAGGAAATTCGGTCACAAAGATACAAAAATATCTGATACAATACCTTGCATCTCCCGGACTTTCGCCGGAGGAACTCCCTCAGTCCGAGCTCATCCCCCACCCCACACAAGGTAACATCTCCCCCACCAAAGAAGCCCCCACTGCGGCCTGCCGTATCACGAAGTCTCACAGCGAGGGCTATGAACCTATATTGGTCGCTGCTCCGACCTATATTGGTCAGCGCACGAACCTATATAGGTCGTCACAGCGACCTATATAGATCCACCCGACGACCAATATAGGTTCAGGCCCCCAAAGGGGAGGCTCTTCAACAGTCTCAAAGAAAAGGAAAGCGCCCAGGTTAATACCTTGCAATCAACACCTTACCACGCCTCACAGTCGTACGATATGAGCTTCTCTGCAAAGTGGCTCATCTGACCAGTACTGGTCACCATGCCAAGCAGTACTGCTCACTATAATCAACCAGTACTGGTCACGACGCGAAGCAGTACTGGTCAACCCAGCGACCAGTAGTGGTCACAAAGACCTCCGCGTAGATAGCGCAGAAATGCATTACGCCCCAGGCTGCCGAAGCGGCCTGGGGCGTAGCGTTTATAGAGGGATGTATCGAAGTCGACCGCGACTTAGTCGAGGGTCTTCTTGATCTCGATTTCTTCGTAGGCTTCGATGATGTCACCGACCATGATGTCGTTGTAGCCATCGATGTTCAGACCGCAGTCCTGACCCATGACGACTTCCTTAGCATCATCCTTGTAGCGCTTGAGAGAGCCGAGTTCGCCCTGGTACTTGACGATACCATCGCGGATGAGGCGGATCTTGTTGTTGCGCTTGATCTTCCCTTCGACGACCATACAGCCGGCGATAGTACCGACCTTGGTGATCTTGAAGGTCTGCTGGACCTCGAGGTTCGCCACGACATTCTCCTTGATTTCGGGCGAAAGCATCCCTTCCATAGCGGACTTGATGTCTTCGATGGTGTCGTAGATGATCGAGTAAGTACGGATCTCTACGCCCTCACGGTCTGCCAAGCGACGAGCGGCCTGACTGGGACGCACCTGGAAGCCCAGGATGATAGCCGAAGAAGCAGAGGCGAGCACGACGTCGCTCTCGGAGATCTGACCGACGCCCTTGTGGATGACGTTGACCTGAATTTCCTCCGTAGAGAGGCGGATGAGCGAGTCGGAGAGCGCTTCGATAGAGCCGTCCACGTCACCCTTGATGATGACATTGAGCTCCTGGAAGTTGCCCAGAGCACGACGACGAGCAAGTTCGTCAAGGGTAAGCCCCTTCTTCGTGCGGTTATCCTGCTCACGCTTGAGCTGCTCACGCTTGCTGGCGATGCTACGCGCTTCCTGCTCGGTCTCCATGACGTTGAAGGTCTCACCTGCGGTAGGTGCACCGTCCAAGCCAAGGATCAGAACGGGTTCGCTGGGGCCTGCGTGCTCGACCTTCTGATTACGCTCGTTGAACATAGCCTTCACACGGCCATAGTGCGTACCCGAGAGGACGACGTCACCCTGCGAGAGCGTACCGTTCTGCACGAGGACGGTAGCCACATAACCACGACCCTTGTCGAGTGAAGACTCGATGACGGAGCCGACAGCACGGCGCTTGGGGTTGGCCTTGAGCTCAAGAAGCTCAGCTTCGAGGAGAACCTTCTCCAGTAGCTCATCGATGTTGATGCCCTGCTTAGCGGAGATCTCCTGACACTGGTACTTACCCCCCCATTCCTCTACGAGGTAGTTCATGGCAGCGAGCTGCTCACGGATACGGTCGGGGTTAGCGGCGGGCTTATCGATCTTATTGATCGCGAAGACCATGGGCACACCAGCGGCGGCGGCATGGTTGATAGCTTCCTTCGTCTGAGGCATCACGTCGTCATCAGCGGCGACGATGATGATAGCGATGTCCGTGACCTTCGCACCACGAGCACGCATAGCGGTGAAGGCTTCGTGACCTGGCGTATCAAGGAAGGTAATGCGCTTACCACCCTTGAAGCGGATGCTATAGGCACCGATATGCTGGGTAATCCCCCCTGCTTCGCCAGCGATGACGTTGGTATTGCGCAGGCGGTCAAGGAGCGACGTCTTACCGTGGTCGACGTGACCCATGACGGTGACGATAGGAGGACGGCTGATGAGGTCAGCTTCGTCATCGACCTCTTCTTCCTGCGTGATGGCTTCGACGACCTCAGCGCTGACGAAGTCGGTCTTGTAGCCGAATTCTTCTGCAACCATCTCGATGGTCTCAGCGTCGAGGCGCATGTTGATAGACACCATCAGACCGATGCTCATACAGGTAGCGATGACCTGCGTCACGGGGACGTCCATAAGGCTCGCGAGGTCACTAACGGTGACGAACTCGGTAAGCTTCAGCGTACGGCTTTCGGCTTCGCTGCGCTCCTGAGCGTCGAGAGCTGCAGAGCGAGCAGCGTCGCGCTTGTCCTTACGGTACTTAGCGGACTTCGCCCCCTGCTGGTTCTTACCCGTCAGACGAGCAAGCGTCTCCTTGACCTGGCGCTGTACATCTTCGTCAGTGACGACAGCCTTCTGAGGCTGCTGGCTCTGACGCTTGGCCTTACGGCCCGTCTTCTGCTCGGCAGCACCCTGCTGAGCATTGCCACGACCACCGCGGTTGTTGGGGTCTGCGGAGCGACCTGCGCCGGCATTACCATTGCGCTGTCCGGGCTTCTTCGTGCCATTGTCCGTCACCTTAGCGGCTTCGGCCTTGACATCGACGGGGCCCTTACCGATACGGGTGCGCTTACGCCCCTTGTCGGCAGCGGACTTCTTGGCGGGGCGGGTATTATCGTTGATCGAAGAGAGGTCGATCTTACCTACTACATTGAAGCTAATGCCTGCGGCGGGAGTCGAAGGACGATAGATCTCGGGCTCACATACCGTGGGCTCCTCGGCTGCGGGAGCAGCCTTGGGCTCAGCCTTGGGGGCGGGAGCTTCGACCTTAGGAGCAGGCGCGGGTGCTGGCTCGGGCTTGGGTTCAGGCTTGACCTCTACCTTGGGTTCGGGCTTAGCTGCAGGTGCAGGAGCCTCGGCCTTAGGAGCAGGAGCGGGCTTGGGCTTAAGCTCGGCCTTCGCCTTGGCGGCGGGCTTAGCTTCAGCCTTCTTCTCCGTAGCGATGGAGCCCTTGATATTGAGGCTGGGGCGGCGATCCTCGGGGACGACCGTCTCGATGTGCTTCACCTTCGCGGGAGCGGGCTCAGCAGCTGGGGCCTCGGGCTTCGCTGCGGGCTTGGCAGGCGCAGGCTTAGCAGCGGCACCACTGAGGGTGTCGAGGAGCGCGGCGATCTCAGCCTTGCCCATGCCCTTGCCGTGCTCAGCGATGAGCTGCTCGGCCACCTCACGGGGTACGCGAGTGTTGGGGGTGATAGTATTGACGTCTAAGACGTTCTTTTTCTCTAACGAATCCTTGAATGAGCCAATCCCTACGTTGAGTTCTTTGGCCAAGGTAAAGAGCTTGATGTCCTTTGGCATGTATCTTCTCTTTTGAATGGTTTATGTCCGCCTCTTCACGGGCTCGCTGCTGGCTTGCTCGGGCTTCTCGCTATGGGTATCTACACTACAGGGAGCGACAGCTGGGCAGCGGGCGGGCGGGACGGATTAATCTTCTTCTCCCTCTTCAGTGGCGAGCTCAGCGGCGGGCTCGTCATCTTCATAGGGCTCTTCTTCGGAGAACTCGGCGCTGAGGACCTCGAGGATACGGTCGAGGACGTCTTCGTCCAGCTCAGTCTTAGCAAGGAGCGTAGCACGATCCTCACGCAGTACGGACTTAGCCGTAGTGTAGCCTTCCTCCTTGAGGGCCTGGATCATCTGCTCGTCGATCTCGTCAGAGAACTCGTCGAGGTAGATATCCTCCTCACCCGTAGCCCCCTCTTCGTCGCGGAAGATCTCGATGCGGTAGCCAGTCAGGAGCGAAGCCAGCTTGAGGTTGGCAGCGTTCTTACCGATAGCCAAGGGCACCTGATCGGGGCGCATGTAGACCTCGGCCTGCTTGATTTCTTCGTCCTCGTCGCTGAGGGCGATAGCCACGGCCTTCCCAGGGCTGAGTGCGCGCTGGATGAAGAGCATGGGGTTCGTGGTGTAGGTCGTCACGTCGATGTTCTCACCCTTCAGCTCGCGGACGATGCTGCGGATACGCGAACCGTTGACCCCGACGCAAGCCCCTACGGGGTCGATGCGGTCGTCATACGACTCTACGGCGATCTTAGCGCGCTCACCAGGGATACGGGCTGCGGCACGGATCGTGATCAGGCCATCGGCGATCTCAGGCACGTTGAGCTCCAAGAGACGCTTGAGGAACTCAGGGCTGACGCGCGAAAGGATGACCTTAGGATTGCTGTTCTCGTTCTCTACACGCTCGATGACAGCGCGTACCGTCTCACCCTTGCGGAAGAAGTCGCCAGGGATCTGCTCGGTCTTGGGCATGAGGAGCTCGTTGCCCTCATCGTCGATGAGCAGGGCTTCGCGCTTCCATACCTGATAGACTTCGGCGGAGATCAGCTCGCCCACACGGCCTGCGAAGCTGTGGTAGAAGTGCTCCTTCTGCAGCTCGAGGATCTTACTTGCCAGGGCCTGACGTAGGTTGATGACTGCGCGGCGACCGAAGGAGTTGAAGTCGACTGCATCGACGAAGTCCTCGCCGACGGAGATCTCTGGGTCGAAGCGCTGGGCTTCGCTCAGGGGTACCTCACGCACCTCATCGACGAAGTCCTCATCGGCGACGACGTGACGCGTACGCCAGATCTCGAAGTCACCCTTCTTCTCGACGTTGATGATGACGTCAAAGGTATCGTCCGAGCCAAACATCTTCGACAGGACATTGCGGAGGGAATCCTCCATGACCGCGATCAGCGTATTGCGGTCGATACTCTTGAGCTCCTGATACTCGAGGAGCGCTTCGATCAAGCTGGTAGTCTCTTTCTTCTTTGCCATGGGGCTATTATATAAGTTTTATTCTTCTACTTGGACAGGGTGTTTAGAACTTCAAGACGCGCTTGGTCTGTAGCACCTCATCCATCGGGATGGGGAGGGCTTCCTCGACCTCGATTTTGCGCTTCTGACCCTCGGGGCGTACCTTGCGTACGACGGTGAGGGTGATCGCTTCGGCAGTAGCGTCAGCGAGGACGCCTTTCTCCTTGATGCCCCCCTTACGGAGCACCTCGACCTCCTCACCGATAGCATCGGTGTACTGACGGAGGACCTTGAAGGGTGCGGTGAGGCCTGCAGAGCCTACCTCGAGCTCGAAGTCCTCTGCCTCACGGTCCAGCTGCCCCTCAATATGCTTCGAGAGGGCGACGCACGCATCGATGCTGATGCCCCCACGGGCACCCAGCTCGACGATAATACGGTTGCCAGGGTGGACAGCGACTTCTACAATATAATAATCGGGGTGCTCGGTGGCACAGTACTGGGAAGCAATTCCCTCGATGTAGCTCTTATCGATCATGACGCGTCTCGTAGGATAATAGGGGATGAATGCAAAGAGAGGAAGCCTTGTCGCCTCCTCTCTTGATCATCTCTTTGCTACAAAGGTAATAAAAATCACCGACATAAGCTCCCCCACCCGACACTTCTTCATGCAAACGCTCCCGCCCAGCACCTTCTGAAGGCACTGATCGGGAGCGTATATGATAGGCGCGAGACTACTTTGTGGGAAGCTCCACCTTCACAGGATCTCCTTCATCACGGACAAATGTGAGGACGAGCTTACCCGCCGTCAAGTCGACAGCATCCTTCTTCAGATAGAGGTAGGCAGAGGCATCACGAGGGGTGAATTCGGAATATAAGTAGTACCCCCAGAAGGTCCACCAAAGATCCTTTGGAGTAAGACTTGTCAGGCTCGCTTCTTCTCGAATAGTCTTAGGCCCAACTTCATGAGCTAAAAACCTATAATACCAAGTCTCAGCACCTGGTGCGAGTGGCTCACGCTCATAGTACGTCTTATACAAGTGCTCGTAGCTGAGTAGTGCCTGCGAGGAGAGATCCGTCACCACATGATCTGCGTCACGAGTAAAGCTCAGCGTCATGGCCTGCAGCCCATAGACACCCAATGTATTGAACGGCCCAATCACACTGTAGAAGGTGACATCCTCACGCATCTTACGCTCCTTATATATTTGCGAGACCTTCTCCTCATCACGTATCATCGAATGGCGAACCTCTGAGCCTGGGACAATCTCCCAGCAGAGGTAATCTGATCGATCTTTCTGTGGGGTTTTCTCCACAGGGGTAAGGGTTGCCTCAGCCTTAATTATTCGGAAGAAGCCCGAGACAGGGTGCTTCGAGGGGAAAGAGCCAGATATCGGTTCTGGTCTCTCCTTCTCCTTATCACACGAGGAAAGGGAAGCTACACTCAGAGTGGCGAAGCCAAGAAAGAGGCTACTCATCGCCACACGCAGTATCGTCTTTTTCATACGCTTGGGGTATTAATGATTGCAATTAGGATCACGCAATCCGTTCACCCCAAATATATTATTTCTCTCATAAGCAAGGCTCCACGACCCGAGAGTAGGCCGAGAGCCCTTATCACAAGTACATTCTCCATTCAGAAGGCACAGACACACTGATCTTTAATTCCTTTACAAACGCATTTATAGAGATCCCAATGCCACCTCTTTCCTTGCTGAGAAATAGGGAGGAATATAAGGGAGAGCTATCAACCTATATAGGTCGGCGGGCGAACCTATACTGGTCGTGATGGCGACCTATATAGGTCAGAGAGCGCACCTATATAGGTTCGCCCGACGACCCATATAGCTTTGCGCACCTTCTCTTTCGGGGCACTTTGTGCTCCTCTAAAAACGGCATCTCCCCCCGCCACCTCTATTCGAGTGACGGGGGGAGATGCTATAGTAGGGTTACTTCAGAGCGGTGGGTGATGCCCACCCTCTAAGAGGCTTAGTAACCAGGGTTCTGCTGCTTGCCCAGCGTAGCGTTCGCATTGATTTCGCTCTCGGGGATGGGGAGGATCGTGCGGAAGTACGTGTGGTCGAAGGAGCGAGCTTCGTTGATCAGTGCGCCGTGCCAGCCCACAAGGCCCTTGTAGAAGCGTTCGCAAGTCTGACCATTACGCATCAGATCATAGAAGCGGTGGCCTTCTCCGACGAGCTCCTTGCTACGCTCCTTGAGGATGCGAGCGAGGGTGAGGTCGCCTGCAGCGACGCTCTTGGCAGGGTTAGCACGCTTGACGATGACGTTGAGGTAATTCAGGGCGGTAGACGTATCGCCGAGCTTGAAGGCAGCTTCAGCAGCGTTCAGATAGACTTCGGCCAGACGGATGACGGGGATGTCGTTGGTACGCATATCTTTGAGGGCTGCCTTACCAGGGTACTTCCCGATGAACATCTTCATATCAGGCGTAGCGTCAGGGAGGTTCTTCACGACGCCTTCGGCCTTCGTGCCTTCGCTTGCCCAGAGGACGTTCCAGCGGATATCGTTGTCGTCTTCCTTCATCTCTTCGTAGAACTTCTTCGTGATGAAGGCGTTGTAATACCCGTTGACGTTGAGCACGTAGGCAAGCCCTTCACGGTCGGCCCAGTCCTTAGAGTCGAAATTCACGATCGAGAAGATCATTTCCTTCGAGCTGGATTCGCTCCAGACCTGCTTGTAGGTCGTGACATCGGTAGCGAGCTCATAGAGATGGCTGTCGATGACTTCCTTGCTCAGGCTGAGCGCCTTCGTATTGCCCTCGGTGTCTCCCTTGTAGAGGTACACGCGAGCCAGAAGTGCCTTAGCTGCAGACTTGCTGATGTAGCCATAGCTGGTATCCTCAAGGGCATTGCTGGAGATAGCCTCCGTGAGGTCCTTGATGATGAAGTCATAGCACTCCTTGAGGGTGTTACGCCCTGGCGTAGCAGCATTGTCAGGGATGCCCTCGATGAGGGGTACACCCAGCGCAGCCCCATCGTTGGAGTAGGGGTAGGGCGTAGCGTAGACACGGCAGAGGTCGAAGTAGCAGAGAGCACGTACGGCCTGAGCTTGTGCCTTGGCGTTAGCGATCTCCTTCTGTAGGCTGGCTGAAGCTCCCTGAGAGAGCTTTTCGCACATCTGCAGGAGGCGGTTAGCGCGACGGATCGTATTGTAGATCTTGAACCAAGGTCCCGTGATATTGCTACGGGTATAGTCCATCTTGTAGTAATTATTCCCGCGGGAGCCTACGGTGGGGCACTGCATATCATCCCCTCGTACATCCCCTATGATGATGAAGGATTGACCGTAGTATGAGGTGCTGGATCTTCCTCCCTGGAGGCCGTCAAAGAGACCACGGAGGGAGGGCTGTAGGAGGCTTGCTTCCTTGAGCGCCTTCTCCGTGCCAGTGGCGTTCGAAGGCTCGGTGTTGAAGTAACCTTTACAGGACGAGATGCTGGCCACGAGGCCCAGGGAGGCTATGAGGCCTATGATGATCCTTTTCATAAGACTTGAACTGTCATTTGTGTGGTTAGCAATAGACTATATACCGACCTGAAGACCGAAGGTGACGGTGCGCAGGGGAGGTGTGCCGTAGGCTACGAAGCCACGCTGCTCGGGGTCGACGACGAGCATCTTATCCTTCCAGGTGAGGAGGTTGTTCCCAGCGGCATAGAGGCGGAGGGTATTGACACCGATCTTCTCAGTCCAGCGCTTAGGAGCGGTGAAGCCGATGGTGAAGTTCTTCAGACGCAGGTGGTCGGTGGGGCGCAGGAAGCGGGTCGAGTACGTGTACGTATTCGTAGGCTCGAAGGAGGGAAGCTCCGTCTTGTCACCGACCTGCTTCCAGATCTTGTTGATGTCGTAGTACTTGGGGATAGCCAGGTTCAGCACTTCTTCGTTACCATCCTTGTAGAGCGCGATAGCGTCATCGTAGAGGTAACCACCGAGGGAGTAGCTGAGGGTGAAGTTGATGTCGACGAGACCCCAGTTGATGTTGTTGATAAGCCCGCCAGTGAAGGTGGGGTCGAAGGGCTTGTCATCGATACGGCGGCGGTTAGCCTTGGAGCCTTCCGTGACGAGGGTACGGTCGTAGGTCTTCTTGACTTCGTCGTACTTATTGGAGTAGTACTGAGCCTTACCCGTGTTAGGATCTACGCCAGCATATTCAGCCAGATAGTAGGCGTTGTAGGGGTGGTTAACTTCGTGAATCCAAGTGCGGTCTACACGTGTGGTTTGTACGCCGTCGTAGCGCAGGAGCGTGTTCTTGTTGTGACCGAGAGAGAAGGTCGTGCTCCAAGAGAACTTGTCCGTAGAGATATTGGTCGAGCGCAGTTCGACTTCGAAGCCCGTGTTGCGCATACTACCTACGTTCTGCAGCTCGCTGCTGAAGCCCGTCGTACCTGAGATGTTCTTGTAGAGGAGTAGGTCGGTAGTCAGGCGGTTGTAGTAGTCGAAGGTGACGCCGACGCGGTTGAAGAGGCGGAAGTCAAGACCGAGGTTGAAGGCCTTGTTCTTTTCCCAAGAGAGGTTGGGTGAGCCGAGATCGCTTTCCGCAGCCCCCGTACCCCCGTTGTAGTTGTAGCCGAAGCTGTAGAGGGAGAGGTGGTCGTAGTAGCCGTAGGGGAGCGTACCGTTAGCACCGTAAGAGAGACGCAGGCGGGTATCGGAGAGGATGGGCTCGAGAGACTTCATGAACTTTTCCTTGCCGATGTTCCATGAGCCAGAGAGTGACCAGAAGAGCCCCCAGCGGTGAGCTGGAGCCAGACGAGAAGAGCCGTCCCAGCGGGCTGAAGCACCGAAGATGTAGCGGTCATCATAAGCGTAGTCCCCCTTGACGAGGAAGGAGAGCATGCGGGTCTTGTCGACTTCGGTGCTACCGCTTGAGTTCCCTGCATTCCCCAGTTCGTACTTGAGGTAAGAGGGGAAGTCAGTACCCCAGATATAGACGTTCAGCCGGTCGAAGGCTTCGGACTCGAAGCTGGCTACACCAGAGAGGTGGTGCTTGCCGAAGTCATGGTTAGCGTAGAGCTGAGACTGTGTGGAGAGGGTAGCACGCTCGAGGTTGGAGCGCTGGAAGACCCCGTTAGCAGCTTCACCGTCACCTTGGCGAGGGTCCCACCAGACGGCTTCTTCGGAGTTGATGTAGTCGTAGCTGACGTTCTGACGAAGCTTCAGCCAGGGGAAAAGGGTGAACGAAGCTTCGAGAGAGGGATAGACGCGCACGAGCTGCGTTTCGGAGAAGTTCTGCGTCGTGGCGAAGAGGGGGTTGATGTTGTTGTTCCCCGAGAAGCTGTTGTTGTAAGATCCATCTTCCTTGAAGGGGTAGTTAGATGGAGTCAGTGTAGCAGATACACCGAAGATAGGGTTAGCGTAGGCGCCACCTTCACTGCTGGTGTGCTGCTTGGTCTTAGCGAAGAGCATACGAGCCTTCAGCTCCAGACGGCGGTCGGTGTGGCTGACGTTGAAGCTACCGGTCAGACGGTTGAAGTCAGAGGCCAGTGAGATACCCTTCTGGTCAGCGTAGGACATCGAGGTATAGAACTTCGTCTTCTCACCACCACCCGAGACGCTGAACTCGTAGTTCTGTGAAGCGCCATTGCGAAGGAGGATCTTGCGCCAGTCCGTGTAGCCAGACCAAGGCTTAGCGATAGCAGTACCGATGGTCTTCTCTACCTGAGCTGCTACGTCAGTGGCATTGGGGTAGAGGAGCTGATTCGTCGTCTTGTCGCGGAGCTCGCTGTAGTACTTGGTGTACCCGTGGCGGATCAGCTCATTACGCTTCTCAGCACTGAGGGTAGGACGGTAGTCGATAGCCATGTCGGAGCTACCCCAGTCGGCCTTGAAGTTGTAGTGCGTCTTCCCAGCGCGGCCGCTCTTGGTCGTGATGACGACGACCCCGTTAGCTGCACGTGAGCCATAGAGGGCTGCTGCACCAGCGTCCTTGATGACAGTGATATTCTCGATGTCGTTGGAGTTAATCGTAGAGAGTGGGCTCATCCCCCCCTTAGCGTAGTCGAAGACTGAGGCGCTGGAGTTATTGACAGGTACCCCGTCGATGACGTAGAGTGGGTCGCTACCTGCGTTGATAGAGCCGAGACCACGGATACGCACGGTAGCGATACTACCTGGCTGACCCGAGTTGGAGTTCACTGCTACCCCTGCGATAGCCCCAGTGAGCTTATCTTCGAGGGATGTGGTGGGCACGTCCTTCATGTTCTTCGTGGAGATGGTCGTAGCAGACCCTGCGAAGGCGGACTTACGGGTGTTACCGTAACCGGTGATGACGACGTCCTTGATCATTTGCTCCTCTGCCTGGAGGGTGATCTTCATCTCACCCGAGGCGATAGGCAGCTTGAGCTTGTTGTAGCCGATACAGCTAATGACGAGGGTCTTAGCTGCCTCGGGGAGCTTCAGCGTGAAGCGTCCGTTGACGTCGGTCAGAGTCCCTGTGGTAGGGAACTCGACGCAGGACACGCTGGCTGCGATGACGGGCTCCTTATCCGCAGATGAGATGATGACCCCCGTGACGGTGATCGTCTTCTTCTGCGACCAACCCACTCCTGCGAAGAGGAAGAGGGCGAGGAGGAAGAAAAGTGTTCTTCTCATGAGAATAGTAGTTTTAGTGTGATATGTGCGTACTTGCTTTGAGCCGTAACTGAGATGACTATCTATTCATGGGGTACTCTGGAGGTGTCATCCTCGCGGTCTTTCACGTCATGTCTTTCTCCTAAAGGGAGGGTTGCCCCACCCATGCTCCAGCGTATCCTTTTTTCAAATGTAGAGATTTTTATTTCCTATCCAATAGCAGGGTGCTGGCATGGGCGGGGAGAGCCGCTATTTATAGCCCTTTGAAGTCAAGTGCTTCATCGCTATTTGGGTGACCTGTGGATGGAGTAAGTCTTCTCTAAATATCTGTGTAGTATGTATATGAGGGAGATGTGGAGCTCCCTCTTTTCGGCCTCTTGCTCCTTCTTTGTGTATGCTTTTAGAGGGCGAAATTTTCTTCCTTGGAGGGTCTGAGAAGGGGTGCTTTTCGGGTTAAAACAACCTTAAATAATTTAGGAAGATCGATTGCTTGCTGTTGGTTTGAAAGGAACGCAATGCTTCTGGTCTTAGTATTTTAAAATAGATCCTTGGGGAGGAGCTTGTTTGTAACTCTTGTTGTCCCTCTTTCTTCTCCCGCTCAGCCCTTCCTCGCTTATCTTATCGATGTGGGATGCTCCGATACCGCTCCTTATATATATATGTAGGAGACGGAGGGTGTACGCATTAGGACGGGGTGTTTTTGAGCAGTACTGGTCAGCGAGGCAACCAGTACTGCTCACTCGTCGAACCAGTACTGGTAACTAATAGCGACCAGTACTGCTTCGCTTCGTGACCAGTACTGGTCGCAAAAGGGAGCTTATGAGGCTTCGTCTAACCTCTTCATAATGAGCGGGCTCCTTGGTGGTGAGGAGGTTGCTCCAAAGGCGAAGATTTGGCTTTGCGCTCTCTGGGCAGTGATGGGTGGAGATCACGCAGTGTAACGTCGGTCGGGTGCTGCTTCGTGAGCAAAATCCGCGATGACATATCTTTACCTTATCGCCGTGTGAGTGAGGAAGAAAGGGGGTGTCTTTGACGCTTTGACAAGGAATTAACGGTGCGACGGGCAGAAATGCTTATCTTTGCATATAATAACAGTAATGTATCTCTTTAGTCGTCACTTTCAATAGCTCCCGCATCGTTCATGAGAAAACGAGTCATCTGGATCATCGTCATGGCCCTTGTCTCGGCCTATGGACTCCTCTCATGGGTGCAATACGAATACTATGGTCGCGTGCTTGAGCTGCGCACCGAGGGGATTCGCAATCAGATGAAGGAAGCGATGGGCGAGGTGGCTGAAGAGCTTCAGGTACGTGAGCTGATACGCTACCTCAATAAGGGGCTCAATCGCAAGAATGACCGCTTTGAGGACAGCGAGTTCCTACCGACTTCGGTCGCTTCGTTCGATATCTGGACGCGCACCAAGCTCGATACCCAGATCGTCCAGCGGGCTCTGGATAGGGAGAACATCTATCTGAAGATGCCGCATAAGGGGAATACCGGTCGTGTCGACTACCGTCCGTCCGACCGTCTTGTACACGCCTACTTCGCCAACGTCCATGCGCTTGACCGCTACATCCTGAAGTATCTATATGATAGCTACAACAAGGATAGCATCCCGCAGATGGTGAATGTGCGTCTCTTGAAGAGCCTCATCCGTGAGCATCTGGACAACAAGGATCTCTGCGGGCCCTACATGATGTCGCTACATGACTACCAGGGGCGTACGCTCTATGAGTACATCCCCCCGACGATGGTCAATGCCAAGCGGTGGGAGGAGCGCAATACGGTGGTGCAGTACCTCTTCGTGCCGACTGATGGCTCTGAGACGGACCGCCCATATATGAAGGTCACGCTTGACGTCACCCCCACGAAGTCGGAGGTGCTTCGGCTGGCATTGCCCAGCTTCATCTCCACAATCATCGTGCTTGTCCTCGGCTTCTCCGCTCTCGGGGTCTTGCTCAAGCATATGAGCTTCTCCTCGCAGCGCACGAGCTTCATCAACAATATGACGCATGAGCTGAAGACGCCTGTGAGTACCATCCTCCTCTCCAGTCAGTCGCTGGGGCAGTCTCTCGCTGAGCGGGGTGATCTTACACCGCGTGCTCAGAGTGCGCTGGAGATCATCGGACTGGAGGCACAGCGTATGAAGTTCCTCATCGATAAGGTGTTGCAGTTCTCCCTGCTGGATGGAGCTTCGGGCCGCTTCTCGCTGGAGCCGCTGGATGTCAATGAACTCCTCCTGCCTGTAGCGGAGATTTATACCTTCCATGCCCAGCAGCGTGGTGGAGACTTGGAGCTCGATCTGGATGCTCTGAATACGTGGGTGCAGGGGAACCATATCCACCTCTCTAACGTCTTCTTCAACCTCCTCGACAATGCGGTCAAGTACAGTCGCCCCGATGAGCCTCTATACCTGGCCATCCGTACCGCTGACGAAGACGGCAAGATCCGCATCACCATCGAGGATAATGGTATCGGGATGGAGAAGCATGAGCTGAAGCGCGTCTTCGACCGCTTCTACCGCGTCACCTCTGGTAAGCGCCACGACGTGCGAGGCTTCGGTCTGGGGCTAGCGTACGTGGCCTCTGTCATCAGCCAGTGCGGCGGTACGATCACCGCTGAGAGTGAGCTCGGTGAGGGGACAAAGATGATCATTCGCCTACCGGCCTCTGAGCCGGAGTAGTGCGACCTAAGGGTTTGCGTTAACTACACACATATATAGACTACTAACTACGACAGCTAATAGATTAACGACTATGGACGAACCATTAAAGATCCTCCTCTGTGAGGATGAAGAGAACCTCGGGAACATCCTTCAGGAGCTCCTTCAGAGTAAGAAGTTCGCCGTCACACTCTGTACCGATGGCGACCAGGGATGGGAAGCCTTCAAGAGTGCTAAGTACGACCTTTGTCTCTTGGATATCATGATGCCTAAGCGTGATGGACTCACCCTGGCAAAGGATATACGTAGCCTCTCGGCCGATGTGCCCATCATCTTCCTCACCGCCCTCGGCATGCGTGAGAACATCCTCGAGGGCTTCCGCTCTGGGGCTGACGATTACATCACCAAGCCCTTCAGCATGGAGGAGCTCCTCCTGCGTATCGAGGCCATCCTGCGCCGTACGATCAAGCATGAGGGTGAGAAGGAGCCCCAGCGCGTGTACCAGCTCGGGCGCTATATCTTCAATACGACGACCCAGACGCTCTCCCTCGGTGAGACGTCACGTCGCCTGACGACCAAGGAGTGTGAGCTGCTCTCGCTGCTCTGTCTCTTCGCCAATCAGACGCTCGAGCGTAGTCATGCGCTCAACGTCATCTGGGGGCTCACCGAGCCTACTGGCGGGCATGATAACTCCTTCAGCCAGCGTAGTATGGACGTCTATGTGACGAAGCTTCGTCGCATGCTCGATGCTGATCCTCGCGTCGAGATCAAGAACGTCCACGGTAAGGGATACAAGCTCGTCATCCCCACTGAGGCGTAGGCACGCCCCCTCTTGGGCTCCGCCCACTACTCATCAGACAGCTACACATCACTTACCTCCCCCTTGGCCGCCTTCCTTCGGCGGGTATCCTCCGCGATCCCTGCCGTAGGAGAGTGGCCTATTATCCATAAAGAATTGAATGATGAGTAAAAAGAATAAGCCCATCTCTGCCAAGAAGGGGAAACCCTCCAAGCAAGGCACAGACAAAGGGCAATCCATAAGTAAGCGGGATATCCTCCGCATCGCACGCCTGGTCTTCGAAGAGAATGATGGGCGTGTACTGACCTACAAGCAGGTCTGCCATGCCTTCGGTAAGACGAATATGGGGCAGAAACGTGCCATCTACCAGACGCTCGTCTCGATGGCCGAAGGTGGCGAGATCCAGGAGCTGGAGCCCGGACGCTTCGTCCGTGGTGGCCTCTCGAAGGAGCGCCTCGAAGGGCGCTTTGACTACCGTGCAGGCCGTGCCTCCTTCATCCCCGATGACCCCGAGATCGATACCCTCCCCCTCTCTGATCGTGCGCTCGCCAATGCCCTGCATGGCGATCGTGTCGCCGTATCCTTCGTGCGTACCCGCCGTGGTGAGTACAAGCGTGTGCAGGTCGTCGAGATCCTCGAGCGTCGTGAGGCGACCTATGTCGGGCGTCTGCAGATCTCCCGTGGCTATGCCTTCTTCGTTTCGCTCAATAGAGAGCTACGCCAGGATGTCTTCATCCCCGAGGATAAAACCATGGGTGCGACGGGCCATGATAAGGTCGTCGTGCGCATCACCGACTGGGACCGCAAGAGCAAGAACCCTCGCGGGGAAGTCGTCGATATCCTCGGTAAGGCCGGTGACAACTCTACGGAGATGCACGCCATCCTCGCTGAGTTCGGCCTCCCCTATAGCTATCCCGAGGCCGTAGAGAAGGCTGCTGAAGCACTCTCTGCCGAGATCACTGAAGAGGAGCTCGCACAGCGTGAGGACTTCCGTGGGGTGCTGACCTGCACCATTGATCCGCGTGATGCGAAGGACTTCGACGACGCCCTCTCCTTCCGCACCCTGCCTGAAGGGGGCTACGAAGTCGGGGTGCATATCGCCGACGTCAGCCACTATGTCCAGCCTGGTAGTATCATCGATGATGAGGCCTACAAGCGTGCCACCAGTGTCTACCTCGTGGACCGCACGATACCTATGCTCCCCGAGCGCTTGAGCAACTTCCTCTGCTCGCTCCGCCCCGACGAGGATAAGTATGCCTATAGCTGTATCTTCTCGCTGGACGAAGACGCGCGGATCCGCTCGGCACGCATCGCCCGCACCGTCATCCGTAGCCAGCGCCGCTTCACCTATGAGGAGGCGCAGGAGATCATCGAGACGGGGCAGGGTGACCATGCAGAGGCCATCCTGATGCTCCACCGCCTGGCGCAGAAGCTCCGTGCTCGCCGCTTCGAGGTAGGGAGTATCGCCTTTGACCGCCCCGAAGTCCGCTTCGAGCTGGATGAAGAAGGTAAGCCCCTCTCTGTATATATCAAGGAGAGCAAGCCTGCCCACCAGCTCATCGAGGAATTCATGCTGCTGGCGAACCGCACGGTAGCTGAACGTATAGCCGAACCTGCTCGCAAGGATATCAGCCCCGCCCTTCGCTTAGGGCGTGGTGGCAAGCCTGCCTTTGTCTACCGTATCCACGAGGCTCCCGATGAGGAGAAGCTCCGAGGTCTGGCTGACTACGTGCGACGCTTCGGCTACAAGCTCAAGGTCGAGGGCGGAAGCTCCGTCATCGCTAAGAGCCTCAATGCCCTGCTCGCTGATATCAAGGGTAAGCCCGAGGAGGATATGCTGACAATGCTCGCTATCCGCTCGATGGCTAAGGCACGCTATACCACGACGCATATCGGTCACTACGGCCTTGGCTTCGATAGCTATACGCACTTCACCTCGCCTATCCGTCGCTACCCTGACTTGATGGTGCACCGCCTCCTCACGCGCTATCTCATCGAGGGCAAGCCCTCGGCAGATGCCGCTGCGCTGGAGGATCAGTGTGACCATGCCTCCGAGATGGAGAGTGTGGCAGCCAATGCCGAGCGCTCCTCGATCAAGTACAAGCAGGTCGAGTACATGATCCCCCGCCTGGGGCAGGCCTTCACGGGTGTCATCACAGGGCTGGCTGACTGGGGCTTCTACGTCGAGCTGGAGGAGAATAAGTGCGAAGGGCTGGTGCCAGCGCGTGATCTCTCCGATGACTACTACGTCTACGATGAGGCGAACTTCCGTCTCGTCGGGCGCCATACGGGCCGTACGTTCAGCCTCGGTCAGCGTGTCGAGGTCGTCGTGGCACAGGCCGATCTGGCACGCCGTCAGCTGGACTTCGCCCTCGATGAGCCGGAGATGAAGCGCCCTGAGCCCCGTCGTGCTCTGCGTCGCTATTAGCCCCAGAGGCAGCATACCGACTTCACTATAAAAGCTAAGGCTTGGCCCCACCGATGTGGAGCCAAGCCTTATGCTTTATGTGCCTTCGTCAGGCGAAGGCTATGGGTGTGTATCCGCTCGTGGACTACATGTTCATCCCACCGCAGACGTGGATCGTCTGACCGGAGACGTAGCTGGAGAGGTCGCTAGCGAGGAAGGTAGCTACGTTAGCTACGTCCTCAGGCGTACCGCCACGGCGGAGGGGGATCTGTACTTCCCACTGCTTGCGCACTTCATCAGAGAGTGCACCCGTCATATCGGTGATGATGAAGCCAGGGGCAATAGCGTTGGCACGGACACCGCGAGCGCCGAGCTCCTTAGCGATGCTCTTCGCCAGACCGATCATACCAGCCTTAGAAGCGGAGTAGTTCGCCTGACCTGCGTTGCCAGATACACCGACGACGCTAGCCATGTTGATGATGCTACCGCTACGCTGCTTGACCATGATGGGGGTGACAGCGTGGATGAGGTTGAAGGCGCTCTTGAGGTTGACGTTGATGACGAGGTCCCACTGCTCTTCGGTCATACGCATCATCAGCCCGTCACGGGTGATACCAGCGTTGTTGACGAGGATGTCGATACGGCCGAAGTCTGCGACGACTTCTTCGACGAGCTTGTGAGCATCTTCGAAGTTAGCTGCGTTCGAGGCATAAGCCTTGGCCTTGACACCGAGCCCTTCGAGCTCCTTGACGAAGGCTTCTACAGTATCGTCGATCTTGAGGTCAGTGATCACTACGGAAGCACCTTCCTGTGCATACTTGAGTGCAATAGCGCGGCCGATACCACGGCCTGCGCCGGTGATGATGGCTACCTTGTTAGCAAGTAGATTCATTGTTTATCGTATTAAGTGTTGGATTCGTTGGGTACCTCTTCGCTCTGGCGGAGGCCGAAGAGCAGGAGGTGGCGTACTGCTGTACGGATCTCCTCGACTGTACCCTTAGAGCGGTAAGCCCCGCTGATGAAGGGGACTTCCATACCCTTGATGATGTTCTGTAAGAGGTAGGCCGTGAGGTGCGTATCGGGGACGTGGAAGAGTCCACTCTGCTTACCCTCCTCGAGGAGCTCACGGAGCTGACGGATCTCCTTCTCGTCGAAGGCTGCACGGGAGTTCTCTACGAGCCAGATGTCGCGGAAGAACTCTGCACGGAGCGAGCCGTTGCGCAGGACCAGATCCTTCATCTTATCCAGATGCGTCAGGAGCATCATCAGGATCTTGTCTTCGGGCGAAGCGGGGAGGCGATGGATGAGCTCCAGGTCGTGCCATAGGCGCTTGAGCTCGCGCTCGATGACGGCGTGGAAGATCTCATCCTTGTTGCGGAAGTAGGTATAGAGCGTACGCCGGCCCTTCTTCGAGGCGTCGGCAATATCGTTCATCGTCGTGTTGGTGAACCCAACCCGAGCGAAGAGCTGCCGAGCCACCTCGATCATGAGGTCTTTTGTCTTGACAATAGTAGCCATGCGTTGCTGTCTCTGTTTCCTTATCTATATATAATTATGGTGTACCTCGTGAGGATATTCCCCATAGGAAGTACGAACAAAGTTATGAAAAATTGCGCAAAAGTGCCCGATGCGTGCAATGAGGGGGCTGTGCCTCCCTCGGCATTTTGCCCTGAGAGGTGGGGGAGTGCGCCCCGCATCCTGCCCCTTTGCCTCTTGTCTCTATATTGCTTGCTCCTAGACATAGTGAGGGGTGAAAAAGTAACCTATACTGGTCGGTGAAGCAACCAATATGAGTACGTGGATAGAGCTATATAGAATGGCGAAGAAAGCTATATAGCTTTGGACTGATTCCTATATAGCTTTGTGAAGTGACCTATATATAGGTTGTTGCTCCGCGTAGGGATAAAAGTTGTGGACGAGTGGCAGATAAGTTTGGGCTACGTACGTGGCTCTAATATCTACGTACGTGGATATTTGGATTGACGTGCCTGGTCTTTAAGACTATGTACATAGATAGGGGAAAACCACTACGGGAAGGTGCTTTTTCTTCACGGGAATGGCACCTTTCCCTCCACTGGATAAGAGGAATGCGCGCGATAAGTCGGAGGGAAAAGCGTATCACTTCGGAGAGGCATATCGGGGAGCTGGGCGTGCGATGCCTTAGCACAATAAGTAGGGGAAGGACTTTCGGCAACAGTCTCATATAGGTCGCTCATCGAACCAATATAGGTCGAAAATAGCCCCTCGCAAGGAGTTGGCATTAAGCAGCTTAATGAAGGGGGGCTTTGGTGAGTAAAATGACCAGCTGAAGAAGTCATGAGGGGAGGGGACGATCAAGCAGCTCCGAAAGCGCTCTCTAAGGGTCGGAAGGAGCGATGTCGCCCCGCTCCTTATCACTGCAAAGCAGTGGAATATGCCGAGAAAGACGCCAATAAGAGAGCTAAAGTTCTTAAAAATAGTGTACCTTTGTAAGCCTTCGTCCAGCCGTATGCATAGCGGAATGGGCGGAGAGAGTGCGCAATAAGTATTAACAATCATAGATTTATAAGGAACTAAATGAGCAAGTACGTAGGGAATCTTATCCCCCACACCTTCTTCGTGACGAAGGGTAGCGGTGAGTCGGATCTGGAACTTCACGCTGGGTCATACCACATGGCTCTGCACGATGCTGGGATCTCTGACTTCAATATCATGGTCTATTCGTCCGTCCTGCCCGCTACGGCGCACATCGCTTCTATGGATGAGATCGACCTGCCTCCCTTCGGCTCTGAGCTGAAGACCATCCTGGCTGTTTCGCACGGTCAGCAGGACGAATTCGTCTCTGCAGGTGTCGTCTACGCATGGATGTATGCTGATGAGAACTTCGATAAGAAGGTCGGTGGTCT
>ERZ773213.514-NODE-514-length-22680-cov-7.735602_pt1 | contig 22680 bp, 12 predicted proteins | sample MGYA00580996_ERZ773213 | MGnify/ENA primary metagenome ERZ773213 (study PRJEB29015, sample SAMEA2738152) | human oral metagenome | biome: human oral; feature: human-associated habitat; material: saliva | place: China | collected 2197 ...
GTAACCCGGATGCCGCTGCCCTGCGTAAGGCTGTTACCAGCCCGAACGGAACCACTGAGCGCGCTATCAATACCTTTATTGACAAGGGACTTTTCGATCTCACCGAGGATGCGATGCGCGCCTGCGCCGCCCGCTCCGCCGAGCTAAGCGAACAGTACACGGCTGACTAGCCCCCGCCTCCTGCTTATCCCTCCCCGCGCTTTCCCTGCGTCACTTGCCGGTGTTCACCCCACCCCCTCATAAAAAGAGCCTTTATTTGAATAAAGCGGGATTTTTAACGCTTTATTCAAATAAAGGCTCTTTTTTGTAAATGGGGCGGGGGAGTACGAGGACGCAATAACTATATAAGACCAAAGTTGCGAAGCGATTGTTCCAACACTTTCGGGTTTCCGCCATTTACATGCTCCCATCGCAGCCTGATAAGCCGCCACCCGGCACGCATTAACGCGTTTTCCCGCTCTTTCTCGCGGTCAATCGCCCAGCCATCAGGATTCATCACCCGGCTTGTTTGCTTCACGCGCCCGTCGAACTCAACAATCACCCGCTGAGCTTCAAACGCGAAGTCACCTAAAAATTGACCCATCTCCGTCGTAATCGGGTATTGCTCAGTGGGGGATAACCCATACTCGTAGAGCCGCAACCGTGTGAGGGTTTCTCCCGGAGAATCAGATTTATCGCTCATTAACCGTGCCACCTCGCGTGCCTTTGCAGCACCTTTTCGTGGAGAACTGAGAAGCGCATCCTGAACCTCAGAGTAGTCCAAACGCGCGCCTTCCTGCTGACGGCTCAGAGCGCCATCTGCAATAACAACCGCACCATCAAGCGGAAGCGTGCGCGCGCATCCAACAACCGTCTCTAGCCGGTTCACAGCGAATACCGTGGATAACACATGTGCGTGAGGGGCTTCCTTCGTGTATTGGTCTTCGTGTACGCGAATATCCGGATGCTGAATGCCGCCGCTAGAGCGCATATGCACTTCGCGAGGGTAATGCAAAACCGGAATGCCATAGGCGCAGGCTGCGCTTTGGTGACTGAATACGGCAGACTTCAGGCGGCGTGAGAAGGCGGTGATACGTGCTGCATGCTGTTCTGCCGGATTAAGGGCATTCCAATCTTGGGCATATATGTACTGGTTTTGAGCCAAGGGAATGAGTACACCAGACGCATACATTTGCTTAACTTTTCTGGCACTGATTCCTGTATCGGTAAGTTCGGCAAAACTTTTAATGAGCGGATATACCCGCTCCAGAGGCTTCATGAGAGACATAATGGCAGTACATCATGAACGAGGCCCCCGCCAGACTGCCTATGTTACTTTCTGTGGATAAAATAGCGTACCAGGACACTCTGCATAGTTATCCACAGGCCCCTCCCTGCATAAAAAGGCTCTTTATTTGAATAAAGCGGGGTTTTTAACGCTTTATTCAAATAAAGAGCCTTTTTATGACGGAGAAGAGGGGGAGAGAAGCGGTAAGGTAAAAACGGCAAGGAGCGAGAGATGCGAGGGAAGCCGCAGAACCTACGGGCGGGCAGCAAAACGCTCGATTAGCTCCACCTGCCCCGAGACGATAAGAATATCCCGAGAGTGAATGCGTGTGGAGGGGTCTGCGTAGGTGAATTCCTCCCCGGGGGATTTAATACCCACCACAGACACCCCGTATTTCGCACGAATATCCGACTCCGCTAGGGTGAACCCGTGAGTTTCCTTCGGCGGGCGCATCTTAGCAATCGCGAAATCGTCGTCGAATTCGATATAGTCCAGCATGCGTCCCGACACCAGGTGCGCGGCGCGGCGGCCCGCATCCGCCTCCGGGTAGACCACATGGTGCGCACCGATGCGCTCCAGGATTTTGCCGTGTGAGGGGGTGATTGCTTTCGCCCAAATACGTTCAACCCCCAGGTCAACGAGGTTCGCGGTGATAAGCACGGACGCCTCAATCGAGGTACCGACACCCACAACCGCGGACCCGAAGTCGTTTGCACCCAGCTGCCTGAGCGTATCAATGTCGGCGGCATCGGCGGCTACCACGTGGGTGAGCAGGCCCGACCATTTCTGCACCAGCTCAGGGTCTTTTTCAACGGCGAGCACCTCCTGGTTCTGGGCGTGCAGCTGCGCGGCAGTTGAGGCGCCAAACCGGCCCAAACCGATCACGAGCACGGGCGCATTGTGTGTATTAGCCAATGATGGGCCTTTCTTCGGGGAACTTGTAAAGGCGGCGGCGGGAGCGCAACGCCAAGGCGGTGGCGGCGGTGATGGTGCCAATACGCCCAATGAACATGAGAGCGCTGAGCGTGTAAATACCAGCGGGCGACAACTCGGCTGAGAGGCCGTTTGAGAGCCCGCACGTGGCGTAGGCTGAGATCACCTCAAACAGCACCCTGCTCAGGGGCTGGTCGGTGAGCATCAGAATAACACCGGACCCGGCAATCACGATACCGGCGCTCATCATGGTCACTGAGATGGCGATGCGCAGCACCGTGTCGGGGATAGTGCGGTTGAATGCCACCACAAACTGGTCGCCGCGTGCCTCCGCCATAATCGCCAGCATAATCACGGCAATGGTGGTGACTTTAATGCCGCCAGCTGTTGAGGCTGAGCCGCCGCCAATAAACATGAGCACGTCGGTAATGAGGCTGGTCACGGGGCGGATATCGTTCATATCGACCAGGTTGAAACCGCCTGAACGGGTCATGACGGAGGCAAAGAGCGCGCTGAGTATTTTATCCCCCGGGTTGTTCCCGCCGATAGTGCTCGGGTTATTCCATTCGGCTGCCCCCCACGCGGCAGCGCCCAGTACGAAAAGCACGCTGGTGGTGACGAGCGTGAGCTTTGCGGTGAGCGTCCACCGGCTGGGTTTAAGCGGGTGCTGCTGTAACGCCATGAGCACCGGGAACCCCATAGCCCCCAGAAACACGGCGATACACACGGGGATGATCACAAAAAAGTCGTGGCCGTACGGCACTATCCCGTCGGAATGCGGCGTGAACCCGGCGTTATTAAACGCCGAGATCGCGTAGAAAATACCGTGCCACAGGCTGGTGAGCGGGTCTTCGCCCAGCATCAGAAAACGCGGGGTCAGCAGTAACGCTATGAACGCCTCAATACTGGCGGAGGTGTAGGCGACGGTGCGTACCACGCTACCGACCTCACCTAGCCGCCCAATATTGAGTTCTTCTTGGGCGATGAGCTTGGATCGCAGCCCCATTTTCCGCCCGGTTGCCAGGGCCAGCAGCGAGGTGAGGGTAAGGGTTCCCAAGCCACCGATCTGGCAGGCGCACAGGATAATGACCTGCCCAAACATCGACCACTGTTCGGCGGTTGAGACGGTGGTGAGGCCGGTGACGGTCACGGCGCTGGTGGCGGTAAAAAATGCGTGATGCAGCGGCGCCATTTGCCCGTCATTTGAGGCGATCGGCAGTAAGAGCATGAGCGTGAAGAACACGATAACCAGCAGGAAGGTGCTGATGGCGGTTCGTGCGGGGGAGGAGAGCACTTTCGCGTCGATAAAGTCACGCAGGTTCTCGTAGGTGCGGGCATCAAGCAGTCGCGGCTGGTGCGTGCTTGCCCCCGGTGCGGACGCCTCAACGGTGAGTGCCCCGCGCCGGGCGGTGCCGGTGTGGGTGCTGCGCGCATCTGTGGTTTTTCGGCTCGGCAGCAGACTATCGAGCAGGCCGTGTTTTGGGGGCGCGGGGGTGGTGTGGGAACTGGGTGCGCCGGTGAACGGGGTGATGTCGCTGCTGTTCTGCTTGGGCAGGCACCACCTGCGTAGGGTGTGTTGGCGTTTGAAGAACTCACGGGAGGTGCGCAGGGCCTCGCGTTTACGGTGGCGTTTGCGCCAGTGTGCGCGGATGCGCCGGGCGAGGCGTCCCATGGGTTCCTCCCTTCATGGTGTGGGTGGGTGCCGGTGTTAGGTGCGGGGTTTGGGCTGTGTAGGTTGTGTGGTTGGTGCAGGCCCCTGAACGTGGTGGTGCGGCTTCCTCTAGTGTATCCCCGATGGTGGTATTCGGTGGTGGTGTGGGGCGGTTTTTTCGCCCGCAACCTTCAACATGCAGTAAAACACATATTCTATTTCAAGAATTTAATGGGCCGGGGTTGATAATGTCCAGTTAAGTGTGTGGTTTGGGGGCTATTGGGAACTGGCAAACTAGCGTATATATGACATAATCGATATATGCATGCAGATGTTTTTTCAGTGATTGCGGATTCGCCCCGCCGCCGCATCGTGCGGCTGCTCGCCGAACAGACCCACACTGTTGGTGCGGTTGTCGAAAAACTGGGCATGAGTCAGCCAACTATTTCTAAGCACCTGAAAGTGCTGCGTGAGGCCGGTGTGGTGTCGGCCGTGGTTGAGGGGCAGCGCCGACTGTATTCGCTGAACCCCGAGGTTTTCACTGAGATTACAGACTGGGTGGATGAGATTTTGGAGGCTGCCCGCGCCTCAGCGGCAGCTCACGCCCCGGTCGCGCTTCCCGGTGGGGAGAGCTTTTCCCCCGCGTTCCCGGGCAGTTCCGTGGTGGTGGGCGGATTTACCGGTGCGCACCAGCATGAGGTGGTTGAATCCAGCGAGAAACTCGACATTCCAGCCGAACTGCACATCCCATCCGACGCTGAGGAAGACAATGATGAGGAACCCAGTGCGGAAGATAACGACGATACCGCCGCAGGCGGAAGTGAAGCGCTTCAGCGCCGCGTTGTGTCGTTGAGCTCGAATAACCCCAATATCCCGGCTGAGGACGAGCCCGCTGTGGAAGAAGGTGCTGACTCGCACCCCGATCCGGCTGTGGGTGTTGTGCTCAGCGCGAAAGCCCCCGAAGAGCCTGCCGAAACGGCAGAATCTGAGGGCCTGGATGAGGAGTTGGCCGGGAGCGAACAGAACGCCAGTGCCACATTTGCTGGTACTGGTGAAGTGAGCGAAGGCGTGGTGCCGATGCGCCCCTTCACCCCCTCCGCCTTTGCCTCTGACGAGGTGCCGCAATCTGATGAGGATAAAACGCCCGTCGAAACTGCCGCGAAGGACTCCGCGAACGAGACCCAGTTGGTGGCTCCTGCGGGGCAGGGTGAAGACGATGAGGCAACTGAGGCTTCTGCTGGCGTGAGCCCCTGGAGTTCGGCAGGTGACGCCTCAGCCAAGCCTGCTGTATCGAATGAGCCTGCCCGCGGTAAGCATGAGGCTATTGACACCGACCCCGCCAATGAGCAGCCTGCCAAGAGTGAGCCTGTAAACGTTGAGTCTCAGGATGCCGTATCGGCGGCAGCTGACATGACCTCCACCACCGAGGATGCGCCCACGAAGAAGACGCACCACCACGCGGGTGAGGACACGGCTGCCAGCGCCACCGAGTCTCGGAGTGAGCAGAAGACCGCCGGACTATCCGAGGCAAAGACCGGGCAGGATGCTGCCGATAGCCCGCGTACCGAGGCCTCAACAGCGGAAACAGACCGGGATGCCTCATCCGTGGAAGCCGCCGCCGTGTCTAAGACCGTGAAGAGCGATGAAGCAGCCCTGATGGCTGACCCCGCTGACGGCCCGGACGCTGATGAGGATGTTGCAGCTCACGCGGATGATGCTGAACCCAAGAAGACTTACGCGGAGGGGAAGGGCACCGACCCCGAAGCGTCTGAGGATACCGAGGCAGCCGACACCGACGGCGCCTCAGTAACCGATACAGCCAATGCGGGTGCTGAACCCGAAACGGCCCAGACCGTAGAGCCCAAGGAGGCTCCCGAACCCACTGAGGAGCCGGTGTTCCGGCCGATCCCTCAGCCTGCACCGTATGAGCAGGTGACCGTTAAGGAGGAACCTCGTGGCCTTCTGGCGCGTGTCTTTGGTCGCCGACGATAGCATGCCGCACACCGGCGGCGCGCGGAGAGATAGTGAATGGGGCGGGGCGTGCGCCCGTGTTCGCTTGATCATCAACTCATACACCTACCCTGATAAACCCTAATTTCCCGAAAGACGGAATCTACGTTGGCTATTCACCGTAAAATCCTCCGCTGGCTCGAGAACGAGCTCACTGAGGGCAACCTGCAGCTTGGCCAGGACTTGCCCGACGATCAGCGTATTGCCCGCGCGATTGGCTTGGGAAGAAGCCGTACCCGCGAGGGCTTGAAGACCCTCGAAGACATGGATCTGGTGCGCCTATACTCCGGTAAGGGCAAAGAGATCATCGCTCACCTGAATGAGGAGCCGGCGATGGCGGCAGCCGAGCCTCTGCGCCTGCACATGGCTGTTTCGCGCTACCCGAAACGTGACCTTGTGCAGACCCATATGCTTCTTGAAGGCTGGAGTGTTGCCAATATTGACCCCGGCGTCGCTGATTTCGGTGAAGTGGATGAGCTGCTGGAGGAGATGCAGGAGGGTGGGCACCCTATCCGGGAGTTCCTTGACCTGTACCTGGACTTTCACCTGGAGCTGAGCCGCCTTGCCAATAACGAGCTGATTGCTGGGCTGCTGATCGCTATCCGTCAGCCGACCTTCGATGCTCTGCTGTCGCTGGCGGGGCGTGTGCCGCTGTGGAGCAGCACCATGGAGCGCCTGAACGCTGAGAACCGCGCGGTTCTTGAAGCCGTGAAGGACGCCGATTCCGCGACCGCCCGCAACCTGATGATGAACCAGATGCGCGGCCTGTTCGATGAGGCCGGGGTGGATTTGGACGAGTCGGCGGTGGCGCTTACGGGCATGCCCGGGACTTCGGATCTGCGCATGTTTGAGCCGGTTGATATTGAGGACGATTTCGGCCCGTTCCCGGAGGAAGGCCCCAGTTTCGGGTGGGGCTTCGGTGCGGAGCGGTTCGGCAACGCCCCCGGCGGCGCGCCGGTGCCTTCATCCGGCTCTCAGCAGGCTCGCCGTGATACCTCGCAGCAGTCTCAGCAGCACTATGACGGGCAGCAGGGGCAACAAGAGCAGCAGTCTAATCTGCCGTTGAGCTTTGGTACGGCCTCCGGCCGTGCGGCGGCGGCGTTTACCCGCCCGCCTGAGGGTGCCCCCGCTGCTCAGGGCGGTAACAATGGCGCTTCGCAGCACCCCGAGAACACATCTGGGCAACCGTATGAGGTTGATAATGCTGCCTCTGCGCAGGCGCCTGACCAGTCAATGCAGCACGGCCCTGTGCCGGGTGGTGAGGAGCAGGGCGCAGCTCAGCCTACACCCGCCCAGGAGGTGCTGATTCAGGCCACCTCCGCGCTTCCGCTTCCGATTCAGCCGTTGCCGGTCGATCCTGATGCGTCTCAGCCGCTGCGTTTGACCGATGATGAGCCGCTGATTCAGGCCACGGCCGCTATTCCGCTGGATATGCGGGTGATTCCTGCTCAGGGTCTGCCCGAGAAGAAGCCTCAGCCCGCGGTATCGGGTGAGGACGCCTCTAAGGCGGCCGCTAAGCCCGGCGAGACGCCCGCAAAGGCTGAAGGTGAACAGGCCGATAAGGCATCTGAGGATTCCCAGAAGCAGGGGTCTGCGACGAAGGATACGGGCAAGAAAGACGCCGAAGACACTCAAGCTCAAAAGGCTAAGGGCGGGGCGCAGCCCGCAGCCGGTGATACTCCGGCTCAGCCTACCCCCGGTGAGGATAAACCCGCCGAGGGGCAGAGCGGTAAGGACCAGCAGGCCCAAGATCAACAGTCTCAGGAGCAAGACCAGGCTAAGCAGCCCCAGGGTAAGCAGGCTGGCGGCAAGCCGGGCGGCTCACCTTCGGGTTCCGGGCAGAAGACCGATGCCGCTAAGGACGAGCAGAAGAGCTCGGCTGAGGCTGGCCAGTCGCAGCCTGCACAGGGCGAGCAGAAGGGGCAGGGCAAACAGTCTGCCGATTCCTCGCCGCAGGGCCAGAAGAACCAGTCTGACGGTGCGCAGCAGGCTGATGGTTCCGCGCCGCTCAAGGATGGTGACGCGCCCAAGGATGCAAAGGCTTCGGCGGCCCAAAAATCCGCTCAGCCCGATGCCCAGAAACCTGATGTTCAGACGTCTGAGACTCAAAAGGCCGATGCGAAGTCCCCCAAGCAGGGTGCTCAGGGCGATCAGCAGAAGGCCCAGGATGCTCAGAAGCAGGGCGGTTCCGTCCCTTCTAAGGGTAAGGACGGGCAGAACGGTCAGCAGGCAGCCGACAATTCGGGCGGTTCGTCTGCTGCGCAGCAGAACTCTAAAGGGCCTGGTGCCGCGCAGAAAACACCGCAGCCGGATGCTTCAGGGGTGAACGGCTCCGCCGGTAAGGAGGCTGCTTCCCCCAAGAGCGGCGAGCAGAAGGCCGAGAAGGCAGCCGAGCAGACCCAGGGAACCTCAGTGCAAGAAACCTCAGCACAGGAGAACCCAGCACAGCAGAAAGAACCAGCACAGAAAGATTCGGTGCAGAATAAGCAGGACGCTAAAGCTGCACCCCAGAAGCCTGCCGGACAGGAACCTGACGCGCAGGGGCCTAATAGTGCCGCATCAAAAACTGATAATGGTGCGGGCGACAACCGTGCGGATACTGCCGCCCAGAACGGTGTGAAGCACAATCCCGGCCCGCGCGATAATCAGGGCAGTGCCGAAAAGACTGGTGCTGCGCAAACTGATGCCGCTCAGGCTAATACTGCGCAGGGCAGCTCTTCACCGCAGGGCTCCGCCCAACAGGGCGGTCAGGCCCAAGGGCCGCAGTCCGCTCAGCCTGCTCAGGCCGGGAATTCTGATGGGAAGCCGCAGGAGTCTGCTTCGGGTAGTGCCCAGCCTGCCTCCTCACCTGCTGAAGGCCCGAACGGGCACGCTGGTTACGCAGGCGCGGCTAATACCCAAGGGCCCGCTGCGAATGAGCAGACCGGGCCGCACCCTGTAGCGGGTCAGGGCACAGCGCAGGAGCAGCCTCAGCAGGAGGTGCTGGGGGCTGTGCAGTCGCTTGATGGGCAGCAGGCGCGCCCCATTTCGTCGCTGGAGAATCCGCAGGCTATACCCGCCGCACCGGATAACGGTAACGGGCAGGCTCAGCCGGATGTGCCGCAGCAGGTGCAAAACCATGTCCCCGTTCAGGAGGCACAGGGCCAGGAAACCGCACCGGACGCGCACAACCCACAGAATCACTGGGATAGTGCTGCCCCGCGCACCGGTTCCACACCCGCCCAGCAGCCCCATAGTGGGCCTCACACCGGGCAGTTTGGGGTAAGCGGGCCTGCCTCGGCTGGTATCCCCATTCAGGGGCGTACCGGTCTGAAACCCAAGCTTCCCGAAAACCCTGTGGAACGTAAGGATGCTGAGCAGCGCCGAGTGGCTGAGGAAAACTTGGCGCGCGCCGCTGAGGAGCGGGTGAAGGTGATTCGTGCCCATTCGCCCTCCGGGGTGGGCCGCCGTCACGGCCAGATCATCACGCCGGTGCGTGCTGCTGTGGCTTCTCCCTTTAGCCGCCCGGCCACCGGGCTGCAGTACCCGAGCGCGGTATCGTCACAACCGCAGCCGCAGCCTCAACCCCAGCCTGGCCCCGCGGCCCCAGATGTTGCCGACACCGGTAATGCTGAGGCCCCGAACGGCGCCGTGAACAGCACGCCAGCTGATGCTCTTGGCGTTGAGCACGCTCCGGAGGCTCTGGCGGAGCGGCCGCTGCCGCCGGTTGAGGTGCTGGCGACCACTCCGATTCGTATCGTTCCCGCGAATACGAGCGGAACCCCTATGGTGGTCAAAGATGAGCGGTCCACGGATGAGCGTGCGCCCGAGGAGCACGCCAGCGCTGAACGTAAGCAGGGCTGGCTTAGCCGCATGACCCGCTATTTGGGGTTGAGCTCGCGCGAGCAGGAGCAGGCTCTTCAGCAGCAGAATAACCCGCAGGATTCGGCGCATCAGCAGAACACTGCGAACCACAGTCAGCAGGTGTCTGCCTCCCCGCAGGGGGCTGCGGCAGATAACTCTGAAGGCGGCACCTCAGATGCCGCTAACCCTGCTGATGCGAGCCAGCACAGCCAGCAGTAGCTGGCGCAGGCAATAAAGCAAACACGCGGGCGTACCCTCACGCTGGGTGCGCCCGCGCAGCGCGTTAATGCCCGGGCATACCGGCATATTCTGGGGGGAGGTGCGGGCGTGCAGGAAAATCTTCTTGCGTGTGTGCAGGGGGGCTGCTACCGCCTCTGCGGGGTCTTTGGGGGACGGCTCCTCTTCTTTGGGTGCGTCGGAATGGTGCAATGCGGTGTTTCCTAGTACTCTAGGAAGGTAGCGTTCTCAAAACGCTGGGGCACTGCTGTGCCTAAAATGCCTTTTAGAGCGTTTATACCGGTATAAACACCCCGGGTAGCTACCGCACCGAATGGGTGCGGCCGGGTCTAGCAAAGTGAGGAAATCCTATGGGTTCCGTTATTAAGAAGCGCCGCAAGCGCATGTCCAAGAAGAAGCACCGTAAACTGCTTCGTAAGACTCGCCACCAGCGCCGCAATAAGAAGTAAACAGTAGCTTCTGTGCCCCGTGCCCGGTAAGGGTTGCGGGGCATTGTGCGTTAATGAGGGCTGATGCGGGCTATTAGCGGCGGCTGTTGAACGCTAGTAGACTGGGAGCCATGCCCCCAGCTACACCTGAACCACCCGTTATTGAGCTTTTGACCCGCCCCGGCTGCCACCTGTGCGATGCTGCACGGCACACGGTGGCGCAGGTATGCACCGAATTTGGGGTGCCCTACACCGAGCTGAACATTGAGCTGTACCCGCAGCTGCTGCAGCGGCACGCCACCGAAATCCCGGTGCTGCGCATTGACGGGCAGGCGAAGGATTTTTGGCGTATTAACCCTAAACGGATGCGTAAGCTCATTGCCGCGCGCATGCCTTAGTGCCAGCCGCCCCCGCTTCTGGCGAATTGGGGGCTATATGTGGCGCCCCTCGTTTTGGGGTAGCGTAGAAAATTTGAGAGACTGAGAGAATGACTACATCGGCTAAGGTCACGGTTCACCTGATGCGCCACGGCGAGGTGCATAACCCCGACCGCATCGTCTACGGGCGGCTACCCAACTACCACCTTTCGGAGAAGGGGCAGCAGATGGTGGGTATGAGCGCCCAGGAGTTTGCCCGGCGTCGGGGTGAAGGCGCGAACATTGTGCACCTGGTATGCTCCCCGCTGACCCGCACCCGCGAGTCGGCCGAGCCGATCACTGAGCTTCTGGGGCTTCAAGCGCACCCCGATGCGCGCGTGGTTGAGGCCGATAACTATTTTGAGGGCCTGCACGTGAACCGGCAGGAGCTTCTGAACAACCCGCGCCACTGGACGAAACTGTACAACCCGCTGCGCCCGTCCTGGGGCGAGCCGTACATTGTGCAGGTGCGCCGCATGGCTCAGGCCATTAAGGACGCCGCCCGCACCGCGTACCGGCAGGGCGGGGACGGGGCTGAGGCCATCATTGTTTCGCACCAGCTGCCCATCTGGGTGACTCGCCTGGCGCTTGAAGGTAAGCTATTGCAGCACGACCCGCGTGCGCGCGAATGCAACCTGGCATCGATTACTTCGCTCACTTTCGATAACCTGTTATCGGGGAACCCGCCGCAGGTGAGCAGCTACACGGAACCCGCATCGCCCCTGTATTCGGGAGTGATTCAGCTGCCCGGCAGCTAAGACGCAGGTGTCTGCCGTTCAGCACCCCCTTCGCACACACCACCGGAAGGAACGCATGACTCCCACCCATAACCACACCCGCCGCACCGCCCTGCGTGCGGGTATTGCGCTGTGCGCCTCAGCGGCCGGGGCGGGCCTGCTCGCTGCGTGCTCTGAAGACACCTCCCTGTCAAAACAGGCGAATTCGGGTGATAATAAAGGCTACATTGCCGGGGACGGGTCGGTGACCGAGTACCAGGAGGCTGAGCGCGGCGAGCCCGTTGCGTTCACCGGTGAACTATTCGACGGCACCAGCGTGAACGCTGAGTCGTTGCGCGGCAAACCTACGCTCTTGAACTTCTGGTACGCCGGGTGCTCTCCCTGCCGTGCCGAGGCCAAAGACCTGCAGAAGCTCTACACCGACTATAAGGACAAGCTGGGGTTCTACGGTGTGAACGTGCGGGATGAGAAAAGCACCGCCGAGGCGTTTGAGCGCAGTTTTGAGATCACCTACCCCTCGTTTAAGGACGCCTCGGGTAAGGTACTGCTGTCGTTGAGTAAGTATGTGCCCGCCCAGGCGGTGCCGACCACCGTAATCCTGGATTCGCACGGTAGGGTGGCGGCACGCATCCTGGGTCAGGCGAACCCGTCGGTGCTGAAAACCCTGATTGAGACCGCTGTGAAGGGTGCCTAGCGTGCCTGCTGGAACCGGTATGATGCTCACCCCCGCCGCTGCGGCTGCCACGGCGGGCGCTGCGCCGTTGGCGAGTATCAGCTCAACCGTGCTGGATGGTTCCCTGTGGCTCTCCATCCCGTTGGCGGCGCTGGCGGGGCTGGTGTCGTTCGCTTCACCGTGTGTGCTGCCGCTGGTGCCCGGCTACCTGGGGTATGTGGCGGGTCTTGCAGGTTCGCAGCCGCAGGCACCCGAGGGCTCCGCGGCCGCATTGTTCCAGGGGAAGAAAACGGTGGCGGCACATAACCCCGCACCCCAAAAAACCGCAGAAAACACCAAAAACCTGCCCGAGGCAACATCGGGGGTGGCTGTGGCGGCCGCCCCCACCGACCCGAAAACCCCAGGTGTGCAGCCCGGTAAGGGGCGCCTTCACACGCAGCAGACCCGCCGCCACACCCGCCGGATGCTCGCCGGGGTGGCCCTGTTCGTGCTCGGGTTCTCCGCAGTTTTCGTCACCCTATCGGTGCTGCTGGCCCAGGTGGGTGCCGCCCCCTGGCTGAAAGGGCAGGCGTGGGTGAATATTCTGCTGGGTGCACTCGTGATCCTCATGGGTGTTGTGTTCATGGGGCGGCTGAGCATCCTGCAGGTCGATAAACGGTTCCACACCCGCACCGGCACGGGCCTGTGGGGTGCGCCGGTGCTGGGGGTCACCTTCGGGCTGGGGTGGGCGCCGTGCATTGGACCCACCTTCGCCGCAGTGCAAACCCTCGTGTTCACTGGCGGGGCCGCAACCTTCAAGGCTGTGGTGCTCACCTTCGCCTACTGTCTGGGTTTGGGTGTGCCGTTCCTGCTGGTCGCCTATTTCGCGGCGCGCGGGGTGAACACCACCGGGTGGGCGAGCACGCATAAACGCGGGATTCAGCGTGCGGGCGGGGCGATGCTCATCCTGATCGGCATCCTTATTTTGACTGGCGCCTGGAACCACCTCATGGCCTGGGTTCAGGCGGCGCTACCGGTTTACGAACTACCAATCTGACGGGGTACATATGGCACGCACACACACTGACGCCCCGGCGCTGGGAATCACCGGGATGCTCCGCTGGGGCTGGACGCAACTAACGAAAATGAACACCGCCTTGCTGCTGCTTCTGCTGCTGGCGGTTGCGGCAGTTCCCGGGTCTATGTTTCCGCAGCGCATTCAAGACCCCGCGAAGGTGACGGACTATATTAAAACCCACCCCGGCTGGGGCGAGTTTGCCGATAAGATACAGCTGTTTGATGTTTTCTCCTCCGGGTGGTTCTCGGCCATCTACCTGCTGCTGTTTATTTCCCTGATCGGGTGCGTTACACCGCGCGCTATTAAACATGCCAAAGACTGGCGTAAACCGCCCGCGCGCACCCCCAAGAACCTTTCCCGCATGCCCGTGCACCGCACGATCGATATTGACGCGGATGCGCTCACCCCCCAGGCCGCGATAGAGGACGCCGCCGCGATCCTTCGTAAACGCCGCTACCGGGTGCAGATCCGGGAGGAAGGAGACGGGCAGTACTCGGTGGGTGCCGAACGCGGCTACCTGCGTGAGGTGGGGAACATCCTGTTCCATGTGGCGATGATCGGTATCCTGGTTGGGGTGGCGGTCGGCTCGCTTTTTGGGTACCGGGGCCAGAAGATCCTGGTGGAGGGGGAGACGTTCGTGAACTCCCTGATCGGCTACGACTCGTTTACACCCGGCACGAACTATAACCCCGACTGGCTGAGCCCGTACGCCGTGACGCTCAATAATTTTCAGGTGCGCTACGACAGGCAGCGCGACAGCCACACCTACGGGCAGGATCTGGACTATAACGCCCAGCTGACCGTGCAGAACCCCGGCAGCAGCCCCGAGCAGAAAACCCTCAAAGTGAACGAACCGGTTGATGTGGGCGGCACCAGCGTGTTCCTCTCCGGCAACGGGTACGCCCCCATTGTGAAGGTGACCGATGGTGAGGGGAAAGTGGCGTATGAAGGCCCCGTGGTGGCCCTGCCAACTGACGGGAAGTACACCTCATCAGTGGTGCTGAAGGTGCCCGATGCCCGCCCGGCCCAGCTGGGTTTTGTGGGCATGTTCCTGCCCACCGGCAGCTATGAGCGTGGGGCGGGCATCCCGCATTCGGTGGATTCAGCCCCGGCGAACCCTATGCTGGTGTTGCAGTCCTATTCGGGGGATTTGGGTTTGAACTCAGGCCAGCCGCAGAACGTGTATGTGCTGGACACCTCTAAACTGACCGCGTTGAACAGCATGGCGAACCAGAACGGTATTGTGCTGGATGCGCAGCACCGCACCGCCACCCTGCCGGAAGGCAACGGCACCATTGAGTTCATGGGGTATAAGCGGTACGTGGGGATGGAGGTGCGCCACGACCCGGGGCAGAATATTGTGCTGTACTCGTTTGTGGTGGCTTTCGTGGGGCTGATTGTGTCCCTGTTTGTGGCGCGCCGCCGCGTGTGGGTGCGTGCCAGCACCAATGAGGGGGTGCTCACCGTAGAGTACGGTCTGCTTGCGCGCGGGGAGGACCCGCGTCTTGCCGCCGAGGCTGAGCGTATTACGGATGCTTTCGCCACCCGGTGGGGGCTGGAATTTGCTGAGGAGCCCTCATCCGAGGAGCCGACTGAGAAAACCGAGGGGAAGTAGCCCATGCTGAACGAGACATTAGCGCGCTACAGTGAGCTATTCATGTATATTGCCGCGCTGATTTACACCGTGGTGTTCGTGGCGTTCACCTGGGATGTGGTGAAGAATTCGCGGGTAACCCGCCGTCTGGAGGGTGCCGCGACGCCTCGTGAGGCGGAGTTAGAGGAGGAACAGGCGGCTGAGCCTGTTACCGCGGGCGCGGCCAGCCCCGTTGCGGGTGCGGAGAAAACCGGCGGGAAAACCGCCGCGAAGTCGTCGGTGAAGATGAGCGCGAAAGCCACCCGTGTTGAACGCACCGGCGGCGCTGAGACCGGCACGGGCGAGCGGGGCGCCGGGTACCGGGGCGCGGCGGCACGCGCGCTTGAAGGCCACGTGGCGGACTCATCAATGCTGTACACGGGCCAGAGCCGCCCGGCGGCGCGCATCGCCGTGATCGTTATGCTGATGGGGGCGCTGGTGCACGCGGCGGCGGTTATTATGCGCGGCGTGGCTGCGCAGCGTGTGCCCTGGGGGAACATGTACGAGTTCTGCACCACGGGCGCGCTGGTGGTGGTGGCCGTGTACCTGGTGGCGCTGATTTTCCGTGACCTGCGGTTCGTGGGCACGCTCGTGTCTGGGCTGGCGCTGATTATGATGTGCGCCGCCACCATTAGTTTCGCCACCCCCGTGGGGCACCTGAAACCGGCGTTGCAGAGCTACTGGCTGGTGATTCACGTGTCGATTGCGGTGCTTGCCTCCGGGGTGTTTACGATTACGTTCGCGATGGCGGTGCTGCAGCTGGTGCAGACCCACCGCGAACAGCGCATCCTGAACGGTAAATCGGGCGGGTGGGCGTTTATGCGCCTGGTTCCGAGCGCCCAGGCTCTTGAGAATTTTGCGTTCCGCCTGAACGCTTTGGCGTTTGTGATGTGGACGTTCACGCTTGCCGCTGGCGCGATTTGGGCGAGCCAGGCGTGGGGCCGCTACTGGGGCTGGGACACCAAAGAGGTGTGGACCTTCGTGATCTGGGTGGTGTACGCGGCGTATCTGCATGCGCGTGCAACCCGCGGCTGGGCTGGCCCGCGTTCGGCGTGGCTGTCTATTATCGGCTATTTGTGCATTATTTTTAATTTCACGGTGGTGAATATTTTCTTCTCGGGCCTGCACTCGTATTCGGGGCTTTAGCTTTAACGGCGGAAACTAGCGGGAAGGCGTTAGTCCTGGGCGGTATTTATAAGGTGTATGGGCGAAACTGTATTAACCCCGCCCATACGTTTCAGAAGTGTGACTATACTTGAAGACTCAAAACGTTACCAAGAAAGTAATTGTGGGTCATTAAAATATTTTGATCAATGTTCTAGGTTCTTGGCTAGTAACTTCGTATAATAGTGGTGCTGAATGATGTATGGTGTAGGCTTGATGACAACCAACCACTATGAACATTCTTAAGATGTTCTGAGATGTCTACCTGGTCACCCGCTGGGACGCTGCGGAATATGCCATGTGTCCAGTCCTTATTAGCCGGTGATAAGAGAAAGGTAGTCTATTGTACGCGAATCCTGACCCTGTCAAGTTTAATTTTGAAGAAGCCGAGAAACTTGAAGCCGCCTTCCGGGTTTGTAAAACAACGCTTGAAAACCAAATGCGGGAGCGTAATAAAGTTACAGAATATGCAAAAGAGCAACTTGAAGGCCCTTATGGTTCATTGTTTTCTCGTAATGCTGACAGCCTCATTGAGATGGGATCAGAGCTCATTGAGTCTCTTCGGAATGCCGAAGATAATATGAAAAAATATATTGCTGCTGCCCATGAGGAAGTTCGTATTCGTGACGCGGCGGCTGAGTGGGATTCTATGAAACATTCCCTTGAGATTATCAGGCACAACTACAGGATGAATGATAATAAACCTGTAAAGCCGGAGCATCGCCATTTAAAAGCTACAGATACTATGCCTCCTCAGCCTGAGCCGCAGCCTCGTCCTCATTATGAAGTATATAATTCAACTTCTTTGGGGAAGTATAACGAAAAAGTTTCTCAAATACGGACTAATCTTAAGGGCGACAAAGGACCAGAAGCCGAGTCATTTGTTACATATAAGGCAAATGCAGACGATATAAATATGAGCGATTTGGCTCATGGTAAGGTTTCGGGTATTCCTGAGCACCTTATTAAATATTACAACGTGATTAAGGGCATGAGCCCTCGTGTAGAGCAAGACTATAATGCGATGAAGTCCTCTTACGAAACTTTTAAAAGCAGTACTGATTGGGGGAAACTTGACGCAACAGATCTCATCGCTGCTGTTTATGTCTGGTCTCAAGATAATCTTGTAGAGGCTTTTCGCGCCGGAAAAATTGGGGAAGAACTCTGGAAGGCTGGAAGTCAGGGTGAGCTTAGCAAAACAAATCCCAATCTTTCAGATCCGCGTGTTTTACACTCTGTTGAGAGTAGCGTATTTGTAAACGATAAAGATCTTAAAAAGCTTCCGACAAAACATATGCTCCCTTATGTGCCTTCGGCGGGTGTTTTGGGCGCTTACCCTAGCTCAGGGTTTCGTAACGATCCGGTTAATATTGCGACGGGTAACTTTATTGAATACGAGCTTGATTTAGCGTTCGATAATACTGCCGCTACTGCTTTATCCTTGGAGCGCATGTATAACAGCTTTACGGTGGCACACCCAAAGATACTTCCTTCAGGAATTTTTGGGCCTGGGTGGTGTTCGACACTTGATACCCGCCTTAACTTCACCTCAGAAAGTGCTCAGTGGTACACCAAAGACGGTCGTATTCTACACTTTAGCCGTTCGGGTGACGGATATGACCGAACCCCGCAGGAGCCTTGGTGGCTCACCAAAGTACTGCCTAACGACGAACTGTATGAGTGGATCACGCAGATGCGGCTGCAGGCAGTTGAACAGGTGCACGACTGCAAGGCGGAACTTGCCCAAAATACCTATGAGGAAACAGGTTTCTCACAAGTACGTGAAGAACTTGCCTCCACGCCACATTACTGGATCATTGAAGACAATAAACACGCGCGTCACGTGTATAACTCGGCAGGTGCATGGGTTGGTACTGCGGACGGGCACCTGAGCGATGCAATGGTTCCGGTGTACGCTACCGCGATTATTGAGCCTGAGGGTGGATCTCAGCGTGTTATTACAGACCTCGTGCATCCTGTGGCACATCGGGCTATTCATCTGGATTATGAGCTGGATTCTGCTGGTGGGTTACGCCCTAACCAGGCTTATGCGTACAATACTGCGGGTGAGAGCGTGGGTGCTCCCCAAGCTGCCGTTGGGTATCGCTATGCCCCTGAAGGGGAGAACGCTGCGGGTCACCTCTGCGCTGTAGAGAAGATGAATGGTACCCGCACATATACCCACACCCCGGAGCATCTGATCCACGAGGTGACTGATGTTAACGGGCATGTTGAGGTTGCGAATACCTACGACGGCAATGGACGTGTGATCCGTCAGCATACGGAATATGATGATGATATCTCGTATAACTACACATCTGAGGGTGTGACAACTGTTGCCCAGGCTGAGACCGGCCTGAAGGTGAATATTTTTTACAGCGACCCTAAGGGGCGACTCATAGGTGTCATGGATGGGAACGGAAAACGTTACAGTATTCGGTACGGGACTGGCGATAATCGAATCAGTATTACTGACCGTGACGGTTCTATTACCAACCGCTCTTTTGACCGGTGTGACCGCCTCGTCCGCGAGCGTACCCCAGAAGGAACCGACTACACCTATAGCTGGGACGAATATAACCGCATCACCGGGGTTTCGGTCTGTGATGCTCGGGACACCCTGAACCTAGGCACCCCCATCAATACTTTGTATGAGTATGCAGATTCGGTGAACCCCAATCCCTCAGCCGTGATTGCGGGTAACGGGGCAAAAACCCAGTTGATCTGGGACGAACACGGTCGTCTTATGGAGACCATAGACCCTACCGGTGTGCGCACCGTCATGACCTATGATCTTCATGGTGATTTGAAGACCGTGACGGATGGTGTGGGAAACACAACTACTCTGGTACGTGACGGTGCTGGGCGCGTAACACAGGTCATCGATCCGTTGGGTCGGTCTCTCCGTATCCGATATAACGCCGCTGGTATGATTTCCAGCTTCGAAGAAGCTACCGGTGCCCGGTGGAGTTTCGCATACCAAGAAGCACCAGAGACATCACAAGTACCTGCACTTTTGTGTGCTGCTCAACGTTTGGCCGCTCTAGAAAACGCGGATATCACCGGCGATCAGAAACGAGGAAATCTGCCTCATACGGTGACGGATCCCTACGGAAATGTTACTACTCTGACCTATAACCGGGCTCGGGAAATTACCTCTGTTACCGACCCGTTAGGTCGCACTACTCAGAATATTTATAATCAGTCAGGCAACTTGGCCCAGGTTATTGAGGCATCAGGGGCAACATGGACTTATGAATATGACGGAATCCGCCAACTTATTGCCGCTATTGATCCTTTAGGTGGTGTGACTCAGTACACCTACAACCCTGTAGGGAACCGCACTTCTGAAACTGATCCCACGGGGGTTAAGATCAAGCAGGACATAGACCGTAAGCATGGTTTGGAAAGGACCACAAGCGCCTACGGTACCTCGTTTAAACAGGTTGATGTTTTTGGGCGCGTCGTCGCTCAGAAAACGGGGGTTACAGTAGGGTCTTCTGAGAAGCCCGATGCTGAAGAATTCATCACTTACGATCACGCCGGTAACCCCGTTGAAATTGTGGATGCGAGGGGCGGCCTAACCCGCATTATCCGTGATCTTGCGGGCCGCCCAGTGCGAGTGGTTTCACCTGCCGGGCGCGTGCAAACCTATGAATATGATGCTGCTGGCCGACTGGTGCAGTATGCGATGGGCCTTGATGAACCGGAGTCATCTTCCGAAGCGATACAAGATTCTGAACCCACACAGTGGGCTGTCACGCGCCTAGTGTATGATGCCGCATCCCAAGTGGTGAAACGCATTCTGCCAGATGGCTCTACGGAACATATTGATTACGACGCCGCAGGTCGGGTTATCAAAGTGGCGAAAGGTGCCCGCAGCGCCAGGTATGAGTATGATCTGGGCGGTCGTCTGGTGGGTCTGCGTGATAACACGTACGGTTATCGCCGTTTTACCTATGATGCTGCTGGTCAGCTGATTCAGACCGTTGATGGGCTGGGTAACCGCACCCATATGAAGTATGACGCTGCGGGCAATATTTCGCAGGTTATGGATTCCACAGGGCAGGTCACTCGCTACGAGTATGATGCTTTGAACCGTCTGACCCGCACCATTAACGCGGCGGGTACTGCGTCTGAATATGGGTATGATGCGGCTGGCCGCCTGATCCGCGCTTTTGATGGCGTGCATGAGCGCACCTATGAGTACGACTACAAACGTGGTGGCGAGCTTCGGTATGCTTTCTGCGATGGTGTGCGTATTGCCCAGTATGGTAGTGAGAACCGGGGGCGCATCGTGTGGGTGCGTGACTATGCGACAGCTCAGGCTCTTGATACCAGCGCGCCAGAAGAAGCTTATGTTGAACACCGTTACGAGTACGACTCCGCCGGGCAGCTCATCAAGCGTTCCCGAAGCGCAGTCATTGACCCGCAGGCACCAAATGAAGAGCCTAAGATATCTGAACTTACGGATGTTGAGAGCCAGGTACAGGCGCTCAACGCCTTTGTCTCAACGGGTGCCTACACGCTCACATATGCTTATGATGCCGATGGTAACCGCACGAGTACCGTGACCCCTTACGGTACCTCGCAGGTGGTATACGATGGCGCTGGTCATGTGACGCGCCGCGAAACCCGCAGCATAGGTGAGAGCGAGCCCATTGTTTCCACCTATTCCTATGACGTGATGGGGCAGCTTATTCGTGCGCAGGTAGGGGATATTGTCTCTACCTGGCAGTTTGACGCTTCAGGGCGGGTTGCAGAATACGGTAAGAGCTTGGCGGCCGAAAACGGCTCTAACGCTGTGAGCAGTACTAAGAATCAGGGACTCACTGTATCTACTGAGCGGACCCAGATCACCCGTGATGCTGAGGGCCGTGTTGTGGGGGTTCAGACCGACGAGTCACTGGTCATGTATTCCTATGACGCCGCAGGTCAGCTGGTAGGTGCCCGCGAGGGTAACCATGAATATGAGTGGGCTTTCGACAACGGTCTGATGATGACCGAGAAGCTTTACCGCCTGGACGATCTGGAAGATGCAGAGCCGCAGGAACGCACGCTCCTGAGCGAACGCTCCTTTGAATATAACGTTCTCAACCAGCTGGTTCAGACCGAGACCCTGGAGTACGCAGCCGCTATCGCCCCGGAGTTTGTGGGGCTGCACCGTGAAGTTATTAATCGCCTCACAACAACCTATGAGTATGATGCCGCCGGATACCGTGTACGTGAGCATACTGCCTCAAATCAGGGTATTCGCACTTCCCGTGAGTATGAGTGGGGAGTATGGGGCGGTCTCTCCTCGGTGACAACTACGTCAAATTCTGATGCCTTCCACACGGAGGTATTGGGTGTGCGCGGTGTGGCGTCCCGGGTACGTCTGGTGACTGATGCTGCGGGGGAACTTGCGCAGATAACCGGCGCTGACAGGGCTTCGGTACCAGTGCTGTGGGATTCGCTCTCTGATACCCCACAGGTTTTGGGTGTGGGAGCTGTCCCTGCCCCGGAAAATGACGGTGGGTTCTCCCAAGTGGGCGTTCCACAGGGGTTTAATCCATGGGGCGTGCCCGACCTCTCAGGTATGGCTCACATGCCTGGCTTCGGAAGTTCTGATCCGCTTAACCAGGTGCTGCCTGCCGGGGTTTCTTTCACAGGCGCAGGCAGCGTGCGGGTCGCCGGGTTAGACGTGATGGGCGCTCGCACTTTTGATGGAGCCTCCAAGCGTTTTCTCTCCACTGATCCGCTAGCGCCAATAGCCGGTTCGCCGTGGTTCGCAGACGCATACTCTTTCGTGGGGTCTAACCCAATGAACATGGTGGATCCGTGGGGGACGACTGAGGTTTCTGTTGAACTCGCAAAAGACACGAGTTTTAACGGATGGCTGAGCAGGAACCGTCAAGAGGTATCACATGCGCTTATCGCGGTTGGCATAGTTGCTGCTGTTATTTCCATACCTATTCCCGGTTTAAGTGCAGCAATTGTAGCGGGCGTCGTATCCGGTGGTACTATAAGCGCCGGAATAACGTTGAACTCTGATGCTTCGTTGAAGAGCGACGGATATGTTGACACTGGTGATGTGGCCTTATCAGCCGTTGTTGGAGGCGTTTCTGGAGGCTTTACAGCCGCTGCTTCTTATGGTGTCGCCTATGGTGTTGAGACGTGGGTGGTGCCTAAGGTCGTGCAGGGAGCTTCTAAAGTTCGCGGTACTTTTGCGCCCTCTACGGCATCTGCGGTTCAGCCAAGTGAGCGCATAGTTGCTGCGGAGACCAAGTTCATTCCGCAGGGCTCTAAACTCATCAATTCTTCAAATACTGCTACTCGCGCTGCAACCGTGGAGTCGAAACTTACTTCGGCGTCCCCAACGGCGGTGGCATGGGAAAATGTACCGGTAGTCGCCGCTGGTTCTAAGGGTGTTACTACCAGTGTAAGTTCAGGGATCCCTACGCGGACGGTAACGGTGTCCGCCAACCAAGGGAAAGCTGTTCCTCTCGTGGCCACCGGGTCGAAGGGTGCTTCAAGCGTGAGGCCTGTTGGCCCTGCCCAGGTAGGTAAAGTTAATACGCCTAGTGCTGCGTCGGCGGGTAAGTCTTCATCAGGAACGGCGAAACCTACTGTAGGTCAACGGTTAAAGGCT
>ERZ773213.521-NODE-521-length-22571-cov-3.938000_pt1 | contig 22571 bp, 20 predicted proteins | sample MGYA00580996_ERZ773213 | MGnify/ENA primary metagenome ERZ773213 (study PRJEB29015, sample SAMEA2738152) | human oral metagenome | biome: human oral; feature: human-associated habitat; material: saliva | place: China | collected 2197 ...
ATTGGTCTCAATCAGCTCACGCGCTTGCACAAAGAGTTTGACAATTTCAACAAAATTGTGTCCTGGCGTGTAAATACCTTCTAATTTCCAATGTGTAAAGCCATGTTCTACCAACTCTCCAAGTTTCGTCATCATATCCAAATCATTATTTGCAAAAATATGCGTCCCATGATTGTCCTCAAAAATAGAGTAATGGCTATCTGGGTCACTCGGCTCTGCAAGGAATAAATCACGCTCACGACTCTTTTCGTCATCAATATGAGTGAAATTGTAATAATTCTGCAAAAGCGGTCGCTTAGAATGATGAATGACGCTAGCACCATAGACTAGTATCTCAACAGGAATTTCTAACACTTCCTGCATTTTAAACAATTCTGCCGATGGAATTTCCCGTGCTAAAACCGCCTCAGAAGCGCCTGCTTTCTGTCCCCAGAAGTTCACCTGACGACTGCTGGCAACCATAGTCGAGGCATCATAAATCGTCTTAAACGGATAACCGTCACGTTTTAACACATAAAACACACCAGCATCTCCCACAGTAATATAATCTGCCTGAATATCCACTAAAAAATCAAGAAAAGACTTGATATGATTCATCATTTCCTGATGCATTAACGCATTGACAGCTACTGTCAGCTTTTTACCAGCTTTATGAACCAAATCTGCAATCTGGCGTAATTCCTCATAAGAAAAAGCATGGGGTAGACGAAGTCCATACTCTTTTTCACCAACATATATACGATCTATACCTACTTCTAAAAGCTCTTTTACTTGTTCAATACTCTCAGCAGTTGCTGTAATGATTATCTTTTCCATGTTAAAATTATACCACATTTTTGATTTCACTTCTATTTTTTAAATTGAAAAGCATTTTTAGCCGTTTTGTAATCGTTATGTAATATTTATCTAATTGAAATCATGGTAAAATAAGAGAGTACTGTAAGGAGAGAGAACATGACCGCAAGAAAATATCAGTCCTATCAAGAGGACTACACTTATCTAGAACAAGAACAATATCCCCTTTATCAAGATTATATTCCTGAAGCAAAAACGAATCCAAACCTGAAAGAATTGTTGTTTTTCGTGAATATTGCGACATTCTGTATCTTGACAGCTTTGTTTAGTTTTTTGTTTTTGTCAATTAAAGTAAATACATTTCTAGCCTTTACTTTGGCAATCGCTGTTAGCTTAGTGTGTATCAAAGTGCAGCAAACATTTATTCGTCGAAAAAGAAATAAATAGTTTTGGGATTGAAGTGCCTGCTTTTTCAAAGGCACTGTTTTTATTGTGATGCAAATCGATTCAGTTAAACAGATAAAAAAATTGAGGTATTAATCCTCAATTTTTTTATCTTCGTTTTCCATTTCTGTTTCCTCAGTTTCTGTCAAATCAATGACAATGTCCTCAGGAGAATCTTCTTTTTCTGCTGATTCTGGAGCAGTTTTTTTTAATTCTTCTGGTGAAATCCCTTCTGGTGCCATTTTTTCTCGCCATTCTTGAAATTTCTCTTGTGAAAATTCAACTACTTGTGTCGTCGCTTCTTTAACAGAGCCAAGAATTGTTTCACCTGTAATTTCTCCACTCTCAACCTTTTCTTTAGCTTGGTTGACAACTTCGACAGCTTGATTAGAGAAATGATTGGCTTTTTGTACTACTTGATCTTTAACATTCTCTGGATTTTCTTTGACCTCATTTATGAAATCAGAAACTTTGACTGTCACTTCTTTTCCTTTTTTACTTGTGAGGAATACAGCTGCAGCTGCTCCAGAGAGTGTTCCTAAAAGGATTGATGAAAATTTACCCATAATAAACCTTCTTTCTTATTTTTTAAATAGTTTTGTAATCATGCGCAAAGCTGATAAAGTTGCACCAGCTTTGACACTATTTTTTCCTGCTGCAGCGGCTTTTTTACTCAAATGACGAGCAGAATCATTTAAATCTGAAACTGACTCTGACAAATCTGCAACTGCAGTGAAAAGTGGATCAATTGTTGTCATTTTCCCGTTAATATCATCTGCTAAAACATTCACTTTGGTTAACAATTCATTTGTCTGATAGAGTGTCACATTGACATCCGTTGTCAATACCTGAATTGTTTTTTCTGTTTCATCAACGACAGTTGAGATTTTCCTGACTAAGAAAATCGTGTAAACAATCAAAGCAATCAAAGCAAGGGCCACTAAACTATAAGCAATTTCAAGCATTTTTTTCTCCTAACTTTTTAATAATAAGGGGTAGCTACTTTTTTTCTTTGGTAAATGATAAGAATAATTCCTGCAACCACTAGAACAGCAGACAACCATTGTGACACACGCAAGCCCGCAAACATGAGACTATCTGTTCGCATACCTTCAATCACCATGCGACCTATTCCATACCAAATAAGATAAAATCCAGTCATTTCTCCACGTTTGAGGAAATTTTTCTTTCTTCTCGCAACCATCACTAAAGCAAATCCTAACAAATTCCAAACCGACTCATAAAAGAAAGTTGGTTGCCGATAATGTCCGTCAATATACATTTGGTTGCGCATAAAACTTGGCAAGTAATCCAAACGTTTAACAATCGCTCCGTAAGCCTCTTGGTTGAAGAAATTGCCCCATCGCCCAAGACTTTGAGCAATCATTACACCTGGAACAGCAATATCTAAAAAGTCTAGTGTGTTAATGAATTTTTGTTGGGAGAAGAAATATAAGACAATCGCTCCAGTAATTAAACCACCATAAATAGCAATTCCCCCGTGCCAAATAGCAAAAATCTCAGCAGGATTTTTAGCATAATAGTTCCAGTCAAAAATGACATAGTAAATGCGAGCCCCAACGATCGACAGAGGAAATGCAACAAGAATAAAATCAAGAATGTCATCTGGAATAATCTTTTTCCTTGGTGCTTCTTTCATAGCTAGATAGACAGCTAAAATCAAACCTGTCACAATACAAATCGCATACCAACGAATACTAAAAGGCCCTATCTTAAATGCAATTGGATTAATCATGAGCCACCTCATTTTTACTAATAAGATTGGTTAAGCGTTCCTCAAAAGTCTTCGTTGCATCAAAGCCCATTTCTTTTGCGCGGTAATTCATCGCTGCCGATTCAATCACTACCGAAATATTGCGACCCGTTTTCACAGGAATGCGGATTCTTGGAATAGCCACACCTGATACTTCAAACTCCTCACCATTGTTTCCCAAGCGGTCAAATGTTTTATTGACATCATAATTTTCCAGATAAACAGCCAACTGAACCTGTGATGAATCTTTTACAGCACTTGCTCCGTAAAGGCTCATAACATCAATAATCCCGACGCCACGAATCTCAAGTAAATGGCGCAAAATTTCAGCTGGCTCACCCCAGAGAGTCATTTCATCTTTCGCGTAGATATCTACACGGTCATCTGCGACTAAACGATGCCCGCGTTTAACTAGCTCCAGTCCAGTTTCGCTTTTTCCAATTCCGCTATCACCTTGTATCAGAACACCCATGCCATAAATATCCATTAGAACGCCATGAATACTGGTTCGTTCAGCCAAACGTGAATCTAGATAGCTAGAAATTTCACCTGACAAACGACTTGTCGGTGTATGACTGCTGAGAACAACAATTTTATTTTCCTTTGCAGCCTTCAACATCTCATCAGGTACTTTCAGATCACGCGCCACAATCATAACAGTGTCTCGTTCAAACATTTTCCGTAAAACCTGATAGCGATTGTGAGAGGTCATCTTCATCAAGTAAGACCATTCTTTCATTCCCATTAGCTGGATACGTTCTGGTGTGTAATAGTCAAAATAGCCTGTCATTTCAAGTCCAGGACGAGAAATATCAGATGTTGTAATCTCTTTTTCTAACATTTTCTCATCACCATAAACCACATTTAATCTGACTTTATTTAATAGATCTTTGATCCTTACAGCCATATTTTTCCCCTTTGATAATTTCTTTATCTATTATAGCAAATTTTCAGACTAAAAGAGAGTTTCATCTTTGATTTTGCAAAGAAAATGGATTCAAACATCTGTAGTACCCATCAGTCCTCTGACTGAATCATTTGTTCTACAATTTGTTTTTGATTTTGAAATACAGGATATCGCTCCATAAAAGATCGAAGCTCACTAGACTTCAACCAGATGTGACCATCCGTTTCACTCTCTTGATACCTCACCGTTTTCTCTGCCACGATGGCCTCATAAAAATCAAAATGACAGCGATCGTTAGATGACGTCACTTTCTCAATCAGTTGTAGTTCTCTAGGAATTAGACCAGTTTCTTCCCGCAATTCACGATAGGCTGCGGTCATGCTATCTTCACCAGCCAGCACACTTCCCCCTGCACCAAACTCATAATAATTAGGATGAATTTCTTTTTTTGGACTGCGGTGCATCAGGAGAAATTCCCCATCTATATGACGAACAAAGACATTGACACAAAGATGGTACTTCCCTTCCGGAATCTCTTCTCCTCTGAGCAATTTATATCCAACTTTTTCCCGATACTCATCATAAGCATCCCAATATTCCATCTCTTCTCCTTCAAAAATAAGAGAGTCCATTTCCTGAACCCCTTTTTACATATATAAACAAAGTCTCGTTCTATTATAGTCACCAAAACCAACCATCTTCTTCTTTGATAGCTTCTGCTTCTTTGCGCTTACGAGGTCCTGTTCCATACATTTCTTCTTCCACATCTTCCTTGTAAGGCATCACAGCGGCTAAGATAATATAGATGATAATCCCTAAGCCAAAGTTAAAGATAGTAAATAAAACGAATAAAAAGCGAACAAGCCCAACGTCCAAATCAAATTTGTCAGACAAACCAGCCAAGACTCCTGATACAGCGCTATTTCGGCGTAATTTATAAAATTTTGTTTTCATCATCATTTAGCCTCTTTCATTGATACTAAATCTAGTGTAGCACATTTTAGTCATCACGCCATCCGTCCCTAGGCGGATTTCTGATTATTTCTCCAAAATAGTCATTAAGACTGCAACTGTCTGACAAAAATGAGTTTCCCTTGGCAGCGTCCGCAGCAATACCGCTCAGTATTGATTCGTCTTTTTCTATGATATTGTGCACGACAATGCAGGCATTGATAAACAAGCGTTTTTGAAGTTGATTGGCTTGATAAAGTAGGGGCATAGCTCAAACCATCCACGGCTTTCAATAATTGCTTGAAATCTCGATCCTTATGTCGATAGCCCTTCTTTTCAAAGTAAAGATGATAGTGACACAACTCGTGCCGCACAATTTTTCGGAAGGTTTCTAAACCAAACTGTTCATAGATTCTAGGATTAAAATCAAGATGCCCATCCTTTGGAAAAAAGCGTCCACCTGTTGAGCGAAGGCGCTTATTCCAAGAAGCCGTATGTCGAAATTCTTTGTCAAAATCTTCCAAAGAGACTTGTCTGACATAGTTAGTTAGATTCACGCGGTGCCACCAAGGAAAGATTGACCTTTTCTCTTTCTATATCCAATTTATCTACCCAAACGGTTACCAAGTCACCGACAGAGACAACTTGACTTGGATGTTTGACATAGCTGTTGCTGAGCTTCGAAATATGAATCAAGCCATCTTCATGAATACCAATATCCACAAAAGCACCAAAATCAACGACATTACGTACAACACCTTCTAATTTTTGTCCAATTTGTAAATCTCTTATATCAAGAACATCTTGACGAAGAACTGGTGCATCAAACGAATCGCGTAAATCTCGACCTGGCTTGAGCAAGTCTGCAATGATGTCTTTAAGTGTTGCTTCCCCTATTCCCAAGTCGGTAACTACCTTGGCTACATCCAATGACTGTAATTTTTCCTGACCATCTTGATTCAAGTCTTTAATTGCTAGCATTTGGAATAATTTCTCAACAGCTGGATAACTCTCTGGGTGAACACTTGTATTGTCTAAAATATTGTCACTTTCGGGAATCCGTAAGAAACCTGCTGCCTGTTCAAATGCTTTAGCACCCAAGCGAGGCACTTTTTTAATATCTTCACGCGAATGAATCATACCTTCTTCTTCACGATATTTGACAATATTTTCAGAAATCGTTTTGTTCAATCCTGCTACATGAGAGAGAAGAGAGGGACTTGCAGTATTGATATTAACGCCAACCTGATTGACAACGGTATCTACAACAAAATCCAAGCTTTCAGATAATTTCTTCTGACTAACATCATGCTGGTATTGCCCAACACCAATTGATTTCGGATCAATTTTAACCAACTCTGCAAGCGGATCCTGCAAACGCCGAGCAATCGAGATAGCCGAACGTTTTTCAACGGTCAAATCAGGAAATTCATGCCGCGCTAATTCGCTAGCTGAATAAACAGATGCACCACTTTCATTTACAATAACATAGCTGACATTGGGATGAGTTTTCAGCACTTCAGCAACAAACGCTTCACTTTCTCGACTGGCTGTTCCATTTCCAATAGCGATAATTTCAACGCCAAATTGTTCAATCAAGTCTGACAGTTCTCGCTTAGAAGCTTCAATTTGCGCTGCTTTTGCTGGCGGAACAGGATAGATAACCTGAGTTGTCAGCATTTTTCCAGTTGCATCTACGACTGCTAGCTTAGCTCCTGTCCGGAAAGCTGGGTCAAAACCGAGTACTACGCGCCCTTTGAGTGGCGCAATCAAGAGCAGATGACGAAGATTGTCTGAAAATAGCTGAATAGCACCGTCTTCAGCTGTTTCAGTTAATTCTGTTCGAATTCGACGTTCCATAGCTGGAATGATTTTCTTTTTCACTGCTTGTTGGATTGCTTCATGAATATAGTTATTTTTAATCTTAAACCGCAATTCAAAAAAGCGGATGATTTTTTCTACATTATGTTCAAAACTAACTTTAAGAACACCTAGCTTTTCACCCCGATTTAAAGCTAAGGTCCGATAACCTTGCATATCCGCAATTTTTTCAGAAAAATCATAATAAATTTGAAATACTTGCTTTTCGTCCAAATTTGCATCTTTCAAAGTTGAAACAATGCTTGAATTTTTCAGTATTTCATGATAGGTCCATGCACGCAGTTGGACATCTTCCGAAATGGCTTCCACCAAAATATCTACAGCTCCAGATAGAGCCGCTTCTGCCGTTGGAAATGCTTCACTAGTTAAACCAATGGCTTCTTCTTGAAGATTGCTAATATTTTGTAATATAAGCCGTGCCAAGGGGAAAAGTCCTGCTGCACGCGCAATCGTAGCCTTTGTCCGACGTTTTTCTTTGTAAGGAAGATAAAGTTCTTCCACATCAGCCAACTTTTCAGCTGCTTCAATAGCTGCACGTAATTTATCCGTCAGCTTTCCTTGCTCCTCGATCTTAGCTAACACTGTTTCTTTACGTTCTTTGAGATTTGTCAGGCTTTTATCCAAATCAAGAATTGCCTTGATCTCTACCTCATCCAAATTCCCCGTCATTTCTTTCCGATAACGAGCGATAAAGGGAATTGTGTTGCCTTCAGCTGTCAATTCAAGAACTTTTTCAACTTGTTTTTGACTAACATTTAAACTTTGTGCGATTTCAATAATATTTGTTTCCATGAAAAATATTATATCATATTTCAAACTTTATTACATAGGGGAAAATAATTCACACAACTTTATTTCACCATAATCTTCAAAATGATAGTATAATAGTAAAAAAGAAAAAGGAGGCTGCTATGGCTATTAAATTTACGCGTTCAGATGATTTAGATAAAATGTTTGAAGAATTTGCAACGTTACCTAAAATCGAAAAAATAGAATTTCCTGATGAAAAAGAAAAAAAGATTAAAAAAGAACAAAAGGCTAAAAAATCATGAATTTTTTTCATCAACTGCCGCCTAGTGTGCTGCAAGCCGGTGCGATTTTCCTCTCCATTATTATTGAAGCACTGCCTTTTGTGCTGATTGGGAGCATTATTTCAGGTTTTATAGAGGTTTATATCACACCAGACAAAGTTTATCGCTATCTGCCTAAAAATAAATGGGGTCGGATTTTCTTTGGTACTTTTATAGGATTTATTTTCCCTTCCTGCGAATGTGGAATTGTCCCTATTATCAATCGCTTTTTGGAAAAGAAAGTACCGAGTTACACGGCTGTGCCTTTTATGGTAACAGCGCCAGTTATCAATCCTATCGTTCTCTTTGCAACTTACTCTGCTTTTGGAAATTCCTTTAAGATGGCTTTGCTCAGAGCGCTTGGTTCTATTATTGTAGCAATTGTTCTAGGAATTTTCTTTGGCTTTCTCAATACTGCAAATATTCAAAAAGAAAATCGAGTTATTCGGCATGAGCATGACTTTTCTCATTTGAATCAAGCGCAGAAAGTATTTCAAGTGTTTGTGCAATCTATTGACGAATTTTTCGATACTGGCCGCTATTTGGTTTTTGGCTGTCTCTTTGCCAGCATCGTTCAAGTCTATGTTCCTACACGCATTCTGACTTCCATTAGTGCAACACCACTTATGGCTATTCTATTATTGATGGTGCTTGCATTTCTTCTCTCACTTTGCAGTGAAGCAGATGCCTTTATTGGTAGTTCGCTCATTTCTAGTTTTGGCTTAGCACCAGTTCTCGCTTTCCTCGTCATTGGACCAATGCTAGATGTGAAAAATATCCTCATGATGAAAAATTACCTCAAAGGACGATTCATCTGGCAATTTATTGGAATTGTTAGTTTAGTTGTCGTCATTTATTCTTGGCTTGTGGGGGTAGTGCTATGATTCGTTTTCTAATTTTAGCTGGTTATTTTGAAATTACCATGTATTTGCAACTTTCTGGCAAGCTCAATCAATACATCAATATGCATTTTTCTTATTTGGCATATATTTCAATGGTTCTTTCTTTCGTGCTAGCCATTGTCCAGCTCATTGTCTGGATGAAAAAAATGAAAGTACACAGCCATCTGACGAGTCGTTCGGCAAAATTTGCTAGTATTGCTTTTCTCACCGTACCATTGCTGGTGGCTCTCTTCTTTCCAACAGTCAGTTTAGACTCTACGACCGTTTCTGCTAAAGGTTACCATTTCCCGTTAGCTGACGGTAGTTCAAAAAACATTCAAGCTGATGAAGGCACTACCAATCAGTATCTAAAACCTGATACCAGCACTTATTTCACTAAAAGTGCTTATGAGAAAGAAATGCGAGCAGCCGCCAAAAAATATCTGAAAAAAGATACCATCTCTGTTACGAATGAAAATTATATGGAGGTCATGGAAGTTCTTTATGATTATCCAGATGAATTTGCTGGAAAACGACTAGAATTTACCGGTTTCGTCTATAATGATCCAAGTGATGCTAAAAGTCAATTTTTGTTCCGCTTTGGCATTATTCACTGTATCGCCGATTCGGGGGTTTATGGACTTCTGACAACTGGAAATACTGAACATTTTGAAAACAATACCTGGATAAGAGCAAGTGGGAAAATTACGATTCGCTACCACAAACAGCTAGGCCAAAGTTTACCAATGCTTGAAGTAGATAGTTTCAAGAAAGTTGAAAAACCTAGCAATCCTTATGTCTATCGTGTCTTTTAACCCACATTGAATAAACAAAAGAAGACCTGAGAACTATTTCTCTAGGTCTCCTATTATGCTCTTTTGTGAGCAATTATGATAAAATAAGAGAGATTTATAATTTTAGGAGATACTATGTCAGAACACAACCAACCTGTTTCAAGAAAAACCTTGTTATCCATTTTTGCCACAGCACTAATTGCTTTTGCTGGAATTCTTTCTGAAACCAGTATGAATGTCACTTTTCCGCATCTTATGAAAGTGTTTCATACAGACCTTGGCACATTGCAATGGATTACGACAGGCTACTTGCTTGCTGTTTCCATTACGATTACACTCGGAGCCACACTAGCACACAACTGGTCTGAACGAAAAATTCTCTTCACCAGCCTAGTTACTTTTACGTTCGGAAATGGTGTGGCGATGCTTGCTCCTAATTTTGCCCTACTAATGCTAGGGCGGATTCTACAAGGCGCTGCCACTGGAATAGCCATACCGTTAATGTTTAACTTGATTGTAGAACGGATTCCACGCAGTCAAATTGGCTTTTATATGGGACTGACTGGGCTAGTGATCAGCCTAGCACCTGCAATTGGTCCAACTTACGGCGGCTTTATGATTGGCTTGTTTGATTGGCACATGATTTACACATTCATCATGCCAGTTTCGATCATCTCGTTCATTTTAGGATTTTTCTTTTTAGAAAATACCCCCAATAAACAAAAACGTCCTTTTGAGTGGATTTCTTTCTTGCTTCTTACACTTTCACTGACTTTTTCTATCATGATGATTTCTAGCTTAGAAGAAGGTAGTTTTAATTGGAGCTTCGTCATCATCTTTTTATTATCACTTCTACTTTTCATTTGGAGAAGTTTAACAGTGGAACATCCTTTTTTAGATATTCGTATTTTAAAAAATCCAGCTATTTTACTTGGAATCATTCCGTTCTTCCTTTACCAATTTTCAAATTTATCAGCCAATTTTCTGATTCCTAATTTCTTAGTTTTAGTAAAACACGAAGCTACCTCTGCTGCTGGTTTTGCACTACTGCCTGGAACAATGTTGGGAGCTTTCTCAGCACCTTTTTTAGGAAAATTGTATGATAACAAAGGAGCAAAACTTTCCCTATATGGTGGGAATCTTCTCTTTTTCTTAGCTATTTCCGTTTTTGCATTCTTTACGGAATCCTTAACGCTACCACTGATTATTCTTACTTATATTTTCTTTACAATCGGGCGTAATATGGCATTCAATAACACTATGGCTCTATCTGTCTCACAGATTAGCCGTGAGAAATCACCAGATGCTACAGCACTCTTTCAAACGGCTCAAACATTTGCCGGTGCTTTAGGAACAGCTATCGCTGCTATAATCGTTAATCAATCTCCTAATACAACGACCGGTGTGCATCTTGTCTTTCTACTCCTTTTCTTCCTTGTTATCCTTATTTTTTATCTCTTTTACTCTTTATTTCGAGCTATCAAAACTCGGAAATTTTAATCAATTTATGATAAAATAAATAAAATATTAGAAAACAGGTGTTCAAAATGTCTTCAAAAGTGATTATTACAATTTTTGGTGCCAGTGGAGATTTGGCAAAAAGAAAACTTTATCCTTCTCTTTTTAGATTGTATAGATCTGGTAATTTGTCTAAACATTTTGCAGTTATCGGAACTGCTCGCAGACCTTGGAGCAAGGAATATTTTGAATCTGTCGTGGTTGAGTCTATTACAGACCTCGCAGACAGCCCTGAGCAAGCGCAAGACTTTGCTAGCCATTTCTATTACCAAAGTCACGATGTCCAAGATACCGAGCATTATATTGAATTAAGAAAACTACAAAATCATCTCAATGAGCACTATCAAGCAGAACACAATAAACTTTTCTTCCTATCTATGGCTCCTCAGTTTTTTGGGACGATTGCCAAACATCTCAAATCCGAGCAAATTGTAGACGGGAAAGGATTTGAACGCTTAATTGTAGAAAAACCCTTCGGTACAGATCTTGCCTCTGCTAGCAGGTTGAACGATGATTTGCTGGCAACATTTGACGAAGACCAGATTTTCCGTATTGACCATTACCTCGGAAAAGAAATGATTCAAAGTATTTTTGCCATTCGCTTTGCCAACCTTCTTTTCGAAAATATCTGGAATCGTGATTATATTGACAATATCCAGATTACCTTTGCAGAAAAGTTAGGCGTGGAGGAGCGCGGTGGCTATTACGATCATTCAGGTGCTCTACGTGATATGGTACAAAATCACACACTCCAGCTCCTGTCCTTACTTGCTATGGACAAACCAAAAGCATTCACCAAAGATGACATTCGAGCTGAGAAGATTAAGGTTTTCAAGAACTTACATAAGCCTACTGATAATGATCTGAAAAAACTCTTCATTCGTGGTCAGTACACTTCTGGAAAAGTGGACGGAAAAAAATATATTTCCTATCGCAGCGAACCAAATGTTAATCCAGAATCTACTACAGAAACTTTTGCTTCTGGTGCATTTTTTGTAGATAGTGAGCGTTTCCGTGGTGTTCCATTTTTCTTTCGTACTGGAAAGCGTCTTACTGCTAAAGGAACTCATGTCAACATTGTTTTTAAGCAAGTGGAATCCATTTTTGGCTCCTCGCTCCAACCAAATGTGTTGACCATCTACATTCAGCCAACTGAAGGTTTTTCTCTTAGCATGAACGGCAAAGAAGTGGGCGAGCAATTTAACTTAGCTCCATTGACACTTGATTATCGTACAGATGCAACCGCTTCTGGCGCATCACCAGAACCTTATGAGAAGCTCATCTACGATGTGCTAAACAATGACTCAACCAATTTCAGCCATTGGGACGAAGTACGTTCTAGCTGGGAATTGATTGATCGCATTGAATCCCTGTGGGCAAACAACGAAGTCCCTCTTCATCAGTACAAATCAGGTACTATGGGACCCAAAGCTAGCTTTGATCTCCTTAACCAATTTGAAGCTCATTGGAATTGGCAACCAGACGAAACCTATCGCAAAGAAGGACGATTGGGTTAACGTAAATATACGCAAAAGACTTGCAAAATGAATGAATTGCAAGTCTTTTTTCTTATACCAATCCTTCCAAGAGCCCTTTCATAAAGTTTTCAGAGTTAAATACTCCAATATCGTCAATTTTTTCTCCGAATCCAATCAGTTTAACTGGAATATCAAGTTCTTGGCGAATCGCAAGAACGACACCACCACGTGCAGTTCCATCAATTTTTGTCAAGACAATCCCCGTTACTGGCGTAATCTTTGAAAATTCCTTCGCCTGAACGAGGGCATTTTGTCCCGTCGAAGCGTCCAGAGCTAAGAAAGTTTCATGCGGCGCAACAGGATCTACCCGTTTAATAATTCGTCCAATTTTTTCCAACTCTGCCATGAGATTATCTTTGTTTTGCAAACGTCCAGCTGTATCAATCATGAGAATATCTACATTTTCATCCTTTGCACGCTCCATGCCATCATAAACAACACTAGCTGGATCACTCTTTTCTGGACCTGTCACAACAGGAACATCTACTCGACGTCCCCATTCCACCAGTTGAGCAACAGCTCCTGCACGGAAAGTGTCTGCTGCAACTAACATAACTTTTTTGCCAGCTTGTTTATATTTATAAGCCAATTTCCCGATGGAAGTGGTCTTTCCAACTCCATTCACACCTACAAAAAGCATAACTGTCAGACCGTCTTGTAAATTAATTTTTTCGTTAAATTGACCGTCTTTTTCATAGATGTCTACTAACTTTTCGATGATGACCCGACGAAGGGCATCTGGTTTTTTAGCATTTTCAAGGCGAGCTTCTTGGCGTAATTCCTCAGTCAGATTGGAAGCAACTTGCACCCCAACATCACTCGTAATCAAGAGTTCTTCTAACTCTTCAAAAAATTCCTCATCTACAGAACGGAAAGCTGCAAAAAAAGCATTAAGGCGGGCTCCAAATCCTGTCCGCGTCTTTTTGAGACTGCGGTCATACTTTTCCTGAACCGTTTCTTCCTGAATAGATGAATTTGCATCAACTGCTTCATTAGTTGATGTTAGGCTAGAAAAGTTTTCCGAGATTGTTTCTGCACTTGCTGCATTCGCTTCGTCCAGTTGCCTCATTTTTTCTTGTTCTGCTTGTAGTCGTCTAGCTTCCACTAAACGAGCCTGTAAATCAGCAGCACCTGCTTGCTGGGTTAGAGTCTGAGAAAAAGATTTTTCTTTGTTTACGGGTTGTGAATCTGCCATTTCACTTTGCAAGGCATGGCTTTCTGGAACTTGTGAATCTCTTTCATCTGACTCTATCCTTGCTTCTGTCTCGGCTGTTTCCGAATCTATTTCTCCTACTTTTTCTTGAATGGTTTCAAGACGCGTTTTATCCTCAGCAAGCCGTTCTTTTAGTTCTGTCTGGAGCTTTTGTTCATCTAGATTCTCAGATTGCGCATTCTCTACAGAATCCTTTTCTGCTATTTCTAGATTCTTTCCTTGATTATCCTCTGGTACTGTTGGTACAGCTTCTTCAAGAATATTTTCAACTGGTTTTTCTTCTTTTTGGCGACCAAAAAGGCGATTAAATAACCCCATCAGATTCCTCCTTTATTTCAGTACATATTTTTCTATAGCCCAAGCAACAGCATCTTCATCATTCGTCATCGGCGTCACCACATTGGCAACTTCTTTGACTGCTGCTACTGCATTTTGCATAGCTACACCAAGCCCTGCCCATTTTATCATAGATAGGTCATTTGCTTCATCTCCGCAAGTCATGACTTCACTTTGTTTAATTCCTAAATGACTAATCAATTTTTCTAAGCCATTTGCCTTATGAACATTCTTTGGAGACCATTCTAACAGCATATCGCGTGACTTAAAAATTTCATATTTGTCAAATAAGTCAGACGAAAATTGAGCAATACCACGATCAAGTAGATCTGGTGCATAAGCTGTCACACATTTATTATAAGTTTGTTGGCTAGATAAATCTGCAAATGAAACAGACTCAAATGTTAAAGCAGGGTTACAAGTTTGATAAAGCGACTCATGATCTGACTGGATTTGGTAAACAGTCCCTTCACAAATCGCATCTAACGGCAAGCCCAACTTTTCTGTTTCCTCAAAAATACGAGCCACATCGTCATAAGCAAAGACTGTTTTATCAAGAATTTCACCTGTGTTGCGTTGCACCAAACCACCATTAAAAGTAATGGTGTATTCATCCTCTTGATTAGCAACACCCAATTCGTTTAAGAAAAGTTCCATTGCTTTTAGAGGGCGACCGGTCGTCAAAACAATCTTGATTCCCTGCTCTTTAGCGGCTTTAAGCGCCGCTAAATTTCGAGCAGAAATTTTTTTCTCAGAAGTTAGTAAAGTCCCATCTAAATCTAAGGCAATCAATTTTATATCTGCCATTATAAGCCCTCCATATACGTCATAACTGAATGCGCCGCATGATGCCCAATGACCTCTTTGGCTACTTCCAAAATCTCTGGACGAGCATTTTCAGGAGCAATGGGATAACCTGCTACTTGCATCATGTGTAGATCATTCAAATTGTCACCAAATGTCATGACCTGATCCATCTCAAGATTTAGCTTTTTCGCTAATTCAACAATAGCAACTCCTTTATCCACATAGTCTAGAACAATATCAATTGACTTATAGCCTGTTGTCATGGCTTTGACACCAGGAACGTGTTGATTAACCCAAGCTTCACCAGCAGCAACTGTTTCTTCAGAAAAGTTGGTGGTAAATTTGAAAATTTCATCTGTAATATCCTCCAAGCGAGCAACTTTTTGGATATTTTCATTATAATGAGTGCTGAAAGCTAAATAAGCTGGATCAACTGTCTCCAAGACATAACAACCTTTTTTCCCTGTCAGAAGCAATTCATTGATATTGATATATGGAGATGTTTTTAATTTCTCAAAAGCTGATAGATAAAAATCCTTAGACATTGTTGCTTCATAAAGATCTTTTCCACGAAATTCTACCAAACTACCATTCTCAGCAATGAAGATAATCTCATCTTGCACGTCCTCAAATAGCTTTTCTAATGACAGCAAACCACGTCCACTGGCTACTGCAAAATAGATACTTTTTTCTTTAAAACGAAGCAATAAGTTCTTAAGTCGAACCATGTCAAACTGACCTTTGTCATCTAAAAAGGTGCCGTCCATATCTGTTGCAACTAATTTTATATTCATTTTACATACTTTCTAAATCTTTTAATTTAACGGAAACAATCTTTGACACACCAGATTCTTGCATGGTCACTCCATAGATAGAATCCGCTGCAGACATTGTTCCCTTACGATGGGTCACCACAATAAACTGGCTGTCCTTATCAAAACGATTGAGATAGTCTCCGAAACGTTTAACATTGGCTTCGTCAAGTGCAGCTTCCACCTCATCCAAAATGACAAATGGAATCGTTTTGACACGGATAATGGAGAAGAGTAATGCCAAAGCTGACAGAGCTTTTTCTCCTCCGCTCATCAGATTGAGCGACTGAATTTTCTTACCAGGTGGTTGTACTGAGATTTCTACCCCAGCGGTCAGAAGATCACCTTCGGTCAAAATCAAATCAGCTGAACCACCGCCAAACATCTGTCTGAAAGTCACCTTGAAACTCTCACGAATTGTTTCAAAAGTTGTTTTGAAGCGTTCTTTTACTTCATCATTCATTTCTTCGATGGTATCCAAAAGCAGATTTTTCGCAGAGAGTACGTCATCTCTCTGAGTATTGAGGAAATGGAGGCGTTGACTGACTTCTTCAAATTGCTCTACCGCATCAAGATTGACTGGGCCTAGTGCCCGAATAGCTTTTTCTAAGTCCTTGACCTTGGTTTCAGAAACAGCTAGATTTTCTAGTGGGTGAGCCTGTTTGCTAGCTTCATCAAAAGACATTTGATAATCATCTGTCAAATTCGTCAGAAGACGACGAAGGACGTCTGCAACCTTATCTTTTTCAGCTTCTGTTTTGGCTTGTTTGCGAATTAAATCTTCATTTTGGTAGCGCACTTGTTCCAAATGACTCGTATTGTCTTCGGTTTGACCTTCCAAATCGTCCAACTCAAACTGATGACGAATGCTTGCTTGGCTCAAAGCTGTCTTTTCTTGCATTGCCTTTGCTAACTGCTCTTCTAAGATAGCAATATCTACTTTTGCAACCGTCTCTTCCTTTTGCTCCATCAAGAATTGTAAAGTTGAAATCTCTTTATCCAATTCAGCTTGTTCATTAGATAAACGGGTGAGATCTGCCTGAACATAACGCTGATGACCTGTCACTTCCGTACGAGCCAAACGAAGCTCAGATAAGCGTGCTGTTAATTTATCTAGACGCGCTTGAACAGCGTCTTTATCTGACTTAATCTGTTCAATTTCTGTTTCTGTTTCTGTTTTTTCCTGCTCAATCTCTGCAAGACGCCTGATTAGTGTTTCTTTTTGTTCTGCCATGCCAGGAAGCACCTCGCGAGATAGCTCGCGTTCTTGCAAAGTCAGAAGCTCAGATAAATCTTCAACTTGTTTGTGCGTTTGCTCATAAGCTAATTGAGCCTTTTGTTCGGCTAACCGTGCTTCCTCGCTATCTGTTTTTATTTCTTCTAAAAGATTCGTGGATTGAATTGACAGCGTGTGCAAATCTTCCACTCTCTTCTCTTGTTCTGCTAAGATCACATTCTTCTCAGAAAGTTCCTTTTGCAAAGCTTCCAATTCTGGCTTGATGAAAATCGTATTGTTATTCCGATGAGCACCACCCGCATAAGAACCACCTGTCCGCAACTCTGTTCCATCCAGCGTGACAATTCGTACTTGATAACGAACTTTGCGAGCAGCTGCTCTGGCATTTTCTACCGTATCAAAAATCGCTGTCGTTCCCAGTAAATTTTGGAAAATATTCTCTAAACTCTTATCATAATGCACCAAAGACGAAGCCAAACCAAGAAAACCCGTGCTTTTTTCAATACTTGCTCGATGATGATCTGGCAAATGGCGTGCTTTAATCGTTGTTAATGGCAAAAAAGTCGCCCGTCCTGTTCGATTGCGCTTCAAGAATTCTATTGCCTGTGTCGCTGCCGGCTCATCTTCAACGATGATATGCTGGCTACTTGCTCCAAGCGCAATTTCAAGTGCCGTTTGATAATGTGGGTCAAAGCTCAATTTCTCGCTGACAGCCCCAATAATTCCACCTAATCGATCTGCTTCTTGCAGCACACTTTTTACCCCAGCATAGAAATGACTGTGATTTTTTAAAATAGCTTCTAAACTACCAATGCGTGCCTTTTTATTCTTTACATCATCCATCATATCAAACATTGCTGCTTGACTTTGCTGATAGTCTTCTTTCACACTTTGAACTCGCTTAAGCTGCTCCTGATAATCTACTAACAACTGCTGAACCAACTGTCGAGCTGTTTCCAAATCTTCTAGCTGGTTCTGTTCGTTTGCTTGTGTGTTTTTTAAATTTTCTTGTAACTTGGCAAACTCTGCTTGCTTGCTTTCAGATAATTGCAATTCATTGGCTAAACGGCTTTCCAAAGCAGTTAAGTCATTTGACAAGTCTGCTTCTTCTTGCATCAATTGGACAAATTTACCACGTAATTTTTCAATCATCTGGTCAGGATCATCCGAAAATGTCTCAATTTCAGATTCTAATTTATGAATAGCCTGTTGATTTTGCTCTAATTCTTTCGAAAAATCGATCAGTTGCTCATTTTTTTCCTGCCATTCTTTTTGAGCCACAGCTCGTTTTTCTTCTAGTCCCTGTAAACGTTCTTCATTTTCTTTCCGACTGCTGGCAGCTTGCCTAGACTCCAATTTTGAAACTTCAATTTGACGTTCTAAATCACTGATTAAACGTGTTAATTCCAATAGACTTGCTTGATCATCTGCCATTTGTTTTTGCAAAGCATGTCGTTTTTCTTTTAGAAGAGCATTTTCTTGCTCCAGCTGATCTCGCTTATTGTAATAAGCAGATAAATCCTGCTGAATGCTTGCTAGCTGTCCCTCCGTTGTATTCAGCCGCATTTTATTTTCGACAATCTGGGCAATCAATACATCCAAATAAAGAGTCCGCCGTTCTTCGTCTAATTTCAAAAATTGCTTAGCTACCGTAGCTTGCTTTTCAAGCGGCTTTACTTGACTATCTAGCTCAAAAATAATGTCTTCCAAACGATCCAAATTATCCTGTGTTTGAGTTAGCTTGCTTTCGGTTTCCTTACGGCGGGTCTTATATTTCAACACTCCAGCTGCTTCTTCAAAAATAGCACGGCGCTCTTCTGGCTTACTGTTGAAAATCTCTTCTACCTTTCCTTGAGAGATAATAGAAAAACTATCTCGTCCAAGTCCAGTATCCATAAACAAGTCATGAATATCTCGCAAGCGCACTTTTTTGCCATCAATTTTATATTCACTGTCTCCACTGCGATAAATATGGCGTTCTACACGAATCTCATCTGCAGCCTGCTGGATGAAACGATCTTTATTATCCAATACGACCACAACTGAAGCATAATTTAACGGCTTTCTGCTCTCCGTACCCGCAAAAATAACATCTGGCATTTTGCCACCACGAAGGCTTTTAACACTAGATTCTCCCAGCGCCCAACGCAGGCTTTCTGTGATATTAGACTTTCCTGATCCATTTGGCCCAACGACAGCAGTCACTCCTGGGTCAAAAACGACTTTAGTCTTATCTGCAAAAGATTTGAAACCTTGAATTTCAATTTCTTTTAAATACATGAATAATTTTCCTTTTCAAACGCATTTTTTGCAGCTTCCTGCTCTGCTAATTTCTTAGAGCGACCTTGCCCTTGCCCAACCACTCTGCCATCTACTGACACAGATACATCAAATTCTTTAGCATGAGCTGGACCAGACTCAGAGATAACTTGATAGACAATATCAACATCACCATTGACTTGGAGCAGTTCTTGTAGCTTGGTCTTGTAATCAATCACCTGCTCAAAGTCTCCTGCTTCCACCTTTGGAATCATGATTTGATAAAGGAATTTCTTAACGGCTTCCACATCCTTATCTAACAGAAGGGCACCTAAAAAGGCCTCAAATAAATCGCCGAGAATGGTATCACGATTGCGACCACCTGATTTTTCTTCGCCACGACCCAATTTGATAAATTGATCAAACTGACAATCTCGACTAAAGCCAGCTAAACTTTCTTCACGCACAATCGTCGAGCGGAGTTTTGATAAGTCTCCTTCTGGTTTCTTCGGATATTTTTTATACAGATATTCTGAAATCAATAATTGCAGAACAGCGTCTCCTAAAAATTCCAAGCGCTCATTATGTGAAATGTTTAAGAGGCGGTGCTCGTTAGCATAGCTAGTATGCGTAAAAGCTGTTTCCAACAACCTCTCATTTTGGAAGACAATTCCAAATTGCTTACTCAAAACTTTATGTAAATCTCTCATTTTTTCTCCTTTCAAGAAGAACTTTTTTCTTTTAAAACGAAAACAAATTCTCTATTATTATATCAAAAAAATCCTTGATACTCCAACGATACCAAGAATTTGATAGTAAAAGTTCACTAGAAATGAAATGAATTTTCATTCCTTATCTGGAATAACTTTGAATAAATAGTAAGTTATAAAAAGAGTGAGTCCCACCAAAGCAAGTTTGACTCAAATAATTAGTGCAAAGAAGATTGAAATTCCCATTAGAATATAAATAAAAATGAGAATTCTTTTTTCCGCGCATAAGCAATAACTCCTGTTTCACGAAAGTCTGCTACATAAATTTGATACAACTTAGTGTGGTACAACCATTATTCAAACTGCTTAGAACTGCGTGAAAAACAAACAACAGACAGCAGTAAAAGGAGAGCTTCAACAAGAGCAGCCCCCAAAGCAGTGAAAGCAATGAAATGATTAAATAAAAATTCACATTGACTCTCCTAAATATCAGTCAATGGAGTTGCCGTATCTGGTGAGGTATCATAAATGTGAAAATCATGCTCAACTGCCAAATCAGCCTGTGCCAATTGATTGACCATTGTAATATGAGCCAATTCTTTAGTATTATTTTCCTTGCTGAGATGTCCTAAATAGATTTTCTTTGTCCGTATCCCTAGAGTGCGAATCATAGTTTCAGCACCATCATCATTTGACAAATGCCCTTGATCAGACAAAATTCGCTGCTTTAAACTCCAAGGATAAGTACCACTGCGCAGGGTTTCAATATCATGATTGGATTCAATCAAATAGCCATCTGCATTTTCAATGATTCCTGCCATCCGATCGCTGACATAACCAGTATCCGTCAGCAAAACAAAACTTTTGTCATCTTTCATCAATCGATAGAATTGTGGTGCGACCGCATCATGACTGACCCCAAAGCTTTCAATATCAATATCACCAAATGTTTTCGTTTTTCCCATTTCAAAAATATGCTTCTGACTGACATCAATCTTTCCAAGTGCTGTTTCCATAGCATTCCAAGTATCTTGATTAGCATAAATATCTAAATGATATTTCCGTGCTAAAACACCCACACCATGAATATGGTCTTTATGTTCATGCGTCACCAAAATAGCATCCAAATCCTCTGGCTTACGATCAATTTCACTCAGCAAACTGGTAATTTTCTTTCCAGATAAGCCGGCGTCAATCAGCAACTTCTTCTTTGGGGTTTCTAAATAGAAACAATTACCAGTAGAACCTGACGCTAAAATACTGTACTTAAATCCCTTCTCGTTCATGCTACCCTTCTAATTCATCTTCTTCCCAATCATCATCTTTGACAGCTTCCTTATCATAAGGCAGGACAATAGTAAAGGTTGAGCCTTTGCCATACTCGCTCTTTGCCCAGATAAATCCGTGATGTTGCTTAATAATTTCCTTAGCAATAGCTAAACCTAATCCGGATCCACCTTGTGCACGACTTCTTGCTTTGTCTACACGATAGAAGCGGTCAAAAATTTTCGGTAAATCTTTTTTAGGAATCCCTAAGCCCTCATCTGATATAGACAAAATCATTTGGGTCTCGGTTGTTTTCATACTCACTGTGATCTTACCGCCGTCAGGAGAATATTTAATAGCATTATTGATGATATTATCAATAACCTGTGTCATCTTATCCGTATCAATTTCAACCCAAATGGAGTTAATGGGGTAATCACGAATGATTTCATATTTTTTATCATCATTCTGACTTCTGATTTTGTCAAAACGATTTAAAATAAACGTGATAAAAGCTGTAAAATTCGTCAGCTCAATATCCAAATGACTGGTAGCATTGTCAATACGTGACAAACTCAGCAAGTCTGAAACCATTCGCATCATCCGATTGGTTTCATCTAACGAAACCTTAATAAAATCTGGTGCGACTGGTTCTGACAAGGCACCTTCATCTAATGCTTCCAGATAAGACTTGACACTGGTCAAGGGAGTACGCAATTCATGACTGACATTAGAAACAAATAGTCTCCGCTCACGTTCCTCTTTTTCCTGCTCCGTTGTATCATGCAGCACTGCAACCAGCCCTGAAATAAAGCCTGACTCTCGACGAATCAAGGCAAATCGGACACGTAAACTTAAAAACTCTCCATTTTCATCCTGCGAATCAATGGTCAACACTGGAACTTTCGTAATCAAGTCTCGTAAATCATATTCGTCTTCAACATCCAACAATTTTAAGATATTCATCTTTCGTGCTTCAGACTCTTTGACTCCCAATTGCTTGGTCGCCATATCATTAATCATAATAATCTGCCCACGACGATTGGTCGCAAGAACGCCATCTGTCATATAGGACAAAATACTAGACAAGCGTTTGGTTTCTTGTTCTAAATTTTCATGCGTTAGGCGAATTACCTCAGATAAGTCATTGATACTATTTGTAATATCAGTAATTTCCGGACCACCTTGCATATCTAAAACTTCTGAATAATCTCCCGCGATTAAATCCTTCACTTTTTGATTCAATCGGCGAATACGAATATTATCACGTCTGTTTTCCAAGGAGAGCAGCGTAATGACCAAAATAAATCCTAAAATAAGTAAAACAAAAACAAAATCCCTTGATACAACAAATTGTCTAATATTATCAATCATTGTT
>ERZ773213.532-NODE-532-length-22329-cov-8.507857_pt1 | contig 22329 bp, 30 predicted proteins | sample MGYA00580996_ERZ773213 | MGnify/ENA primary metagenome ERZ773213 (study PRJEB29015, sample SAMEA2738152) | human oral metagenome | biome: human oral; feature: human-associated habitat; material: saliva | place: China | collected 2197 ...
ATCGAGGACTTTTAGCTCAATTGGTTAGAGCACTCGGCTCATAACCGAGCGGTCGAAGGTTCGACTCCTTCAAAGTCCATTCTTCAAAATTGGCGATATAGCCAAGTGGTTTAAGGCAGTAGGCTGCAACCCTACTATTCGTTGGTTCAAATCCAACTATCGTCTTTATATAACGTGGGTATGGTGGAATCGGCAGACACATCAGACTTAAAATCTGGTGCTCAGTAGAGCGTGGGAGTTCAAGTCTCTCTACCTGCATTTTGCGAATAATTGCAAAATTTATTTTATCTTTAAAGGTAAAATAAAAACAAGGAGGAATTCACATGAAAAAGGTAAAGCGACTCGTATTATTATCTACTTTATTGATAGTACCATTGCTTACTGCGTGTGGTAATAAAGATATTCTAGGTTTGACGTATACATTCGAGTATGCGCAAGTCAAACTTCCAGACGGAAAAATCATTGAAGGTCAAGTCAAAGAATGGGCACGTGAGGAGAAGACTGATAGCATTCGTGTAACATTTAAAGACGGGAAAGGTACGTACTTTACACATGCTACAAATGTAGTATTATACAATAAATAGAAAAGAGAGGTTTATTGCGGATATAGTTTATCTGGTAAAACGATGGTCTTCCAAACCATTCTGGCGAGTTCGAGTCTCGCTATCCGCTTTTCGTAATTTTTATGACCCGTTGGTCAAGCGGTTAAGACACCGCCCTTTCACGGCGGTAACACGGGTTCGAGTCCCGTACGGGTCATTTGACTGTTTATAACATGTCATAAAAATAGGCGTTCGTTCGTAGACGTCTTTAGTCCGACGTTAATGGAATCGACGGATTCTTTGTCAGATAACAACTCACTCAATATTGTGCTCTAGTTTAAACCGCAATGATAGATTTGTTTCTATGTAACGATAGACAGACTACTGATATTGATAGTTGACTGTGGAAAATTGAATGTTAAACCATTCGATTTGATTCAGTTACGAATGGAGCAACTTGTAACTATTTAGATAATAACTCACTTAACATTGTATTTTGGATTAAAACGTAACAATGGATAAAAGTTCATTCAATGATAATCTAATTGCTAGTGTCGATAGTTAAATATTTTAATGTAAAATAGTCGTAAACGGTATGATTTTGTAAAGTTCAATTAGAACTTTTAATTTTATTTCGATAGCTCAATGGTAGAGCACTTCACTGATAATGGAGAGGTTTGTGGTTCGAGTCCACATCGAAATATCGAAAGCGGATAGTTGCAAGATATCCGGGTTTCGTTGATATTAGCTCTTATTGTTCTTGCAAAACAATCGGAGCGACTCTAGAGTTAGACTCTTAGTGGATATCAAGCTCATTTTCATGAGTAGGTATCCACTACTGAGTCAATAAAATCACTGTTGTGTACACATGATAGGAGAAGAGAGCGGCCAGTCGCTGGTTACGCGGGTCGAGTGCACCTTCAAGCACTACGGTGGAAAAACAGTGATTATATTAAACGGAATTAGCTCAGCTTGGTAGAGTACTCGTTTTGGGAGCGAGGGGTCGCAGGTTCGAATCCTACATTCCGTATTTTTTGGGGGATTAGCTCAGTTGGGAGAGCGTCTGCTTTGCAAGCAGAAGGCCGTCAGTTCGATTCTGACATTCTCCATAGCCAGCATTTTAAACATGATACGTGCACAGTATCGACTCATCATCCGAGTTGTTTTGATTGTTGGTTTATACAAATCACCGATTGCAAGATACAGTCACCTATTCGGGCTGTGCGATGAACGTTTTCAATGTAGGACAGGGTAGGACGCATTGGGAGAACAGACACTTTGGTGCGTGTTGTTTGTTGTGGAGTAACGCAACACAACGTATTTTAAATACGAATATAGGCGTTCATTTGCAGACGTCTTTAGTCTAACGTCAATGGAATCAATGGATTTCTTGTTAGATAACAACTCACTCAATATTGTGCTCTAGTTTAAAACGCAATGGTGGATAGATTTTCACGTAACGATGAACAGACTACTAGTATTGATAGTTACTGTTGAGAATTAAATGGTGTTCTAATTTATTTTGAAACTATTTGATTCAATGTAGTTGTAAAAGAACCATGTTTCAAACGATATTTTCTAACATGGAGTGTGATGAAAATTGGGTTGATTTAGTTTTCGCTCATTTTATAGTTACATCTCAAATGGTTCAGTGATTACAAATCATTAAAATTATAGCTCACATTAGTGAGCTTTTGAATGCGAGATATATCAGCGGTCAGATTGTCGGTCTCATAAGCCGAAGGTCGTGGGTTCGAGTCCCACTCTCGCAATAAGCTCAACATGACTTATATGTTATATGCTTTATTTACAAACTAGGCGTTCATTTGCAAACGTCTTTAGTTCAACGTTAATAGAATCGTTGGATTCTTTGTTGAATAACAACTCACTTAATATCGTGCTCTAGTTTAAAACGCAATGGCGAGCGCACACTCGTTCAACGATAGACTGACTACTGGTATTGATAGTTGACTGTAGAGAATTTGGTGTTCAAAACTACTTGATTCGACATAGTTGCAAATGTTGACACTATCGACTTAAAATATGCGATTTTAGGTCGGTAGTGATGAGGAAGTAAGCGTGAATAAAAGACGTTTCTATCTTGCGTCGGAAAATAAGTATGAAGAATTAAGATGGATAGATTCACTCTTGTGTCCGTCGGGGCTGAGTTTGCGGTTACTCGCTCGACTTCGTCGAGTTAAAATCGCATATTTTTAAGTTGATGGTGTTAGTGGTAGCACGTCGGTCTCCAAAACCGAAAGTCTAGGTTCGAGTCCTAGTCGGCTTGTTGGTCTATATTTAATTATGGACTAGGCGTTCATTTGCGGACGTCTTTAGTCTAACGTTAATGAAATCAATGGATTTCTTGTTAGATAATAACTCACTCAATATTACACTTAGGTTTAAGACGCAATGAGGGATATAAATTCATGTAACGATAAACTGACTGTTGGTATTGATAGTTAACTGCTAAGAATTGAGTAAGAAATCGTAGGATTTCCAAATTACTTGATTTGTCACAGTCGCAAAAGCACTAGACAAACACCGTTGGTGAAAGTTATGTCAAGTGAGGGTGGTTTTAGTTACGGTTACACCGCTCAAAAAGAACTGTTTTTCTAAGACCGAAACATAGAGATTAAATTTGGAGTGGGTACGTCCCGCCAAGTTCGGGGTGTCATCACTCGTAATCGATGGTCGGTCGTATCTGAGAGAAGTTGTGGGTGGCAACGATGGACTCAGAAATGTAATTAGTGCTACTGAACGGTTCACCACCAGTTCTAAGTAAGAGCTAGACATTAGATTGTCAACTAATTACATATTTAGCTAGTTTAATTCAGTAGGTAGAATGCTCGACTTGTAATCGAGACGTCGGTGGTTCGATTCCATCAACTAGCATCGGTGTATTTTATACACATTCCGGGTGACGTCGATGGTGACGACTATGAACTCGGACATGTAACTAGTGCTGCTGAAAGATTGTTCACCACAATTTAGTATGCTGAAAACAGTCAATGTTAGCTAGTTACATTTATTACCAATTTAGTTCAGTCGGTAGAACACTCGATTTGTAATCGAGATGTCGTTGGTTCGATTCCAGCAATTGGCATCGGTGCAGCGTAATGCACATACCGCATGTGGGTAACGAGCGATAGTCCATGTGCGAGTTATGAGATTTTGACGCTCGCTATCGTTCGAAATCTCATTTTAAATTGGAGAGTTACCCAAGTTGGTGAAGGGGACGGTTTGCTAAACCGTTAGGTCGCTGAAAAGCGACGCATGAGTTCGAGTCTCATACTCTCCATTGTTCTACGGAACATATAATTATAAATATGGTAGCGTTAGTACCACACATCACGGAATCAGTAATGATTACGAATGTGAACGCAAACTGCAGAACGTTTTGCTAGACGGGTGCTCTAGATGTTCAGCAAAGAGGACTAGTCATAGTTTAACACGCACAGTTAGTCAAGCGGCAACGACAGCTGACTGTAAATCAGCTCCCATTTGGGTTCGGTGGTTCGAGTCCATCACTGTGCATTGGTGCTAGGCATAGCACTAAGTTGATAGTTGTTCATACTATCAGACCTCCTTTCAATATGGATTGTATGTAGTAGGCAGCATATAATCCAATATATAGTTTTTTCCACGTGGTTTCTGGGATTGACCACGTGGTTTTTTATTTACATTCATTTGTGAAAAACTTCACAAGCATTTTTACGAAAATTTCTTGCGTTTAGGTCTGTACTCAAATAGAGATTGTGTTATAATAAATACATCTTGAGGGAAGAAAACTGTTAGATTCGTGATTTCACAATGACGGATTTACCACGATTCGACTGATGGACAAAAATTTCAAAAACAAAAGGAGAAATGTACAAAAATGAAAAAGAAATTATTAACAACTGGAGCTATGGTACTATTAGGATTAGCAGTAAACGCACAAAGCATCAGCGCAGCTGAGGTACCAGTATCAAACTCAACAGTGGTAATGACGGGTGGTAAAGACCGTTGGTGGTCAGTGAGTGTGAACATGACATCACATTTTAGTAATGAACAAAACATCGTTGCTGGAGATACAGTAACTTATACATTACCAGCAGAGCTAGGATTGAAAACAGTATATGAGTTCGACGTTACTGGACCAGATGGACAAGTGATTGGACATGCTGTTGCAAATCCGGGAACAAAGACAATTCAAGTAACGTTCAACGATTACTTTGAAACACATAAATTAGATAAAAGTATGTTCTTGACATTAGAAGTTAGCTGGGACGCATCTGTCGTACCGGGAGGTGGTACGTATACGTTGAGTATCGGTGGAGCGAATGGTAATGCTTCAACTGTGACAATTGAAGACGATGCAATGCCAGACAAGAATGAAGTATTAACACAATACGGAAATCAAGATAAGGACAATCCAGACACTGTACACTATGATGCTCGTGTGAACTATCGTAAAGATGAGTTAACAAACGTGGAAGTGACTGTGAAACCAGACGAGAACCAAGAAATCATTGGTGTGAGAGACGTACGATTAGTAAGTGAGTATAAACCATATACAGTCGTTCGTAACTTAACAGAAGATGAATATGCTTGGGATAAAGATAAAATCACAATCAAACAACCGTTATTGAAAGATGAAATGGTGACATTCTCGTATGATACGAAGATTGTTAAACCAGTATCTGACAAGAAAGTTCATTCAATAGTAGCTTTAAATTCAGATAACTTACAATGGGACTTCAATGCTGAGGTTTACTTAGTGAGTGGTAGTGGTTACGGTCTTGGAGACAAAGAAAATCCAGTAGAACCAGTAGAACCACGTGGTAGTGAGTCAACTGAAACAAGCACAACTGAAACAAGTACAACTGAAACAAGTACAACTGAAACAAGTACAACTGAAACAAGTACAACTGAGACAAGTACTACTGAAACAAGTACTACTGAAACAAGTACTACTGAGACAAGTACTACGGAAACAAGCTCGACTGAAACAAGTACTACAGAAGTTGTTACAACAGAAGATTTAAGTGCAAAAGAAACAGAACAATCATCTGTAGCACCAAAAGATGATTCTGTTGTTGAAGTGGAGAACAAATCTACAGAAGCTGAGTTGCCGAATACTGGTACGGATGCTTCAACACTCACGACTATTCTTGGAGCTGTATTTGCATCATTAGGTGGACTTGTAGTGAGTAAAAAGAAAAACTAAAACCTAAACTTTGAAGCGTGGGAAACCACGCTTTTTTATTTAGGTCTGTACTTGTTTTGAAGATATGTTAAAATATAAAAATTTTTGCGAATTTTATTGTAATAGGGTATTAAGTCATGGTATAATAACAATGTGTTTAAATTTATTATCATTTAACGAAAGGAAGAAACATTTATGACACAAAACAAAAAATATCTTTTACGTAAAATTGGAAAACGTGTATGTCACGTTGCGATGACGATTTCATCAGTAGCAGTAGTTGTTTCAACTACGGTCAGTGCTGATGAAGTTAATACTTCAAATGGTAACAACGTTACAATTACAGCAGAAGCTAAAGATGATTCAAATGCTAAATTGTTAGAAACAATTAAGAAAGCAAAAGACAATCATGTAATTGTTGAGTTAACTAAAGACGTTAACTATAAAACTGCAAATGAAGCAAATGCTGACATTGATGGACAAATTAAGACTATTAACGGTCTTACAGAATTGGTATCTAATGCTAACGAAAGATTATCTAAAGTTGTTGATGAAGCAACGAAAGCTGGTGTAAAATTAGATAAAGAAATCAAATTAACGTTAACACCGGGAAAAGAAGATGATTTCAAGAAAGCAGTAGAACAAGCAGAACAGAAATTGAAAGATTCTATTGCTAAACAAACAGAAATTTCAAAATCTTTAGCAGATGCTATCGCAAAAGCAGAACAAGCAGGCGTGAAAGTTAATGTTAAGGGTGAAAAGTTTGTTACACTCGAGGATGCTCCAGAAGCTATCAAACAAGAACTTGACAAGATTGAACAAGCAATTCGTCAAGGAAGTGGGACGGTTTCAGTAGAAAGTAAAACTCTAAAAGCTCAATTAAGTTCAGACTCTACTGCCACAAACAATAATGGTGTGTATCATCAAATTCTTAAAGGTGCATCATTAGTAGATGAAGCTTCATCTGAAACTGTGCAAAGAAAACCAATGGACTTGATTGCTATCGTTGACTTTAGTTCATCATTGCAAGTGAAACGTACTGAAGCTCTTACACAATTGAAAACTTTAATTGAAAAGAACTTAACTGATGATGATAAAATTATGCTTCAAGGATACATTTACAATAAAGAAGCATCATATGCAGCTCACGGTGCTCAATTAGATTATTCTAAACTTAAAGAAGCAGATTGGGGAGTTGGTTTCTCAACAAAACTAATCACAAAAGCCGAAGCATTGTCTATTGTTGATAAATGGTTAGGAATCATTCCACCAAATACGCCAAACGGAGTTGCAACATACTCAGATTACTTTAATGCTGCTACAAAAGCAATGGGCGATTTAGGATTTAAGACCGATGACGTGGATGGTGCTACTCCAGTCAAGACAGTTCCGTTTGAAGAAGTATATACTTCTCAACCAAATAGACATCAAACTGTCTCTGTAATTCAATTTACAGACGGTTGGATGGATACAGAAAAAATGGACCCGACATTTGCTGATTGGGCTAAACAAAATGCTAAAACATTCATGTCTGTGGTGAACAGAAATCAAGTATCAGAATATGATAACAACGGTGAATTTTCAATTAACTCAATGAGAGAACTTGGACACCCTAATATTTACGAATCTACTGGTAAAGATAAAGAAGTCGTTATGAAAGAAATCTTAGACCAATTCGAAAACACAGCTGTTGAAAAATTCACGTCTAAGAAAAAAGTGACTTCTAAAGGTGTTGTTAGCATTAAGGCTGATGAAAATGTTACATTAGTGTCAGCTAATCTTGTATCTCCAAGTGGAGCTAAACAAGAACTAAAAGTTGAAAACAACGCTGTCAACGCAGAAGTTGATTTAACAGAGAAGGGCGATTATACTGTAGAATACGAATTCTCAGCTAAAAACAATGAAGCTGGTAATGTTACAGGCTCATTTATTGTAAATAGTAAAGAAGAATTATCTGGAGATAAGGTCGACTCAGGTTCTAAAGAGTTACCATCTGCAAAAGATGAGAAGACTGACAAATTAGTACCTACTGCACCAAATAGTGTAGATGTAGAACAGATTGTTATTTCAACAGACAAACCAGTGGTAGAGGATGTTAAAACAATTGCTCATAAAACAAAAACAGAAAAACAATTACCGAAAACAGGTACGGAGGCATTGGCAATCACAACTGCTCTAGGAACTGTGTTTGCAGCACTAGGTGGACTTGTAGTTCGTAAAAAGAAAAACTAAAACCTAAACTTTAAAGCGTGGGAAACCACGCTTTTTTATTTTAGGTCTGTACTCGATTTGTAAATGTGGTATACTGGAAGTAAGATAAACAAAGGAGATGTTATAAAATGAAAAGTTTAAAAGATGTTTTGGAGTTCACTTACACAGTCGATGATGATTCTTATATCAAGGATATCCGGGTGGGTTTGAGCATGACAGAAGATGATTTTGCAAGAAAAGTATTCAATTTATCTGCTCTCGATGTGAAGAAATGGGAGAAGTCTAATTATAAATTGAGTGACTTGTCGTCACATCAACGAAAACAGTTGAAAGACTTTGTGTTTTCATTGGAAAACTTCTTGTATCGACTGATTTATGGTGACGATTCAGCTGAGGTTGAGAAAGTGTTCAACTACTAATATTATAAAATGTAATTAAGAAAAAGGAGATGTTAGTAAAATGGTCAACATTAATGCAATTACACCACGACGTGAGTTGAAACTACGACGTGAGATTTTGGTTTGGAATGAAATGAATGGTTGTTGGTATATCAATGGCGTTAGTTTTTATGAAGAAGAATTAGCAAATGTTGTATTTGACATTCTACTTCATTGGGATTTTCAATCGAAGCTCTATAATGATGAGAGTATCTTGTATGATTTAATTCGTGATTCTAAAATGACTTATCACTTACAAGACGCATGTCGATTGATGAACATTACTGGAAGAAGTCACTTGCATTTACAGGCTATTGTTCGAACACTAATGTCTTTAGGTGACAACATTGAAGGTGTCAATGACATCGAAGTCATTGACAGTATGATTGAGAAACTTGACGGAGAGAAAGTTTATAGAGCTAACTTTAGATACGACGTTGACGCTAGAATAAGAATTCCACAAGCATTAAAACCAATTAAAAACTATTTAGAAGACTTAAAGAATAATATGTTATCCGACGAGTACTTAGTACAAGACATCGTAGAACGTGAGACTCAAGAAAAAGGAGATAACGCAAGTTGTGATGTAAAGCTCAAACTTGTAATCAAGAATGATAATATTTAGGTGAACCTAAATTTCTAAGCGTGGGAAACCACGCTTTTTTATTTTAGGGTCTGTACTCATTTTGGAAATGCGGTATAATAAAAACAGTTAAGAAATTGATTCAAGATAAAGGAGATGTGTTAAATATGAATACAACGATGAAACGACGAGAATTAAAACTAAGACGTGAGATTTTGGTCTGCGACCGCATCGGTAAACTTGAATACATCAACGGTGTCCGATTTGAAAACAAAGAACACACGAGAGCTGTATTGGACATTTTAAACTATTGGGATTTTCAGTCGAAACTCCGAGGTGACGACAGTATTCTGTATGATTTGATTCGTGATTCAGAGTTGACGTATCACCTAAATCGTGCATTGAGCTTTCACGAAGCATCGAACTCAAGCATCAAGGTGAAAGATGCTTGGAAACCAATGCTTAAATCATTGGGTGACATTGTTAACAGTGATGATGATATTGACGTACTAGATAGTATGATTCGAAAATTTGACAATGGTGATTGGCAAAAAGTAAAAGCGAGTGTTGGAAAATGGGCGTGGGATGATGTTCGTCGGTCGATAATTCCATTCATTTCTTATTTAAAAGGATTACGAAATCGAATGGTTAGAGAAGAAGATATAGAGAATGCGAATATCAAACCAAGTATCACTGGAATACAAACAAAACGTTTTACAACAAACTAAATGGAGATGATTAAACATGGAACGAGAATATGAATACGTAGTAAATGCAGCAATTGAATCTAAATTCAAACCGAAACATGGTGAGGACATCAACGAGACGTTTCAAGACGAGATGAAAAAAGATGTACCAAGTTTATACGAAGCTATGGACAATCTTGTTGGCGAAGTGATGTCATATTATCAAGAACGAGTACTACTCATTGAGATGTTGAAAGTAAAAGATTTACAAATTGCTGAATTAGAAAAAGAAATTAAAGAATTAAAAGGAGTGAATTAATATGGCAAAAGTTTACGATAGTTGGGCAAACAAAAAAGCTGCAGAAGATGAGAAACAACTTAGAAATGATGAACGAGTAAAAGAAGAAGCTCTAGAACTAATTCGTAACTGTCCATGTGCGTTCTTCGGTGCAGGTGGTGCACATGGAAAAGATTTTCCATTTAAAGCTGAATCGAACAATGATATTGTGAACGATTTCACAAATGAAACAGACTTCGTAAAATTCTCAGATGAGCGATATGTTCATTTCTTAGAAAGTCAAGTAGCTCAATTGCAATATAAGTTACATTTATTAGAGAGTGGTGAGTAATCATGGGAATTCGATTGAATTATGAGTTGACATTTAAAGACGGTACAACTTTCGAGAAAGGTCTCATTTGTGGAGATTTTCGTGACGGAGTTGTTGAGATTCTTCATGAATTATATCCAGATGATGTAGCATATGTTTTCACGAAAGAAATTACAGACAAACAAGAAATTAAAGACTTTTGTCGTGCTTATTACGATTGGTTCATTAGTGAAGATATTTTAGTTCTTTACGATGATGGTGACGAATCATGGTTGGAAGAAAAAGCTTTCAGCTTGGGATATCTTAGTGATTACGAAGAATTTCAGAGTATGGTTGAGAATGGTGTTTGTATCGAGTCAGTAAAACCAATGTCAATTGAAGAATTTCATCCAATTTTCACAATGGAACACAGTGACGTTTGGTATTTGGAGTCAAATGGAAAAGAGTACTTGTCGAAAGCAAAACTTGAGCGATTTTTAAAATTCTGGGACGATGTGTTAGATGGTGAGAAGTTGTGCTTTGGGTTCAATATTGACACTGTAGAGAAAATTAAAATTAACATTTGGTAAATGATATTAGAATAAAATGGAGAGTGAACGAATATGTTAAATTTTGAAGACCTACTTCGAGCGGAGTTAGAAAAACTAAAGAATAGCGTAGATAAGCATGATAGTAACATTGATGATAGACTTGACGAATTGGAGAGTAGAGTTGATGACATCGTGGACGAGCTTTCAGAAATGAAAGAGCTTATGAAGTCGGTATATGACTTGGTCGATAAAGTTGACGACCGACTTAGATGGAGATAGATATTAGACTAGGGAGTGAACTATAATGATGGAATTTGAATTTAGTCCAATAGAAGAACCAAAGAACGCAACAGAAAAACACGTGAATGAATTGAACGCTAAGATTGATAGATTGACGAATCAAGTTGGTGAGTTAGAGTCGCAACTATCTGATGTATTGAAGATTCTAAACACAGTAGCACTTGACGTTCGTGCAACTAGAAGACTGGTTCGACGGTAGACTAGAGAGTGAGTATTCACATGTTTCGCAGTGAAAACGAACGTGGTTCGTCTCGTAAGCGATAATTGAAATGAAAGGTGTAAAAATAGTATGAATGAAAAAGTAGAAATGACAAAGAAACAATTTATTGGTTGGATTTTCGGTTCGTTAATGTTAGCGACTCTGATTCGACTAATTACGAAAGCATTCATTGAGTTTGATGTTGATGGTGCAATTATATATGTGATTGATGTTATTAAATATGGTGGATTGGTTGGGTCAGCGATTTCGATGGTATATGCGTTAAATGGATTAAGACTTGCATTACAATCGAAAACAGAGTCGGAAGTAAAACAACATGCACGTACATTTGTCAAAGGTCTATTTCTTGCGATTATGTTATTGTTAGTTTGTATCATGTATGGATTTGTAGGTACTTCGGCTACTGGACCGTTGCCATCGTTTTAGGTGTTGATATATGAGTTATAATTGGAGGTTTAAAAATGGATAATTTAAACGGTTTTCGAGAAACTTTAAAGTATGTAAGTGGAGCTGGTTGTTTGTGTATTATTTTTGGAGCGATTACATCTATTATCATAATGGAAATGCACGTGAGACTTGAAATGCCAGAAAATTCAGATGGTAATGTTAGGACTGAGAAATTACTAGCTAGATTATTTGAATTGGTTTGTATTTTAGCAATCATCTTTGCAGGATATTACTTATTTGTACATTATCTGTAGTTTTAAATTGGAGGTTTAGAAAATGGAAGAAAACAAGGTAGGAGTTGCAATGCTATTATCTGGGATTACGACCGTAATTTTTTGGGTGTTTTTCACTAGTTTTTCAACATACACGCAACGAGAGAATTTCTTGTTTCAAACGTATGGCTGGACTCTCGTAATATTAGCTGTGTGCGTATTGCTAATGTTAATTTTGATGCTACGAACTAACGAGTATGATAAGTGGTTTATTGTGGTGGGAGTGATTCTTGTGATTGGAATGTTGATTGCAGCGTACTTATTCTTCGGAAAAGTTGACAATCACGTTTATATTCATGAAGCAGCTACTTATTTAGGAGGACTGATTTAATGGAAAGTGGTAAATTTGGAATTGCGATGTTGGCGTCATTTGCGTCAATGATTATGTATTTTATACTACGAGGTATGTTTGCGACTAACACTCAATTTATGGATTTCATGATGTTGCTTTATGGAATTTTAGCAGCTGTTGGTTCATTCATTACACTGGTATTTGCGATAATTGAATTGAACGACCACCACAGTAGAGGTATGTCAGTGGTCTTTTTGATTGGTGCATTGATTATGGGAGCATGTTCATACTTCTTCTTTCAGCAAATTGGAGCAGGTGGACAGCTTGTTATTCGCTCATTAGGATTTATCGGAGGTGTAATTTAATGAACGAAAAGAAATTCAGTTGGAGTGATATATTTATTGGAGCATTTCTTCTTGCTGTTATGTTGAGAGTGATGTGCTTGTAAAATATCCGGGATTTGATGGTGCTATGATGCTTGCAAAACTGGGGGTATTAGATGTTTTCAACAATGATTAATCAACAACATATTATTGTACAAATCATTTATGGAATTGCTTGGAGTCTAGCGATGAGTCTAACGACTTTTGGAGCATTTGTTTCTGTTTCGCTTTGGATGAGTGAGCGACGCTTATACGATGACACTTTCGAAGATGTTATCAAACGTGAAATTGAGAAACTATCTCCACAACAAACACGTTTGTTGTGGATTGTAGTATTTATTTGTACATTATGTTGGATAATTGTACTGTTACCGGGTGCTTTCGCACCATTTAATTAAGGAGTGAGAAATAATAATGATAGTTCTAAATCAAGACAATATTTGGTTTCAATTGATTATGTCACTTGTTGTTGTATTTTTTGTAATAGGATTAGCACTCATTTTAGTGACATTATGGTCGTTTGTATTCTACGTGGGAATGTCTGGTCGTACTCCGAGTGAGATTATGGAGAAGACATTTAGTAAACTAACACAAAAGCGAAAACGTCAAATTGTGATTGCTGTTGTAGTTTGGTTACTACTCACAATTCTATTATACACATGTAGCGTTTTTGTACCGATTTAGAAGTGAGGAGTGAAATTTATGATTGAAGTAATCACGAACGTATTGTCAAAGCTGGTATTCTTTTCTGGCATGTCATTGTTGGCTGTGCTTGTACCATCATTATTTGTTGTACCATTGTATTTAATGGGAGTGTCTGAGATGCTTAAAGACGGTCTGATTCGTCAAGACGTTGTCGACGAACACGTTGGAGATTGGAAAAGCATGGTGGTCTCACTATTGATATTTTCGATAATTGGTGGTGTAGTTGTTACAATACTAATTTACTTACGACCACTACTAAACTAAAATCGTGTTGTTATAATATAACAACGGAGAGGTGAGAAGCAATGACTAGTAGAGAACAGTTTTGGATGGCGTTGTTTTATGCGTTTGTAATCGCAGTGTCAATCGTGTTACCGATTCTTGGATTGAGTATCTTCATTCCAAAATGGATGAATGCTGGTGGATTATCATTTAAAGATGTAGTTTCACGAGAATTGGAGAAGATGTCACCAAATGAACAAAATCAATTCTATTGCTTAGAGTTCTTGTGGGTACTATGCTTAATGTTCTTAACATTACCGTCCATGATTGCATGGTTGTGGTAGTAATAATAACTTGAATTAATTTTGAAATTACATGAAATGAGGAGCGATGATTGATGATAACACAGATAATCGAATTTTTCAAAGCGGTGACATTCTTTACTGCTGTAACTTTTGTACAAGTAAATATAATATCGTGGTTGATTACTTTTCCGTTGAGTGTCACATTTTCGTATATTTACAACTACAGCGAAGTCGTTCGTGATGGTATAACTGTTACCAAATTCACTAAAAACTACTTTATTAACAATTGGCTTTACATGTTGAAATTCTTAATAAAGATGTCCGTATTTGCAGGTGTGATATTCACACTATTTTATTACTTACGATAAGCAGCATAAACCGTGCGACTACAACACAACAACGTTGTAATACAATCGCACGTAAATTAAGTGAGGTGTAAAACATGAAATTCAAACCAAATCGAAAAATTAAATATACGGATGATGAGTTACAACTATTGTTACACCTTAGACGAAAAGGTGGATATGTGAAACCATCTAAAAAGACTTACAATCGTAAGCAAAAACACAAGAGAAAAGATTTTTGAAATTTTTGCGATTTAGGTCTGTACTCAAATTAAAAATGTGATATACTAATAAATGTGATAGGGTAATACTTATTACATTAAAGCAAGTGACAAGTTGTTGTTCTACATCGAGATAGACGACAAATAGCTTAGACAACTATTTTGACATACTCCACTAAAGCCGATGGTTAATTTAATGTCACTTGCTTCAATATGATAAGTATTATCTCACTAAATCATTACATTAAATCGGCGTTCGATGCTTTAACATTAACAAGAATTACTGAATGCATAAAAGTAAAAAATCGAAATCGAAAACAATGAAATACCAAATTATAATTCTCTAGTGAGCTGGCAACTCACTAGGACACCCTTTCTGTAGTGGGATAGTTTTTGCGACACATAAACTAAAAACCAACAAATCAAGTGGTATCGAACGTCGATTTAATGTAATGAAAAAATAACAATAATGAATTGGAGATTACAATTATGAAATTAGAAAATATTGAATTCCGTGGTGAGAAATATAACTTCACATTCTCACGATACGAAAGTAGTGACTTTATTGCGATTTTGATGGGTGAACCAGATGATGAGTACCCAAACATTATCACAACAAATCACGGAGATGTGACTAAATCTGACACAAACGGTGACGAATTCGTTCAAATCCGAAGTGATGAGCTTGAATATGCAAAGTTGTTAATTGAGAATGGTTTAATCGAGAGTGCACCAACATTTGGGATTCCATCGGGATTCATCGGAATTTTATTCTTTGCTCCAACCGAGGAGTTTAAAGAATATATTGAAGAAAACGTGAAATAATAACGAAATGGTGGTAGTAAAAATGATTGATAAAAATTGGGATTGGGTAAACGATAAAGCATTAATGGACGATATTATCAATTTAGATAATAAGTTATCAAATTACGGATTGACACTTAATTGGTGTACTAGTGATGTTGATGAATCGATTGTAGCATTAAAAGTTGTCAGTAAGACCGATGATAGAATTGCAATCAGAGATGCCGGGTTCGTCCACACTCATTCGGACTTGTGGTTAGACAAGCTAAAAACTAGACTACAAATTATTTCAAAACGAGTTGAGTTCATTGCATTCGTACACGATTCGATTCTAAAACTCAGAAATTCAGACGCACGTTTATTGTTCTATTTATTACGATTTGTTTGTCACTACGACTGTGATGATGCTAGTATAGACTTTAATTTCAGTAAAGGTTCTAGAATTGAAGGTAGTGGACATTTCAAGCACAATCAAGCTATCGATGGTGCTAGTATTGTAGTTGGTAGTCGTGGTATTACTATTGAATGTCCATCGTTATTGGACGTTTCGGATTTACCACATGACTTATCATTGGACATTAGTGTTTATAATGATGGTGGTTATATCACATCAACTGTCAGTGGAAAATTACGTAAGACTTATGGGAGTCTTACGGTTGGTGACAAACTTGCTTTAGTTGACGACTTCAACGAAGCGATGAATTATTTAAACAAATTACAATGACGAGAATGTAAAATAACAAAAGAATTGGTGGTAGTAAGACATGATTATTGACAATTATCCATGGTTGAAAAGTAACGACCTAACACGTAAATTAGCAGAATTGACTGTTGAATTGATGAAACATGAATTGTTATTAGATTTATCAATGGATAAACTAAACAAAAATCATGTAGTATTAAAAGTTGTGAGTATGTATGATAATAATATCGTCATTGTTGATGGCAAGTCAATTAATACTGATACTGATTCGTTTGTAAAAACTATGAAAAATCGATTGCAAATCATTGCAAATCATGTTGAGTTTCTAGCATTTGTAATTGAGTCCATTTCTGAAATGAGAGATTTGGATGAACATTTACTAGTTGGTAATTTACGATTCAGCTGTGCACGTAAGACAGACGACGGATATGTGACATTTGAATTCGAACGTGGCATTTACGCTTTCGGAGGTGGAACGTTCAATTACTGTAAAGTTGCCAACTCAGTGGAATTAATTTTTGATGTCGAAGATTTAGACACAGAGACTACGTCAGTTGATATCTCAGATTTACCGAAAGAATTGGAATTGAGATTAAATCTAGACCACATTGATGGTTGGGAGACGTTGACTGTTAGCGGAACATTTTGTAAAGAATATGAACATTTGACACTTGCTAGTGTAGATGAATTGGCAAAAGACTTTAAAGAAACAATTCGCTACTTGGAAAAATTATAATATTAGAAAAGATGATTGAAGAAGGTGATACTTAATGGATGAGACTGAATTGATTGAATTATTGGACGCAGATTTACTACAGAAGTTCAAAGATATTAAAACAATGCTTTCTGGCGAGGAATTGAAGCTCAGGGTCATTCCAAGTAACTACGAGGATGAAACACACGTGTTTTATTTTGAGATTTTTAGCGAAAAGCACAAAGTGTCTATATTCTACGATAGAGAGTTTAGTGCTAGTGATGGCGAACTCCACGATGATTTATCAACTGAGTTCGCTGTTACATTTTATGAGTTATTCAATGCTATTGAGCTGCTAGTGTTTGTGATAAAATCCATTGATAGTGTAAGTAAGAAAAAGTGGATTAGATTCACAAACATGGCTTTATCGAGTGATATTTCAAATCAAATTCGTATCACTGGCGACATTGACGATGAGCACTATTGTAAAATTGGGGAATGTTCATTTACCGTAGATTCTGGAACAAAAGGTGTTGATGTGGAATTCTACATCGGTGGTTTGGAATTGGAGACATATTCGTTGGACTTGAGTGGAATTCACGAAGATGTCAATCTAGAAATATTACCACGTGGTGAGAACATAAGCTTTGGCAACTTTTCATTGTCAACATTCGATTTCGACATTGACATTGTAGTTAGAAAACATTTTAATGATTTAAGGGAAGACAACATTAGAAAAGCAAGAAACATCATCAAAAACTATGTTAATGTTTATAAAATGATACTAAATCAGTAAGTAATTAATAATTTATTGACAATTGATGCATTTCATGAAAGTAGGTGAAACAATGACAACAAATGAAAAATGGAGTTTTCTATCCAACAAATCATTGGAGAACAAAATCCAAAAATTAGAAGAAAAGCTGAACAAGAAACAACTAACACTACATTATATTATCAAGAATAATGGTAATAGTCGAGCCATCAACTTACGTGTCGTAAGTCGTCAGGACGAGTCCATCGTTATCGCGGATGAGAATTCATCCAAGATGTGTACAAGCATTTTTGTAGATAAATTTACAAACAGACTTGAAGCGATTGAATCGAAAATTGAACTCCTAGCATTTGTAGTGAATGCTGTGTTACGTATGGAAATTTCACACATGGGTAAGTCGTTCGTTCGTCCAATCAAAATCACTGACTTAGAATTCAATTGTGCTAACAAGGATAGACCAGCTTCTGTGTCTTTCAAATACAACAAGGACAGCGACAGTCGTTATGATATAACTGGTAGTGGTATCTTTGAACAAGAAGAATATTCGACGTCAATTCAATTTCGAGCTTGGACAGACCGCATTCGCATTGACGCATCATCTATTCGAATCAATGAACTACCGAGAAATGTGTGGTTTGAAATCGAACTTGAGAGTGGATACCGTGGATATGTGGACATGATTCTACATGTCGGTCTGAACAGTGAGTACGAACACTTGACAATCAAAGAGTCAAAAGAAGTCGCTACGGATTTTTGCAACATGTTGGAATTCGCAAGACATCATTAAACAAACACGTGCACAAAACAGCACATCTCATAAACCAAACATCTCCTGACAATTTTGTTTATTTTTATCGCATTCAACTTTTCCGAGATGTGCTGTTTCTTGCACGTGTTTGAAAAATTTTTTCGAATTAGGTCTGTACACGGACTGAGAAACGTGTTATAATAAATACATAGTTGCAATAAGGCGTTCCTATAATTCTACTTTGCATTTAAAGATAATTTACGTCTAGCAACAATGATTAAATACCTATCGCAAAAAGTTGTTCCTTATTTGAATCATTGGGCGAATCTTTACAACTAGCGGGGTATTTTTTTAATACATAAAATTTTCAAAACAAAAGGGGAATAAACATGAGCTTAAATTATATTACAGCAAAATACTTAAAACGAATTGAAGTGGATAACGACATGTTGTTGATTACTCGTGAGCATTACGGTCTAAAATTATTAAATCGTGGTGTGCTTGTGCAACCATTCACAAACGTGGATGCTGAGACATTCGATGTCTTAGATAAATTGTATGGATTCGACATGCAAGCTGCAAACTCAACATTTTATGAGTCAATGCAAGAACGACTACAGTTAACGATTGGTGAGTTTCTACTTGACCGTGATGTTCATTACGAAACACAACAAATTCCAAACAATGTATTGTCGGATGTTGTGAATTCTTTCACAAGTGAACTAAAAACAATCATTCAAGTGTCTACGAAAGATGAAATTCGTGACGCATTACAACAACTCATTTCACAATCATTAGCAGTTCCAAGTGAAGATGTTGAGCAATTAGCTGATGCTTTAGAACATTACAATGTAAATACAAGACTTATCGCAAACAGAGAGTTAGCGATTGTATTGAACACACGTAAAACCCGTGCTGTGGATGATGCGCAATTATTTGTGACACAATTGTATTACGCCATTACTGACAAATCAATGCTTATTAAATCGGATGAAGAATTAAAAGATTTAGAGTTTCGTTTAAAATTAAATGCGAGTCGACGCTCTAAAATTGTGGCGTTAGTAAACGACTACTTGGCGAACTGTGGTTCGCTTGAGAGTCTCGCTTTACATTTCAGACCGAATCGTCGAGTATGGTTGATGCTTCGTAAACACATTCCAGAATTGCGTCCAATCGTCAATGGAATGAAACGTTTGTCAGATAAAGTTCGTATCAACCATGCGTCAACAACTGTTCTTGAAAAAGATACAGATTATACGAAAGTGGACATCTACCAACTGATTAAAATTTCAAACTACTTACGTGAGAAATTATTAATCGAAGACGGAGACGCTCAGATTTATCGTGTACGTAACGGTCGTGCATTCATTAAAGCCAATGTGGGTGAGAATGTGGATAACGCACGAGTGTTGATGGAATTAACGAAAATCAGCAATGAGATTGCTCGACGTTACAAAGATAAAGACGTGACGATTTACTTACCAGACGCTGAGAAAGAAAACATTGCAATCGCAATGCCAACGTCTGTGAAGAATTTCATCGGTCAATATCCAATGTATACTGTGGTACGTGCTCCAAAACCATGTAAGATTGGTATGTATTGGACGAAGAACACTGACATGGACTTACATGTGGATACATTTGATGGAGACCATATTGGATACTACAGTCATTCAAATCGATATGACATTAAGTACAGTGGTGACATGACTTGTACAAATAGTGCTGGTATGGCAGCTGAGATGATGTTGGTTAGAGACGATGTACCACATACGTACTCGATTAATCCATACAGTAACAGAGATTGCGACGTGACAGTATTTGTTGGAACAACAAATATTCCAGATTTGAGAAATTCAAATGTAGCAATCGAACCAAAAGAAGTAATTTTCTCATCTAAACACCATATTGAGAATGACCGTGGATTCGCATTCGGTACTTACATGAATGGATTGTTTGTGTTAACGAACTTCAAGATTGGTGGTCGTGTACCAGATGAAGTGAACCAATCACAAGTGTCTGCGTTAGTGTTACGTAAAGCAAGCTCTATGCTTGACTTGGTTGAATTTTCTAAGATTACTGGAATTCCAATTGTGAACCAAAAAGAAGCGAACTCTATTGACTTCTCATCATTTGGAATCTCTGTGAATAGTTTCACAAGCTTGTTAGATGAAAAATAAAGCAAAACAAAAAGACTAGAGAATTTCTCTAGTCTTATTTTTTATTTGAATGTTACTTCAATCATCACGTCTGTCAATGACATGATAATATCATCACCAGTCAAGCGGTCATCCAAGAACTTACATGGAATTTGAACTGGAATAGCGTCTGACCAGAACGCAAAGCGTTCGTTAGTCTCGTGCTCATCTACTTTACTTCTATAAGTGACTCCAAATCCGCAATTGTCAAGAATCTCGATATCCACGATTGATATGTCGTAAATATTCAAATCTTCTGCTAAGATTGGTTCTACACGCTTTTCGAAAAGTTTAACATTGTGTTTGATTACTTTTTGTAATAACTCTTTATATGTTTGTGGATTGTTCAATCCGTTCTGAACGATGTCGTAAATGTCTTCGTTCGTTTCAGCGTCCAATTCGACCCCGGGAAACACATTTGCATTACCATCGTCGATTGTCGTTTCTTCAAAAATAAATCTGATTAAAACTTGTTTTTCCATCGGTATTCGTCCTTTCTTTTAGGTCTGTACTTAATTTCAAAATGTGCTATAATAATATTAACAAATTGAAATGGAGGTGTCATCCATGACACAATTATTTATCAATACATTTGGAAGTTTTACGTATATCGCTCTTGTGCTAATCGGAATGTTTTCGATTTGGCAGTTCAAGAAACATAAATTTATTTATTCATTTATTATTTTTACAGTAGCTTGTGTAAGTATCCAGTTACTTCACAATGAATTCAATCCAGTTGTAACCGTGACATCTACGGAAGAACTTGTAGTCTACGATAAAGAGTCAGACCAAGATGTTTGGATTGATGATTTTGAAGTACGTAAGTTCACGGATAACACTAAATCTGAATTTGATTTACTCCCACGTATGAAAACTTTACGCACAGATGATTTCTCTCTTGAGTTATCTGAACCAATAAAGATTACATACAATGACCGTGCTCCAATGTCGATTTACACACAAGCGACCGTGAATCGTAATGTTCGTATTAACAAAGTGATTGTCAAGAAAGTTACGTACAATAGTACGAACTGGCGTGAAATCACTAAGAACACGAAATATGAAGTTGAGTTCAACTTCGATGCTGTATATTCCAAAAATTAATGAACAATGAGACCGCATTTAAGTCAACAAGATGTTGATTACTATGCGGTCTTTTATTTTATCGTTCTTCTAGATATTCACGAGCACGAGTGACCTCTGACTCGAAAAATTCTTTGATTAGTTTTGCTCCAGCACCACGACTAGCAGCTGCTTTGATGATTTCTGGACAGTTTGCATTTAGAATCTCAACATCATCGTTTGGTACGAATAGTTTGCGATACTCATCTCGCATTACTGGTACAAAAATCTCAGTCATTTCATGTGTCACACGTAATTTAAGCATTTCTAAGAATGTCTTCTCGTTCTTTTCGATAAATTTATCGAACGGAGTTTCTTGTGTTGGTACTTTTTCGAACTCACTCACAATCACTGGTGCGAATCTAATGTCACGTAATGTTTCACTTACGAAATCATACGGAGTCCATCCGTCAATTGGTAAAATTGCAGTCACTTGTGATAATGATTTAGCATCAAGTAATGCTTGAATACGTTCCATGCGATATGAAGATGACACTTGAATTTCATCGAACCATTGACGTTCTGCTTCTTTCACTAAGAGTGGTAAAAGCGTGTCACGTAATTCACTACTTTTTGGTAATTTCTCATTAGCGATACGAATAAGATTGCGATGACCGTCTTGATACAATTGTTCTAACGTCAAAATACGTTTACGATACGTATTCATGTTGAAAGAATCACTTTCTCCAATCTTATGTAATTTATTTGCTAGACCTTGGTGTACTAAAGCTGTTTCGCTAAATGCTGTGCGAATACGACTTGGTACTGTAGTGTCTTCCATGATTG
>ERZ773213.537-NODE-537-length-22079-cov-9.361424_pt1 | contig 22079 bp, 19 predicted proteins | sample MGYA00580996_ERZ773213 | MGnify/ENA primary metagenome ERZ773213 (study PRJEB29015, sample SAMEA2738152) | human oral metagenome | biome: human oral; feature: human-associated habitat; material: saliva | place: China | collected 2197 ...
AAAAAGTTGCCGAACCGATCCTGCGGATGTACACGGACCCGCAGTCGAGTTCCGCGCCCCAACCTAGCTCCAAACCTCAGCCCGCCCGCCCCGAGCCAACCGACCCGGATTCAATCAGCTCGCGGCCTTCCTATCTCAAACCGCTGAGCACCCAGACATCTGGGCGGGACTACAATCCGCCCGGGCGCGGGCAAACTATTCTTCTCATGGCGGGTGTTTTCATTCGTGCCATCTATGAGGTCTATGTTTTTGCTCTGTTCTGCGTCGTCATCAGCCTGTGCCTGGTGGGGATTGGTTTCCTGATCCTGCCGTTCATGCTGAACTGGATGAAGTTCAATGCAGAGGCAGAGCGCAATACCGCACGCCACCGTGCCGGAGTCGAGGTGATCGGCGGGTACAAACCCGTAGAGGGCGGTAAATACTCGATTAACCCCCGCAAAAGCCTTGCCCGGCTGGGCGATAGTCTGGTGCTGCGCGATATTCTATGGCACTTTGTAAATGTCTTCGTGGGTACATTCCTTGGGATTTTACCAATCTCGCTATTCCTCAGCGGTGTGTGGGGTATTGCGCTCATGATGGGGCAGCATTATTTCGCCCCTTTGTTTGACGTTGATCCCGGCGGACCACACTACATGTTCCTTGATATGACCACCCCCAATGCGTACTGGTATGCCGGAATCATGGGTATTATCCAGATCCCATTGGCGTTCATCATCGCCCGACCTCTGCTGAAGGCCTACGGCTACTGGGTTCAGCTTGTGCTGGGCCGCTCTTCCGAACTGGTGCTGCGTGAGCGCATCAGCCACCTGACCGACACCCGCAACGATGCCCTGGACTTTCAACAGGACGAAATCTCGCGGATCGAACGCGACCTTCACGATGGAGTTCAGGCACACCTGGTCTCCATGGGCATGACCCTCAACGAGGTTGCCGCGCTCATGAAAGAAGACCCCGAACGCGCCCAGCAGATGCTCTCCCAAGCACAGAACAGCTCGGTGACAGCCCTGCAAGAGCTACGCGGACTGGTGCGGGGTATTCGCCCGCCGCTGCTGGCGGACCGCGGACTGAATGAGGCAGTGCGTTCGCTGTGTGCCAGCGCCTCGGTACCGACCACGTTCACGAGCACGCTGACCGGGCGCCTGCCCGAACCGCTGGAGACCGCTCTGTATTTCGCGGCGGCGGAGTTGGTGACGAACGCCGTCAAACACGCGAATGCCCAAAATATTACCGTGAGTATCACGCAGGGTAAATCGCTCATTATGTTGGAAGTGCAGGATGACGGCGCCGGCGGTATCCCACAGGATGCGCTGGGCAGCAAAGCATCCGGCGGGTTGGAAGGCATTCGCCGCAGGCTCGCCACCTTCGACGGGGAAATGTTCGTCAGCAGCCCCGCGGAAGGACCAACGTCGGTGCGCACGATTGTGCCGTATGCCGCACCTACGGCGGAGCAAAATTCGTAAGTGCTGTCGGGTCAGGCACAACCGCTAACCACCGCGATAAGCGCATGCTATAAGGCTTACCCACCCGGGCGGACTCCTCCTCCACGCCCGGGTGGGTATTTTACGCCCGCCAATTACACGCGACCAACACCATATTCCCGTGCCTCACAAGGCATGAAGAAATACCCGTCAATGCCCTAGAATATATGCGGTACCGGGGCAAAGATACACCCCCGGTGATGTTTCAGCCCCTAAGGAGCCCGCGCCCATGAGCACCATCAAAAACCCGGACGTTATCACTATCCTGGCAACCGGCGGAACTATCGATAAGTTCTACTCGGTGGCGGGCACCCTCGATATTGGCAAGCCTGCCGCGCACGATGTGCTGTCGAGAGTGCTCACCGATATTCGCTTCGATATTCGCGCGCTCATCGGCAAAGACAGCCTGGATATGACCGACGAAGACCGCGCCGAACTCGTTGCCGCCCTCAACGCGGTTGAACACGACCAGGTTCTCATCACCCACGGGACCGACACGATGAGCGAATCCGCCCGATACATCGCCGAGCACGCCGATCTGGAGTCAAAGGTTGTGGTGCTGACCGGTGCCATGCAGCCGGCGGTCATGGCGCATTCGGATGCGGGGTTCAACCTGGGGGCTGCGATTTCCGCGCTTAACCTGCTGGAACCGGGCGTTTACATCAGCATGAGCGGCCGAATTTTCCCGGCGCACACCGTGCGTAAGGATCGTGCCCGCGGGATTTTCGAGGGATAAACTCTGAAATTTTTGCTGCGTTCTGCAAGCTCTTGGTGACGCTTCAGTAAATAGGGCGTAAATTTCAGCGTTATCTCAGTTTCATCTCGTACCGTAGTATTGAGTGCTTTCTCGATGGCGCCTCCGGCAGTGCTTCACAATGCCAGCGGCAGACAGGGTACCTATGAGCGAAAAATATAACCCGGGTTTTTGGGATCAGGCTTGTTCCACGCCGCCACCCGTGCGGCGCCTGTACCTTGTCCGCATGCTTTTCCTCGTGGTGCCTGCACTGACGCTGGTGTATTTTTTCGAGGCTATCGGGCTTGACCCTATCGGCGCGGTTCCCCTCATGTATCTGTCTCTGCACGGCTGGTTTGCGGTCGCGTATGCGCGCAATAAATCTATGGGGCTCGTGATGGTGGGAAACCTGCTCAGCGCCTTGGCGGCATCCGTCATCACCGGATTTTTCGCCTATATTTTGGTTTTTATTCACGGGCCAAGAACACTATGGAAACTCCTGGGGGGCTCGTACCCCATTCTGACCATTTGGATTATGGCCTCCTTCGTGATCGAGATTTTATGCTCCCTCATATTCGTCTTCCTGATCTTCCGCAGGTTCCCCTCCCGTGCCGAACGTGAGGCCCAAGAGGCTCGCGAACTGTCAGAAGAACTTTCTCCGCCTGAAGACCAGGCAGTCAACGACCACACGCTGACTAAGACCGAAGCACAGGGCACACCCCGCTCAGACTCGGATATACCATAATGAGTTCTTGAGCTCATCCGTTCCCCAACGTGCCGTGATTGCAGCCGTTACTCCCTGCAAGCGTGGTAGTGTATGACATAACCCAACGTTGGTGTAGCGAGGCACCCGCGCGCCGGGCTACACAAAAATTACCGGTAACGAGGATGTACATATGAGCACAGACCCCATGAAAAACGATGATTCTTCCCGTCAGCCTGAGGAACCTAGAACTGCGCCGCAGGAATCTTCGGCAGCGTCGCATGTAGACGATCATTCGGGGGACAGCACCGCGCATAAAACCGACGGAACCGGTGGCGCATCGCAGCACGAACATAGCGAGCACACCGCGAAGTCGGATCCCTCACCCGAGGATAAACAAAACCCCAACAACTCCGGCAACACCCAGAACCAACAGACTCCTCCGTCAGCGCCAGGGTATGTCGGGTTACAACCGGGCTATCCTGCGCCGAGTCCATCGACGCCTCCAAATCCCTATGCGAATCCGCATGTCGTACCCGGATATTCGGGATATGCAGTGCCGAGCCCAACCGCATACCCGTACACTGCATATCCGGCAAACCCGCACGATGAGATTGTCCGCAAACGTTCGCTGATGTACCTGCTGCGCCTGTGTATTGTGGGTGCTCTTATTGCGATCGGTATTGTTGCGACGACTTTCAACCTTATCGGTGCGATCATCGAACTTAGCGACTGCGGAACCGGCAGCTACTCATGGAGTGAATACTCGCAGCGAGTATGCCGTGAGGATAACACCTCAGCAATCACGGGGGCGTCGATTTTCCTTATCATTTTAATCGCGTACCCGATATGTCATATTTTTGGGCTGCTTGCCGTTAGGAAAAATCAGCACCACGTGAGGGTGCTTGTCATTAACATTATTGGCATTGTGCTTTCGTCTTTGGGGATTGTGCTTGCTGGTTTAATGCTCTTGGGCGGTATAGCCATGATAACGGCGTTTGGATCCTCGGGATTACTTGCCATTCTTATCATATTCCTCGTGGCTGGGGCAGTACCTGTGGCAGAGCTTATTTTCTCGATTATTTTCGTCCGGCATGCCTCGTGGATGAACCATAAGGACTACTTCACGAAACCCGGTGTATAACCACTGCGGGGTGCCACACCGTGCCCCATTCGAGTGCTCCTGGCGTGAAAGGTAAAATGTGGCTCACGAGCCGGTAGAAAACGTATCTGGCAATAATTCTGATGTACAGCCGACGGGTCGGGGTGCGGAACACCATGTGGCGCATCCAGCCTTGTCGGCGGGTTATCCAATGCAGGGTCAGCCTGGTGTCCCCGCTTATGCAGTACCCCAGAACCACTATGCTGTCGGGTCTGCAGCGTACGGTATGCCTGGTACCTTCGGGTACTCTGGTGCATTATCAACGGGTCCTGATAACTCCGAAATCAGAAAATATGCATCGATATATCTGGTGCGTCTAGGTATTGTAGGTGCGCTTCTTGCCCTGTATGCGATGGGTATTATTTCAGGTATTAATGACACGCTTGATTCGTGCAAAGGGGCATTGGATCAGGATAAATGCCTTTCACGTGAACGTATAGTCATTGTGCCCGGGTATATTTTAGTAACGCTTATCGCGGCCTTTCCAATCTGCAATATTTTTGGTTGGTTAGCCGTTAAAAATAACCGTCATTATCTGCGGGTGCGCGTTATCAACATTATTGGGATTGTGCTTTCGGCCTTGGGAACTATGGGAGGAGCCCTGGTTTTACTCCCGACAGTAAAAAGCGTGGTGACCTGGGGACATACCGTGGATAAAGGGGCGCTAGTCTCCCTAGTGGCGACGGTTGCACCTGCGGTTGATTTAGCTTTCTCGATTATATTTGTAGTGTATGCATCGCGCATGAAACGAGGTATATATTCCCCGAAGAATACCTACCAACCGTGATAGGGTATGCGTAGATAAAAAACTCACTCGGCTTCGGAAATTTATACGTCGGAAAAGCCGTATAAATCCTTAGGATTAGGATATATGGGGAGGAGGAAACTGCTGTGGATCACGAACCTCGCGTGCATGATGCCGATGCGGTTCCCCCTGCTCACATGAACGCCGAAGATGCTTCGCCTCGGGACGAAGCCCCGCCGGCCGGTCAGGATGCGGTGCCCACCCGCTACACGGCACCGATTCGCCACGCGGTTCCGGCAGCGCCGCCCGCATACGCCCTTGAGCATGCACGACAGAATTCGGGGGAGCCGGAACCAGCTCCACAGTCGCCGCAGCCCAAGAAACAGGGTGCGGTTCGTCAGGCGCTTCGGGCAGCCACGAAATCGAAAACTGCCGAGCCTCAGGCACCTCAGGATGCGCCTGCCCCACGTTTTATTCCCGCCCCCACGCCGACGCCGCCAGCGCCTAGTTCTTCGGAAGTATCCGCTGCATCAGAACCTGCCCCATCACAAACCTCGCAAGAGGTTGAGCAGGATGTATCGCCGCGACGGAATAGTATTCCACATCAGGCATATACGCCGAAGAGCCTGAGCCGCGCATTCTCTCAAATGCAGGTAGGCCTTGAAACAATAAATGCACGACGACGTTCTCTGAACATCACCATCGGTGTCCGGTTAGCAGTGCTCGCTCTCTTGGGGATTTTTGAAGGCGCTATTATTGCACGCTACACCACAAATATGGGGTGGGGATTCTGGCTGATTATCACAATCTACGCCGTTGTTCAGGTATGGCCGTTAGCGCGTCCGCCTAAAGATGCTTCGGACGCATCCGTATATTCCGTGTGGGGAATATTTTCACTGATCTGCTTTATCGGTGTTGGACTGGTACTTTCACCCATCACATTCTTGCTTCTCGTCTTGAACTGGGATGGTATTTCGCTGGGCCTTGATCCCATGATTGTGCTCTGCACACTGGGCGCTTTATGGCTTCTTGAAATCGCATTGCTGAGTGTAACCCTGTATAAGTTCAATACTCTGCGCGCGATACTTGCTCGACCAACATTGAGTATTCGCTAGGGTGTATATAAAGGACTCACTGCGCCGCTGCGCGACGCGATATGACATGCGTGGCGGTGTTGTTTCTGTCTCTTGCTGGCAAACCTTGCTAATCTAACACTAGAAACCAGTACGAGAGGGGAAAACCCGGGTGGAAAACCAGCCAGAGCATCCGCATGACGATCGGGCCACGGTATTAGTGTCGAAGATATCGGGCAAGCCTATAAGGCCCCTTCAAGTGTCTCTGGCAGCCCTCATCATGACGATATTTATAGGGATGTGGGCGTACATTCTGATCTCGTATATCGTCTGGGTTGTTACGGTGCCGCTGCAGGGCGTGTCGCTCTGGGAATCAGAAACTTTTCTGACGCTCAAAGACCAGCTTCCCCTCGTATTTTTCATGATGGCAACCTTCGTGCTGATGGCGCTTCATGTGGTGGTGTTATTTGCGTATTTACGCGGGCATAGGTGGGCTGCGTATGTGCTGACTGCCTCCTTGCTGTTGGGAATGCTCTGCACCTTTATTGTGCTCTTGCTGGTGGGCGTTATCATGGCCGGTCTTAATGGAGCCCCTATGGAGGAAGTAGAGTTCCTCTTAGATTCCAACTCGTCGCCGCTTTATGTGCCTCTTTATGTGGGCATGCCGTATCTTGTGATGAGCGTTATTGCTCTTGGACTGATCTGGAGCCGTGCCGCCCGCGAATACATGCATGCGCGAAGTTTATGGCGTGCCGAGCAGCGTGAGGATTCCCTGATGTTCTAAACCACCCCACAGTATATTCTCTATTTGGAATATATGCAGGTGAGAGAGTATTTTGAGGGTGCTGTGCTAGGTGTTTTCTGCTCTGGTGCGGTACCTTTTGTATATCGCAGAAAACCTGCTGAGAAATATTCCACATATGGAATACGGGTGTAAATACTGCAAACCGCCCTTGAGGTCGGCTACTCTCAGAAATAAGTTCACAGTTCTACTGAGCTAAAACCTCAAGGAGAATCGCCGATGACCAACCACCCAAACCCGGCTTCAGGAGACCCCTCACCCCAGCAGCCTTCAAACCCTTATGTGCAGCATTTACAGCAGCATATGGCGGTGGGGCAGGGACAGAATCCTACAGTTCCCCTTCAAGCTGCCCCTCAGGGCACATATGACAATAACGCGGTTAAGATTGAAAAACCTGCACGAACATTCGTACTGACACTGGTTCTTGTGGGTGCTTTGGCATGTATCGCGTTACGGATCATAGAGTATCTGGTCAGTGCATCGTTAATGAACGAGGCGGCACGCTGGGTAAGCTCTCAACAGTACGCAGAGAATATTGATCGCGAGGCCATTGCGGTTCCCGCATTTTTACTCTCGGGCGCCCAGGCAGCCCTTTTGCTGGTATCTGTTTTTGTGTCTTCGTGTCTTTATCTGCTCTTCGGCTGTTTCGCATATGTGGGGCGGAATTGGGCGCGTATTATGCTGACAATTATTGCCGTTATCGGGATTATTGTGAGCTCCTTCAAATGCTGGGCTTTTAATACCGCGCAAACAGGGATTGAGGGGATCTCTCAAAATCCACAGGTACAGGGGTATATGGGGGTGCTCGTGATTCTATACGCTGCCCTCTGCGCGGTTAACCTGCTTACGATAATTCTGATGTGGCTTCGTCCGGCTAATCGTTATGTACGCAAACTCAAGGCATATCGGCTGGCGCGTTTAATGGAACAGACTCAATATCAGCAGGTATATGCATATCATGTTGTTCAGCCAGGCTACTATGCGGGGCAGCAGCCAGGAGGTTACAACCCCAACGCTGGGCGGCAGCATCCCGAACAGCGGTCGTAGACGGGCAGACCGCGATCAGCAGCTAGGGCGGCGGCAGAGTCTAAGCCGCCAAGGTTCGGTTCATAAGAGAACCACAATGCTGGTGTTCAAGGAACTTTTAGTATGCTCAAAAGCGCTATAAATTTTATAAAACCCGTGTAAGGACTGCACCATGACATATTCTGCCGCCCCTATGCCGGAAGGCACGCCCTCGTATCAGCCTCCTATGGCAGCATCGAATCCGGGAGGTCTCGCTGCCGCCTTTAAGGAGCCTAAAAGACCTACTTTTGTTTTTGTCTTCGCAATTTTTACCGCTACCGTGTGCCCAATCCTGCGTTTTGTGGAGTATGTCCTAACGTCTTCATATTTGAGTGAGGCTCTTAAATGGCATCAATCACGCACGCACGTACCTGCGTATGGTGATATGTCTCTTGAGCAGATGAAATCTGGAATGTTTGCACAGGCGCAGCTAAACTCAACGCTCACATTCCATTTTCTTTCCGTGCTGACATCTGCTCTGCTTTATATTCTTTTTGGGCTCGTCGTGAGTAGTGGGAAAAACTGGGGCCGCATTCTGCTGACTATTCTTGCTTCCTTGGGCATGCTGATGAGCGGTATGAGCGCTTTGGGGCAGGCTTATACGATGTCTAACCCAGAGGCGCCGGCTTTTGCGAATGCGCAGGGGTATTTAGGGGCTCTGGTGGCCGTATATATGCTACTTTTCCTGGTGAATATATGCCTGGTTGTTCTCGTGTGGATGCCGCCCGTGAACGTGTATATGCGGAACACTAAAGCCTACTGGAAAGCTAAAAAGGCGCTGGAGGCGGGTAGTAAGCGTTACATCGCTCAGTCGGCGGCTCAGACGGAATCAGCCTCGGAAGAGCAGACTAAAGGTACAAGCTCATAGCCTAGATACTAGGCAATGTGAGCGCTTTCCGCTATTCTCGAAAAGAAGCCCAATGCGGTGCTTCACCCCGTTATAACCGTAAGGACTATTGTCGATGAATGAATACCCCAGGCCAACCGGCCCAGACCCCCAGCCGCAGCAAGATCCGCAGACATTGGGCGCATACCCAAACCAGCCGCAGAATCAGTATGGGCAGAACCACCCTGTAAACCCGCAGATCTCGCAGTCGTATATGCAGAATCCGGCGCATCAGGCGGCGCCGCCACCTTCCACGCCGCCGGAATCAGCCGCAAAACCGAAAATGTCGATTCTGTTGCTGTCTGTCCTCATCCTGGCGATCTTGATGCCCGTCTTGCGCGTTATCGAATACGGCATTATGGCCTCTATGGTGAATAGCCTGATAGAAGCGCTCCGTCAATCATTGGGGGAGAGTGCTTATCAACAGTTTATTGCTAAACCGGAATTTTATGAACTTCGAGATATGCAGGTCGGTCTAGTAGGCCGTTTTGTTTTTGGTATCTTCTTCAGCATCATCTACATTTTTTTCGGAATTTTTATTTTCCTGGGATACAACTGGGCGCGTATTGTTCTGACGGTTTTTACAGTGTTGAATACGCTCTTAGTCATGCTTTTCCTGATGGACTCGATCGTAGGCTACAACGAGTTTGCCAATTTTACGGATTTGGTGGATCTTCGGGGTCAAGCTTTCGGACTTGTCATCATCTATATCTCCATTTTGGTGGTGGGTCTTCTGCCCCTGATTCTGATGTGGCTGCCGCCCGCGAATAGGTATGTTCGCCAGCGTACTTCGGTGCGGCGGGCGCGGAACCAGGCAAATAACCCGTACGGAATGCCGCAGCCCTATGCATATCCGGCACCCGCACCGCATCCGGGGCAGGCACCGGGGAATCAGCCTTCCTCTGGAGAGCAGCAGCTTTAGCTCCCTGAGGATATAAGAGTTTTACTTCGTGAAGGTGCTGCGGCATATATTTAACATATATGCCGCAGCACCTTTTTTATAACTGATCTCGTTGCGCGTAAATAATTTCTTGTATGTCCATAAAGCCTTTATATCTGGGTATCTGACCGATAAATAATGAAACTATAAGCGCCTTAAATCGACGCTTTTCAATATTAAAACACAGTCCAAAAACCTAGAGATATTGTCATATTGCTTGATGAACCTGTAACGTGTGCTTTAAGGGTTGTGGAGGTTCTTCGTAACACTCAGCTAAGACCTTAGATGCTTTCGTACAATGCCGCAGCCCTCTAGGAGGAATACCGCCGATGAGCTATGACAGTGCTGTACGCTCTGAATACCCCATAACAACACTAACCTCTGGGTATGTGGGTGAAGAGAATATAGTGAATTATTCGCCCGTACCAAGAGCCACTTTAGAGCGCCCCTATGTACCCCGTGCGGTGAAGGTAGCCGCATGCGCCAGCATGATGATTGCTATTCTTCGCACCATATACCTGACGGCATCATGGCATTTTGAAAATTTTGCTCTGGGGAATACTCTGACTATTGCTAATGTTTTCTTGCACGTTATTCTAGGAATTTTTATTCTTCGGGGGTATGCGCTGGCGCGTGCTCTGCTGGTTTCACTCGCGCTGCTGACCTTGGGAACCTCCCTGCTGACTCTGAGCTGGCTGCGCCCCGCCGTTCCCGATATTCCGGGGTCATATTTGTCAGTTGTGGTGCTGAGCATGGCGGCACTGACGCACCTGGTGCTGTTAGGATTTTTGATGTTCCCCGCCAGCGTTACCCTGTATATGCGTGAGAGCAACGCCTACCGTCAGGCATGCGCGCACTGTTAGCCATAGGTTCTGGGAGCCTATTTACAAGATAAATCCGGGCTATGTTCCTGAGCCAATGGCGGCGCGTCAGCTTTTCTGAATTCGGGAGCGATGGTTTGCGGTTGATGAAGGGTGTGTTTCCCGAATAAAATTCGAGATCGGGCGTGTCCAAAAATTCGTCGTATATGACGAAATATCATGTTGAGCTCGGCGTGATTAAAAAATATTTCACGACATCGGTCAATAATGTATGACCTGAAACTAAGGCTCCGCTATGCTCGTAATACAGCCGTTTAACACGGTAACCGAGAACAAAGGAGTACCACCGATGAGCGAGCAGCATAGACCTGACCCGGCTTTGCCTCAAAATCCCCAGCCTTCCGGAGGCCAAGGCTACCCCCAACAACCCGCACCCGCCGGTCAGCCCATGTATGGGAACGCCCCCGCTCCCGCCGCTGAACTTCCTGAGAAGCCCGCGTACCGAGGAACCGTTGTCGCCGTTCTCATCGTGGGTATTATTGCGGCTCTTTTGCGGATTATCGATATTATTATGGGGCTTTACCTACATCCGCAGGCAAAAAATTTCGCCCAAGAATATAACATCAGCGAAAGTGAACTTGGAATTACTGATTCTAGCCCCCGAGGAATTATCCTTGGCATCGTAATTGCCCTTCTTTTCTTTACACTAGCAAGAAATATGAAGAAAGGCGGTCTAGGATCTGCTATCGGTCTTACTGCTGTAGCCGGTATCTTTACAGTGATCTATGCTAATGGAATGCCAGAGGCTCTGGATAACGTTAATAGCTTTGACGAAATTATAAGCGATCCCCTTTTCCCAGAGAAGTACAAAGGATTCTTTTCCGCTATAAAGTTTGGGGTTTATCTCGAACTAGCTTCTATCGTGATCCAGGTTCTTCTGATTATCCTAATCTGGCTGCCAACCACTCTTAAATACATGAAGAAGGCTCGGGAATATTACGGCGCGGTAGCTGCACAACAGCAGGAAAATCAGCCCGTCGATGCCAGCGCCCTCGCCGTGCCCGCATCCGAGGGACAGGTGCCCGCTGCACAGCATAATACCCAGCAGGCTCAGCAGCAGGGGTATGGATATGACCCGCAAGCTCCTCAGAATCCGCAGGCTCAGCAGAATAATGTGCCGCAAAACCCGCAAAATCCCCAAGACCATCAGGGCAATAGCGGGTACAATCTGAATTAGAGATTGAAAATTTCATAGGTTTGATGCACTTCGTGCATGCCTAACAATGTTCGTCGTGCACCTCAGACGGGGGCACGACGAACATTCTTTTAAGGAACTCTCAACGATCGAAGTGAGAATTCCGTAGCCCAACCACAAAAAACATTGTTGAGGAGGAGCCATGAGTCAAGATCCTTATGGTCAACAACCCCCATACCAGCCGCCGCATCCCAACGCGCCCATGCACCCGGCGATTCAATACGCACCCGTGCCAACGCAGAAACCTGAGCCCACTACCGTCGTCAAGATCGGCACCTACCTGATTTACGCCGTGGCGTTGTATATGATCATGCGAGCCATTGTTGGCTTGGATGATTTCGGGTTCCAGACATACCATACGGAGAACGGCAAGACGACCGAAGTAAACTCTTCGATGGGACTCGGCTATGTCATCAGTGCAATTTTTGCTGCGTTTACTATTCTCCTCGGATTCTTTTACTCCAAGGGTCACGGGTGGGCGCGCATTACCGCCCTTGTCCTGGGGATTATCGGTACCATTCGCGATCTGCTCTACTTCTTGCTCACCCTTCTCGCCCAGTCGCTGGTGCAGTCCGTTACATCTCAGATGGATGGGGCGCAGCAGGTATCTATAAGCCCTGCTGTATACATAGTTCTTGTGTTGGGCATTATTTTGCAGATTGCGGTAGTGGTTTTCATGCTTCGTGGTGATGCCGCTCGGTACACGAGCGATAGCCGCCTCTGGCGCAACTACCGGCAGGATCAGGGTCCGCAGCCCGTTCAACAGCCCACAGAATCCCAGCCTCAGCAAGGATTCGGTCAGGCTGCACAAAACCCGCAGGCGCAGAACCCGCAATCACAACCAAACCCCGCACCGCAGAATCCTAATGACCGGTACGACAATGGTGACGGGTACCGTTTGAACTAGTTTGTAAACACCAGGATGCGCCCTCAACAGCGCGGAAACGTTCGCCGTACACTACCATTGAAGTACGGCGAACGTTTTATTGTGCAGCGTATGGAAGAGTCGCCAGCATACATACGACCGCCGCAGATATAGCACCGGTACACACGATAAGAGTCACCAGGACACACCATGAGCCAAAATCCTTATTACCAATACCCGCCTTCATACGCCCAACAGCCTCAAGGACCTTATGGCCAGCCGTACCAGCCAGGGGCTTATACGCCTGTTCCAGAGAAAAAGCCCGAACCCAGCACGGTAGTAAAAACAGGTATTTATCTGATCTTTGGGTATGCGCTTTATGCCCTGGTATCAAGTATTTACAACTCGGTAACCCTTCGAGACAGGATGAATGCCCTGCTCGAACAGCAGAAGAACCAGTACTCTCCGTATGGGAACTACAGTAGCGTCAACTTTTCAGACTCGGTGATAACAACGAGTATTGTTGTTGGCATTCTGATGGCCGTCATCATAGTTGCTCTTACGGTCGTTATCGGTTATTTCTACGCCAAAGGGCACACTTGGGCACGTATTACAGCTTTAGTCTTAAGCAGTATTGGTACTGCATTCGGTGTGATTGCCCTGATCATGATCCTCACGGGTGCTGGCACAGGGTCGGTAAGTTATTCCACGTATTCTACGATGAACGACCCTGTGTCAATTGGTATGACAATCTTCTCCACGGTTTTGCAGGGCGCCATTATCGTGTTCATGGTGCTGCGTGATGCTAGGCAGTATACCGCTCAGAGCCGCATCTGGCGTATGTACCAGCAGAATCAGAGCGGCGTAAATCCCTACCGGCAGGGGAACCAACCCTATAACCATTAGGGTATATGCTTCGATAAGAATATAAGCATATAGCAGGGGGCGGCGAATACAGACTGTATTCGCCGCCCCCTTATGCATATGCAGAAGTTTGAGATTTAGGCGCCCCCTACTCGGCTGCCTCGCCCTTGGCTTTGGAACGACCGCGCAGGTATTCAAAGGTCACGGGCAGAACCGAAACCAACACAATAATGACCGCAAGCATCTCAATATTGTTGTGGATGAACTCGACACCACCCAACAGCACGCCTGCCATACCAATAGAACCAATCCACAGGACGGCACCCAGGATGTTCCAGAGGTTGAACCTACGGCGCGGATACGAAGAAATACCCGCCGCCAGCGAAACAAAGGTACGAACGATTGGTACGAAGCGACCTACAACAAGTGCGAAACCGCCTCGTTTAGCAAAAAATTCTTCCGCAGCGTGCAGGTTCTTGGTGCTCAGGATTTTTGCATCGTCTTTGAAAAGATTACGGCCATAACGGGCACCCAGCTGATACCCGATCTCGCCGCCAGCTACCGCTGCAATAATGAGAACCGGGAACGCCAACCAGAGTGACAGCCCCATGCGGTCGTGGAGCATACCCAGAGCGAAGATCAAAGAGTCGCCCGGAAGCACCGGAAACAGCACGCCCGATTCGATAAAAACGATGATGGCCGAAACCACCAGAACCCACGGACCGGTGCTGATCAGCACATCTTCAAGCTTGAAACCGAGGAGTCCCAGCGGAAGATGGGCAAGAAGTACGGGGATAAAAAAAGCCATAGAAAAATCCTGAAGTAGTCGAACACAAGGCACGCGTGGTGCTTGCACACAATCCTATGCGGTCTGCCTGAGAGACCACTAAGGCAAAAATATGTGGAAGCTATGAAGTGTCTCGCAATATTCTACCGGGATTCTTTGTGAGAAACGATTAAGAGTGTGAACCTGCCTCATGAGCTTGGCTAACTGATGGAATCATGGCGTTTATGCCCAATGAGGAATATAAGGACGGTGAAGTCAGTACCCATATATTCCGTGACCGTGATAGTATTCCCAAACCTGTATGCACGAGGTAACCGTACAGCATGTGCGGAGCCTTGAAATCTGCCATGATGGGAGAAACCCCTCACAAAGGAACCCCATGCCAACACTCCATGAAAACGCCCAAGCCCTGCTCAGAAAGCTCACCGCAAACCCGAATGCGAGCTTTCACCCCGGGCAGTTCGAGGCTATCGAGGCGCTTGTCACCGACCGCCGCCGCACCCTCGTGGTACAGCGTACAGGCTGGGGAAAATCTGCCGTGTATTTTATTTCGGCGCTTCTGATGCGTGCCCAAGGTTCCGGGGTTGCCCTTATTATCTCCCCGCTGCTTTCGCTCATGCGCGACCAGGTGCAGGCAGCCGAACGTGCCGGGGTTCGTGCCGCTATGGTGAACTCCGCTAACGTGACCGAATGGGAGGCAATACGCGCCCGCCTTGATGCAAACGATCTGGACGTTCTCCTCATTGGACCCGAACGACTCAATAACCCCGCATTTCGTGAAGAGTGGATGCCTTATCTTCAGCCGCGGCTTGGTCTTCTGGTGGTTGATGAAGCGCACTGTATCTCCGATTGGGGGCACGATTTTCGCCCCGATTACCGGCGTATCGGGGCACTTATTCGTGAGCTTGATACGAACGTTCCCGTACTCGCGACAACCGCAACCGCGAACGAACGTGTAAGCCGCGATATTGCCGAACAGCTTGCCGCAGGTGCCAACCCCGAGGATGTTGTGGTGCTGCGCGGTTCGCTCACCCGCGATTCGCTAAGGCTGGGCGTGCTGCAGCTGCCCGACGAAGCGCAGCGTCTAGGCTGGCTGGTTGAACACCTTGATACGCTGCCGGGCTCAGGAATTATCTATACCCTGACGGTATCCGCCGCCGAAGACACCTCCCGGCTGCTGCAAACCGCCGGGCACAAGGTTCTTGCGTACACCGGAAAAACCGATCCGGATGAACGCCGCGAAGCCGAAGAAGCCCTCAAAACCAACCGGGTTAAGGCGCTTGTTGCCACGAGTGCCCTCGGTATGGGATTCGATAAACCCGATCTGGGGTTTGTGGTGCATCTTGGGGCACCTTCTTCGGCGGTGAGCTACTACCAGCAAGTGGGCCGTGCCGGTCGCGGCACCGACCATGCGGATGTACTTCTGCTGCCCGGGCGTGAAGACCGCGCGATCTGGGAGTATTTTGCGACCGCATCCATGCCCGACGAACAGAACGCCTACGCCGTGTGTGAGGCACTGGATGCTGAACCCGATGGGCTTTCTATACCCGCGCTGGAGGCACGTGTACAGTTACGCCGAAGTACCTTAGAGCTTCTGCTCAAAGTACTCGATGTTGAGGATGCGGTGCGCAAAATCGGCTCACGCTGGTACTCCACAGGTGCTCCCTGGAGCTACGATGCGCCGCGATACCGTGCCGTGGCGCAGGCGCGCGTTCGGGAGCAAGAGGCCATGCTCGCCTACGAGAGTATCGAAGGGTGCCGCATGGTCTTTCTGGCACGCGAGCTGGACGATACCACGGCGGCTCCGTGCGGAAAATGCGATAGGTGCGCGGGCCCCTGGTACCCCGAACAGGTCTCTGAGCGCGCCGTGCAGCAGGCTCAAGGAACTCTCAACGCGGTTGGCGTAGAAATAGCCCCGCGCGGCATGTGGCCTACCGGGCTGCAGGAACTCGCGGGAGAGAACGCGCCGAAGGGTAAGATTCCGGTGTCAGAGCGCGCCGAACCGGGTTACGCGCTGGCACGCCTCAGCGATGTGGGGTGGGGCAGCCGTGTGCGTGAACTTTTGGCGACCGACGAATCCGGGGAACCTCTCGATACGCCCGTTCCCCAAGCCCTCGGGCAGGCCTGCGTGCGGGTTCTTGCGGCATGGGACTGGGGTGAAACCGGGCGCCCCGAAACCGTACTCACGGTACCGTCTCCGGTGCGTCCCACGTTAGCGCGCTCGTTGGGGGAGGGGCTGGCCCATGTCGGAAAACTCGTGTATTTGGGCGAGGCTGAGCTAGCCGCCGAACCGCGTTTCTTCGGCGGTAACAGTGTTTTCCGATGCGCCGATGTCATGCGTTCCTACCAGATTCCGCCTGAGGTGTTCGAGAGGCTGCGTGAGCATCCGGGACCTGTACTTTTGGTGAGCGATATTGTGGATTCTCGCTGGAGCATAACCGTGTTAGCGCAGCAGCTGCGGACGGGCGGAGCATCCGCTGTATACCCCTTCGCGCTGGGTGTGACACACTGAGAATATGTATTTCTCTGAGGAATATATAGCTTTTGACAAGGACATATAGACGATATGGAATACAACAATAGTGGTGCTCACGCCGGTGACGGTGAAGCCCTCAGTACCATTGCGACATTGGCTGAGCATGAACGCTGGATGCGCCTGGCTCTCGACGAAGGAAAGCGCGCAGCATGCGTCGGTGAGATACCTATCGGCGCGGTGATGGTGAATGCCGAAGGCGAAATTATCGGCTCGGGGCACAATAGTCGCGAACACGATCATGACCCCACCGGGCACGCTGAGATCCACGCGATTCGCCAGGCGGCACAGCATCTTAAGACCTGGCGTTTGGAAGAGTGCACGCTCGTAGTGACCGTTGAACCATGCCTCATGTGTGCCGGGGCGATTCTGATGGCGCGCATACCCACGGTGGTGATGGGTGCTTGGGAAGAAAAAACAGGTGCGGTGGGGAGTCAATATGATGTGCTCCGTGACCGTCGTTTAGGGCTTGATGTGCAGGTTTACGCCGGGGTGCTGCGCGAGGAATGTGCCGGGCTGATGCGCACATTTTTTGAAGCACGCCGCCCGTAGCAGGGGATCTAAACTGCTGGGTATTTTGTCTAAATTCTTTGTCTTCCCTCATAAAAGTCTCGTGATGTGAATAAAGCGGAAGAAACCGTGCTTGAGCACATCATGAGTCTTTTAGTCTGAGAAGGGAAGGAAGAAGATAGAGGGAGAGAGGGGAAGCGACGGGAGCCGGCACCGCTCACCCCTTATTTGAACGAAAATCGCTTTTTCTTTGAAAAATAATCCATAAATTTCAAAAATAATATCGGAAATCGTCAAAAAATGGTCATGTGCACTGTTTCTGCGGATCTACGATAGATGAGGTAATTCAGGGTCCTGCGTGCCACTTAATGCGGGGACGCGCCAAGAATCCTGACACGTATTCATTTAAAGGTTCAGCACACATGTTAACCGCAGACGATATTTGGGCTCGGGGTCGCCATAAGGCGCTCTTCGGCCGTACCAGCTTCACGGTGGAACGCGGCGAGGTCATCCTGATACAGGCCGACAGTCAGATTGAACGCACTTCCCTGAGCTTAGCCCTTACCGGGCGGCTGAAGCTCAGCGGCGGAACTCTCAGCTGGGATCACCGAAGCCCCGTCAGCTTGCGCCACCTGCGCAGTATCTCTGACATTATTGATTCCCCAGAAGTTACCGCCCCCGAAGTGCATATGCGCGTGCATGATTACGTCTCCGAAATGCTCTCGTACTCTCTGCCGTTCTTCGGTCGGCCCCGGGCAAGCCACTGGCTGGAGCAGAATGATTTAGGCGAGCTCGATAGGCTCTGGACCGAACAGCTTACAGGTGAGCAGAACATCCGTCTGATGAGTGCTCTAGCGGCGCATACTCGCTCCGATCTTCTGGTATTTGATACTCCGTCACGGCATCTGGACCACACCCGCATGTGGCTGCCGTATCTGCAGGAACTCGCCGAAAACGAAGACGATCCGCGTGCCGTGATCGCCGTAGTTCCGCATATTTCCGAAAGCTGGGACGGCAAAACTGCCGTGGTTGGTGACGCCCACGAAGACCTTGAAGAAAACCCGCAGGATGCGCCCGAGAGTATCCGCCTCACCGTTGCGCGGGAGGAAACCGACTCGTCCCTGGATGACCTGCTCGGCGGCGGCGACCACCACGACGACGATCATAGCGACCCGAACGATCGCGAGACGCTAGAGAGCGAGGATCCGGGCGAGAAGGTACAGACCGTCCGGTCACCGCAGGAAGACTCGGCGGTGAACGCATCCGAAGTATCTGAGTCTCTCCTCGAAGACCATGAAGAACAGCTCGAAGAATTATCAAACCCGAAGAATCCAGCAGAGAAGGAACAGTAACTGTGAGTGTAGTTCGTGTTGCGCTCGTCGAACTTAAGCGTCTAACCTCCGGAGTGCTTCCGGTACTGGTGCTTTTTGCTATGTCGTGTATCCCGCTGCTGTACGGTTCACTGTACCTGTACGGCAACTGGGATGCCTACGGGAATGTGAACGGTATTGTGGGCGCACTCGTGGTGGAAGACGAGGGCGCGAAAGATGCCTCCGGTAACGATCTGAACACCGGTGCGGATGTCAAAAAGAGCCTGCTGGATGCGGGAACCTTCGACTGGAAGAGCGTAGAGACCCGTGATAAGGCCGTCCAAGGCGTCAGCGACGGGACCTATGATTTTGCGCTCGTGATTCCGAAAGACTTCTCGGCCAGGCTCGTGAGTACCGGCTCGTTCAAACCTGATGAGAAAGGCAACACCGGCCCCATTAACCCGCAGGCCGCCGGGCTGGAAATTATCACGAATGACGCCAATAACTATGTGCTCACCAACATCGTGACGAAGGCGGGAACAGCCGTGCGGGATTCCGTGGCCTCCAAGGTGGGGGATAAGACAGCGAACACTCTGCTGGCAAGCTTCACGACCATTCACGGCAAAATGAATGAGGCAGCCGACGGCGCCGACAAAATCAACGCGAACACCGTCAAACTTTCCGATGCGATGACCCAACTCGCTGACGGAACCGGAACCCTCAACGATGGTGCCGTCAAGCTCGCGGACGGGTCTGAGCAGTTGGTGGATGGTTCCAGTAGGCTCATCGAAGGGCAAAATAAGCTCGCCGACGGTTCGTCCCAGTTGGCTGACGGCGCAGGCACCCTCAACCAGGGTGCCGGAAAAGTCAATGACGGTGCGGTCAAGCTCGCTGACGGATCATCAACCCTGGCCAACGGTGCCTCTGACACGCATAACGGCGCTTCCCAGCTGGCGAATGGCTCCGCAGCACTCGCAAACGGCACTGGCAGCCTTAAGAAAGGCGCGAACGACCTCGCCCAAGGTGCCCAGCAGGTTGCCGACGGAACGCATTCGCTCAAGAATGCGCTAGATCAGGACGGGGTGCGTCAACTTTCCGGAACGCTCACCGCCATGTGCCAAAACCTGAATTCAATCGACACCTCCGCCCCAAGCGGGGATTTTGGCACAGATCTGTCAAATACGGTGGTGTCTAAGGTTGCCGAAGATACCCGGCAGAAACTAGCGCCTCTTGTCGAATCCGGCTCCATCAGCCAGGAAACTGCCGATGAGATCGTCGCCAACATCAACTCTGAACAGACGAAATCGGCTGTAGCATCCGCGAACGATCAGGCACTCAAAAACCATCTGGCGCAGCACGGACAAGCCGGTTCAGATGTGTTGGCGAAGCTGCAAACCCTCAAAAATGACAACTGTGTGGCCACCGGGGAATCCGCTGCAGCGCAAAAACTCAGTACCCTGGTTGACGGGGTGGATAAGCTCGACTCCGGCGCCACGGCGGTAGCGCAGGGTGCCGGAACACTGCGCGACGGCATCACCAAACTCGATTCCGGGGCAGCCACCCTGGCGGACGGTTCAGCTAAACTCGCTGACGGCACCGGGAAAGTTGCCGATGGCGCCTCCACCCTCAATAACGGGGCATCCCAGCTGGCCGACGGCACCGGTGAACTCAAAAACGGTACCGGAAACCTGCACAACGGCGCACAGCAGCTTGCCGATGGCGAAAAAGAAGCCGTAGACGGCCAAAACAAACTGCACGAGGGCGCAACCACGCTGCAGGACGGATCATCTCAGCTGGCTGACGGCACCGGAAAACTCAACAGCAGCACCGGCCAAATCGCCGACGGCACGGGACAGCTCAAAGACGGAACCGGGCAGCTCTCCACCGGACTGCAAAACGGCACCCGCCAAATCCCCAACCTGAACGAAGAACAGCAAAAAGACGTAGCCTCCGTCATGTCCTCACCCGTGGACCTCGAACACAGTTCCCTAGCCAACGGGCGTAACTACGGCGAGGGTATGGGACCGTTCTTCATGTGCCTAGCCCTGTGGATCGGCGGCCTGATGCTCGTGCAAACCCTGCGCCCGCTCAACAACCGTGCACTGGCCTCAAAGGCACCGACGGCGCGCATCATCCTAGGAAGCTGGCTGCCGTTCGGACTGATCGGTATCGCCCAGGCAGTACTCATGTTCGCGGCAGTGAAATTCGGGCTCGGATTCCAGATGGCGCATCCGTGGCTTGCCTTCTTCTTCCTCTGCTTTATCGCAACGATCTTCACCCTGTTCATTCACGGCGTGGTGGTGTTCTTCGGCTCGCCCGGCAAGCTCATAGCCCTAATTATCATGATCCTGCAGCTCATCACGGCGGGCGGCACCATGCCCTACGAAACCCTGCCGCACGCCATGAGGTGGATGCACGACTTCTTCCCCATGGGCTACGCCGTCACCGGTATGCGCAGGCTCAGCTACGGCATCAACGAATCCAGCCTGATGCCGATCATGATGTACCTGCTGCTGTGGGGTGCCGTCGGTCTGGTGCTGGGGTACCTGGGAACCCGCCGCGACCGCATCTGGTCCCTGAAAAAACTAATCCCCGAAATCACGGTGTAGGGCCTTAGCATGGAGAGAACAGCAACCGCCACGAAGGGAACCATCCCCATGACCGATACGCCGAACCCCGCACGCCGACCGGGCCGCACCGGCAAAACCCAACGCAAACTCTTCACCGCCACGATGGAGATCATAGAGCATCGGGGAAGTGCCCACGTGAGCATTGAAGAGGTCGCCCAGCGCGCCGGGGTCTCCAAAGGCACCGTGTACTACAACTTCGGGTCGAAGAAAACCATGATCGACCGGCTTCTGCAATACGGCACGCACCTGCTCGTGGAGAGCATGAGCGAAGCTTCCGTCGCTCAGAGCGACCCGCGCGAAGGGCTGCGCAAAAGCATCTCCACGGCGCTCACCTATCTGCACGAACACCGAGGATTCACCAGGCTCTGGGTGAGCGAAGTGTGGAAGGGGCTGGACGCTTGGACCGACTCAATGGTGGACAACCGCCAAGAAATCCTGGATTTCATAGAGTCGCAGGTACGCGCCCTGCGCAGCCGCTACACGATCGATACCGCCCAGGATACACGTGCGTTGGCGCTTTCTATTTTTGGTGCTACTTTTATGCTGGCGATGGACCGGGAGATACACGGGGTGCAGCGTAGCATCGAGGACTCCACCCGTGCGGTCATGCTGGTATTTGATGGCTATATTCGGCACTGACGGATGCGGCTTTCAGACGATATTGGGGTGCACAGCCGCTATGGGTTCACTCTCGACTGAAGGCTAACCCGCTGGGTGAGGAACTAAGTTCGGCAGGCAGAATAAGCGGTACGATGCGCTTGTCGCTAAGGATTTGAGGGGCGTCCCCAACACCTTGGATGGAACCGAGCGAGGGGGTGGAGTTTTTGCCCCCTTGGGGCGGATGCGGTAGAATCATATCCTATTGGTGGTGTGTCCGAGCGGCCGAAGGTGCATCACTCGAAATGATGTTTGGTGTA
>ERZ773213.540-NODE-540-length-22046-cov-4.241371_pt1 | contig 22046 bp, 22 predicted proteins | sample MGYA00580996_ERZ773213 | MGnify/ENA primary metagenome ERZ773213 (study PRJEB29015, sample SAMEA2738152) | human oral metagenome | biome: human oral; feature: human-associated habitat; material: saliva | place: China | collected 2197 ...
GTTCTTCGTCGCTCAAACGTTTAGGGCCGTCTTCCCTGTCAAGCAACGTTTCATCTGCTTTTGGAGCAGAAGGAGTACCTTTAATTAAAGAGATGATCTTTTTGATTCCAAAGAATGCTCCAACGATTAAACCAAGGAAGAATACGAGAGCAACAAATTTATTACCTTTTTTCTTTGGTTTTTTCTCTTCAGTTTTTGTTGTCTTTTTATCATCTTCTGAGATAACATCGGAAGCTGTTCCTGTGAAAGCTTTTGATGAAAAAGTAACTGCTTGAGAAGTTTCTAACGACCACTTACCTGGTTCTGCTTTTGAAAAGTCCATTTGCAGGTATAAATCAGTCCAAGTGAGATCTACTTTTAATTTATCCCCATCACTCATCGAAACAGACGTATTAGAAACTGGATAAGTGGTTCCATCAGGTCCTGTTAGAACAATACGCGTTGGAGCATCACCTTTTCCATCCCCATCAGCATCCGTAGTGTAACGAATGATAATAGTAGTTCCTTTTTTACCGTCGGATTTAAAAGTGTATTGTTTTTCTTGTGACACAGCAGTATCAGATAGATTTTTACTTGCTTGCTTTTTCTTTTGTAATTCTTGTTCTTGTAAAATTGTATTATCTTCGTTTGTTAGAATACCTTTTTTTACAAGAGCATCGAAGTCTTTTTTAAGTAACTCGTAGTTTGTGACAGCAATCCGATCTGACATTTTTAATTGCGAGTATGCAGTCATGAGTGACTTAACTTCTTCAGCATGAGTCTCATTAAGATCTTCTACTGGAGGCAAGTTTTCAATTCTTCCTATAAGAGCTTCCGCGTCTGATTCTGCGGCTCTAACTATTTGTACGCCACTTTGCAAGATGACTGGTGCAACATAGAGGCTTGTCATAAGCATAGTAGTAGCGATAAATTTAATTCGTCTATTCTTATTCAAAGTAAAATCCTTTCCCAAATTTCGTATATAAGTAGTATGCCACTTTTTCGCAAAAAAATAGCATTTTTTCTAAAAAAAATATTTTTTAGCTATTTTTGTATTTAAGTATTTAACTAAATACTTAAATATTAGGTATTTACATATTTAAGTAAATAGTTAAATATAGCCATTTCCTATTGACTTAAACGCCAGTTTATGGTATTATATAGACATAAATTGGTATTTACGTAAATATGTATTTAGTTAAATACTTAAATATATAATTCGCCAATACCAATAAAAAAAGAATTAAATAAAAACGAGGAAACTAAAATGAGTATTTTTTCTAAAGTTAATGCTTTTACTTCAGATGAATTAATTGAGCAAATGGAACAACTTCTGGAAGAAACTAAAGGCGAAGCTAAGTTCATTGGTTTTCACCTTGATAAAGGTGGACCAGGGAAGACTACACATGCTTTTAATTTTTCTGGGTTTTGTGGCAATGTCTTAAACAAAAAAGTCTTGTTTATCGACGGAGACCGTTCTTGTAACGCTACTGATACGTTTGGTGTTAATGGAACTAAAACAATTGCGGATATTTTTACAACAGGTGAATTTGAAATTTATAAAACTGATTTTCCTAATATTGACATGATTCCAGGAAGTAGTATTTTTACTGATGAAGGTACAAATATTGCAACAGCTAGTTCTAAATATATGGAATTTGTAACATGGGTTTTCAATAACAAAAAGTTTCTTGATGAAAATTATGAGTTTATTGTAATTGATACGCATAATGATACTAGTCGAGTTACTTTTAATTTGATAGCATCTTGCCATTTAATTGTTAGCCCAGCCACACCTGACGGTGATAGTTTCAAAGCAATTTACAAATTAAATGATTTCATTGAAAAGGAAATCAAGCCTATGACAATTCCGTTTGGTCAAAAAGAAAGTATTGTTGATTTAGATATTGCAATTCTTCCAAATAGAATTACGTTCAATGCGAATAATCTTCCACATGAAACGAAAGAATTTTTGGAAGAAGCAGAGCAAATGGAAAACTATATTGGGCTTATTCCAGAAAAGAAAGAAATGCGTAGAAGTCGATTATTAGGAGAAGATATCTTCACTCAGTACGATAAGATGGAAGCTTCATCTGAGAAGAATGCCTTAACTCCGTATATAAAAAATGTGGAAGAGATCTATTCTAAGTTAGTATTCATTGCTTGTAACAAAGCAAAAGAAAGTAAATAAAAATATTTAAGACAAAAGAGGGAAAAATTTTATGGCAAAATTCTCAGCATTTCGCCAGTATGGAAATCGAACGAATTCTGATTTAGATTTCTCATCGGTGAAAGTAGAAAATTTAGATTCTAAAAAAGAGTTTGAGGAAGCTCAAAATACAACAGAACAACCGACAGTTTCTTTTGAACCACAAAAAAATAATGATTCAAAAAGTAAACCTGGACGACCAGTCGAAAATCCTGGTCTAAATTTAACATCACGTACTTATAAAATTGCAGAACCCGCACTTGAAGCGATGGAAGAGAAATTTTTTGAAATGCGAAAAGAGTGGAGTAGCAAAATGTCTTTTTCCAAGTATTTAACAAATCTAATCTGGCAAGACACTCATAACGGGGCTTTGCTGTATGATCCTGTTACTGGTGATTTGATTAAAGAAAATCTGAAATAGGAGGGGATTATATGAATTCTGTTATTCCAAAGGGGTACAAAAAAACATGGATCCCTAAAGAATTAAAAACTCCTGATAACTATAAAACTAATCCAAAATTCGAGAATGAGTATTTTTCTATCAAGCAGACAAAAAGGCTGCTATATTTAGAAAAAAAATTGAAGCCTGTAAGGCGCAGTCTCAATCTTGAAGAGGCTCAGGTTAATGGGTTAGATAAATGCTTGTTTATTTCCTCTATCAAACACGGACATGGAACAAGCGCTATGGTTAACGGATCGGCAGTTAATGTAAATGAATTTAATTCATCCTCTAGTGACGAATTTCGTGCAATTGTTAAAGTTCAAGGCCTGAATAGGGAATTTAAAGATAAAGAAGCTTTAGAACTATGGTTATTGCGTAGATATCAACTGACTACATTCAAACAGCGTCAAGAACAATATGAGAAAGAACGTATTTGGTTGAAAAGTATGTTAGATTTGCTGGATGAAAAATTTTAGAAATAAAAAAAGAAAGAGAGCTAAAAGCCCTCTTTTATTATGCATTCTTCACAAAACATCGCTTCTTCACGATACAAAAATAAAAAGCCGTATATCAATTTATCTAGGCCGCAGGAATTAATCCTTCAGTCGTCAGGAGCCTGTGCCTCATTCAGTCAAATTGTACTTACTTGGGCACGTCCTAGCATCAATTGATATTCGAACTTTTCGTTGATATTGTACACCGACCTGACCCGTCAGGAGACGAACTGAGTCCATTGTCAGTCCGTAACTAATTATCCCCTATCGGTGGTTTCGCAGGATAACCAGTTTATGAAAAAAATTTTAAACGTCCTTCAGTGAAAAGAGTGAAGAACATATAAAATACCATCTACAGCAGCGAGCTGTTTATGATTCTCATTAGTAAGTACGTTAGCTACGTTCTTACTATGTTTCACACAGGATTCGAACCTGTAACTAATTCTTAGGAGGAATTTGTTATATCCGTTTAACTAGTAAAACATAATATTAAGGAAAAGAAGAAGTAAGGAGCTTCTTTTCCTATGATAGAATTATCGTGTCATGATTTTATAAATTAGAGAGGGGCCTTACTACACCTCGTTTATTTTGAAAATGTATTTTTTATTTAACTGCGTCTTTAAGAGCTTTACCAGCTTTGAATGCTGGAACTTTAGTAGCTGCAATTTCGATTTCTTTACCAGTTTGTGGGTTGCGACCTTTACGGGCTCCGCGTTCACGAACTTCAAAGTTACCAAAACCAATCAATTGAACTTTTTCACCTTGTGAAAGAAATTCAGAAACTGCACCGAATACAGCGTCAACTGCAGTTGCAGAGTCTTTTTTAGTGAGTGAAGTTGCTTCAGCAACTTTTGCGATCAAATCTTGTTTAGTAGCCATTTGCTATAAACTCCTTTTTTATTATTTATATTAAGTATTATACCAGAGATGATTAAAAATGTCAATAGCAATAGTTGTTTTTTGTGCATTTTTTTATTTTTTTCTAAACTTCAACAAAAAAAGAAGGCTGTAACTCTCGTCGTAGATCGAATCTAGAGAAACCGTCTTCTTTTTTGAAATAATTTTTGAAAAGAGTCCCATTGTAGGAATCCAACCTACGTGCTAAAGCACCTCTAGCAGAGTCGAGACATAAAGCACACGCAACTTGGAGGCAGCGCATGCTAGACTAGTTGAACAACTATATTTACGAAAACGAACAAGTCACAGTCTGCTCAAACTGGGCGCTATTTGTTTTAGCCACAATAGCCGATTGTTATTCACGCCCAACCAGTTTTACATCTGGTTGTTTTTGTTTAACAAATAATTTCAATACACTTAATGTTAGCCCTTGCACAATGCACAATGTCTTTCAACACTAGGTTCCCCCATTCAGAAGTATAACTTCTTTCATCAGGCTGCTTTTTACAATTAATTTATTTTTATTATTTATTTTAAACAATTAAATTGTAACAAACTTAAGTAAATAAGTCAATATCTATTCAAGCTTTTTCTTTATATTTATTGATTTTGTTATGAATTTCTATTGACAAAGGCAGAATATCTTCTACAAAAGACATCAAATGTTTGTAGTTTCCCAGTCTTGAGATGATTTTATCAGCGTTTCGGTCATAAATGTAGATCTTTTCCAAGTTATTATTGTCATAGTAAGGAATGTTTAAACCAAACTGTTCGAACGCAAACTTTTCTTTATTAGACGATACGGCATTTACGTAGTAGCCCTCCAGGGTTTCAAGCAGTTCTTTTTTGTTGTAGTTGTGATTTCTTACAAAAGAATCAATCGTTTCAATATTCTTTGGCTTTCTGTAACTTCCATCTGGTAGAAGTTCTCTGATCCCGTATAATTTATTGAAATCTAGCAATTCTTCTTCCGATAAAGAGAGCCGCTCAATACTGACATCTTCAAACATTCCCTCGCTAAACATCAGTTTAACTTGTTCTTTACCTTTGAAGACTCTTACTATACTTTCAATAGTTAATTTCTTTGAAAAAGTTCCTTTTGCATCAACTACATAATTTGCGCAGAAAGTAAGATTATCTTCATCTTCATGCTTTTCAAAAGAAATTGTCATTAGTAGAGAGTTAAAGTTGTGTTTTTTAAGGTCATTGTTAAATTCATGACTAAAATCTTTTAGTTTTTGCTCATCTAGTTTATCTAAATAGTTCAGTTTAATTTCTGATGCATCGGTACTTGTTTTTATTTTTTGTTTTAATTCTTTTTTGTAGCGCACTAAATACAAAGTCATTTGTAATTTCCTTCATCTATTTTATTTTGTTTCATCTATTATATCACAAAATATAAAGGTTTTTGTTGACAATTTTTCTTATTCGTAATATTTTCCAAAAAAACAAAAAACAACTGAAAACGCTTGACTTTGTTATTCATTAGTTTTACAATGAAGGTAACAAAAATATGAAAGGACTTTTTTATTATGAAAAAAGTTAAACTTTTTGGGCTACTAGCTCTTGCAACACTTGCTGTCGGAGGAAGTGCATACAGCATCGTCTCTGCGAATGAACCATCTGCAGAAACAGAAGCTGCACACAGTGACGCTTGGGAAGAAGCAGCAAATAAAGCTAATTCTGAAAAAGCTAAAGCTGACAAAACAACTCCTTCAACTGATCAAAAAGCTCCAGAAACGAAAAAAGAAGAAACTGGAAATTTGAAGTCTAAAGACGAAAAAGGTAATGTTATTGACGAAAACTATGTCAAAAAACAAATCGACACTCCAACTGGTGCTGAAGAAAAAGCTAAGGAAGATAAATACTTAGATTCTGCAGAAAAGAAAACTAATGAAGCTTTGAAAAAACAAGAAGCTAAAAAAGAAGTTAAGAAAACTCTTCCAAATACTGCTGCCGTTAAATAACGATTAGAAAATCACAAAAGAGACCCTTACCTATAAAGGTCTCTTTTTTTAGTCACGCGCATTGCAGAACATCTCATTGTACAACGTTTCTAACGCTTTTAATTTTTCGCCCAATTGTTGTCCGACTCTCATCTGAGCCAAAGAACCAACCTTGATTGCACTCTCTGCTAGAATAGAAATCTCATTAACTAATTCAACCAACTTTTGATGTTGCCCTGTCTCTGAGCGTTGATTCATTTCTTTGTGGGCAATATGGTTGATTATTTGACTTTGATGGATGATCCTTTCGGGATGGTGAATATCCGTTTTTACTAGATGCCTAACTGATGCTTTCAGATGTTTTTCTTTGTGATTATGCATCTCTAAAACTCCTTATTTTACTTAATCTTTATTGACATAGTATACCATTTGTGGTATAATATTGTCAATAAGTAAATTAGAAAAAAGGTATAAAATTTTGTTTCACAAATTATCCAAATTAACAAACTTATTTGATAAAAATAACCTCTCTGAAGTTTCTCAGAATAAGCAATACTCGAAAAAGGAGTTGGATCTTATTGTTCGTTTACTAAAAGACAACCCTGAACAAATGGGCGCTTTTCAAGAGGCTTATGAGAAAGCCGAGAAAGAAGAGAAAGGGTATAATCTGTTTCAACAAGATGCTTCTGAAGTAATTGTCAAAAATGATAAGATCTTAGAAGCAGAAACAGAAGCTGAACAAGTTATAAACAATGTAGTAAAAGAGTTGTTATCTGTATCTCTTGTATGGGACTCTGAAAAAGAAGGGCTATTAGCATTGCCTGAACCTGTTCAAGTCTATGATTTGGCTATGGCAGAAAAGCTATCTAAAGAAAAAGGATTGCAATTTACTGGATTTGCGACCAAGAAAGATATGACAGGAAGCTCTGGCGAAATTCTTTTTGATTCTTACAAGAAGTATATGGAAACTGGCAATGAGTATTTTTATCATATGTTCAGACAAGGCATTGATATTCTAGATATAGATGATATTTTATATGATATTCTATCTTTAGACCCTAACTCAATGTCTAAGTGGCTTCCTGAAATCAATAAGGCTGCTAAGCAAACCAAATTTTTCAAAATTCCAAGAACTAAGATCTTACGAGTTCCAAAAGCGCTTTTGCAAACAACTCGTGTGCTGGAATTTCCTGAATTAACTCCATTATCTCTTGAAATCATCAATCGTTATGCTTCTAAAGTGTTTGAACTAGATGAGGAAAAAGATTACTTTGTTAAGACAGGAACATTTTCTTCTAAATTTGATTTCAGAAATACCAAGGTTACAAAAGGGCAAGAAGTTAAAGAGTTGGGTTCCTACTTGTGGTTTATTCAACATCAAGCTAGCAACTTAGCCTCCCCTTTGAATATTCCTGGCCCAGTTTATGGAGTTTCTTCAAATAATGAATGGGTTGTACGCGAATTTATCGATGATAAAGAAAATAATCCAACTATTTATAACGGACTTCCGCTTCACACTGAATACAGGGTCTTTGTTGATTTCGATGATAAAGAAATCATTGGAATTAATCCTTATTGGGATCCTGATGTGATGAAAAAGAACTTTTTAGAAGTTGGTTCTTCGAAAAATAGCGTGAAGCAACACGATTACATTATCTATTCAACTCATGAAGAGAAGTTGATGAGTCGTTACGAAGAAAACAAAGAATTGGTAATGAACGAAGTAAGAAAATTGCTGGACAAATGTAATCTTACTGGCCAATGGTCAATTGATGTTATGCAAAATGGAGATGATTTTTGGTTGATCGACATGGCACGCGCTACTGAGTCTGCACTAGTAGAATGCGTTCCTAAATCAAAATTAAAAAATGTACGTCAACCATTTTTAGGTTTGGAGTAAGTAGGTGTTAAAGAAATTGAACAAGAAAATTGAAGATTTGAAGCTGGCGTACAAAATTACGACGGCTTTAATCATTTTAGGAATTCTCTTTTACAGTCCGTTCCTATTTTACGGATTTTTATATGGCGTTAGCAAGGATAACTTCTTGCTGTTTGTATTTAGTATGTGCGGGTACACACTGTTGTTCGCACCAATTATGATGGTTGCTGGGGTCAACTATCTTTCTAAAAAATAAAAAAAGGATAAAAACATGAATAAAAAGATTGTATTATTAGGTGTAATCTCCTTAGCTTTATTTGGTTGTGGAAAAGGAAATAAGCAGAAGAAAACACTGTCTTCAAGTGAACTAGATGCTAAAGTTGCACAAATCCAAAACGACAGCAAAAGCATTTTAGATAAAGCTAAAGATAATGAAGAAGTAACAAAGAAATTAATCATGAAGAAAACTAACTCAGGTGCAGAAGCAACGCAGACGGTTTCTTACATTGGGGAACGTTTCACCAAGTTGGTCATCGAGAATAAGATTCCTGCAAGCGAGCAGTTGAAAGGAGCTATTCAGCAAGTAGGAAAAGAAGAAAGTGAGAAGTTATTGAAAGAATCTTTCTTCCAATCTGATGAGATGAAAGAAGTGGCTCAACTGAATGGGTTTTCTATTGATGTAACACTTCCTACAGAAGATGCTTACGTAGTTACGACCACTTATGACTTCACTACTCTAGATGTGAAGAAAGCTCAAAAATTAGCTTACTTCAAAGATAATAATATTGAAGGATTGTTAAAAATCACCCCTGAGCAATATATCAATAATCTAGTCCAAGCTGGCGCTACGATTGCGGACAAATAGAAAGTTTACGAAATGACAAATAATTACTTAGAAAGCTTAAATAAAGGACAATATGAGGCGGCTACGACCATTGATGGCCCAATGTTAGTCCTTGCAGGAGCAGGCGCTGGTAAAACACACACGATGATCACGCGCGTTGCTTATATGATTGACCAAGGGATCCCTCCTGAGCAAATCTTGCTTCTTACGTTTACTAATAAAGCAGCAGATGAAATGATGGAACGTGCAAAACGTTATTGTGGCGAAAAAGCGGATAAAGTCACTGCTTGTACCTATCACTCTTTTTGTGCACTTATGCTTAGACGATATGGAAAAGCTATTGGTCTAAAACAAGACTTTGACATTCTAACACCATCTCAAGCTTCAGACGCTATTGGATTTACAAAAGCAAAGAAGAAAGAAGATTACGCAATTAAAGGATTCCCTAAGAACAGAAAAGTAGCGGAAATTTTCTCTGCTTCTATTAACTTAAATATTTCCATCGAGGCTGTCATCCGATCAGAAAGCAAGTATGAAAAGCTTTCTGAACTAGTCGTAGAGTTAGAAAATCTATATCAAGACTATCAACAATATAAAGAAAGTAAAGGGTTGATGGATTATGATGATTTAATGCTTAATTTTTACAAACTACTAACAAATAATGAACGTGCACGTCAATATATTGAGAATATGTATCGGTATATTATGGTTGATGAGTACCAAGATACCAACGATTTGCAGTTTGAGATTCTACAGGAGTTAAGAAAGAACTGTAAAAACATTGCAGTGGTTGGTGATGATGCTCAGTCTATTTATAAATTTAGAGGAGCAAATGTTCAGAACATCATTAATTTTCCTAAACAATACGAGAACTGTAAACAAGTTGATTTAGTTGAGAACTACCGTTCCTCTAATCAAATTTTGAACCTCGCCAACAAATCTTATGAATTACACGCAACCGAAGGATTCCCAAAGAAGATGCACGGACAGTTTGATACTGATTTTCTTCCTGTAGTTATACGTGCAGAAGACGATAGAGCAGAAGACTTAGCTATTTTAAACGGGATTATCGACCTTACTAATCGTGGAATTAAACCTGAACGGATCTGTGTTGCTTCTCGAAGTTCTAGACGCTTCTTTGCTTTGGAGCATTTGTTAAACCAAGCTCAGATTTCTTACGAAAAACGAGGCGGTTCTAAGTTTTTAGAGTTAGAAGAAGTTTTGGATATGATTGCTTATTTAAGGTTATCTTCTAACAAACTTGATGAGCTTTCACTGTTTAGATTGTTGCAACTGCATCCTGGAGTAGGTGAAACTTATTCAAGAAATATTTGTGATCTTGTGGGTGTTGTTGAGAATCCTATTATCAATAACAAATATAAAAACTTCAAATTTGCCTCTGAATTACGCCTATTGCATTCAACGCTTGAAGAATCAAGATTCATTCCCGATGAAGAACCTGAAGCTAAATTTAAATTCTTCCAAGATTTCTATGTGAATCTTTGTACTCGTGTTATCACAGAAATGAATACAGACGAAGGTACAAGGACTGAACTCTTTGAGGCTTTAGAAGTCAAAAAGGAAAGTATAGAAGCGCTTTTTGATATCGCAAAACAATATGACACTATCAAAAAATTCTTAGACGCTATTATTCTTGAACAGACAAAAGTTGAAAATGAAGATGTCGATTTGAGTAAAGTTGTTTTAACTACAATTCATTCGGTTAAAGGACTTGAGTTCAACACCGTATTCATCATGGATTGTGTTGATGGAATTTTTCCTAGAACACAACCGTGGATCGAAGAGGATAATGATGAGCTACAGGAAGAACTACGCTGCTTTTATGTAGCTATTACACGCCCAGAAGTTAGGTTGTATATTTGTGCACCTAAACGAGTTAACAACCTTAAAGGCTTTATGGATGCGCCTCTGACACGTTTCTTGGATGGATGTGAAGATACTTACATTATTTCTGATGAGTATATTCCATTAGTTTGGAAAGACGAAAAAATATAGAAAGGGGATTTATCAGTGTACGAAGAATTAGCAAAAATCATCGCAGAAAACAATGAGAAATATACGAAGCTAAATGAACACGTTTATTCGATTAGGTCTCACGAGACCAAAGAAAGTTTAGCAGTTTTAGAAAAAGCTAAGTTCGATAGGTGGCAGTTCACTCACGACTATGCAAAACTTCTTTCTGACTTCTTGTGGTCTAAGAAACAACAGTTAACTCCTAAAGACTTATCTGCTTTAGACATGGTTCCTTATGATGTTTGGCGTAGAATGTCAGAGAAGTCAAACATTGTTGTTCAAGTTATAATGGATATCTACAAAGAAGGGAAGGAAAATGATTAATAAAAATTCCGAGTAAAATCCCCCACCTCTTAGGTGGTTGGTATACAAGCGGTAGAAAGAAAGGAGAAAAGAGAAAAAATTGGTAAAACAGAAGACCTATAAATTTCGCCTTTACCCAACTCTTGAACAGAGAATCTTATTTGCGAAGACTTTTGGTTGCTCCCGTTTCATCTGGAATCAGATGCTAGCAGACAGGATTGCTCATTATGAGAAGACAGGTGAAACCCTAAAGAATACTCCTGCCCAATATAAGGAGGAGTACCCTTGGTTGAAAGAAGTGGATAGCCTAGCCCTGTGCAATGTTCAATTAAATCTGAACAAGGCATATAAAACCTTCTTCCAATCAGGCTTTGGCTTCCCACGTTTTAAGTCTAAGAAGGCAGTTCAATCCTATAAGACGAATAATCAGAAAGGGGCAATGGTTCTGCTAGACGGGAAGATTAAACTCCTTAAAGCTGGTTGGGTAAAGGTAAAAGTTCATCGTCAACCAAAAGGGCTGATCAAAAGTGCGACTATTTCAAAAACTGCGACGGGGAAGTATTTTATCTCCATCCTCTGCGAAGAAGAGATTCTTCCTTCACCCAAGACCAATTCTAGCATTGGAATTGACTTGGGACTAGAGAACTTTGCCATTCTCTCAAGTGGAGAAAAGGTGGACAATCCTAGATTCCTCACTTCTCTATCTAATAAGTTGGCGAGAGAACAAAGAGTTCTATCTAGAAGAGCACTTCTAGCTAAGAAGAAAGGAAGAAAACTCTCTGACTGTTCTAACTATCAGAAGCAAAAATTAAAAGTGGCGCGGATTCATGAGAAGATTTCTAATCAAAGAAAAGACTTTCTAAATAAACTGAGTACAGATCTCATCAAGAACCACGATGTGATCTGCTTAGAAGATTTAGCAAGTAAAAACCTCATGAAGAATCACCATTTAGCTAGAGCTATTGGAGATGCCTCTTGGTCTGAATTCGTTCGCCAACTTCACTACAAGGCGGATTGGTATGGAAAGAAGATTGTTCAAATCAGTCGTTGGTTTCCATCTTCTCAACTTTGTTCTACCTGTGGGATTAGTTCAGGTAAAAAGCCCCTCTCTATTCGAGAGTGGACTTGTGAACATTGCGGTACACATCATGACCGTGATATCAACGCTAGTATCAATATCCTTAAAGAAGGATTACGTCTAGCCTAATTGTTATTGAACCGTAGGAACTACGGGGATAGCTTGGTTGATTCGTGTAACCTCTGGGAGTTAGTCATCTAACTTCTAAGTCTGCACGCTACCCAAGAAGCTCCTTTCTCTTAATGCAATGTAGAGAGGAGGTAGTTCACGTCATTATGGACATTTACAAAGAAGGGAAAGAAAAATGATTAACAAAAAACAAAAAGAAGAGTTGTTAAGCTCCTCTTTTTCAGCAAGATTATCAGCAATTTTAAAAACATCTGACATTAACATTGAACTTTCTTCTGAAGAGGAAGTAACTAGCTCAATCAAAATCACTTTTTTGGAAAACGGTGAAGAAAAAATGTTTCTTTACATGAGTAAAGAAGATAATATTGTTTCTCCTGCAAGCGTTCTGTACGAGGAGCTTAGAACTTTACGAATGAGATTGAGAGCGGGGGAAGTCATCCAAAGCACCCTTACATATAATCTCTAAGAAAGGAATATAGTAATATGACTCGCATTTGGATAATTTTACTTTTTTTACTTATTCTTTGTAATTTTTCATTAGAAAGAAAAAATCTTAGAAATAGAGTTCGTGAGTATCATAAGTTGGCATTTTCTTCTTTTCCCTCAAAGATAGAAGAATTCTCTCTTCGAACGATGAGAAAATTTGATAAGTTTTTCTTCTCAATGTTAGGGATCTTCATTCTAGTCTCAATTTACTCAGTCTGGAAAGAAACTTTTGTCCCTATCTTACTAACGTTCTTTTTAGAAATGGCGATTATTTCAGCATTCCAATTAGCTGTTATTGACGCTTTAGATAAGACAAAATAAAAAAAGCTCCTTTTATAAGGGCTTTTCTTTTTTTGCCAAAATTTAGAACCAATTAATAGTTCTTTCAGTTACTCAGCATATTTCCTCCATCATAAAACAGCTCAATCTTTTCAGTTATAAAAATTCACCTACCAATGTCATCATCATCGGTAGGTGTAAAAATTTTATTTCATTTTTATTAGAATGGCAACTCTTCTTCCTCAAATGGTGGTTGATTACCAAAGTTTTGTTGCTGGTACTGAGGCTGTTGTTGCTGTTGAGGGGCTTGCTGCTGGTAATTGTTTTGTTGGTTATATTGTTGATTATAACCCTGTTGGTTTTGTGGTGTTTGTGATTGTTGTGGTTGTTGGTAGCCTCCTCGGTTTTGTTGTTGGTACTGAGGCTGCTGTTGTTGAGTTTGTTGTTGGTAGTTTTGATTTTGGCCTTGGTTATATTGTTGAGGTTGCTGTTGTGACTGTTGAGCTTGACCATTATAACCTGATTGTTGATTTTGTTGATTCATTACGGGTTCGTAAGCCCACATTTTATGCAAGTGCTCATATTGAATATAAGCTTCAACGTTACACTTGATCATCAATGCAACTTCACGGATATCTTCAGCCGACAAAGTAATGAAAACTGAGTGTTCTGGTTTTTCTGGAACGATCAAGCCTTTGTCATTGACGTTTCCTGGGCCACTTGAAGCAACCAATGCGATTGGCTTATTCGTTCCCAATTGAGCGCTTAATGTTCGTGATTCAGCTTTTCCATCTGTTCGGTTTTTTGGATGGGCTGTTCCTCCCATTGAGATAGAGACGTTTTTATCCCATGGCTTTTGAGTTTGTTCGAATTTTTTGTTAGCTTCAACCAAAAGCTTGCTCAAACGTCCATCAAGAATTGATTGTGAAAATTCTAAAGCCGTTGAGAAATCCAGATAGATTTCAATTCGAGCAGTTGTCCGTTGTCCTTTTGGTTTATTTTGGTCATATTTTGCAAATACAAGCTTAACCTTTCCAATTGAAAAAGCTTGTGTATTTACTTCCATTAAGCAATCTTTTCCGTCTTTTCGGATGATTTGAGTTTTCTTGGTGTTTTGTCCTTCAGTCATTAGTTTACTTCCTTTATTTCTTATTCATTTGAAATGACAGTGATTGATACCCCGTCTTTTTCAATATTAGTAATCATGCTATCTTTAGCATCAGCAGCGTTTATCTTGTTTTCTTTTATATATTTTCTTACAGTTAAGTCCAAAATCTTAACAATGTCAGTTGAAGAACGTTCTTTATCTGATAAACTAAAAATAAAAACGTTCTTTTTTGCTTCTGGTATTGAATGCTTTACCACTTTTACGTTGTCAATTTCTTGGACTGACTCATTTTTAGTAGACGACTTGTTCCCCCCTACAAGAAGGAATAGTATGGGCGTTGCTAAAAGCAAAGTAGTAATGCATAAAACAAATTTCTTTTTCAATTAACCTTTTCTCTCCTTTTCCATTTTATCAAAGCAAATAGGATTCTAACTTTATTCATAAAAGAATGATCATGGAGAATGAATTTAACTTGTTCTTTTGATAGCTTACCTTTCCAAGCGTCAGAAGTTAGAAATTGTCCTCTTGTCCGCCAATATCTTCGTTTATCATCTGCGAAAACATCTTTAATGAACCCTAGTGTCAATTTTGCTTTTCCATTTTTGTAAGGAGTAGTGGGCACGTTTATCAAAGCGCCTTTCATCATTTTTCTAAGTTCGTTGTTAGCATAACTTTCTAGCATTGCTTCTCGTAAATCATTAGGAAACTGATAGATTTTTTTGCTTCCATCTAGCAACTGAATTTTACAAAAAATAGAGATAGTTGAATCAGAATTGAATTTTTTTCGTTTCCCCATTTTCCCTCCTTCACGTATAATAAATTATATCATAAAAATAATATTTTGTAAATTGAAAAATAAGATTTTTCCTCACTTTATCGCTTTGTTTGTAATAAGTCAAATTGACTTTTTGACCTAAATATGGTATAATGTACACATAAACTAAAATAATTAGAAGAAGTTAAAAATGAGCAAATACAACTACATTTATTTTGTGTCAAACACAAAGCGCCCTCACCTTTCGACATTAGAATCAAAATTCGAAAATCTTTCTAAAGAAGAATACAATAAAGTGCAGAATCTTGCTTATTTTTGGGATGAGTTATTTCCAAATCAGGAAGAAAAAACTTGTACGCCTGAAGTTACAAAAGATAGCAATCGCAAAACTTTATCTGAGTTTATACAGGCGAAATTTTTATCATCAAAACCTGAAGGTGAAGATCCTTTGAAGGATAAAGTAGAAGAATGGGTGGAAGATGCTGCTTTATTGAAAGAAGCTTTGTCGTATTTAGATAAAGTTTTTGTTTGTGACTCTTGGCATAGAATCGCAGAAGTATTTTGAGAGATGCCTCAAATTCCTTATATCGGGCACATTCCTGGAAGAAACCCTCATTTCTATGAAAAAACAGGCAATCTAGACGAGGATTTGTTATTCCCTGAGTTAAAAGAATTTTTGGGAAGAGAAATTATCACAGCAAAAGCTGATTATAACGATATGAAAAACAAGGTTTTTGAAATGCTACAAAAACATAATGTGGTATACTTAAAATGGCTAAGCGTTAACAAAGTTCGTTCAGTCATTCCAATCAAAAGCTTAGATGATTTTGATAAGTGGTTCTTTGCAGATCCGTTTATGGTAGAAACCTTGCATAGATGTGAGTTAAGCATCCAGGAAGGTTTAGAACTTACCCATGAACATCGATTTTTTGTGGTAAATGGAAAGGTTGTCACATCTAGCCCTACCCGATGGGATCTAACTCCTATTCACAAGATTGAGCCCATTGATGAAACCTTACAAACAAGTTTTGAGAACTTTGTTACTGAAGTAGTTAATTCTCTAAAGAATGGCACTAGTCTACAAGGACAAACTTATGTGGTAGATGTTGCTTGGGATAAGAAATATAATCGAGTAGTTGTAGTTGAGCTAAATCCTATCCATAACTCTGGACTATACAATTGTGATGTTAAGAAGATCATTCAGGCAGTAAAAGAAGAACCAAATGAATTTGAATTAAAATGGTGAACAAATGAAAGAAGTAAATTTCAAAGGCCGAGTTGATAAGATTATCTTTAAAAATGAACAAACTATGTTTTATATACTTGGCGTTGATATTGATGAAACAGATAGCGATTATTCAAGTCATTATATTATTGTTTCTGGTAATATGATAGATGTGAAAGAAGAAGAGGAATATCTATTTAAAGGTGAGTTAGTGAATCACCCTAAGTATGGAGAGCAACTAAAAGTTACTTATTACGAGAAGAAGATTTCAAGCCTTTCAGGTCTTATTGACTATTTTTCAAGTAAACAATTTAAAGGAATTGGGAAGAAAAAAGCTCTTAAAATTGTTGAATTATATGGAGAAGAAGATACTGTTAAAAAAATTATCGAAGATCCAAGTAAATTGGATAAAGTATCAGGCTTAAAAACTTCCGATAAGAATGCTTTCGTTTTGAGATTGAAAGATGATTTTAAAAATCAAATATCTATAGCTAAACTAGCGGAATATGGGATCCCCCTCAATACGTCCAGTAAGATCATTAAAGAGTTTGAAGACATGACAATAGAAGTCGTGGAAAATAATCCCTACCTCTTAGCTCGAACCATTAAAGGTTTTGGTTTTAAGAGTGCAGATGAGCTTGCTGAGAAATTAGGAATTGTTGCAGATTCACCAGAGCGTTATAAAGCAGCTTTATTGCATGTTTTAAACGAACATAGCCAAGAAACAGGGGATACTTACGTTCCCAAGAAATTACTTGTTGAAAAGACTTGTGCTTTGCTAAAGGAAGCCCGTCCGAGAGAATCTAAAAAGATTCATGAAGGGCAAATTATGATTCGGTTAGAAGAATTATGGTCAGACAATGAATTGCAGATAACAGATGATAAGGTATTTTCTAACGTTCTTTATTACAGCGAGGAAAGTATTGCAAAAAATATCCATCGTATTATGGATGGAGAAGGCTTCATCGATGAGAGTGCAGATATTGATTTTTATATCGACGAAGTAGAAAAAGAGAATGGATTTCCTTACGATACAATTCAACGACAAGCAATTAAAGAAGCTATTACAAGCAAATTCTTTGTATTGACGGGTGGACCTGGTACAGGAAAAACAACTGTTATTAAAGGTATCCTTAAAACGTATGCTAAGGTTCGTAAGTTTGATCTTTATTCGGATAAAGAAATCATTTCTCTTGCTGCTCCGACAGGAAAAGCTGCACGTAGAATGAAAGAATCTACAGACTTGCCAGCAACAACTATTCACGCGCTTTTGGGCTTATTTTCTACTGACGAAGATGAGTTAGATGATGACCTTGATGAATCATTAGAGGCTGACCTCTTAGTTATCGATGAGTTTTCGATGGTTGATACTTGGTTAGCAAAGAAACTGTTTGAAAGCGTTGATAGTCGTACTCAGGTTATCCTGGTAGGAGATCAAGATCAGTTGGCATCTGTTGGCCCTGGTCAGGTATTAGGTGATCTACTTCAATTGAATGAAATCCCTAAAATTAAACTTCAAACAGTGTTTAGACAAGGAAGTGAATCAACTATTGTCAAACTAGCCAATTATATCAAAGACGGCAAGTTACCAGCTGATTGGCGTATGAAAAAAGATGATTATTCTTATTTTGAAGCTGGAGGAAGTGATATTGCATTGATGGTTCCTAAAATCGTTAACGCAGCACTAAATAAAGGTATCTCTGCAAATGATATTCAGATTCTTTGCCCTATGTATAAAGGCGAAGCTGGCATTAACAACTTGAACAGTATCATGCAAGAGTATTTAAATCCTCGTAAAGGCGAAGAACTACAATTTGAATATGCTGGTGCAGTTTATCGTGAGAGAGATAGAGTTTTGCACCTGGTAAATGATTTAGCAAACGGAGTGTCAAATGGCGATGTTGGAATCATCACCGACTTGATCCCAGCAAAAGATTCGGAAAGTGGTCAAGATGAGATCTGGATGAACTTTTCAGGCAAAGAAGTTAAGTACGAAAGAAGTAACTGGGAAAACATCACCTTGTCTTATGCAATTTCGATTCATAAGTCTCAAGGTAGCGAATTTCCAATAGCTATTATTCCTGTAACCTTTCAAGCTTATAAAATGTTACAGCGTAACTTGATTTATACAGCTATTACAAGAGCAAAAGAAAAGTTAATCCTATTAGGAGAAGGTAAGGCTTATAAAAAAGCTATTGCTACTGAAGGCTCGAAACGGAACACCTTCTTAAAAGAAATGTTTTGTAAACTGCAGTTTTCAGAAGAGGCGGAAAACTAAATAAAAAAAGTAGAAGAATAAAGTAAAAGGAAAATAGTATTATGCAATTAGCATTGTTGATCCAATCAATTGACCATTTAGAAACTGCATCAGTAGAAGCAGTAGGGACAGTTGATGATATGTTTGAATTAAAAGAAGGGCTTGAAGAAAATCTCTTAAGTCCAAAATTAAAAGAGATGATCATCCGTGAAAATGAAGAAGTGACGGATGAAAGCAACATCATTTTCCCAGAAATTCACTTATTAATTGTTGATCGTGAAGTTGCTTTTGAACTCAATAAAAACTTCAGGCTTCATAAGGAATACCATGGAGTTTGGGAACTGGTTAAAAACCCAAGTTTGATTCAAAACTACGTTTCATAGTGAGTAGAATAATATAAAAAGCACTAAGTTATTTAGTGCTTTTTTGTTTGTCTATAAATAAAATTTTAAAAAATAAAAAACATCAGGTGTAAACAAACGGAATGAAAACATCTGATGAAATAATAAAATTATTTTTCACTCCACCAACAGGGCTCGAACCTGTGACATCATGATTAACAGTCATGAGCTCTACCAACTGAGCTATGGTGGAAAAATAACAAGCACCCATCAGAAAGACCTCTCTCTATCAGACAAAGCAAAGTGGAATTATAAACAATCATTACCGAAACGCTTATCTAAAAAAACTAATGGATGCCTTATCACTCATAGCAAATTAGAAAATCTATGAGCGAAGGGGGTCTAGCCCCCAAATTAGGAAGAAAGGAGTCGAACCTTTTGTAAGTTCTCTTATCCATCGACTAAGAGAAACACTTCCCAACTAAATTTATAACATACAGCCCTTTTACAAGCTGTATGCTGAACGTTCTATAAGAACCTTGAAAGGCACTATGAGAAACGTTACCTATCAACCACAAACTATATTTAGCCTTGGGGGATGGTCCCCCCAGATTCCGATGCAACCAGTTGCTGCACCGTACTCAGGAAAAATCCTGCAACCCCAACACGCAAGTCTTGCTGGTTTGGGCACAAGTCTGTTCACTTTGTACGAAGATTTTGAGGTTTTTCGCTAATATGCTACTAAACTTCATATCTCCATTCACGGTTTAGGCGCTACTAAGACCATCGCTTTTGCTTTCTCTTCCTCACCGTTCTACGGGTGGTTGTTTATGGTTAATGTATTTTATTTTACATCTGATTTTAACATATTATAGAAGTCTCCGTCAACTTCTACTTGATATTTATCATCTGTTTCACTAACAATATGAGCCGATACATTATCTTTTAACGTTAGATTACTATATTTCTTTTTGAATGTGATAATTTTACCAGTTTTGCTAATGGCATAAACATCTGCTGGACGCATTTGTTTTGCTTCCATTTTTTGAGTCCAACCATATCCCGTAATAAGTAAACATATAAATGTAATTACAATCAAAAACGGTAAGAAGCCTATTGCTGCTATAAACTCAATTTGATCTTTTTTGGTGTGTATCCATAAAGAAATGAGCGCTAGTAAAATTACCGCAGAGATTACAGTTAAAGTTTCATAGTTTGCGTTGCTAATTAAAAATTGATACATGATATATATTGTTTATTTCCTTTCATTATATAATCTATCAATCGGGAAGACAGGATTCGAACCTACGACCCCTTGGTCCCAAACCAAGTGCTCTACCAAGCTGAGCTACTTCCCGAATATGATGGCTCGTTTATCCAAGGAGAGCCACACCTCTACCGCATCTTGCGCATAGATTCGGTAACGGGAGTTCTTTTATGTCATTCTCCAAATGACCCAAATGACGATGTTGTACCACAAGCATAAAATATACTTGTAGCAACATGCAATCCGTCCGCACCTTGACGTACAAGGTTCTAGAGGCAACACCTCACACGGACATTTCATGACTCTAAGTGGGAGTCATAGGGGACAATGCCCCTTCCAAATTTTTTAGAAAAGCCATAGAGCTCACTTATGACTGTTTGCAAGCACCACTTGCGGTTTGCCCTGGTTGATTGCTTCGGATTTCTCAGGTAGGGCGAGTTTAGCCAACTGCATCTTTCCGAAACTGAAGACGACTTACTGTTTGGCATGGTAATGTTTTTTATTTTGTTACTAATAGTTCTTGTCCATTTGTGAACTGTTTAGATAGATCTAACAACTCTTGTTCAGAAAGATAAGTAATTCCTTTTTGTTTGATATAAGACCATGTTCGGTTGTACATCTCATCTGGGACAGATAACCAACCGAAGTCGTCTCTAAAGAAGATCTTTAGAATTTGATTTTGGACAATGTAGATAGTCTGATCTTTGTTTTTGAAATTAATACGAAACGGTTTCAGTTCTTCTACTTTTGTCATTATTTAGTCCTCATTATTGTTTAATATTTGTTGCTACACAAATACAAAATGCACCACACGAGAATCGAACTCGCATCCTCTACCATAAAATGGCAGCCATCTTAACCGTTGAGACCAATGATGCTTAATGTGGGGCAAGTTTCTGCTTTACCGCAGACAGATTTGACTTTCGCAACCGTGTTCTTTTTAGGCGACCCCATTCCTTTGTAGACAAATATCTGACAGATGTTCGTTAGTCGTTACCGCTCAGTTTCATCTACTGCAAAAAAATAATTCTTCAAACAGACTCTACTGGAATCGAACCAGTGTCAACGGTTTTGGAGACCGCTATAATAACCACTATACGAAAAGTCTTTATTTTCCAAATGCCTAGCCTACAAGTATATTGTAAAAGAGCTTTTGAACAAAAGTAGTTGTTTTGAGAACAACGTCAAAATTTAATGCCAAAGTAAATGCAAGGACTGAAAAAAACATCCTACTTAGTAAAGCTGCAACTTGTTTTTTAAAAGATAACTCTGAAACTTGAAACTCTAGTTTTAACCTAATTGAAAAACAAAAAGTTAAGCCAATAAGAATTAATAATAAACCATCGACGCTTGGCCGAGGAAGATTAAAATAAAGATGCAATTTATAGGCTATTAAAAACAAACCCCATCCAATAGCACTAGCGTTTACAACTGCTATTAAATATATTATTGTTAGTTTTAAGTAGCTTTGTGTTTCCTTTTTATCCATCTTCATTTTTTCTTTACTCTGTATTTAATAAATAAGTTTACTAAACATAAAAAAGTAAACTCAATGGAGTCGGTGGGTCTCGAACCCACGTCCAAACACCCTCACCAGTGAACTCTATTGCACTCTGCTACATTTCAACAATTCGACTAAAGTCAAATGCACAAACACTTTAGTTATATCTCTTCTTTTAACCAAATAGACGGAGAAGTTCTATAAGGCGATTGTCGTATTTTATAGCTGTTGTTGCACCGACACTTGCAAACAACCGCTCGTCTTTGTGACAGTTAGTTTTTGTCGAAAGGGTGACTAAGCCGAAGCTTAGGCAGCCATTTCAACTTCTTGTACGTTGTTAGCGTTTATGTTTAGGTTTGGTGATTACGTCACCACACGGAGTGAAGTTCAAAGACTTAAATGCCTGTCGAATCCAAAACGACCCCTTATTTTTATAAAACTCTGCAAAATGAGCAGGAGTAGAAATGCTAGCAGGCAACAATGAGTTGCAACCCTGCTAACAAATGACCCGTACTGGACTCGAACCAGTGACCCATTGATTAAAAGTCAATTGCTCTACCAACTGAGCTAACG
>ERZ773213.542-NODE-542-length-22030-cov-78.731058_pt1 | contig 22030 bp, 17 predicted proteins | sample MGYA00580996_ERZ773213 | MGnify/ENA primary metagenome ERZ773213 (study PRJEB29015, sample SAMEA2738152) | human oral metagenome | biome: human oral; feature: human-associated habitat; material: saliva | place: China | collected 2197 ...
TCTGGACGTTCTGCGACGACTACCTGGAGCTGGTCAAGGAGCGCGCCTACAACCGCGATGGCGCGTGGGACGAGGCTTCGGCCGCGTCTGCCCGTGCGGCTCTGGCAATCGTCATTGATAACGTGGTGCGCTTGCTGGCCCCCTACCTGCCGTACGTGACGGAAGAGGTGTGGAGCTGGTACCGCGAGGGCAGCGTGCACGTCGCGCCGTGGCCGGTTGCTTCCGATCTTGCTGGCGTTGAGGGCGATCCCTCGGTGCTCGAGGCTGCGTCCTCTGCTCTGATCGCGCTGCGTCGCGTGAAGTCTGAGGCGAAGGTGTCCCCGCGTACGCCGTTCCTGGCGGTGACGGTCGCCGCCCCGCAGGCTCAGGTGGAGGCCCTGGAGTCGGTGAAGGGCGACCTGGAGGCCGCGTCGAAGGCCGTGGGTGCCCTGACCGTGGCTGCCTCCGACGACACTGAGGCCACCGGGGCCGTTGTCGAGTCCTTCGAGCTGGGCGAGGCTCCGGCCAAGCGCAAGAAGGCCTGACGTTTAAGCTGGCCTTGGGGGCCGCCCGTGGAAAACCACGGGCGGCCCCCCTTTTCAGTAGCCCAGCCCAAGGATAGCGAAGCAAATAACAAAAAATTAGAAACGACCTGTAAATCTTACATAGTCACTCGCAGCAAATCACGACAAGATGAGCGCATGCTAGAAATTCTACAAGAAGCGACCATCATGCAAACCTATCATTTCTTCTCCAAAAGGCAGGTTGAAAGTCTAGATCTTGTAACAGCGACATAGATCTTGCGGTGATGTTCATTATTAACATCGAGCACTTCCGGCATTTTTGAAAACCACACACCAACACGATCCCATTCCCGCCCTTTTGCTTGATTAACGGTCATTCCAGGGATCAACTTTGCTCTAGACGAGCGACGAGCCAATAAGGCAAGCTTTTTTTCGAGCTCGACACAATCCAGACCACCAATTAGGGCATCGGACCAGCCAATTGCTCGGCACTGTGCAGCGATATACTCAATGAATTCCGGCCCGATACAGCAACCTGAGTACAGACGACGCAAAACCAACTCCGCTACAGTCCGATCAAAAGGAAGAAGCGACTCAGGCGACAAATTGAGCATGTGAAGTGCTTGATCAACATTAAAGGCAGCTATGCCAAAAGACCGTTCGAGTAAAAAATTGAGAAACAAGCAAGAGAGTGCATCAGAAACAGTGTGTAAAGCACCAAAACTGAGAGGCAAGATGTTATCGCCAAGACACCAAAGCGATTGCCACTTGGAAGCTAGAGCAACATCGATATCGACGCTCGACCCAATCTCCAAAGTAAATTTACCGCCATTACGCAATTCGACAGCAGCTTGCGCCAACGACGACTGTTTGAACCTATAAGACTCTTCGAGCCTATAGCTAACAAAACCACGGGACGGCTCCTCAACATAACTAGCAACCTGAAAAGGCTCAGCATCCCTCCACTTATATATGGCTTGCCAGCGGTCACCTATGATCGTAATTGAGAGACCAGCTTTATAACACAGGTCAACGAAGGAAAGATTACGGGAATTCATATCGTACGACTCGTCGACAATGACACTGCGGTAGCACCTCTTTAGCCAATCGACGACTATTGCAGATAAATTCTCATCTTCACAAACACAATCAACCAAACGGTGCAGGTGTTCATAAGATATAACACCTGAACGAAGCACACGCTCAAGATAGCAAACATTTTGAAAACCGCCAACGCTCTCAGACTTGAAGCGCCGAGGCAACTCACAAATAGAAACCGCGTTGCTCGGATCAAGGGTTACACTTAGACAACAATTGGGATTGCAAGAGTAGCCTTCCAAGCCCCGATAATCTTTTCTGACATCTAGGCTGTCAAATTCACCAGGCCAGCCAACATGTCCCACATTCACCAAATAATCGAAAAGCTCTCTATACATTTTGTCGAACGTGCAGACTTCGTGCGGAAACGCCACACAACTAGCACCCCAACGTTCAACAATCCTCGACTTTAGCGCCGCTACTGTAGCTACATTAAAGGCCAAAGCGAGCACTCCTCGAGCATCGTCTGATGAATATCGCAACACGCCAAAACGCTCGACCGCAACAACCGTCTTTCCACTTCCCGGAATCGCCTCGACCTCTACATAGCGATAAGGACTTGCCGCCGCTAACGCCTGCTTCTCATTTAACACAAACATAAACCGCCACCAACGCGAAATAGTCACAATTTAATAATCATGAAAACAACCACGAAAACAATTCACAAAGTTCATCTGGAACTTTGACAGCTTTTCCCTCCTTTATGCATTTTTCAATTTCGTGCGACAACCTAATTGCAAAAGAAGCTTTCCTGTTTCGATGTTTACGAAAATATTCGTCTATACTTTCAGGGGTGACGACCGTATCGGGATGAAATCCCAAGCTTTTTCGCACTATTTCTTCATTCCCCAATACCAAAGTAGGCTCCAGTGTCGGATGCGACCAGAAGAACCGTGCAGCCGATTTACTTAGCTCACGATGCCATTTGGGCGGCTTGTGTGCTGACCTAGGAATTCCACGCTTATCCGTGTCAGCCAGAGCAGCAACACGAGTCACTAGTTCGAAATTGTTTGTAGCGAGCAACCGTATCGGCCACGGACCAACCTTACTCCCCAAAGGCAAAATCGCGAGCGCGTCAATACTCGCTGCTTTCTGCTGATCATCACCCGACCAAACACGCCCTAATACACGCAGCAATGCTGCTTCAGTCACACCCTCCACAAGCAAAAGGCGATCAGCAAACAACGCCGCTGAACGTGTAGCATCTAAATGCAAGCGAGTTTGCTCAATCAGGCTAGTCTGAATTTTTTTCTCAAGAGGAATATCTGTCAGATTTCTTGCAATAGGTATACCATCGCCGTTCTTTCTAACAAGGATGACGTCCTCTGGCTCACACGAAGCCGCGAGATCTGCTGAATGCGTAGTCACGATGACTTGTATATCATTGCGTTCATTCGCGAGTTCTCGAAGATATCTTATCAATCCGTACTGTAACTGCGGATGGAGGTGAGCCTCAGGTTCTTCTATCAGCACCAGTACGTGAAATTGCTCAGGAAAGAACGAATCGGCCTCAGCTTCCGATTTACGTTCAGCTTCGCCTATACGCTGATAAGCCGCTTTCAACTCATCCAGGTCCTCAGGTTCATCAGAATGAGCTCCTGTTTGCAACATCACTTCGTAGTCATATTCGGATAGCACGCTTTCACTATTATCATTCTCTCCATTAAAAGAATGTGTCTGCACAGGTTTCTCGTCATCTACTCTTTCGCTAGATATCCCACTATCACCAACATGCGCTCCGCTAACTGAAGATTGAGATATATCGTTAGATTCAGGAATCGCAGCTAGCACAATTGCAATATGCAATAGATTAACATAACCTAAACTTGAAATCTGTAGCCGCTTTGCGAAATCCCGATCATCTTTCACCGCTAATAGCATTTCAAAGACTCTTGCAAGATAGGTATCATCGATCACCTGCGTTCCTACGAATGCATGATATTCCGATACACCCCTACTCAGTCGACCCATATTTTGCGCGATTTTAGTTTCAACATCGACAATTAATTGATTACTTATTATCGATTCAAGTAGAACTTTCGCTTCCACTTTCAAGGAACTCAATCCAGAGGAACCCACAGACTTACGATCCATCGCACGAAAGAGTTCCAACAAAATCCTCGTATCCCTACGTGACAATTCGTCCACAGGATTTCGCGCCGCAGGTAAATACACTAATCGCATATTGTCACTAATAATCTCACTCGCACCTGGACGTCTCACTCTCACATTCCCCATAGAACGCTCAAGCAAATTTTCCCAATTTGGCGCCGGAATTTTTCTTGACTTTAACTGTTGCCCAAAAACACTCTCTTTAGCATCTTCATCCTCATACGCGTACTCAATCTTAATCTTTCTCGGAGAGTGACCCAATACGCTTGCATCGATTGGCGGCATCCACGGAAAGCGTGTCGGATGTGCTAGGGCAATGGCTTCGTTTATTGTCGTCTTTCCAGATCCATTTGCCCCTAAAATCAAGGAGAATCGGCTTTTAAATTCGCACGACAGCGTTGTTTGCGCAGCTGCCCGATATCCTTCAACTGTAATTCTTTTCAGGTACATTGAGGCCCCCAAACTTGAGATGATATTTCGCGAGGATTTGACTTGTGATTTGATTTTCCAATGCGAGCCAGTCATTGCATCAATGAGGCCATTTATAGTTTACTTTCGAACAACTGTCAAGACATCGGCTCCACTTGACGCAGCAGCCTTCGATGGCTCTTCATGATTGGGGGTGTAGTTGGGGTTTGAATCCGCCTGTTTCGAGGAGTGCTTGGGTGTTGTAGTTGGTGAGGTTTCGGAAGTCCTGGGGCGGATCCGCGTAGGTGTTCGAGGCGGCCGTTGATGGATTGGGTGGGGCCGTTGCTGGTGTAGGGATGATCGAAGTAGGCCAGGACGTCCCCGGCTCGGCGTTTGAGCGTCCGTCCCAGTGTGACGATCTCTGTGAGGGAGCTAGGCACGCCCGCGTCGCTGAGACAGGCTATTTCGGCTTGCATCAGGGCCTTGCCCACGCTCGTATCGGGTGCATGGTAGGCGCCAGGTGATGTTCTGGTAGACGCTCCAGATGACTTCGAGGGCGACGTGACAATCGCTGGCGAACAGGTCGAGGATCTGGTGTTGCTGACGTGGCGTGAGTAGGCAGGATCTGGTGTGTAACATCCTGTGGGCCTTGTACAGGGGATCTGTGGCAGGCCCGCGCCTATGGTGAAGCTCTTGCCCGGTGCGTCTGCGACACTCATCGAGAGCATCCCCGGCCAGGTGCACGACCTGGAAGGGATCCATGACCGCCCTCGCGCCGGGGAGTTCTTCGGCGGTGGCGCTTTTGAACCCGGTGAATCCATCCATCGCGACGAGCTCAATATTCTCACGCCAGGTGTCGGGCTGGGAGGCCAGCCAGGTTTTGAAGACCCCCTTGGATCGGCACGGGACCATGTCCAAAAGCCGGGAGGGACCGCGACGGTCTCGTACAGGCGTTACGTCCAAGATGACAGTGACGTATTTGTCGCCGTAGGGGGTGTGTCGCCACACGTGAGCGCACTCTGGGCAGCGGTAGCGGCGCACACTCACATGCACGATCGTGGGGGGCCACCCATAAGGTATGTGCGCCAAGCGCCTGACCACCGTGTCACGTACGACGCCCTCGCCCCCGTACTGTCGGCACCACCGATCCTCACCCACCACCTTGCAGGACAAGACGGTCCGATCACCTCCTACACGCTGACCCGTCACTTCCAGTCCGAGGCAATCCAGGCCCGTGAACGCGCTCAGATCAGGGCGATCAAAGGTAGCATTGGGCATGTTGAGGTCTTTCAGATGGACGATGTAGCAATCTTCATCGTCGAAAGACCTCGACCCCTACCCGGCCACGGCACGCCCAACCCCGCCCACAACACCTACACCCCCAAATGCGAAGAGCCGCTTTTCATAGTCTTCCACTCTCCATGTTTGTATGTCTTCAAACCGCTAACGAATTCGCATCACCGACACTCTTCGTTGAGTTATGTTTTGACACACACATGTAAGACTTATTGCGAATTGAGTGGATCCCCTATTAACGCTTCCACGTTTTGCAGCTCGACAGCCGATTCCTTGCAGTAGGTGTTCTGCATATCGAGACTTAAACAATCGGACTGATGGTCGTTATCATGTCACAGTGTACGGAGTATCATCAGCCTCTGTTCACCCACCACGGGACGTGCCTCATTTGCTTCTCACCTGCCTCGAAGCACATCGTAATGGCTCCTATGCGCGTCACTTGGGTCCACCTTGATCTGGTCATGCGTACCCCTGGACACACTGCCGCACAGGCATTCGGTTGCACCTGTAGAATATATCCCTCGTCTGTTGCGCTTGCGAGGCCCCTGCTAAGCGCAAGGGCTGAGCGTTGGGCTGCTGGGGGCATAGCGCCCAACGCCAAGGCTTCCATCACCACGCGTGCCGCAGATGTGCACGGGCGTTGTTAGGGTGACGGCATGGCTATCTCAACGCTGGACGAGTACCTCGAGACCATCCCGAATGACGACAATCGGGCGCGGATGGTGGAGGTGTTGAACTGGGTGACTGAGTGCTACCCGGAGCTGGAGCTGTGCATCGCGTGGAACCAGCCGATGTTTACCCACCACGGCACGTACATCATCGGGCTCTCGGCCGCGTCCAAGCACATGGCGATGGCACCCGAGCGCACCACCATGATCCGCTCTGAGCCAGTCATGCGTGAGCGAGGCACGGACTTCGGCACAATGCTCGCCCGCCAGCCCTGGGACAAGCCCTTCGACTACGAACTCCTCGACGCCTTCATCCAACATCAACTCAAAGAGAAGGGGGATGTCACCTCGTTCCGACGTCCACAGTCGTGAAGATTCAACCACGAAATAACACGCAAGCTGCTAACAACTTGTACAATTAGTACATGTCAACCGCTACGCTGTCCGAGTTTCGCCAGAACCAGGCCCACTACATCGCCGCCGCCCAAGTTGAACCCGTCGAGCTTCGTTCCCGCGGCGCGCAGACCCGAGCTGTCTTGGTCTCCCCCGCCTTCTACGAGGAGGCAATCGAAGCCCTCGAGGAACGTCGCGACCGCCGAACACGAGACGAACTGGACCGATGGCTGCAAGAAGACCTCGCTCAGGCTGTTCGTAATTACGAGGAGAACCCGGATAATGTCTACACGCTCGACGACATCCGCGCTGACCTGGGGCTGAAATGACCGGGCAACGCTTTCGCTTAGTCCTGACCAGCCAAGCCCGACAACAGTTCAGAGAACTTCGGCGCTCCATCGCGTCCGTAAGCGGTTCCGAAGTCACAGCCCGCAACTACATGCGGGCGCTGACGGATTACATCGAACAGCTTCCCGACTTCCCGCTACGTGGCCAAGCTTTCTCACTACATCACCCGGGAATGCGCATCATCGGTTTCCGCAAGAACCTCCTGATCGGCTTCCTCGTGACCGACGACAGCGTCGTCATCCTCTCGCTTCTCTGCACACGCCAGTCCCGGCTCACGCTAGAAGAAGCACTGACGCAAGCCCTCGAATCCTACCAGCGTCGTAGCTGACAGCCAGGCATCCGAGAGAACGCCACACACAGGGCGGACAACCTAACCGCGAGCGCACGTTGCTCGTCCGCCGCCTCAGTGTGGAGCTTCCAGGTTCCGCCGACAAACTCCCGTTCGACCAGCGCTCCAGCTCTGATCGCGGCATTTCTCCCCCACCCTACCGGCGCGTAGGATAGGGCCAGTATCATTGCGCCGCCGAGGCCTCGCCCGGTGGCGCTCACTCAAGCCTCCAGGGAGCACGCATGACCGACAAGGAAACCCCGGCCTCGTCCAACAGTGATGAAACGACGCGGGCGCAGACGACTACAGAAGCCCTCGAGTGGCACGCACCCGTCATGGTGCGCATTGACGAGCACACGACGATCCCCCACCTGCTCAAGGAGCGCGTGCAGCGCGGTGCGACCCGCCCTCTGATCCTGCGCAAGGTCGGCATCGGCGACACGTGGCGCTCGATCAGCGCCCGCGACTTCTACGACGAGGTACAGTCCGTGGCCGCCGGCCTCATGGCGCGGGGTCTCAAACCGGGCGACCGGGTCGCGATCATGAGCCGCACCCGCTACGAGTGGACACTCCTCGACTTCGCCTGTTGGGCGGCCGCCCTGGTGCCCGTCCCCATTTACGAGACCAGCTCCATCGACCAGGTCGCCCACGTCCTGGTCGACGCGGACGTCACCCTCATCGTCACCGAGACCGTGTCCATGGCGGAGATCGTGCGCGCGGCCGCCGAAAGAGAACACCGGGACAACACGCACGTGCTCTCCCTGGATTCCGAGGCCATCGAGACCCTCATCGCTGAGGGTGCGACCGTCCCGCGTGACCGCGTCGCTGCCCGCGCCGATAAACTCACGACGGACGACATCGCGACCATCGTCTACACGTCGGGCACGACGGGCACGCCCAAGGGCACGGTGCTCTCCCACGAGAACTTCACGAATCTGTGCGTCAACGCCCACGTGTGGATGCCGGAGATCGCGGCGGATAAGAACTCGCGTCTGCTCCTGTTCCTGCCCCTGGCCCACGTGTTCGCGCGCTTCCTCCAGGTCTTCCAGATCAGCGGCAACGGCGTGCTCGGCCACGCGCCCAACATCAAGAACCTCCTGCCCGACCTGGCATCCTTCCGTCCGAGCTACCTCCTGGTGGTGCCGCGCGTTCTGGAGAAGATCTACAACTCGGCGGATACGAAGGCGCGCGGCCCGAAGCAGAAGATCTTCCGGTGGGCCGCGAAGGTCGCGATTGCTTACTCCCAGGCCCTCGATACGGAAGAGGGGCCCTCGGTGTCCCTTGAGGCCCAGCACATGCTGGCCGACAGGATCGTCTACCAGCGGATCATCCGCCTGGTGGGCGGCAACGCGGACTACATTGTGTCGGGCGGTGCTCCCCTGGCCACCTGGCTCGCCCACTTCTACCGCGGCGTCGGCATCCCCGTCCTGGAGGGCTACGGCCTCACCGAGACGGTCGGCCCGGTCTCCGTGAACACGCCCCGCCTGTCCAAGATCGGCACCGTGGGCCCGGCCCTGCCGCCCATGTCCTTCAAGATCAGCGACGAGGGCGAGATCCTCCTGAAGGGCCCCAGCGTCTTCCAGCGCTACCACAACGACCCCGAGGCCACGGCCGCGTGCTTCACGGAGGACGGCTGGTTCCGCACGGGCGACCTGGGGAGCCTGGACCGCGACGGCTACGTGTCCATCACAGGCCGCGCGAAGGAGATCATCGTGACGGCGGGCGGCAAAAACGTCGCCCCGGCCGCCCTCGAAAACACGATGCGCTCCCACCCACTCATCTCCCAGGTCCTGGTCGTGGGCGATCAGAGGCCGTTCGTGGCCGCGCTCATCACACTGGACGCGGAGATGCTCCCCGATTGGCTCGCCGCCCACTCGCTGCCCCCGATGAGCGTGGCCGAGGCGGCCTCGAACGTCGAGGTCCTGGCCTCCCTGCAAAAGGCGGTGGACTCCGCGAACGAGCACGTGTCGCGCGCCGAGTCGATCCGAAAGATCAAGGTCCTGACCACCGACTTCACGGAGGCCAACGGTCTGCTCACGCCCTCCCTGAAGGTCAAGCGCCTGGAAGCCACGCGCCGCCTTGCATCCGTCATCGACGAGATCTACGGCGGCCCCGTGCAGAACTGACGCACGCGCGATCTGCGTGCACATGAACGAGGCCGTGGCCGGCTCGCGCTCCCCGCTTTCGATTGGGAATTGCTGAGCCAGCCACGGCCTCGTATGTGCCTGCGGCTACTGCGACGCGAGGGCCGCCGTCGGAGGCGTGCGCGCCGCGCGAATCGCGGGGTAAAGCCCAGCGATGGCACCGATGAGGACGGTCGCGCCCAGGCCGGCGGCAATCACCCACCAGTGGAGGGTGGGCGGCCACCCGTAGGCGATGCACATTCCCCACGTCACTCCCCCGCCGATGAGGCATCCGGCGACTCCTCCGAGGAAGGACAGGATGAGGGCCTCGGCCAGGAACTGGACGCTGATGTGGCTGCGCTTGGCCCCCAGCGAGCGGCGCAGGCCGATCTCCTTGCGGCGCTCCAGCACCGATATGATCATCGTGTTGGCCACGCCGATGCCGCCCACCAGCAGGGCAATGGATCCGACGCCCGCAAGCAGGGTCGTGAACGTCTGATCCGCAGCATTTTGGGCGGCCAGCGCGTCCGAGGGACGCGACACTTTCAGGCCCGTGGACCCCTGGGGTGCCAGGGTCGGCCCGAGCAAGGTCCGCACGTTCTCGACCTGGTCCTCAGAGGAACGCTCGTAGATCGTCGTCGGAGTCTTGCCCGCGTCGAAGTAGGTTGAAGCTGCGGACACCCCGATCAGCGCGGAGTTGTCGAGTTCTTCGGCCAGTGGCGCGGGTTCCAAGATCCCCAGGACCGTGAAGGATCGCCCTCCCAGCCACACCTGGGTGCCCGGCTGGACAACGCCGAGGAGCTGCGCGGCCTTCGACCCCAGCACAACGCCCGGGTACTTCGCGGTAGCCTCGTTGAGCCAGGCACCACGCTTCATCTGTCCGGAGACGACGTCAAGGAGGTTCGTGTCCGCCGCCATCGTAATAATGCCGCCGGTCGCGTTCGGGTCGGACAGGCGCGAGCGGTACACGGACACGCCGGAGAGCGTGGAAGTGGAGGCCGCCGACGTGACGCCGGGGATCAAGCGGGTGCGCCCCACGGAGTCCTCGGGCAGGATCAGCTCCGTGCCGCTCAGGTCCGTGCCGCTGCGCGCCGTCAGCATGTTCGTGCCGAGCGCGCGCAGCTGTTCTTGCAGGCGGGCCTGCGAGGAGGCCGAGACTCCGACGACGCCGACCATCGCGGCGATACCGATGGCGATACCGAGCGCCGACAACACAGCACGCATGGGCCGGGCGCGCAGTCCGGTCAAGCCCAGGCGGGCAACGTCGGAGGCGCGCAAGCTCGACCGATAGGCGCGCGCGTGCTTCCTACTCGTCATGGCTACCTCCCCCGACTCCCGGGCGTCCCGAATCGGACACGATTTCGCCATCACGAATGGCGATCTGACGCGGCAGCGACGCCGCCAGGTCATTGTCGTGCGTAATCACGATGATGGTGGTGCCGGCCTCGTTGAGCTCGCGCAGGAGCGCGACGATGGAAGCACCCGAGCGCGAATCCAGGTTACCGGTCGGCTCGTCCGCAAGTAGCAGGGCCGGATGACCGATGATGGCCCGGGCGATGGCGACCCGTTGGCGCTCACCGCCCGACATCTGGTGGGGCTTGTGGTCGATGCGATGCCCGAGGCCCACTCGGGTCAAGGCCTCACGCGCGGCCTCGCGGCGCTTGGCACGGGGCACACCCCGGTAGAGCAGGCCGTCGGCCACGTTATCCAACGCGGACACCCCGGCCGTGAGGTGAAACTGCTGGAACACGAAGCCGATCAACGAGGAACGCACTCCCGACAGCTCCGTGTCACGCAGGGAGGACACGTCCGTCCCGCCAATGCACACGCTCCCGGAGGTGGGCCGGTCCAGCGTTCCGATGAGATTGAGCAGGGTTGATTTACCGGAGCCCGAGGGGCCGACAATGGCGACGAATTCGCCCTCATCGACGCTCAGGGAGACTCCGTTGCAAGCGTGCACGGGCGGGCTGCCGAAGGACCGGTGCACGTCGGTCAGTTGCAGGATGTGGCTCATCGGTTGGGCACCACCACGCGCTGGCCCTCGGCGATTCCGTCGCCGCTCACTTCGACGCGGTCGCCCGCGAACAGGCCGACGGTGACGGGAACCCGAGTAATGGAGCCGGCCTCGTCGACGACCTCGACGCCAAACTGGTCGGCGCTGAGGGCCACGAGGGCACCCAGGGGCACGGAGAGGACGCCGCTACGCGACTCGGAGGTGAAGCCGAGAGACACGGACGCTTCCTGCAGGCCTTCGAGAGCCGACGGATCATCCGGGGTGATGGTGACCGGGACGATGCGTTCCTTCGACGCTTCCTTGTTGCTAGACGACACGTCGCCGGGCTTGTCGGTCGGCGGCTCAACCGCGCTGATCGTGCCGGTCGTCGACTTGGCCGAGCCTGGCAGTCGGATCGTCACGGAATTCCCGACAACGCCCAGGGCCTGGTCGGAGAGCTTCAGGTTCGCGGAGACGATCTGGCGCGAGGACGAGGCCGTGAACAGTTCCGTCTCCGTCGTTGCGGTGTCGCCCACGCGGGCCTTTAGCGCACCGACGCGCAGGTCCTCAGGGGCGAAGAGCACGGAGCCGAGAGGCAGGGTCCCGTCCTGGGGCAGGCTCAGGGCCTTCTGCCACTTCTTGATCGCGACAATGGTGTTCCAGTCGAAATGCCCGTTAGGAGTCTGCTCAAAGTAGCCCAGAGCGGACAGAGCGGTCTCCAGCTGGACGACGTCCTGGCCATCGCTCATGCCCTCCTCGAAGGAACGCCAGGAGGGAATCGCGCCGTGGAGCAGGTAGGCGTTCGTGCCGGCCACCGTGTAGACGTGGTCGCCTTGTCCCAGCGTCGTGCCGGGCGTGGGCAGCGCGGTGATGACGCCGTTAAAGGCGCTCTTTTGCACGTAGGAGTCCGCGTAGCGCAGGTTGCCCTGCACGGCCGTCTCCCCCATCAGGTCGCCGCGCTCAACCGTCGCAGTCGCCCCATCGAAAGACTGCGGCGCGTCGGAAGCCACACTCGACCCCTGGCAGGCGGACATCGCCAGCGCGCCGACAGCGAGGAGCGCTGCGGCTGCCACGGCGCGCGCGGATCGTGGTCGGTTCACTTGGCGCCCCCGGCCTGCGCGAAGCACTTGTTCAGGGCGTCCTCGGGGATATCCGGCAGGTTCAGGCCCTCGCCGGGCTGGGGATCCTTCACGTCGTAGCCGAGGCCGCGCAGGCATTCAGCTCCCTTCACCATGGCCTCGCGAACGGCCGGGTCGTTGGCAATGTTGCCTTCGCCGGTCAGGTTCGACACCTTCATCATGCACTCGTTGAGGGCGTTGTTGAATGCGTCGGAGGTGTCGTTGAGCTGGTCGGGAGTCAATCCCGTGTCGGGCACGTCGAAGCCCTTCTCGCGCATGCACTGGGCGAAGACCAGGTTGGGGTCGTTGCTGGCTGCGTTGGAGCGCGCACTCGGTGACTTGGTACTGGGCGAGGAGGACGAGTCGGTCGTTCCACACGCACTCAGCGCCGCCGCCAGGGTGAGAGCGATAACTGCAAGGGCGCGCGTCTGCGGGCGAGTCTTCATTGAAACTCCTTGAAGAATTTTAGGGTGTGGGTCTCACTTCCAAGGATGATTACAGTCCACTTATCTGGAAGCTACCTGAAAACTATCAGGGAGCGGCCGTAGAATCTCATCAGACAATCCTGAGAGTAACGAAACGAGGCCATTTCCGCCTGGTCACAGCACTGTGCCCACTCAAAGCGGACCCCGCCCAGGCCTCGTCGCCCCTTGACGCATAGCGAGGCGGGGAACGCCTGCGCGTTCCCCGCCCCACTCCTCACCCGACGACCTATCCGTCAGGAGTCTTTGACTCAGTCCTCCACGGCCTCAGCGTGAGCCATTTTCGCTTTCAGGGTGGCGACAATTTCGCCGTGCCTCTTCTCGCTCAGGGTGACCTTGCGTGCGAAGACGAAGAACGCCAGGACGATGACGCCGAGGGGCACATAGAACGCCGCAGCCTTGAAGGTCTCGATGTTGGCGGTCGTCAGCAGGTCGGGGTTCACATCGTTAGTCATGGCGGCCGCGATGGCAACGAATCCGACGATGGAGTTCGACAGAGCACCGGCGATCTTGTCCAGCATGGGTCGCACCGATAGGGCGACGGCTTCGTTGCGCTTGCCGATCTTGAGCTGTCCATACTCAACCGAGTCCGTGATAGTGAGGATCGCAGTCATCTGGATGCACGTGGCAGGCAGGTAGAAGAGCACCAGCGCGATGAAGACGACCGTGAGGTTCGTGGAGAAGAGGATGAACAGGACGTAGGCGATGACCATGAGCACCATACCGCCGAGGTAGAGGTATCGGCGCGGCACGCGACGGTTGATCGCCGGGTACAGGGGCGTCACAACCAGGCCGATGACGAAGGCGATGATGCCGACGACGGAGTAGCTGTCGGGCAGGCGCAGCACGAACTTGAAGAGGTAGATCATGAAGCCCGTGGTCGCAACATTCGCGATCGAGTAGAGGACGTAGGACAGGGAGACCCACAGGAGCTGGTCGTTGCGTCCGATGGCCTGGAAGGCCTGCAGGGGGTTGGACTTGTCGCCCGGATCGCGCAGGACACTTTCTTCCTCACGGGTGCCGAAGGCGACGGCCAGGCAGGTGACGATGCCGAGGATCGCGATGACCGCGCCGAAGCCGGTCCAACCCTCCTGGCTCTCAGAGCCAGCTCCGGCGAGGCCGCCGAAGAAGGCGACCACGGGGACGACAATCGCGGTGACGCCGTTGTAGCCGATCGAACCGGTGAAGGTACCCAAGGCGGTGTAGACGCTTCGCTCCTCCGAGGAGGAGGACAGGGCAGGAATCATGCCCCAGTAGGAGATATCACGCAGCGAGTAAAGGACGTCGAGCACCACGAAAACGATGATGAAGACGACGATGAAAACACCCTTGTTGGCGTTGACCAGGCCAAAGAGGCCTGTGAAGATCGCGAAGAGCAGGATCGATGAGCCGACACCGCCGATCACCTGCCAGGGCTTGAAGCGGCCCCAGCGTGAGGTTGTGTTGTCGACCAGGTTCCCTAGGAGCGGGTCGATAAAGATCTCGGCGATGCGGATGATGAAGACGAGGGCCGTGATGATAGCGATCATCGCCTTAGCCTCGGAGTCCTCGTAGTCGCGGAACAGGGTCTGCGCCGCGTAGTACGTGACAAAGAATGTCGACAGCGCGTTGTAGTACGCCGCCTGTCCCAGATTACCGATCGCGTAGCAGATGCGCGATACCCAGCTCTTGTGTGCACCTCGTTCGTGCGACATGGTTCCTCTCCTTCGAAGCAACTCTTGCATGGATGCCTTTAAGTTAATGCATTTACCCGAGCAATGCAAAGGTAGTATTGATTATCAGCACCATCATAGTTATGTTATTGTGCGCTTGAGTAAAAAGGTTTACTCTGATGGCAGAGCAAGTTCGCTCCATCGCAACGTCGCACGCTCGGAGGTCATCATGTCCCGCACCGCTCTTATCAACACGCCCGACCTGGCCTGGCTCCACGATCCACGTGCCTTCGCTGTCAATCGACTGAGCGCCCGCTCCGCACATCGTTCCACGGCACCCAGCCAGAGCCTCGACGGCACCTGGGAGGTCGCACTCACCTCGGGCACCCGTGTATCCCTTGAATCCCCTACCGACGCATTCGATCAGGGCGATGTCCATTCCCTCCCCGTCCCCTCCACGCTCGAAACCGAGGGGCTGTGGCCACCGGCATACGTCAACATCCAGATGCCATGGGACGGACACGAGGATCCACAGGCCCCGGCCGCCCCCAGTGACTGCCGCGTCGCCGTCTACCGCCGTTCCTTCAACCTGGACGAGGCCGTGGCACAGACCCTGGATGCGCGCGGCAGCGTGCGAGTACGCTTCGACGGCTTCGCGACGGCCCTCTACATCTGGGTGGACGGCATGTTCGTCGGCTACTGCGAGGACGGCTACACGGCCAGCGAATTCGATATCACGGACGCACTAGCCGACGAGCAGGGCACCCACGACATCGTCGTCGTGTGCTACGAGTACTCCAGCGCCTCATGGCTGGAGGACCAGGACTCGTGGCGCTTCCACGGCCTGTTCCGCTCGGTGTCCCTGGTGGCGTTGCCCGCGACCCATGTGGAGAACCTCGCGGCGCGTGCAGACTACGACGCGGCAACCGGAGAGGGTACGCTCACCGTCGCCGCTTACATTGAGGGCGCACTCGAAAACACGACGATCACCGCAGAGCTGAGCGCCCCAGACGGACAGGTCGTCTGGCACCACGACGGACCCGCGAGCGCCCAGCGCCTCAACCTGGATGCGAAGCTGGCGGGCGCGCAGCCGTGGAGTGCGGAGTCCCCGTCGCTCTACACGTTGACGCTGACCCTCGAGGACGGGGACGGCGGCGTGGAGCGGGTGACCCAGCGGGTGGGCTTCCGGCGTTTCGAGATCGTCGACTCGGTCTTCACGCTCAACGGTCAGCGCCTGATCTTCCGCGGCTCGAACCGCCACGAGTTCAACGCACGCACGGGCCGCACGATGTCAATGGAGGACATGATCGCGGACGTTAAGCTGTGCAAGCAGCTCAACATCAACGCGATTCGTACCAGCCACTACCCCAACGACACCCGTTTCCTGGACCTGTGCGACGAGTACGGTCTCTACGTCATCGACGAGGCAAACCTGGAGACGCATGGCTCGTGGTGCACGCCCGGTGACATCCCCACCCCTGCCACAGCGATCCCGGGTTCGAAGATGGAGTGGGAAGGAGCCTGCGTGGACCGCCTAGAGTCGATGGTTCGCCAGGACTATAACCACCCGTCCGTGCTCATCTGGTCGCTGGGCAATGAGTCGTTCGGCGGCGAGGTTTTCCGCTCGATGTACCAACGCTCGCACGAACTTGATCCGGCGCGTCCGGTCCACTACGAGGGCGTGACCTGGGAACGCGAGTTCAACGACACCTCAGATATTGAGTCGCGCATGTATGCCCGGCCCGACGCAATTGAGGAGTACCTGCGGGATAACCCGACGAAGCCCTACCTGTCGTGCGAGTACATGCACTCGATGGGCAACTCGGTGGGCGGCCTGCAGCTCTACACTGCCTTGGAGCGTTACCCCGCCTACGGAGGCAGTTTCATCTGGGATCTGGTTGATCAGGCGCTCTACCACGAGGCGACGGCCGGTTCAGGCGGTGAGTTCCTCGCCTACGGCGGCGACTTTGGTGACCGTCCCTGCGACTGGGAGTTCTCCTGCGACGGCATCCTCTTCGCTGACCGCACTCCGAAACCCCAGGCGCAGGCCGTCAAGGCTCTCTACGCTCCGGTGATACTCACCCCGAGCGCCGAGGAAATCCGAGTCAATGCGGTGGCTCTGCCCGCTGCTTTGTCGGATCTGCGTATCCGCGCTCGCGTGCTCGCCGACGGCGAGGTCGCATGGGAGGAGATGTATGAGGCCGTGGCTGCCCCTGGCGAGGAGAGCGCCGTGGCCGTGGGCTGGCCGAGCGACCTCCTGGCCGACACGCAGCACGAGATCGTCCTGGAGGCCGCGCTCGTCCTGGCCTCCGACACACCATGGTGTGAGGCCGGACACGTCGTGTCCGTTGGGCAAACGATCTACTCGCGTCCCGAGGTGGCCGACACCGCGCCTGCGGGCGGGGTCTCCTTTACGGTGGGCCGCTGGAACATCGGCATGCGCGAGGGTGACAACGAGGCGTTGCTGTCTCGCACGGCGGGCGGCATCGTCCAGTGGAAGCGCGGGGAGACGGCCATGGTGGCACGCCCACCGCGCCTGACCACATTCCGTCCGCTCACGGACAATGACCGCGGCTGCGGCCACGGCTTTGATCGCGCGTGCTGGACGACGGCTGGCGCCTACGCACGCTGCGTGGGCACGCGCGTGGATGAGGGACCCGACAGCGTTGCCGTGACCTACGACTACAAGCTCGCGGGCGTGCAGGACGTGATCGTTCCGATCCGCTACGAGCTGCGCGCCGACGGCACGATCCGCTTGACCGCAACCTACCCGGGTACACAGGGTCTCCCGACGATGCCCTGCTTCGGCGTGGAGTGGGCGCTGCCCTCCTCGATTGACCGCCTGCGCTTCTACGGCCTCGGTGCCGTTGAGGCGTACGCGGATCGACTGGACGGTGCAACGCTGGGCGTGTGGGAGGCCAGCGCGGCGGAGAGCATCGCGCCCTACGCGGTGCCGCAGGAGTGCGGCTACCACCCGGGTACGCGCTGGTGCGAGGTGACTGACGCCGAGGGCCACGGCCTGCGCATCGATGCCTGCGGCGAGCTGGGCGTCTCGCTCCTGCCCTATTCCTCGGCGCAGATCGAGCAGGCCGCCCACTGGTGGGAGCTACCCGCACCCGAGGAGCGCGCAGCGACCTACCTGCGCCTCCTCACCGCACAGATGGGGGTCGGCGGCGACGACTCCTGGGGATCGCCGGTCCACGATGAGTTCCACGTTGACGCGAGCGGCACACAGGTGCTCAACGTGACGCTGTCCCTCATCTGACGCACGCGGGCGGCGGGGGTATGTGCCATTCCCCCGCCGCTCACCTGTATCTGCGCCACTGTTAGGACTCTGGCACGTCCTCGGCGGGCACGAAACTCTGGCGCGCGACCAGGCGGGTCGACAGCAATATATGATGCTTGTGTTTGAAGCGACCTACAATCGAGTCGGACAGCAGCATCAGAGTCGTCTCCGCCAGCTCGGGTGGTTCGATCGCGTAGGAGCTAAGCGGCGGTGCCGTGTACTCGCAAACCTCCAGGTTGTCGATCGAGACAACCGCCACCTGATCGGGCACGCGGATCCCGCGCGCAAACAGTACCTGAAGGACGCCGACCGCGAGCGAGTCCGCGGCAACCAGGAGCGCATCGGGCACGTTCTGGCCACACGCGTCGAGCAGCGCCTCGGTCTGTCGGCGACCGTTGTCCACGGTAAAGGGACCGGTTGCGAATACCCGGCCCTCAACCGGCATGTTCAGCAGGCGTGCCCACTCGTCGAACGCGATGGTTCGCGGGTCCTGACAAAACAAGTGAGATCCCATCATGTGTCCGTCCCCGCCAATGAAACCGATGCGAGTCCGGCCCTGCTCGCGCAGCGCATAGATCGCTTCAATGATGGTCTGCTGCAGGTCGGGGCGCACGGAATGGAAGAGAGTGGGCGCGGGGTTGATGTCGATGAAGACGCCGTGGGGAAGCGCCTCATGCAGCGCGGTCAGGTCTTCGCGCGTCAGGGGCGCGGGACCCAGCGAGACGAAACCGGAATACTCGTCGCTCGCATCGATCAGGGAGCGCACGCCGGGGAAGAACGACAGGCTCATCATATTTTCGATAGCGCGCTCGCTCAACGCCTCGCGCACATCGGAAAAATAGGAATCACGCGGGCCGGGCGAGGAGTCGAAGTTTTCCAGCACCGCAATCGTCTGGGGGATGCCTGAACGAGAGGTACGCAGCGCGTAGCCGAGTTCGTTGGCAACCTGGATCACGCGGTGGCGGGTCGACTCTTTCGCGGTGAAGCTGGGGTCACCAGATAAAACACGAGACACGGTCGCCTTCGAAAAGCCCGTCGCCTTCGCGATATCGCCAAGATTAACCATCGATCCTATCCCTCAAACACCCTCTAGCCAACTCGTGACAGTCTAACCGACGCGGGACGCGCGAACGCGGATGAACGCCGCTCTACCCGGGGGTGTGTCGATGGACGAGGCCGTGGCTGGATTTTCCTTCACCGGTCGGCCCTGCGCGGCGATTAGAGGCTGGAGGACTCGTCGTATTCGGCTTTGATGTCCTCGTGGTGACGGATGACCTCACGCACCATGAAGCCCAAGAACTTCTCGGCAAAGTCGGGGTCGAGGCCGGAGGAGGCAGCCAGCGTGCGCAGGCGCTCGACCTGGCGGGCCTCGCGGGCCGGGTCTGCGGGTGGCAGATCCAGGCGCGCCTTGATGTGCCCGACGCGCTGCGTGCAGCGGAAACGCTCGGCGAGAATGTGCACGAGCGCGGCATCAATGTTGTCAATGGTGGCGCGAGCCTCGGCCAGCTCGGCGGGTACACCACTCACACCTCGGTCGGCGGAACCGGCAACTCGGGCTTCGTCACGATCCTGCATGAAATCCTCCCGTTACGTCTCGACTGATCAGAAGTCTAGCGGGAGGGGTCAGGCGCTGCGCTTACCTTCCGAGGAGCGTTCGGGATAGAGTTCGGCATCCCCATAGCCTTCGACGAGATCGCGCGTGACGAGCACGCGGGCGACATCGTCGCGGCTGGGCAGGTCGAACATGAGATCGGAAAGGGTCTGTTCCATGATGGAGGACAGGCCGCGCGCGCCGGTCTTGCGTTCGTTCGCCAGGGTGGCGATAGCCAGGAGTGCGTCGTGGGTGAACTCCAGTTCCATACCGTCCAGCTCAAACAGGTGCTGATACTGGCGCACGAGGGAGTTCGACGGTTCAGTCAGGACGCGGACCAGGTCTTCCTCCGTCAGCTCCTTCGTGGAGGTCAGGATGGGGAGTCGGCCAATAAACTCGGGGATCATGCCGAACTTGTGCAGGTCCTCGGCGTTCACGGCCTCGTAGAGATCACCCATCTCCGAGGTGCTCTTCAGTTCGGACCCGAAGCCCGTGGAACGGCGGCCCAGGCGGGCCTTCACGATGTCTTCGATGCCCGCGAAGGCACCGGCGGCGATAAAGAGGATGCCGGAGGTGTCGATCTCGAGGAACTGCTGGTGGGGATGCTTGCGCCCGCCCGTGGGAGGCACGGAGGCGACCGTGCCTTCGATGATCTTCAGGAGGGCCTGCTGCACGCCTTCGCCCGACACGTCGCGGGTGATGGAGGCGTTCTCGGCCTTGCGGCCAATCTTGTCGATCTCGTCGACGTAGATGATGCCCTTCTCAGCCTTCTTGATGTCACCATCGGCCTCCTGAATGAGGCGCAGGAGAATGTTCTCCACGTCCTCGCCGACGTAGCCAGCCTCCGTCAGGGCGGTGGCGTCAACGATGGCGAAAGGCACGTCAAGCAGGCGGGCCAGGCAGCGCGCCAGGTGGGTCTTACCCGTGCCCGTGGGACCTAGCAGCAGAATGTTGGACTTCGTGCCCAACATGTCCTCAGCATTACCGGCCTCACGCGAACGCACGCGCTTGTAGTGATTATACACCGCGACCGAGAGAGCACGCTTTGCGCGATCCTGACCAATGACCCAAGTATTCAGGAATTCGTTAATCTCGCGAGGCTTGGGAAGGGGGGCAGCAGACGTCAACGCCTGCTGCGCGCCCAACTCTTCCTCAATAATCTCGTTACACAGCTCGATGCATTCATCACAGATGTATGCGCCGGAGCCACCGATGAGCTTACGCACCTGCTTCTGACTCTTCCCACAGAAAGAGCACTTGAGCAGTTCCGCGCCATCAGTCAGACGAGCCACGAGACCTCCTCAAAATTGAACGTTTTCCGTTCGGTCGAATATGCATTTGCACTTACTACAAAATAACCTAGTGCACAAGGGAGAAAAATCCATCGCGGCGCGCGCATTGTTACGAAATGTTCACTTATCACAACACGTCAGATCGTAACACGCATCACAGCAGACTTTCAACGCGCTCAAAAAAGGGCTTTCCCGCAACATTGGTCGGACACCATGCCTTTGTTTCGACAACGAGGCCGTGGCACCCGCCGCGCATTCACACACGGGGAAGCCACGGCCTCGCCGATGACGACAACGTCAGAGAACCTTACGGGACTCAAGCACCTGGTCGATCAGACCATACTCGGCCGCCTGCGGGGCAGTAAGGATCTTGTCGCGCTCGATGTCGCGGCGCACCTGCTCCACCGACTTACCCGAGTGGTACGAGATGGTGTCCTCAAGCCACGCGCGCATACGGTCGATCTCGTCAGCGACAATCTGGATGTCCGAGGCCTGCCCCTGCATGCCCTCCATCGCCGGCTGGTGAATGAGGATACGAGCGTTGGGCAGCGCCAGACGCTTTCCGGGCGAACCAGCGGCCAGCAGCACGGCGGCTGCAGAGGCGGCCTGACCGAGGCACACCGTCTGCACCTGCGGCTTGATGTACTGCATCGTGTCGTAGATCGCCGTCAGCGCCGTGAAGGAACCACCGGGCGAATTGATGTACATGGTGATCAGCGAGTCGGGATCCTGGGACTCCAAGACCAGCAGCTGCGCCATCACGTCATCGGCGCTGGCGTCATCCACCTGCACGCCCAGGAACACGATGCGATCCTCGAACAGCTTCGTGTACGGATTCTGACGGCGGAAACCGTAGGCCGTGCGCTCCTCGAAATCGGGCAGCACGTAGCGGGCCTGCGGCATCTGGCGGGCGACCGCCTCAAAGTAGGGCTGAGTGCTCATCAGTTCTCTCCTCGCGTTCCGATCTCCTGTGGGCTGTCGATCACGCGATCAACGAAGCCGTACTCAAGGGCCTCCTGCGCGGTGAACCAGTGGTCGCGATCTCCATCGGCCTCCACCTGCTCGACAGTCTTGCCCGTGCGAGACGCGGTGATCGCCGCGAGTTCCTTCTTCATGCCCAGGATCAGGTCCGCATTAATGCGGATCTCGGTCGCCGAACCGCCAGCGCCACCCAGGGGCTGGTGTAGCAGCACGCGTGTGTGAGGCGTGATGTAACGCTTGCCGGGAGCGCCCGCGGTCAGCAGGAACTGCCCCATCGACGCGGCCAGACCCATGCCGACCGTGACGACGTCCGGCTTGATGTACTGCATCGTGTCGTAGATGGCCATGCCGGCCGTCA
>ERZ773213.544-NODE-544-length-21945-cov-90.341846_pt1 | contig 21945 bp, 20 predicted proteins | sample MGYA00580996_ERZ773213 | MGnify/ENA primary metagenome ERZ773213 (study PRJEB29015, sample SAMEA2738152) | human oral metagenome | biome: human oral; feature: human-associated habitat; material: saliva | place: China | collected 2197 ...
CACCGCCGGGGGACTTGAAGTGCGATTCCTTGTGCAGGTGGGGGCGCTTACGCAGATAGACCAGGTAGGACACGACGATGACGACCCACACGCCCATGAAGAGGGTGGCCGACACCGAGGTCACCAGCGTAAAGGCCGCAGAAATCGAGCCGCCCGTCGCCATGATGACAATAGCTGTCAGCAGGCACACGCAGGACAAGAACAGGGCGTTCAGCGGCACGTGATGCTTCGACAGGCGCGCGAAAATGCCGGGTGCCTGCTCCTGGCGGGCCAGACCGTACAGCATGCGCGACGTCGAGTAGATGCCCGAGTTCGCGCTGGACGCTGCCGAGGAGAGCACGACCAGGTTGACGATCGTCGCCGCCGCACCCAGACCCGTCAGGGAGAACATCGTGACGAAGGGAGATTTCTCCGGGCTCACCTGATCCCAAGGGGTCACCATCATGATGGCCGCAAGGGCCGCCACGTAGAAGAGCATGATGCGCACGGGGATCGAGTTGACAGCCTTGGGGAGAGTGGTGTCCGGATCGTCGGTCTCGGCGACCGTCGTGCCCACCATCTCGATACCAATGAAGGCGAAGAGCGCGATCTGGAAGCCGCCCAGGAAACCGGTGAATCCGTTGGGGAAGAAGCCGCCATGGCTCCACAGGTTCGAGACGGCTGCGGCGGTCCCTTCCTCGTCGACCGTGCCCATGGCGACCATACCGAAGCCGACGACGACCAGGGCGATGATCGCAATAATCTTGACGAGCGCGAACCAGAATTCGGTCTCGCCGAAAGCCTTGACCGTCATCGCGTTGAGAGCGAACAGCAGCAGGGTCGTAGCGGTGATGGGGATCCACGGGGACAGGTTCGGCCACCAGAAGTGCGTGTAGCCGGTGATGGCGATCATGTCCGCGACGCCGGTGACAACCCAACACGCCCAGTACGTCCACCCCGTCACAAAGCCCGCCCACGGGCCGATCAGGTCGCGCGCAATGTCCGCGAAGGTCGCGTACTTACGATCCGACAGGAGCAGCTCGCCGAGCGTGCGCATGAACAAGAACAGGACAGCACCGATGATTATGTAGACCAGCAGGATCGACGGACCCGCGACGGAGATCGTCTTGCCCGAACCCATGAACAGGCCCGTCCCGATTGCACCGCCGATCGCAATCAGCTGAATATGGCGATTTTTCAGGTTTCGCTGGAGCTTTTCGCCGCCCTCCTGACGGGGCTCGTCGTGCACGACTGGCTCGCTGCTCATTCGTTTTCCTTTCCGCTGGTACCGCCTACAGGCAGAGTTTTGCGCGGTCTTTGCGTGTGCACGGAGCACACTTGACCCTCCAACGCTACCGCAACGGCCCGCCCGCGACCGAATCGTGGGGATGCATGGCACACAACGCACAGCGGGGTTAGGTTAGCCTCATGACACCTGACACGACACACTCCCCCGCCCCGGCCTCGTTCCCCCTGGTCTCGACCGCGAACGTGCCCACGCAGCGCGCGGCACGTTACGGCAAGCAGCTCGTGACACACATGGCACACAAGGTCACCGGCGAATGGAACGAGGAAACGGCCAGCGGCTACCTCCTCTTTGACCGCGAGGGTCCCGCGGTCGGACGCTTCGACGTGAGCGCAATGCCGTCGGCACTGATTCTTGAGCTGCGTACAACCCCCGAGCGCGCTGATCACCTCGAGCACGTCGCGGGCATTCACCTGGCGCGATTCGGCGTGCGCGACGCCCTGACCATCTCGTGGCGGCGCACCGACGGCAGCGCCGGCACCACGCAGGGTCCCCTCACTTCCGCCGACATAGAGGCCCACGCCCGCGCCAAGAAAGCAGCCCACGAGGCGGCGCGCGAGGCCGGGCAAGCGGAGTAGTCGCGGCGCTCACCGCGGACTAGGCGCGGAGCAGCGGAGTAAGCCCACGTTGGATCAGGCGCGACGAACTAACTAGCACCGGAGCGACATCTACAAACACCCCATCAATTCTGCACGTAATTACCTGAGGGCCTGACGCGTCAATGCCTCAAAACCGCGGAATTTCAACGTTCTGACTTAAAAAGTTGAAACACTCTCAGGGGAATTGCATGCGACTTTGAAAAGGGACGCACAATCGAGGGAGCATCGCACCTCTTACTGGGATCCTGAGCGACGCCGCCGCAGGCTCTGCACTAGTTAGGGAGCATGACACCGTCTCCCAGCTAGTGCGATGCTCCCTAAACAGTGCAACACCGCTGAGGAACAAGCCCAGACACGGCGGGACGACTATCGAGGCAAACAATGCACCACTTGGGTAGGTATGACGCTACCTAGCGCACCGCGCCACTTGCTAGCTAGTGCACTGCTCCCCGAAATGGCGCAGCGCTTCAGAGTCACAAGCTCCACCATGGTTCGCGCAGCAATTCCTACACCCGGCACTGCACCCGTTACGGGACGCTACACCCGTTACGGGACGCTGCACCCGATCAGAACGGGTGCACTGCCTACGGATCGGGTGCAGCACCCATACTCACAAGCGCAACCGCGGACCAAACCGCTACGTACGCCGACCTCAACACAACGAGAGCAGACCCGACCTAACGAAATGACCGCAACAGCACCAGCGCGCATCGCAGATAATAAGCCATACCGCGCCACAGCTCTGAGCCACCACATAAAGGGCACAACTCCTTTCGAATCTAACACCCCTCGGACACGAGCGCAGACTCGGAGACGCACCACCTAATCCCAGTCCACAACCACACGAAGACGCGAGCGAGAAGGAAATGATGATCCATCCCGACGCAGCATTGATGACTTCGCGCACTGACCTGCAATGAGAGGAAGCGTAGCCCAGAGCATAGATAGTCTCTCCCTATCTACTTTCCGTTCCTCAATATCTTGGCGCGACCGGGAGGTGAAAAGAGAACTAGCCACCGCCCCGATCAATATCCAAAATAACGCAAAGACCCATGATTTGAGAAGAAGCTTTGGGGACACAGCCATCCCAGAGCTCGGCAAGAATCCAACTATCGCAAGACAGATCGAAAATAGAACATTAGCTAACGCCCACATGCGCTTTGCAATCCATTCACTACATTGAGGTTGATCAAGTGAAATAACAATAGCTACTAGAGAGATCAATCCAGCGACCCACCCTAGTAACTGCTGTTCCCACCCATCATTCATAAACATATGAATTCCCTGGCACATGTAGCAGATCATGACTACCAACGCACCCACGCGCAGAACGGGTTGCGGGAACACCCTCCTTAAACCTACATTTGATACACGAGCACTCAGTTCTTGCTCTTGAGCGCGCCAGATATCCAGCGGACTCTTTCCAGTCTTCTTCGCAATGGCGTAAATCGCCTGCTCACACTCGGTCAACGATTGCAACTGATCAGACTTGAGACGCTCTTCTTGAGGGAGATCGGTCATCTTACGCGTGTCTTTCGGCTAGAAACTAGTTTCGTCACGGAAGCAGATCTACCAGCTTTGACACACTCGGTGGTGATTCGACACGCCCATGAACACCCTCAGTTCCATAACCCAAGGATGGCATCACAAATTTGCCGAATTGTCGACATCACCCTTTGTACATAAGAACTTTACAGTCCGCACATGGCACGGCGCGTTGTGAAAGCCGCAAGCAGTTCGAGCAGATGTCCCCCAAGACATCATCAACAGATAATCCCCAGCCGTGAGACTGCGGGGGTTCAAAGTCTGGCAACGCGCTAACTACGAGTCATTCGTCGGCAAAATGCTACGACGACGGAACATCAACAACGCCAGCGGATACCGAAACAGCGAAACCTCACCGACATCAACGGATGTCGGCTCAGAAACTCAGAAGCTCAGCGGCCCTCGAGATAGCTCTTCGCCGCAGCGAGGACCTGCTCCCACATGCCGACCGCATCCTCGTACGCCTGACGAGCCACGGCCTCGTCGTCGGAGACGGACGCCAAGCCAGACTCCTCGACGTGGATGCCGACGCCGCCGCGCTCCTCGGACAGAGAGATCTCGACGCGGGTCGCGTACTCGTCGGGCAGCTCGTCGTCGGCCAGCGGGTACCAGCGGAAGGCGACGACATCCATGGGGTCTTCGTCGGCCTTCTCGATCAGCCAGTCGCCGACGTCCGGGTCGCTCACGCGGTAGATGCCGTCGTCCCCGAGGCTCACCTCATGGTCACCCAGCGGGCCATCGTTGACCCACCAGCCCGGCTCCGACACGAGCGCCCACGCGGCCTCACTGTCACAGTCCACGACGACGTCGGTCTCGACGCGGTCCAGCTCGTCCTCAACGTCACCGTCAGAAGTCCTGTCAAAGATGCTCATACCTCAACGGTACCGGCTCGCACGCGCTCCGTCACGCGAACGGGGTCACAAAATTGCTGCCGATCTGCGTTCGGATACGACGAGGCCGTGGCTGGCTCCGCCGGAAAAGCAGAGTCAACCACGGCCTCGTGTCAAGAGGCGTGTTTAGGCCAGGCGCATGATGCGGTAGCGCCAGTCGATGGGACCGGCCTCGAGGGTCTCTACGCGGTAGTGCTGCTCAGAGTTCTGCAGGTGCGCGAACAGCGGCTCGGGCTGGTGGGGTGCGCAGATCTGGAGATTCTCGCCCACGGGCAGGTTGTCGACCGCGGCGAAGAGGACCGCGTGGCGCACGACGTGGGGGATCGAGTGAATGACAAGCTCGTCCGCACCGGGGCGGTGGATGACGCCAGCACCGCCAGCGTGGACCTTGCCGTGGCCGCCACCGTGGCCATGGCCACCGCCGTGACCACCGCAGCCGCAGCCGCCCGCCGTGGAGGCGATGGGTTCAGCGGCCATCTCGAAGGGGCGCTCGGCGGGGGTATGCGCGGGTGCCTCGGCCTGTGCGGCGTGGCCGTGGCCGCCGCATCCGCAGCTAGTGTGCTCAGCAGCGGGGGCCTGCTGGGCGGCAGCGGCCTGCTCGGCGCGCTCCTTCTTGCCTTCGTCGCCGCAGCCGCACCCGCAGCTACCGCCCTCGGAGGGGACGGTGTTGGCGTTGACCAGCTTGAACATCTGACGATCAGTCATATCTTTTCCTTATCCTTCGGCCCGCAGGGCCACTTCAGTGAACCTTATCCAGTGTAGGCGCGCCTCAGCCGAGCACGCGCGTTCACTTAATGAGGAACTCGGCCTCGACCTCGACGCTGACGTTGAGGGGCAGAGCGGCGACGCCCACGGCGCTGCGCGCGTGCTGGCTGCCGAAGATCTCGCCGAACAGCTCGGAGGCACCGTTGATGACGCCGGCCTGCCCGTAGAAGTCGGGGCGCGAGGACACGAAGCCCACGACCTTGACAACGCCCGCGAGGTTATCGATGCCGCCCGCGACGGAGGCAGCCGCTGCCAGAGCGTTAAGGGCGCACACGCGCGCTGCGTCCTTGGCATCCTCGGGGTCCGCGCCGTCCTCGCCGACCGCGCCGATGCACACCGGCTCACCGTTCACGACGGGGATCTGACCGGAGGTGCGCACGACGCCGCGGTCGATGACGGCCGGCACGTACGCGGCGACGGGCGTAGCGACGGCGGGCAGTTCGAGGCCAAGCTCGGCGAGCTTCTCGGAGGGGAGCATGAGGGGTCCTTTCGTTCTGATTGACGAGGCCTGGGCCTCGTCCTCTGGTTCCAGTTTAGTTGCGCTCTTCCAGGGGGTGGTGAGCGAGGGTGCTGTCGTGAGATCCCGGTGCCGACCTCGTCCGCCTCCTCGGAACCTGCGACTGTGCCCCGCGTGCTCGTGAGCGCGCGGGGCACAGATTCTTGGAGACGTCAGTTCACACTGACTCTGCGGCCACTACGACTGTCGGGATCGGGCCTACACCCGGGCCGACTGGCTTCCAGCTCCAACCGCCCGTCGGGGCTGGAAGCCGATCAGAGATGGCCGTCAGTTCTGGGGCGCAGCCGGGGGCTGGCCACCTTCACCCGGGCCACCGGCCGGGGGCTGGCCACCTTCACCCGGACCACCCGCCGGGGGCTGACCGCCCGGGCCTCCGGGTCCCATACCGCCGCCCTGACCGGCGGTCGCCTCAGTGGCGGTTCCATCGACGTTCACCGTGTAGGTGGAGCCGTTGGTCATGCCGGAGGTCGAGTAGATGACGTTACCGAATGCCTTGAGCGAGGTGTAGGTGCCCAGTGTCTTGCCGGACGAGTCGGTGATCGTCACCGTGGATCCGGCGGAGCCGGTCGCGGAGGCCGAGACCCACCCCTGGCCGTCGGTCGTGGTCGGCGTCTCCACCATCTCATTGGTGGCGAAAGCGATGACCGTGCCGCCCGTGATGCTCATGGCACCGTTACTGTCCAGGGCACCGTTCGCGCCGGACGCCGGGCCGTAGACGTTCGTCGTACCGCCGCTGATGGTCAGCGAGCCGTTGGAGTCGAGACCGTCGCCATTTGCGTTGACGGTCACGGTTCCACCGGTGATGGTGATCTGCTCGCCGGTGTCCTCCATGGAACCGCCGCCGTCACCCGGTCCTCCGGGGCCCATGCCGCCGGGGGCCATCGGGTCGGTAGCCGTGGTTGTGTCGGTGCTGGTCGAATCGGAGCTGGACTCGGCGACGGCGGCCAGGCCGGCCTCGACAGTAATCGAGCCCGAGGCGTTGATGCCGTCGTCGCTTGAGGTCAGGTCGACCGTGCCGTCGGAGATCGTGATGAGGCCGCCCTCGAGGGCTTCGTTCGACTGCGTGACGGTCACGTTCGCGCCGTCCAGGACGGCCGCGACCTCGGTGTGCACGCCATCGTCGCCGGAGGCAGCACTAATCATGCCGGAGCTGAGGCGCAGGGCGCCATTGGAGTGGATGGCGTCATCCCCGGCGTCGATGGTGGTCGTGCCGCCGTCGACGATGATGTAGGTCTGAGCCTTGATGCCCTTGGCCGAGCCCGTGGAGGGCTTGCCGGCCGAGGCGCCGCCGCCCGAGGTGATCGACAGGGTGCCGCCGGTGACGATCGCGTCGGTGTACGCGTCGATGCCGTCGCCGCCCGAGGTCAGGGTGACGGTTCCATCCACAATGGACACGTAGCCCTTGGTGTCGTCGTTGTCCTGGTCGGACTTGAGGGCGTCGCCGCCGGCGTTCACGGTGACGGTGCCGCCGGCGACAGTCAGGGAGTCCTTGCCGCGCAGGCCGTCATCCGAGGCGGTCGCGTTGATCGTGCCGCTCAGGACGTACAGGTCATCCTTGGAGGTGATCGCGTCCGACACGCCGGAGGTCACGTTGAGAGTGCCCGAGCCGGTGATCGTCAGATCCATGTCGGCGTAGATCGCGGCGTTCGCGTCCTCGGTGCCGGTGTAGGTGCCGTCGGTGACCGTCGAGGTGCCCTCAAGGGACAGGACGAGGTCGTCACCGCTGGTCGCCTCGATCGCGGCGCCCGTGGACGAGGTGATGGTCGCGTTGTCGAGGATCAGGACGACCCGGTCCTCGGATCCGGCTGCCACGACGACCTTACCGGTGAAGGAGCCGCTCAGCTTGTAGACGCCCGCCTTGGAGATGGTCAGCACGCCGTCGCTCACGCTCACGGCATCGGACGAGGAGGTCGCGGTCGTACCGCTGAGCGTCACGTCGACGGCGTCCGAGGCCTTCCAGTCGCTGTCCTTCACGTGGGATGCCTTCGCGTTCGAGGCCAGGGCGTCAGCCGCAGTGGGCGGTGCGGTCGTGTCGCCGTTGGTTCCAGCGGCCGCGACGGCCGCGGTCGTGCTCGTCGCGGTGGAACCAGAGGAGGCCGCGCCCGAGGAGCTGCAGGCACCCAGCGCCAGCGTTCCGACGAGGGCGACCATGCCGATCATCCGGGCGGGGGTCCAAATTTTCTGAAGGGCTTTCATTGCTATGTCTCTTTCATGCAATTAACGCTTGTATTTCTTATGCTCGGCGCTTGCGTGTCGTGTGCTATCGATGACTCGCGCGCCGGTATGAGGTCGTTCAGGCGGCCATCGCGAGGGACTCCTCGCGGGTGAGCTCAGGGGCCTCGACGTATTCGGGAAAGTAGCGGCGCAGCGTGCGGTGCCACTTGTTCGCGGGCAAGTCGTGCATGGCGGCCATCGCGGTCCCGTACTTGGAGATCTTGACGGGTCGCACACCACCCTCCCACAGGAGGTGGTCGACGATGGACGGGGTAGCTCCCGATTTCGTTTCGATGATGACCAGGTCGGGTCGTGCGACCTCGGTGCCGTCCGTGCGCAGCGAGCGCCACGTCAGCTTTGTATCCACCGTCGCGCGGCCCGTGCCGCCGGGCAGGAGCAGGGTGTTGCGCTCGTAGGTTCCGGCAAGCACAGGCTCGAGCGCGGGCACCAGGTGGCCATACCCCGTCTTTTCAACCTTGCTCGTGACCCAGGAACGGCGCTCACCCGCGAGAGGGGCCCCGGCCTCGTCGCAGGAGATCGGCATACGCTTCTTGACGGTCAGTCCGCGTGGTCCCCGGGTCTTCACCTCGAGGAAAGAGGTGCCGGTGGACAGGTAGGTGCGGGCGCGGACCTTGAAGCGGCGGCGGCGCTTGAGCGCGGTCAGCAGGTACGAATCCATGTCGGGGGTGTCGTAGTAGGTGGAGGCGTAGCACTGGGACACCTGGCCGGCGATCTGGAGGACCCGGGTGTCCTCGGGGAGGCGGCTCAGGACCGACGAGGCCGTGGCCGCGTCCAGCGCGTACTTGCGGTCCACGCGAGTCAGCATCGCCGCACGCTTGTTGAGGTCGTCGAGGCCGATCACGTCAAGGTCGGCGAGGAGCGAGTTCAGGGTGGCGTTCATGAGTCGTGTCCTTAGTAGAGGTGGTCTGCGGGGTGGTGGCGACGAGGCCGGGGCCGAGGGTGCTGCTAGGGCGGGCTCGGGTGGCAGGCCGGTGTGTCAGGAGACCTTGAGGGTCAGGCGACCTTCGAGCGAACGTCCACGAGAATCAGGTCGTTCACGAGGTCGAGCTTGACGACGTTGACCGAAGCGACAGACGCACCGAGGCGCTGCTCGAGGGCGGCCTTCAGCTCCGCCGGGTCGGCAATCGCGCGGTCCAGCTGCACAGTCTGCGAGGTGTAGCGGCCGAAAATCAGCTTTGAGTCACCGAAGGCGAGGGCCACGAGGATCAGGGCAATGAGGCCACCCAGCAGCGGGGTCACCGCCGAGGACATGCCCGTCAGCAGGCCGAGAGCCAGCGACGCGAAATAGTAGGCGATTTCCGTCTGCGAGATCTGGTCGGACCGCAGTCGGATGATTGAGAGAACACCGAAGAGTCCGAGGCCGAGGCCCGCGCTCACGGTCGAGTTCGCGAGGATGATCGTGACGGCGAGGACGCCGACATTCACACCGAGGAAGGCTGCGACCAGGTCCGCGCGGCGGTGCCGAGGGAAGTACAGGCCGAACACGAGGGCGGCCATAGCAACCAGGTCAATGGCGATGAGAATCAGGGCGGTCATGAGGGTTCCTTTCGTCGTTGAACCCATTTCCTCACCCGACCCTATGAAGAACCTATGAACGCTTCATTTGTGCCTTATGACTTTCCTGGGAAAAACCTGAATGTAAGACTCGCGGGCGCAACCTCGTGCGCTGGCGCACAATGGAGTCTATGAGCACCCGACCTGGGGCGATCGGCGCCCCCACCGACCAAGAATTGCGCGTACTCACGGAGGAGACCCCGGCCTCGGGCCCGGCGCGCTCCGTGAAACTCCTCGCCGCCATCGCGACCTTCGGATCGCTCCTCTTCGGCTACGACACGGGCGTCATCGCGGGCGCCCTGCCGTACATGTACATGCCGAGCGTGGCCGGCGGGCTCGGGATCAACGAGTTCGAGGAGGGCCTGGTCGGCGGCATCCTCGCCATCGGCGCCGCGATCGGGGCGATCGGCGCCGGGCGCCTGTCGGACCGCAACGGGCGACGGCACAACATCCTGCTGCTCGCGCTCGTCTTCGTCGTCGGCACGCTCGGGTGCACTGTCGCGCCGAACATCTGGGTGCTGTACCTGTTCCGTTTCGTTCTCGGCCTGGCGGTCGGGGGCGCCTCGGCGACCGTGCCTATCTACCTGTCGGAGTCCGCGCCGACCCGCATGCGCGGCGCCCTGGTGGCGCTCGACCAGTTCATGATCGTGTTCGGCCAGCTCCTCGCCTACTCGATGAACGCGGCGCTCTCCCACGCGCACGGCGGGCCTCGCGTCCTCGTGAGCGCCGACCCGTCGGGTACGCTCACGCCCGGGCAGTGGTACTCGTGGGACGAGGCCTCCCGCGTCGCGACCGCCGTCATCACCGCGGGCGACGGGTCCGCGTGGCGGTGGATGCTGGTACTCGCCACGATCCCCGCTGTGCTCCTGTGGGTCGGGATGCGCCTCATGCCCGAGTCGGGCCGCTGGTACGCGTCGAAAGCTCGTTATTACGAGGCCGTGGGCGCCCTCAAACGCATCCGCGACCCCCGCCGCGACGACGTGGCCGCCGAGATCAGCGAGATCGTCGCACTGCACGCCGCCGAGGCCAGCCAAGGCCACTGGACCCTGCGGCGCACCGCGTCGGTCGCGTGGACCAGGAGGCTCCTGTTCATCGGCATCGGCCTGGCGTGTTTCGACCAGCTGACCGGCATCAACACCGCCATGTACTACCTGCCGAAGATCCTGGCAGCCGCGGGGTTCAGTTCCGCTGATTCCATCACTTTGAACGTGATCACGGGGGCCGTCGCGTGCGTGGGCGCCGCGTTCGGCCTGTACCTTGTGTCGAGGTTTGCTCGGCGCCACGTCGGCATCTACCAGGAGACGGGCGTGACCGTGTCTCTGTTCGCTCTCGCTCTCGTCTTTGGGCTCGGCATCGGCCCCTACACGCTGGCTGACGGGAGCATTTCGCCTGAGATTCCTTCTTATTTGCCGTGGCTGGTCCTCGTCCTCGTGTCCCTGTTCGTGTTCGCTAAGCAGTCCGGCACCGTCAACTGGGTGCTGGTTTCCGAGATCTTTCCCGCGCGCATCCGCGGCGTCGCCCAGGGGTTCGCGGTGGGCTGCGGCTGGATGATGAACGCAATCGTCACGTGGCTCTTCCCGATCATGATCGGCCACCTGGGGGCGACCTGGACCTACCTGACGTTTGGCCTCATTAATGTCGTGTCCCTGTGCTTCTACCTATTCATCGTGCCTGAGACGCGCGGGGTGTCCCTGGAGAAGTTCGAACACAACTTCTCGACGCGCTACGGGGTGTAGCCGCCCCCTGCGTGGGCCCGGGGCCCGACGCGAGATCGCCACACACCTGCACACCGCACACCCGCATGGTTCCCCACAAATGTCGCACGTAATTCCCCTCCACGTTATTCAAACTTTGAAATCTAACCGTTGCAATTCCAACGTTTTCTGGGCACATCGAAAACTGACCAAGGGAAATTACGTGCGACTTTTGTAGGAAGGCGCACGCCAGCAAACGCGCGTCAGCTGTCGCCTCGCATCCAGGGGTCGCCTCGCATCCAGGGGTCGCCCCGAACCCGACGCTCGCCCCTCCGACAATCCCGGTACGCTCGCGGCTCAAACCTCGTGTGGCGTGCGCATAGACAACACTGGCAGTGACACACTAGTCGCATGACGAAGACCCCCACTCCCTGCACCCAGACGAACGAACCGGCCCAGGCCTCGTCCCCGTCCCTGGCGGTCACCGGCGCGTCCGGGAACGTCGGCGGCGTGGCCGCCCGGCTCCTCTCCGAGCGCGGCCTGCCGCTGCGCCTGCTCGCGAACACGCCGTCGCGCGCGCCCAAGCTGCCCGGCGCGCACGCCGTCCAGTGCTCGTACGAGGACACCCCGGCATCGCGCGAGGCGCTCAGCGGCGTCGATGTCCTCTTCATGGTGTCCGCGCCCGAGAGCGAGGACCGCCTGGACAAGCACCTCGCGTTCGTCGACGCGGCGGCCGCCTCCGGTGTGCGCCACATCGTGTACCTGTCGTTCATGAAGGCGGCGCCGGACGCGACATTCACGCTGGCGCGCACGCACTTCCATACGGAGGAGCGCATCAAGGCGTCGGGCATGACGTACACGTTCTTGCGCGACAACTTCTACGCGGACTTCTTTGTGGCGCTGCCCGACGAGGAGGGCCGCATCCTCGGGCCCGCGGGCGATGGGCGCGTGGGGGTGGTCGCGCGCGAGGACGCGGGGCGCGTGGCCGCCGGGATCCTGGCCGATCCGGGGCACTATGAGAATCAGACCCTCGACGTGACGGGCCCCGAGGCCCTCACCCTCGACGAGATCGCCGTAATCCTCACCCGCGTGCAGGGACGCCCCGTCACCTACGTGCGCGAAACCGTCGAGGAGGCGTACGAGTCGCGCAAGAAGTGGCCGGCCGCCCAGTGGGAGTACGACTCGTGGGTGTCGACCTACACGTCGATCGCCCGCGGCGAGATGGACGTCGTGTCCACGACCGTGCGCGACGTGACGGGCCGCGACCCGCTCACCTTCGAGGAGGTCGCCCGGGTGGCGCTCACGTCGGGCCGCTGACTGTCGCGATTGTGGCGCGGTTGGGACGGACTCGTTTCTCTTATCAGGGACGAGGCCTGGGGTCCCTCATGCGCTCATGCTTGCTGCCTCCGTCACACTCCTGGTAGCGTCGGGGCAGTCAAACGGTAAGGAGATGCCATGAAATCCAAGAAGCACATCCTCGTGACGCTGATCGTCGCGGTCCTGGCAGGCATCGTCATCTCCCCGATGCTGCCCCTCGAATACCGTGAGGCCATCGCCTCTTTCTTCGCGCACCCGCTGTACTACCTGGGCTTGGGTGACTGGTGAGCACTCCGAAACCACGCACCTAAGTCAGGAAAGCAGCGAAGTAATCACAGATACGTTGCTCTCATCAAGCTGATCGTCGAGAAGCAGAAGGTGGTCTAGACGGGGGCTGAACTGTACCGGCCCCCGGATCAGGGCCCTACCTCTACATCTGCGTGGTGCGCTCAGCTTTTCGCTGTCTATTCAGCTCTTGGCGCCGAGCCAAGGAGATGGGGCGCTGATAGATCTCCTCAAGAAGTGCACTCATAAACTCGAGAAGGTCATCGCAATCCTCCGCATCAATCGTGGCATCAAGATCACCATGAGCCATCTCATTACCCATCAATCGAACCTGATGTGACAGGCCTGCCAGCGTCGGATTAATCAAGCGAGACTCTTCAAGGCCGTCGATCTTCTGCTTCAGCGTCCCCTGCGTAATGTCCTTGTCCTTGCATGTTGCCTCGATGACGGTTCGAGCTAGCAGGACAGCTGCACGGTATGCACCCACAGACTGACAGATGTAAGCCTCAGAGGCCGCTCCCGCAATATTCGGCGGAACATCCGAAAATTCACGTCCATTTGGCACTTTCGGTGACCACTCGACGTCAGGCTGATCTTGCGTGAAAAACTGCTTCACCGTTCCATCAAAAGTATAAATCTCCACGAAAGATGCCAAACCGACCGAGATAACACCGCACCCATCGCAAGTGTACGCGTGCATGTAGATCTGTTCATCGAAGGAACGGATTACATCGCCAAAAGGTGTCTGCCGCGCTTCCTTGCGACAGTTCCAGCAGTGTCGTGATGCCATGTCGCTACTCTAGCCCTGAAGTGACGATCCCCGTAACCAAACGTGGAACCAAATTGAAGAGATACTCACCAAGAGCTTCACCCTCCTCACAAACCCACCGGTCTTGACATTCAGACCCCGTCTCAATATCCTTAGATGAAACGTTTCATCCTCATTGTGGAGGACCAATGACTACTTCATCTCAAGACCTCGTCTCCCAACTCATCGAGCTGTCCAACCAGATCGGCGCGGACACGGAATACACGCGCTCGGGGGGCGGGAACTCGTCCGCAAAGATCGGAGATACCCTCCTCATCAAGCCCAGCGGGGTTCCGCTCGCGACCCTGCGCGAGGAAGACTTGGTCCCACTCGACATTCCGACCCTTCTCCACGCCTTCCATCACCCAGAGGAACTCCCCAGTAGCGAAGACCCCGTTCGCGCGGCAGCCCAGCTCGCACAGCGCGGCGCGTTCGAGCGTCGCCCCAGCGTCGAGCTCCTCTTTCACGCGCTGATTCCCGATCCGCTCGTCATCCACCTGCACCCGCTGACAGCCAACGCGATTACGTGCAACACGCGCGGAGATGAGCTGTGCGAACGCATCCTGGGCGACCAGGCTCTGTGGGTCGACTACACGGATCCGGGCATCCCGCTGGCACGCCTCATCAACGAGCGTCGCCGCGCCTTCACGGCCGCACACAACGCACCCCCGCCGACGATCACACTCCTCGGCAATCACGGCATCATCGTGTCGGGCCCGACGAAGGATGTGATTTTCGAGCGCATCGCGTTCCTCACGTCCTCGATTCGCGCAGCGATCGACGAGGCCGAGACTGCCTTCTCGGGTTCGCCTTCCCGGGTGGCCGAGGCGTTCCGTCGCGCGGTGGACGCGCCGAGCGTCGCGCTGTCGACGGACGGCCTCTCGGCGCTCGCGTCGGCACCTGGAGGGCCGCTGATCCCCGACCAGATCGTGTACGCAGGATCTTTCCCCGTCGTCCTGGAGGCGACCGACACGGAGAACATCGTGGCCGCGAAAGTGTCGCTGCACCGCGCGCAGCACGGGCGCAGCCCCATTGTCGCCGTCATTCCCGGACTCGCGGTGGCGGCTGTGGGATGCACAAACGAGGCCTCGGATAACGCGTTGCACACCTTCCTGGACGCGTTGCGCGTGGCACGGGACGCGAACCTGCTCGGGCGTGTACGCGTCATGGACGAGCGTGAGCGCGGCTTCATCGAGAACTGGGAGGCTGAGTCGTATCGCCAGAAGGTAGCTACCACTCAGGGGTCGTGACACCCTGTTGAACATCTGAACATACTGTTCGCTATAAGAGCGTTGAGGGCATGTTGGCCGAGGTATCCCATGACGCCTGTCGGCATGCATACACTGAGACGCTCCCACGCGCAGCATCCGCACACAACCGTCAATCAGCATTCGACAGGATCAATGGCGCGCGCATGATGGTCATACACACGTGGGCCGCGGCTCGAACGGTCGTTCGAGCCGCGGCCCACGTCAGCACACATCAGCTACGACAGGGCATCACCGGACCCGAGGCGCGCATCGGCCTCGTCCCAGAGGCGCGCGTTGGAGGCGCGCGGCTCGTAGGTCTCGAGCGCCGACGAGGCCTGGGAAATGGCGCGAAGGTCCATCAGAGTCCCGCTGGCCGAGCCAATGGCTCGCAGGGAGATGAGCATGTTTCCGAGGGCCGTGGCCTCGACGGGTCCCGCAATGACCGGGATGCCCGTCGAGTCGGCGGTCTCCTGCGCCAGCAGGCGATTCTTCGAGCCTCCTCCGAGGAGGTGAATCGCTTCAGGGCGGGTGCCGCTGAGCTCACTCGTCCGTCGGATCGCCCGGCGGTAGGCCAGCGCCAGCGAATCGGTGATAGCGCGCAGGACGGTTGCGCGCTCAGTCGGATCGACGCCAGAGGCCTGCTGATCACCTGACCCGGCCCCGGCCTCGTCCGCCGAGGAGGAGCCGTCCGCCGAGGAGGGGTCGTCGCCCGACGAAGCCGCCGAGGAGGCGCCCGGGCCCGGGATCCACAGCGAGCGCACGCGCTCCACCATGCCGCCCGGAGCCATCAGCTCGGGCGAGGACATGTCGAGGAGGTAGCGCGCGGGCTGGGCCGCCTCGGTCTGCGCGTCGAGGAGAGGCCAGTCGACCCGGCCTGAAGCGCCCGACGCCTCGTCCCCCAGGGCCGCCCACTCGCGCAGGCACTCCTGCTGTACCCACATGCCCATGATGTTGGCGAGGAAACGGACCGTGCCATCCACGCCCAGCTCGTTCGTGAAGTTGGCTGCCCGAGCCTCGTCGGAGAGCACGGGGGCGCTCAGCTCGGTGCCGACGAGCGACCAGGTGCCGCTCGAGATGTACGCGAACGACCCCGTCCGGGCGGGAACACCCACGACCGCCGACGCGGTGTCGTGGGACCCGACGGCGACAACCGGGGTGCGCTCACCCGTCGAGGTGCGCAGGTCGAGCCCCTGGACGCGGGCCTCACCGATGACCTCCCCCGGCGAGATGAGCGGCGGGAAGATGTGCTCGACCCCGAAATCGTCGCGCAGCCTCTTGAGAATCTCGGGATCCCAGTCGCGCCCCGCGGCGTTGACGAGGCCGGTCGTCGACGCGTTCGTCAGCTCGCTTCGCGCATGACCCGTCAGCCAGTACGCCAGCAGATCGGGGATCAGGAGTGCCGTGCGCGCACATTCCGCGCGCGCCTCCGCCCGGTCGGCCACGCGCTGGAACAGCGTGTTGAAAGGCTGGAATTGCAGCCCGTTGCGCGCATACAGCCAGGAGGTGTCCCACCGGTCGAGCACCTCGGAGGCGCCGAGGCCGCAGCGCGCCGAGCGGTAGGACGCGGGGTTGCCGATCAGCCGGCCGTCCTCGTCCAGCAGCCCGTAGTCAACGGCCCACGTGTCGATTCCGATCGCATCCACGGGGCCGCGCAGGCTGGCCTCGCGCAGGCCATCCAGGATTCCGCGCCACAGCGCGAGGATGTCCCACTCGTAGGCCACGCCGGCCTCGTCCCCGGAGCGCTCGGACGCGCCAGCACCTGCCCCGTCCGATTGACCCGCACCTGCCCCGTCCGATTCGCCCGACCCGGACCCGCCAGCACCCGCACCGCCCGATTGACCCGCGCACGATTGACCCGCGCCAGCCCCGCCCGTGCGAGCAGGCCCCGGGAGGGCGACGGGCCCGTTCAGGAAGCGGGAGCACTCCTCGATGGCGAGGCGCTCGCCGTCGAACGCGCCCCGCAGGACGCGCCCCGAGGAGGCCCCGAGGTCGATAGCGACGACGGTGGTCATCATGCGCCCCACGAGGCCTGCTGGCCGCCCACTCGCTGCTCGCAGATGCGCTCGGAGTAGCCCGAGGCGGCGTAGGCCGCGAGCGGGTCGGGGTCGAGGCCCTGCTCCTCTCGGAGTTCGCCCAGGAGCGGGCGCACGTCGGAGGAGAAGGCGTCCATGAGCACCTGGTTGGCGGCCAGCACGTCGTGCTCGTCCTGCGCGGTCGCCAGCGCGTCACGGTCGACGAGGAGCGCCTTCGCGGTCGCCTCCTGAACGTTCATCGCGGAGAGGATTTCGCCGGGGATCTTCTCTTCGAGGTTGTGGCACTGGTCGAGCATGAAGTTCACGCCGGAGGTGGGCGCGAGGGCGCCGAAGGAGACGATTTCGTGCATGATGCGGAAGAGCTGGAACGGGTCGGCGGCGCCCACGATCAGGTCGTCGTCCGCGTAGAAGCGCGAGTTGAAGTCGAAGGCGCCGAGGCGGCCGGCGCGCAGCAGCTGGACGACGATGAACTCGATGTTGGTGCCGGGCGCGTGGTGGCCGGTGTCGAGGCAGACGACGGCACGCTCCCCCAGAGCGGTCACGTGCGCGAGCGCCGTGCCCCAGTCCGGGACGTCGGTGTGGTAGAAGGCGGGTTCGAAGAACTTGTACTCCAGGAGAAGGCGCTGATGTGGAGCCAGATTCTCGTAGATAACGGACAGTGAGTTAGCGAGGCGTTCCTGGCGCTCGGCGATCGAGTCCTGACCCGGGTAGTTCGTTCCGTCGCCCAGCCAGATCTTGAGCGTGTCGGAGCCGGTCGCGTTCATGACGTCGATGCAGCGCAGGTGCGCGTCGATGGCCTTGCGTCGGATGGCCTCGTCGGAGTTCGTCAGGGAGCCGAACTTGTAGTCGTCATCCTGGAAGACGTTCGAGTTGATGGTGCCCAGGGTGATGCCCTGCGAGCGCGCGTGCGCGGCCAGGTCACGGAAGTCGTCGACCATATCCCAGGGGATGTGCAGGGACACCCGCGGGGTGATCCCGGTGAAGTGGTGAACCTGTGCCGCGTCGTCGATCTTTTCGTAGGCGTTGCGCGGGGTGCCGGGGCTCGGGAAGACCTTGAAGCGGGTCCCGGAGTTGCCGAACGCCCAGCTCGGCAGCTCGATGGTCTGCTCGCGCAGCAGGGTGCGGGCGCTTTCGGACAGGTCGGACAGGTGGATGGTCATGACGTCTCCTTCGACGTGTGGGGTGTGGATTGACGAGGCCGGGGTGGCCTCTCGGGGGCCGGGACGGTCTCTCGGGGGGTGGCCTCGGTGGGCGATTAGGCGAGGTAGAAGTATTGACTGAGGAAGTGGGCGCTTCCTCCTCCGTCCGGCTGGAAGTACTGAGCCATCTCGGCTTGCCAGCGCGTATTGACCTCGAGGTCTTCCATGGCTGCGGCGGCCGCGCGGGCGTCGTCGGCCTCGTAGTAGCCGACGACGAGGCCGGTGTGCGGGTCGAGGAAGAGGGAGTAGTGGCGCCACCCGGCCTCGCGCAGGGCCTGGAGCATCTCGTCCCAGACACGCTGGTGCACGTCGGCGTATTCGGCGAGTATCTCCGGGCGGACGCGCAGGAGGAAGCAGGCTCGGTGGGGGCTGGCCTGGCTCGTCGTGGCGAGCGTGTGGGCCAGCGGTGGGGTCTCGCTCATGGGAAATCCCTTCATCGTTGAACGGAAATTGATGGTGCCCATTCTAACGTGAATCGTTTCATTCAGCAAACAGGGTCATTCACGCAACCCGCGTTTTGCCGCATGAACGCGGGGTTGGCAGGCGCGACGGGCGCGCCCACCAACCCCGTCAGAAGTGGCGTCAGAAGTCGTAGTTGTCGATGTTGTCCGCGTTGAAGCGCACGGGGTCACCGACGACGACGGTCTTGTTCTCGCCGATCGTGCGCTCACCGAGGTCTCCGGCGGTGAACGTCTCCCCGACCTCGCCCTTGATCGCGCCGCTATCGAGCGCTGCACCCGCGTAGGCCGCCACGTATCCCAGCTGGGCAGGATCCCACAGGGCGAACTCCTTGACGGTCCCGTCCTTCACGAAGGAACGCATCTCGTTGGGCAGGCCCAGGCCGGTCAGCACAACCTTGCCCTTGTAGTCGGAGGTCGACAGGTAGCGCGCGGTGGCGGCGATGCCGACGGTGGTCGGCGACACAATCGCGTCCAGGTCGGGGTGTGCCTGGAGCAGGCCCTGCGCCTCCTGGAACGACTTCGTGTCATCGTCGTCGCCGTAGACCTTCGCGACGATCTCGATGCCCTTGTACTTGTCGTTCGAGGCGATCTCTTCCTCCATGAACTTGATCCACGCGTTCTGGTTGGCGGCGTTCGCCGTCGCGGAGAGGATGGCGACCTTACCGGAACCGCCGATCTGCTCGGAGACCATGTCGAGCATGGTGATCGCCACCTGCTTGGACTCGACCTGGTTGATGAACAGGTCGCGGCAATCCGCCGAGGCGTCGGAGTCGAAGGTGACGACCTTCGTGCCGGCCTTGCGCGCGTCCTGCAGCGCCGGGCACACGGCGTCGGGGTCGTTCGCTGCGATCACGAGGACGTTGGTGCCCGCCTGCACCTCGGAGTTAATGAAGGAGACCTGTGAGGACGAGGAGGCCTCGAGGGGACCGACGACGTTGACCTCGGCGAATCCGATCGCGCCGGCGGCATCCTTTCCTCCGCCGAGCATGACGTCGGAGAAGGGGTTGTTCAGCTGCTTGGGAATGAAGGTGATCGACTGGGAGGACACGTCGTAGGAACCCGAAGCGTTCCCACCGGAGCTGGGATCGCTGCCCTGCGTCGACGCTCCGCCGCCGCAGGCGGTCATCAGGAGGGCCGAGGCCAGCGAGAGTGCGCCGAGTGCGGCCACTCCTTTCTTCATGTGAGACATCGTTGTCTTTTCCTTTCGGGCGCACGCGCCCTGTTTGGGGGGCATGGTGCCCCTCGTTGTGGGATTATTAGGCGCTCGCCGCGCCCGGTGCGACGCTGGCGCGAGGGGTACGCGCGTCAGCTCGATGAGCCAGACGTTGGCGGATGGCATCCACCAGCGACGGCGCGACGACGGAACCGATCAGGAGCAGGCCCGTGACCAGAACCAGGATGACTTCGGGGATTCGGTTGAGGCGCAGCGCGTAGTTGAGGACGCCGATCGTGAGGACGCCGCAGACGCTTCCCCAGATCGAGCCTCGGCCACCGAAGACGCTGACCCCACCGAAGACGACGGCGGCGATGACGACCAGCTCGAGGCCCTCGACGTTGTCGGCCTTCGCCGCGGAGTAGCGCAGCGTCCAGTAGATGCCGGCCAGCGCCGCCATGAGGCCCGACAGCGTCAGGGCGATGACGCGGGAACGCTTCGTGTCGATACCGACGAATTCGGCCGCCTGCTTGGAGTAGCCCAGCGCGAAGAGGCCTCGGCCGTATGGGGTCTTGTGCAGCAGGAGCCAGAAGAGGACGACGAACAGGGCGACGGGGATCGCCATGTACGCAATGCCCGTGGATCCGAAGGAGCCGGTGACCGCGGAGGTCGCCCACTTCGGGAAGTCGGAGATCGACTGGTCGCCGATGACGACCAGGGCGAGGCCTCGGTACAGCGCGAGCGTGCCGATCGTGACCGCGAGCGCCGGCAGGCCCACGTAGGCGGTCATGATGGCGTTGACGAGGCCGCAGGCCAGTCCGATGAGGAGGCAGATCGCGATGCTCGCCCAGAATCCGACGCCCGACTGGACGAGGACGCCGAAGGATGCGCTGACGAGCCCGGCGGTGGAGGCGACGGACAGGTCGATGTCCGCGTTGATCATGACGAGGGTCATGGGCAGGGCCATGAGGAGCGTCGCCGTCACGTCCAGGGTGAGGAACGTGAGCGTGCGGGGCTGACTGAATCTGGGAACGAGGATGGTCGCGACCACGATGGCGAGGATGAGGATGAGGGTCATGTGTGAGTCTCGCGAGGAGAACACGCGGCGAATGGAGGCTATGAGGTCACGTGACGAGGCCTGAGTCGGGGTGTTCATCAGCGGTCCCCTCCTTTCTTGCGCAGCGCCTCGTGGCGGCGCATCGAGCTGACTCGGTCGACGACGATTGCGATGAGGATGAGCGCGCCGACGACGGCCTTTTGCCAGAATTTATCGACGCCGACGGCTGTGAGCGCGGACGTCATGGTGGTGAGGAGGAGGGCGCCGATGGCGGCTCCGTAGGCGGTTCCGACGCCGCCCGTCATTGCGACGCCGCCGACGACGCAGGCGGCGACGATGTCGAGTTCCATGCCCGCGCCCGTCGTGGCGCCCACGGAGTTAAAGCGGGAGGCGTAGAGGACGCCTCCGAGTCCGACGAGCGCGCCGTTGGCGACGAAGGCTGCGAAGACGCGCTTGGCGACGGGGATGCCGTAGACGGCTGCGGCCTCGCGGTCGGAGCCGATCGCGTAGAGGTCCCGGCCGGAGCGGGCGTAGCGCTGGTAGAGCGAGACGATCACGATGACGATGACCGCCAGGAGGGTGAGCAGCGGGAAGCCGGCGATCGTGGCGACTCCTAGGTCGCCGAAGGCCTGGGGGCGGTCGCCGGCGAAGTACTGCGTGGATCCCGCCCACCAGTTCAGTCCTCCTCGGAAGACGTAGAGGGTGCCCAGGGTGATGACCATCGCCGGGACTTTCGCCTGGGTGACGAGGAGGCCGTTGAGCGCTCCGAGCAGCGCCCCCAGCACGATGCCCGCGACGAAGACGACGCCGATGGGCAGCCCCGGGTCGGTGGCGAAGAGGAAGCCGGTGGCGAAGGCCGTGCAGCCGAGGATGGAGCCGACGGAGAGGTCGACGCCTTCGGATTGGATGATGAGGGATTGCCCGGCGGCCATCAGCATGGCGATCGTCGCGTTGAGGAAGAGGTCGCGCACGCCCTGGGCGGACAGGAAGCGCGGGTTGATCGCCCAGGTGAGGAGGACGAGGGCGATGAGGGCCGCGATCACGGGGAGCTCGCGCATCGACAGGAGAGAGCGCAGCTTCGATGGGGCGTGCCTCGTGGTCGCGGACGAGGGCGTGGCTGGCTGTCGGCTTATCGGCGACGGCCCGTGGACGCGGGAGGGAGAGGTCAGTGTTGCGGTCATGATGCGGCCTTTTCGTGGTCTGTTGCAGCCGTCATAATGGCGTCAGCTGTGGCTTCTTCTCGGGTGAATTCGCCGGTGATGCGGCCTTCGCACATGACGAGGACGCGGTCTGCCATG
>ERZ773213.548-NODE-548-length-21877-cov-9.467510_pt1 | contig 21877 bp, 17 predicted proteins | sample MGYA00580996_ERZ773213 | MGnify/ENA primary metagenome ERZ773213 (study PRJEB29015, sample SAMEA2738152) | human oral metagenome | biome: human oral; feature: human-associated habitat; material: saliva | place: China | collected 2197 ...
GTTCCCCACAAATGTCGCACGTAATTCCCCAAACCGTCCTTCAAACTTTGAAATTAGGTCGTTGCAATTCCAACGTTTTCAGGGCATATCGAAAACTGACCAAGGGAAATTACGTGCGACATTTTAGGGGCGTGCGAGTTTTTGAACTGCCTCCCGTTTCTTGGACATCGAAATTGAAGTCCAAGTTACGGGGCGCAGTTCTCGTCGATGCAGTAGCCGCAATTCCCCACATCCGCTACTGGCGACACTCATTGCTGACGACCGTGCCGCCGTGTCACTGTCCCGCGAGACGTTCCCTCAGGTCCCGTAGTCGCTGCAATGCGCGCCTGAGTGATGGGCTGTCGTCAGCGGCGCGTCCAGCATTCCACGCGGTCGTCATGAAGCGCTGCACATGCAGCTCGTAAGCGGGACCAAAATCGAGCTCGTTATCCACGTGCGCCACAGCGTCCTTTAGTTTCGCCTCGCGGAACATGCTGAGCAGGTAGGACTTATGATGCGAGGCCGGAATCTTCACGCGAGCTGGCGACACGCCACAGAATTCGGCGATGCCACGCCTGTCCGCAAGCATCCACGATTCGATGCATTGGTCGACGATCCGGATGAGCAGATTAGGGGAATCACCCGGGGTCTTCGAAGACAATGCCGAACGAAGGGCCACGGGGCATCCATCAGCGTCCTGATCGAGGTCACGAAAGATGACGTAAGGGAGAACGCGGACGGCTTTCCAGTACTTCCGGATGTTATTGTCAATCGCACCTTTGCCGTTGGCGCTCGTGACGGAGAATTCGCTGTCAGCCCATCCCGCCGCCCGCATGAGGGCGGTGACAACCGGTATGTCTGTCGATCCCTCGACGATGACCTGAGCGTAGACGTAACCCGCCACTGCGCTACCAGTTTCCCAGTGGGATGGCGTGTCCGTTGACGGCGCCAATCCCCTCCGACTTCGGCAGGTCTGCACTGAGTACGGCTTGAATGCGTGGTTCACTCGACTGCGAGAGCAACTCACCCGTCGTCTCCCCGTTCTGCGAGCGGAGCATCAGGACTTCGCTGGGAAGCACCACCTCGGAGTCGATCAGCTCCGGTGAGTGGGTGCTGATGACCATCTGCACGTCGTGGTTCATAGCAACCTCTGCCAGGAATGAGGACATAGATCGGACGACGGAGGCCTGCAGGAAGGTCTCGGGTTCCTCGATGAGCACGATGCTCGTGGTGAGCGGCAGCGTCGCCAGGTCGAAGAGCATGCCGAGCAGGCGGAGCGTCCCCTCGGAAAACTGCTCATGCGAGTAGACGCCGCTCGCCCCACGCACGGGAGTATCGCTGTAGAACACAACCTCCGTGCCGAGGCCCATGCGCAGGTAGGACAGGTTTGGGACCTCCGGCACCGCAGCGGCCATGATCGGGCGGATTCGATTGAGGGCAGCGTTCAGCTGCTGGTCCGAGAAACGCCCCGCGTGCTGGAAGAATCCGGTCCCGTGATCGGGGTCGTAGCGATCCGCCCTCTCGAGCATCTTCTTGGGATTCGGGTGGATGTATCGGATGCCCGCGAGGGTTTGACGAACTCTTGTTCGCTGCGCTTCCTCATCTTCAACCGGGAAGGACTCGCCTTCGTCTGGAGGCTTCTTGCCCCCTGCCGTGATTGTTTGATGAACGTCCAGATACCTGTCGTTGGGCTCACCAGTGAGTGGATCCGTCATCGGAAACGCGAACGTTTGATCGGCATCACTGCCGCGTTTCGTCGACTTGGGACCCGCCGACATCAGCCGAAGAAACAAAGCGAATTCCGCCGAGTTCTGGGTGTCGTTAAATGTCGCGACGAAAGCGGCAGAATCCGCGCCAGAACGAAAGTATCGGTCTGGGCCACCCAGATCCTCCGAAGCGGCCACAAGCCCACGGCGCCCAATATCACCCAGGAATCGCAGTGCGCCGAGAAGGTTGGTCTTTCCTGAGGAGTTGGGACCGACGACGAAGAGCCGGGAGGACATATCGAACTCGATGTGGGCGAAGTTTCGCCAGTTCGTCACGGCGAGGTGCGTCAGCTTCACGTCGCGTCCTTTCGCTGGTGGACCCATTGTCTATCCAGTGTCCCACGGGAGGCGGGGCAATGTCAGGACCACTGTGCTCTGACACTCTTCTCCCCTAGCCGCCCGACCTCGGCGAACGCTCAAACTAATCCCCTTGTACCCCCACCCGCCACGCCACCTAGCTTGTGTGTCGTAGATTACCCGCTATTCTTAGTCGCATGACTGCTGCGCGCGACGACGACCTCATGGCCCTGCCTGGTATGGAAGCGGATTCCACCGACGCCCACCACGGCCGGGAACGCTTGTCAGGTGACGCCGCCCCGGCCTCGTCGAAGTCCGCGCTGGACGCCCTGCTAGACGAGTACCGTGCGCGCGCGACAAGCGAGCGCAAGAAGGGCATGTTGTTCAACTGCCACATTGTCATGGACACGTCGGGCGCGCCGTGGGGCAACGGCTTCGTGAAGGTCTCGCACTCCCGCCTATGCGCCGACACTCGTCGAAGACCATATTGCCGCGGGATCCCAAGCTATCCACCTGCCGACACTCGGCCATACTGCCACAACTGAACTAGTCGATGCGTCACACTAGCTAAGGCATTCAAATAATCATGGAGGAAGTAATGACTGAAGAACTCAACGAAGTGCCACGCACCACCCCCGACTTTGCCACCGAAGCAGCCACCAAGCTCGCAGAACTCTTCCCCGAGGTCGCAGCCGACGGCAAGATCAACCTCGATACCCTCAAGACCATCCTCGACATCGACGTCGAGGACGGCCGCGAGCGATTCGGTCTGACGTGGCCAGGCAAGCGCGAAGCAATTCGCGCCGCCCAAACCCCGACCACCGCAACTTTGATGCCGGACAAAGAGAACTCGGTCAACTGGGACACCACCCAGAACGTTTTCATTGAGGGAGACAACCTCGAGGTTATGAAGATCCTTCAAAAGCACTATTACGGCAAGATCAAGATGATCTATATCGATCCTCCATACAACACAGGCAGCGACTTTGTCTACCCAGACGACTACGCCGATTCAATTGGAAACTACCTCGAACTCAGCAGACAAGCCGATCATGACGGAAAACTATCCACTAACACGGAGTCAGACGGTCGTTTCCATTCAAAATGGCTCAATATGATGTATCCCCGTCTCAAGCTAGCGCGCAACCTTCTTACAGATGACGGAGTGATCTTAATTTCGATAAACGAAAAAGAGCAAGCACACTTACGGCAAGTATGTGACGAGGTCTTCGGAGAAAAGAATCTCATCACACAATTTGTCTGGCTGAACGAAGGAAATGTCGATCAACAAAGCAAGATAAAAGGCATTCACGAGTACGTGCTTGCCTATGCGCGAAATGCATCCAATTACATTCGACCAGCAGTAATCGACCCAAATATCACTGAAGATAGCAAGCTATATCGTGACCTGATAGAAAACTCGATCACGAAGAACGGCCCAGCAAATCCACCCTCTGAGGTTGAATTACCTGAACGCTTTCCTGCGAATTTTACACATGGCTACATTGAATCCCGCACAGATTCTTACCCACATGTACTCGATGACATTCGCGTGGAAAATGGGAAAGTCGCATCACCTGCACGCCTTAAGAGCGGATGGAGTTCAAAAAACTTGCTTGAATTATTCATTCGTAACGGATGTTCACCAATCGAAGATTCAGATGGTCGTGAAACATGGTTTGAACTGCGAGAAACTGGAGCGATCTATATGATGAAGCGACGTTCACAGGATCAAGGCCATGTACTATCAGTTCTGCGAAACATGGGAACCACAAAGAAAAATAGTCAGGTTCTAAAGGCATGGGGATTAAAGTTCTCATATCCAAAGCCACTCGGCTTAATTGAATATTTGGTCACTGTTTTCACGAAAGCCGATGATGACAGCATAATCCTTGATTTTTTCTCCGGTTCTGCAACCACTGCCCACGCCGTCATGTCCGCTAATTTGAGAGATGGCGGTCGCCGGCGCCATATTCAGATTCAGATGCCGGAGCCCATAAAAGGTCCAGGTACTGGAACTATCGCAGATTTGGCGCGTATGCGCATTAAAGCGGCTCGCAGAGAGCTCATGGACACTCGAAAGTATCAGCTAGCCTCCGACGAGAACCTCCGCATCGATTTCGGCTTTCGAACTTATAGGCTCGTCGATACTAATTTTTTGAAATGGGCGGCAGACTCTCGCATATCTGAAGTTGACCTTGCTGATCTCTTCAGGGGCATGCCAGATTCTGCAAACGATGACTCCGAGCCTGAGGCGCTGTTAACTGAGGTGCTGCTGAAGCTTGGGTTCTCACTCACAGAGAGCATCGAGACGGTAGATGTGGATGGCCTCATGGTGTTCAGCATCACCGATGGTCTCGTTATGGCCTATTTGGATGAGCGCACGACACCGACACTGGCTCAACTGCGCGCACTTGTTGCTAATGAACCGGAGCGACTTGTAATCCTGGAGGATGCCTTCAAGGGCAACGACGAGCTAAAGACGAATCTGCTACAAGAATGCCGCACCCACAACGTTGACCTATGGACGGCGTAAGGCGAGGACACCCGATGCGTTTCCAGTTTGATCCCCACCAGCACTACCAGACCGACGCTATTGAGGCCGTGACCGCCCTCTTCGATGGGCAACCAGACGACGCCGATCAGCTTGTGGCCAGCCTGCAGTCAATCCCACCACAACAGGGGTTCGACTTACCAGACTTTGGAGGGCAGGAAACCTTCGACCTTGTCGACGATGTCGGCGTCTACGGCAACAATCTTATCCTCGATGAAGAGACGATCGTTGCAAACCTACAGCGCGTTCAGGATCGTAATGGTCTTGACATCAACGATAAGCTCTTGGATGGCCTGCAGTTCGATATCGAGATGGAGACCGGGACCGGAAAGACCTATGTCTACCTGCGCACCGCCTTTGAACTCGCACGTCAGTATCACTTCAATAAGTTCATCATCCTGGTGCCATCAGTTGCAATTCGAGAGGGCGTGAAGACAAGCATCGAGCTAATGCGAGAACACTTCCGCTACTTATATCCACAGATAAACATGGACTACACCGTCTACTCCGGTGACCGCGCTGAGGAGGTACGGGATTTCGCAACTGCCACGTCACTGCAGTTCTTGGTGATGACGATTGACTCAATCCGAGGAAATAAGAACACCCGAATCATCCACCAGCAGCGGGACAGACTCTCTGGTCTCCGGCCATTAGACTATCTTCAGGCAACACGCCCAATTGTCATCATGGACGAGCCACAGAACATGGAATCACGGCTCGCCCAATCAGCGATTGCTGACCTAAATCCACTGTGCACACTACGCTACTCCGCGACCCACCGCACGATGCGAAACGTGGTCTATCGCCTGGATCCGCTCGATGCACATCGCCTAGAGCTTGTGAAGAAGATTGTTGTCTCCGACGCCCTTGAACTCGGCAGCGCTGCGAAGCCATACGTGAAACTACTAGAAGTTAGGCGTAATCCGTTCCAAGCGATCCTTGAGCTGGTCGTCAAGAAAAAGGACGGCCGCTATTCGAAACAGAAGGTTAGCGCTAGTCAGGGCGCAGATCTTGAGCGCCTGTCGGGCGGGAACCCCGCATATGAAGGAAATTGGCGGATTAACGAGATCAGCGTCCAGCCCGAGCAGATTGAACTTAGCAACTATGGATACTTACATCCTGGGGAAGCAATCGGCGACAACCAAGACACTATCTTCCGCGAAATGATCCGTGAAACCATCCGCGAACACATCCGCAAGGAAAATCAGGTTCACAAACACGGCATCAAGGTGCTTTCTTTGTTCTTCATCGACAAGGTCGCCTCCTACCTTGGCGATGGCATAAATAACCTCGATGCCAACGGTCCCTTTGCCATGGCTTTCGATACCCTCTATGAGGAGGAACGAACGAAGAGCCCTACCGCTCATGCATTCCTCCCAGCCAACCCGGTGGATGCACGCTCGGGGTATTTCGCTCAGATGAGGGCTGGTAAAGGCAAGATGACCTTCAAGGACTCTTCGGGTAAAACCAAGGACGATGACGGTGCCTATGAACTCATCATGAAGGACAAGGCCCGTCTACTCGACATGGACGAGCCGGTGCGGTTCATCTTCTCGCACTCTGCACTCCGGGAAGGGTGGGATAACCCAAACGTGTTCCAGATCTGCACCCTTCGAGATATGTCCACCGAGACCGAACGCCGTCAGACCATCGGGCGCGGTTTACGCCTCCCTGTGAACCAAAAAGGTGAGCGCATCAAAGATGCTGGAACAGCTCAGCTTACGGTGGTCGCAAATGAGTCGTATAAAACGTTCGCTTCCGCATTGCAGGAGGAATACAAGTCCGCGGGCGTAGCGATCGGATATGTGCGTAAGACCGAGTTCGCGACTCTTCCCATCATCGATCCGGTTACTGGTAAGGAGACCAGGCTCGGCACAAAGCGCTCCGAGCTCATCTACGATGCTCTCCTCTCGCAGGGCTATATCAACGCTGCGGGTGAGGTTATGGGTACATGGGCGCCCGAGCAGCTCGGCTTCACCGTCAACCTTCCCGAAGAGTTCGCAGGCTACGCGGACGATGTCATCCGTATCGTTGATGGCTGCAGGATTCGATCATTTGTCAAGCCTAAGCGCAAGCGTCTCAACCGCACCCTCAACAAGCAGGTCTACGCGACCCCCGAATTTGAAGCATTCTGGGAAGCGATCACAGCACGTACCACCTACAGGGTTACTCTTAAGCGCGAGGATCTCATCGCGCGTAGCATTGCGAGTATCGAGCAGGCACCACCGATCGACCCGATCCGTATTCAGGTGACCCGCACTGGGTTGGAGATCACCCGTGGAGGTGCGAAGGGTACAGAGCTTGGCTCGCGGTCGGCGGTGCTCACAGATGCCTACCCATTGCCGGACATCATCAGCCAGCTTCAGGAAGCGACGTCACTGACCCGCAAGACGATTATCGACATCCTGCTTGGCTCCGGACGTATTGGCGATTTTCTCACAAATCCGAACGACTTTATCAAAATGCTTATCGAGCGTATTCAAACCGAGCTTGCTCATATTCTCATCGATGGTATTCAGTATGAGAAAATCGAAGGGAGCATATATGAGTTACGAGAACTGCAAGCAGACGGCCTTGAAGAGAAAGACCGTTTTATAGACCAGCTCTATAAAGTGACGAACAAGGACAAGACGGACTTCGATTATGTCGTCTTCGATTCTGCTGTTGAGCGTCAGTTTGCGCAGTACTTGGACGGGCGCGAGGACATCAAACTGTTCATGAAGCTACCCAACAAGTTCCGTGTGCCTACACCCGTTGGTGATTACAATCCGGACTGGGCAATTATTAAGGTCGAAGACGGTGATGAACACCTGTATCTAATTCGGGAGACTAAATCCAGCCAAGACCCGATGAAGCGTCGCCCATCCGAGAACGCAAAGATCAAAGCCGCGATGAAGCACTTCGCTGCTATCGGCGTGGACTACAAGGTCTCTGCTCCCGAACGGTGGGAAATCTAAAGAGGAAGTCACGTTGCAGAATTTAAGCAATTATCAGGCTAAGCTCTACGCCCACGAGCTCGACCGTTCCTACGCGTCTGACCATGTCGGTAAGCTCGCCGGACTACTGTTCGATGCTCAGGTAGAGCCAAAACCCCACCAGATCGATGCCGCCCTGTTCGCCCTGCAAACCCCTTTCTTAGATGGCGTGATCCTCGCCGACGAGGTTGGGCTCGGCAAGACCATTGAGGCCGGTATCGTCATATCCCAGTATTGGGCACAACGAAACCGGCGGATCTTGATTGTTGCTCCATCATCGCTGCGTCAGCAGTGGAAGCAGGAGCTAGACGAGAAATTCGCTTTACCTGCATCGCTACTGGACCGCACGACTATTGACGAGCTGACAAGGCTGGGTGCTCAGGAACAGATCCTGATCTGCTCATATGAGTTCGCAAACTCACAGACCGCGAAACTAATTCACACCTGGGATCTCGTGATCTGCGACGAAGCACATCGACTACGCTCCCACTGGACAGGACAAGCAAAGATCGCAGCGAATGTGGCACGCATCTGCCGCGGTGCAGCCAAGACCATCATGCTCACTGCAACCCCATTGCAGAATCGGCTCGAGGAGCTCTACGGACTAGTCTCCGTGTTTGCCCCAGACTACTTCCACTCACTCGATGCGTTCAAGGAACGCTACCTGGACAACCCCGGAGGCGTCGGGAACGATGACCTCGCCCAACGCGTGGCACTCCTGGCGAAGCGGACGCTGCGAAAAGATGCGGATAAGTACATTCGCTTCACCGCACGTATGCCTCTGACCATCGCCTTCACACCCAGCGACGCAGAAATCGAGCTGTACGACAAGATCAACGAGTACCTGCAGCGGCCGTTCCTGTGGGCGTTCGCGAAATCCCAACGCCACCTGTCCGCGCTGATCATGCGCAAACGCCTCGGCTCTTCCTCCTACGCCGTCGCCTCCACTCTGGAGCGCACCGCAGACCGCCTTGAAGCGGAAGTCCGCGCCGGACGCCGACGCAACGACGCCGGTGGCTTCGTAGGTGACCCAGACGTTACCAGCGAGCTACGGGAAGAAGCGGAAAGCACCCCGGTCACCTCTGAGGTGATCGATCCGGAGCAGCGCCAGGCGATGCTCAGCGAAGTCGAAGAGCTGCGCGAGTACGCGAAGCTTGCCCGTTCCATCACTGTCAACCAGAAGGCTGTCAAGCTGGTTGATGCGCTCGAGCAGGGCTTTGCAAAGCTGCGCGAGATTGATGCGCCGGAGAAGGCGATCATCTTCACCGACTCCACCGTCACCCAGGACTACCTCGCCCGATCACTTACTGAAGCCGGATGGGGCGAGGGCCTCGTCTTGTTCAACGGCACCAATACCAGCCCGGAAGCCAACACGATCTACAAGCGCTGGCTAGAGGAGAATCAGGGCGGTGACATCGTCACTGGAATCCCCGCAGCTGACCGCCGAAAAGCTCTTGTGGACGAGTTTCGTGAACGTGGACGCCTGATGATCGCCACCGAAGCAGCTGCGGAGGGCATCAACCTGCAATTCTGCTCAATGCTGGTCAACTACGACCTACCCTGGAATCCTCAACGGATCGAGCAACGTATCGGGCGAGTACATCGATTCGGTCAGAAACATAATGTTGTGGTCGTCAACTTCTCTAACAAGGGAAATCTGGCCGAGGAACGTATCCTCGAACTCCTGACCGAGAAATTCGAATTGTTTACATCCGTGTTCGGCGCCTCAGATGAGGTGCTTGGACAAATCGAGGACGGCCTCGACTTCGAGAAAAACATTGCCCACATTCTCGACAGCTGCAAAACCGCCGCCGAGATCGATGCTGCCTTCACCGAGCTTGAAGCAAAATACTCACAGCAAATTAACCGGGAGATGAAGAAGACACGAACCAAGGTCTTCGATAACCTCGATCCAAAGGTGCGCGACAAACTCAAGTCCTACGACGCCCAAACCGGTATCGTCCTCAATGCCTTCGAGCGGCTCCTCATTGAGGTCACTCGACACGAGCTCGGCGGCACCGCGACTTTCAATGAGTCTGGCACTCAGTTCACTCTCCACGATGCTCCGGCGATAGAGATTCCAACTGGTGACTACTACTTCAAGTCCAAGCCCCGCAAGGGAGCGCACCAGTACCGCTACTCCAGCGATCTATGCACGTGGGTGATTGACAATGCCAAGAACCTCGATACCCCGCCGGCTCGTGTCACATTCCAGATCAAGCATTCCGAACGCGCCACCACTGTAGCCAAACGGCTACGCAATAAGCGTGGGCGACTGCGGATCGAAGAAGTCACCTTTACGATGCAAGCAGGCAAACAAAACCTTCACGAGTCCTACCTCCTCATCGCCGGTTTCCTCGAAGACGGGACACTCTTGGATCAAGAGCAAGTCCGTGACCTCTTAGATCTGAACTGCACAGCCATCACCCCAGAGTCAGTGAACACCGCAGGCTTCGAAGAAGCAATGAAGGCCCAGCTCGCAGATATCAGCCAGGATGTGGAGGACCGCAATGCCGGATTCTTCCTCCAGCAGGAAGAACTTATCGAGTCTGCACGACTGGACCATAAGGCCACATTCGACGCAAAGATCCGCGAATACCAAGCAAAGGAAGCCACGGCAAAGAAAGCGGCTCGCAGAGCTACCAATGTCTCCGAAGAGCTCAGACTCAAGCATGAAGCTCGGCAGTGGAGGCGCAAGATCGACGATGCAGAAGATGAGTACCGTACCGAGCGCAACCGGCTTCGCGACGAATCCGAGGAATACCTCGCCAACGCCCGCGACGCCCTCAACGCCACCCAAACCCGCTGCGAACTTTTCACCATCAACTGGGAGGTGATCTGACGATGTGCGTCGTTGAGATAGGCGAGACTGATGGCTAGGCCATACGTGTCGCACAAGAAGCTCTGCGACAACTCACGCGCCGCAATGCTCGCCGCGATCGAAATCTACAACAAGCCGCAGACAACATACCGGGAGCAGGTCGTTACCGTCTTGGTCGTCAACGCCTGGGAACTGATCCTCAAAGCGGCTCTCCGCAAGGCCAAGAAGAACATCTTCTACAAGAAGAAGCGCCGCGAGGCCTACAGGTCATTATCGCTGGAGCAGTGTATCGCTGACATGGACAAGTATCATCTTTGGCCCGAAACAGTTGATGGCGACGGCGTCCGAGCGAACCTCGACATTCTGACTGACTATCGAAATAAGATCATTCACCTTTACGTCGCTGACGATCTAAATAGCGTCCTCTACATGTTCTTACAGCAAAGCATTGTCAACTACAGAGACCTCGTGCTTGCGATTTTCGAAAAGGACCTAGCCGATGACATCACGTGGACGCTGCTCCCGCTGGCGGCTCACACCCCAAGCGAAACGATTCGCTCGCTCCGGGTGGATGGAGATGTGAAGTCTGCACAGGTAGTCGAGGACTTCCTTCGAGACCTACGGCAGATCATTGGCGAGGCAGAGAGCCTAGGCGCTGACATGGGGCGGATCGCAATCATTCAGGAGATCAACCTGCAATCAGGTAAGAAAATTAGCCGTGCTGATCTTGAGGTTGCCATTAATCAAGGCGCGCCAACAACAATCGTTCAACGTAAAGTCGATCCCAATGACACCCACCCGTTTTCAGCAGGGGAATTGGTGGAGCGGCTGAATGAGGTCCGAAAAAACGGCAGGAAGCTCACCATGCGTGATCTCATATGTATGGCTTGGCGGTACGGACTCCGCGAAGACACTAAGTATGCGTGGCGAGGAAAACACAATCCATCCTGGGTCTGGTCGGGCGATGCCTTGAGTTTCCTTAAGAACCAAACCGACGAGGAGTTTGATCGTGTCCGTGAGGAGTACAAGCTGTATCTGCGTGAGAAGCGACGCAGCATGAAGTAGAAGCCGGTCGCGAGAACTTTTGATGTCAGCCGGTACTCTCTGACGCTTCCACGGCCGCATGCTCTAGCGGGGGCAAACGAAGCCGTAGCCAACCCAGGGCGCGTCGATCACCTCGACCACCACACGCCCCTGACCTTGTGTGATCACCCCACAACCCGGGCAGCCAGCACAGCGATCACAGGACTCTATGTCGAGCACCAGACCACACTCACGCCGAGCGACAGAAACCAGATGGAAACCCTCCAAACCGACAAGCAGATCACCCCGATCACAACGACCAAGCGACACAGAGCAGCAGCAAGTAGGGTGAGACACCACCCAAGGTCCTTGAAGACAGCGGGGGTAGAAGTCCGCTCATCATCAAGGACCTCGACCTCTACCCGCAACCCCCGACCAACACCCGGTCACCCACACTCAACTCTGAAGAGCCGGTTAAACGTCATATAAGAGTGTGAGCGCTCGGCACTGAGAAGCATGTGTGGCACCGTTTTTTACGAGAGCAAGGATCGATACCGCTATCGTTCAGGCAACGTTGCTTGAGATACGCAGTGCGTCCTGAAGCGTCGGGGAGCCTCCCCATCCCAAGAATTTGTACATACCCTTCACTTCCTGCATACAGCAAGCTTGCACCAGCTGCGGCAGAGCGGGTACCTAACGGAATGTGCGCAGCCTGACAAAACGAAGGAGCAATGAACCTTCGTCGGATGAATAATCCGAACAACCGCTGAAACTAGGAGGCGAATACCCAGATCAGTGCCAATGCAAGGAAAAGAAATTTGTATCCTGTCTAGCGCGAGTCCGTCATATCGTTTAATCGGAGCTGTCTAACAATGTGGTAAGAGGTTGAACATTAGCTGTGCCAAACAGCTCGTGGGCGCCATCAATGAAACGGACAGGAGGTTGTTTGTAAATAACGATCAAGTTATCGCGAGCGCGAGAAACTGCAACATAAAACAGTTTCAATGAGCGCTGACGCCGTTTGTCATTATCGTCAAAAAGTCCGAAGATTGAACTCCATTTGTACTGGTTCCATGCCGAATCATCTAAGATTACAATAACGTTGCTGAATTCCGCGCCTTTCGTGCCATGTTGGGTCGAATAAGGAGTGTATGTGTCAAGATAATCGAAAAACCTAACTAACTCCGAAAGTGAAATATCATTCAGTGAGTGAAGAAAAGCTACACGCTTATCCTTGAGGTCTGCGTCGTCTATCGAGTTAATATCCTCAAACGATGCGATCTGGTGGGTCTTACGGCATAGGCCATTTGACCATGCGAATTCAAGAACATTTCGAATCGAACAACTACTGCTATCGGTGAACTCGCACAGTTCAACGAAGTCGTCAAGAAGTCTTGACAGTCTTGGAATATCCTCACTATTCCTCACAATTGTCCGCTCTTCTGAATAGCCTGGCGAAGCGAATCGAAGAATTTGAAGGGTCTGAAAGCCGTCGCCTAACGAGTGAGCCTTGTAAAGGCGCGTGAGAAACGAAAACGTCGACGAGTATATGTCATCGCCAGCTCGCAAATTTTCAAAAGCGGTGGAGCCTCTGTTTTTTTGATAGGTCTTTTGAAGATTGTCCCAACCGCTAGTTCTTGCAATTGCGGAGTGTGTTAACTCAAGAATCTTTGTCTCGGCTTGTTTCCAACCTAGCCTGTCTATTATTTCAATGATTGTCTGCTCTGAAAGCTTATCTTCGTTATCTGTATAGAATAATGAGCAGCAGCTATTGGCGGGCAGGTCGGTTCGCTTTGGAGTTTGACAGACTTTAGGCGCGCCAAATCCCTGTGTTCCACGAAGTCGAACTTTATTGATCAAATCGACAATTGCTGCAGACGAGCGAAAATTTGAAGCTTCAGTGATCGACACTGCATTGAATTGTGCGGGATCCACGGAGCCGACACCGCTGTTATAAATGCTCTGCATAGAGTCACCAAACAGGCCGACCAGCATCTGAGTAGGTCTGATCAATGAAGTCTTGGAATCCATAGCCAACGACTTAATAATTTCAATGACGGTCTCATGCGTATCTTGGTATTCATCTAGAAATAGAATGGGAAAACGGGATTTCGTGAAATAGCGCAGAGCGGGATACGTCTGAAATGCTTTGCAGGCAAGTGTGAGTACTGCGTCGTGCGTAATTTCGCCCTTCGAAAGGTCGGCGTACTTATCGACATATTGAATCTCTACACCGTCTAAGTTAAGTTTGCTGACGTATTGCCTTTTGCCAAACGCCTGCTCTTGGTTCATCTCGTGAAGTAAAGAGCGTAGCTCAACCTGATATTCGCGAATGATAGACCATAGAAAGCTATGAATTGTGGAAACGGTAACAAATTCAGAAGCCTCTCCAAGGCGTTCAGAAATCTCATTTGCTGCGACGTTTGTAAACGTGATGCATGCAATCTGCTGCGTCGAGCGATTGAAGAAAGCTTTTGAATTAGCGAGAATGTGGCGTAATGAGTTAATGAGCGTAGTCGTCTTACCCGATCCCGGCCCAGCTTCAAAAATGAAATTCTGATGGTCATTGAGACACGAGATTACTTTCTGATTCATGAGTTGCAAAGCCTATTCTTTCGTTGCCCCGGTTCCTGATGGAGTCTGCGTCTTTGAACTGAGCCACTGTAAGCCTGTAGATATATAGTCTGGTAGCTTGAGTTCGACTAGCAGGGTGCAGTCGATAGCGAACGTAGTCTTGTCAAAAGTACGTTTTCTTATCTCTTCGAAGGCCTTTGTTGCAATTGCTTCTTCCGTCGCGGCTTCTTTTAGAAGCGCTGTGATTCTTCTTTCCTCGAAATGGTCTTTGGATTTAAGGCTAAAGAAGAGGGGGATGTTGGCATATACCACTGCATCTTCAAGCGAGCGTGCATAAAGTTTTGAGCCATCTGAAAGGGTGTAAGCGTCGTTTTCAGATTGGTAGCAGATTCGAATGTGTTCATTGATGGTCTTTTCGTCATCATTCAAGTCGAGGAGATCGTCAACTTTGTCTTTCCCTAATATGTTTCTTAGCGTTGAATTTGCTGTTGTTTGGTTTTGTCCCCGTTGTGTTTGTATGGCTGAGTTGTTGTTTGCTGGGTCAACCGAATCAATATCTGTGATAATGAGAGAGGGTATTTCGATGAAATTAAGTAGCGGTATAAAATGCTGAGCGTAAGCTCCGCCTACTTCAATAATGGTGTAGTGGCTTCGGTTCAGATCCTTGGTGCACTTTGTAATGGCCTTTGGTAGAAGGATTCGTTCCGCCGCGCCTTCGATTAAAATTGCGCAATCGGCAAAGAACAGGTCCGATATCCGCAATTGTAGATAATTGCTGATCGTGGCGTATGCCTTTTTCTGCGTTGCGAGTTCATTTTTGGCCCACGCTGAAATGTCTTTGCAATCAATTCTGTATCCATCTCGTTTAAAGTAACGAAGGCTTTCAAGTTTGCGCTCACTTAAAATGTGCGAAGAGTGCGTTGTTATGATCAGCTGTGAGTCGTTGTCTAGAATTTCGTCGACGAGACGAATGAACACCTCCTGCATCTGGGGGTGCAGGTGAGCTTCAGGCTCTTCGATGAGTAGCAGGTTTACTGGCGTATCATAGTTTCGCCGGTTCCGTTTCTCCTTAAATGCTAGAATCTGAAGGATTGTGTAGGTGAGTCGGGAATACCCTAGACCGTTGTGTGATTCGGGATATATCTGTTCGGTGGCGTTGTCGCGATAGCGTACTCGTGTCGTTGAATTTATCATCCTCCCCGTTTTTAGCTCAGATCCTACCGTGAGATTTAGTCCGCCTGCATGCGTATTGCTTGTAAATCTTTCGATACTTCTTAGTGGTTCTTCGAAAAATCTAGAATATGCGGACGTAAGATCGTCTTGCATTTGTTCTACTGCGCGGTCAAGGTTTCGCCGAATATCTTCATCTTCTGATATCTCTTTGTAGAAATTTTCGAATGCGTTCGAGAGATTATGGCGCGAATCGGTAGAAGTGTCATCGAGATCAATCTGTGCATAGATGTACTCGGTCGCGATTATCCGTTTTACCTGGTCCAGGCTTAGATCGCGTGAATCGTTCGTAGCCATCTCTTTGCCTTTAGATTGGTTGCCCTGTTTATCTTGGTCTTGTAGATTCTCCTCATCGTCTTCGATTATGGAGTATGCTGAATACACAGCTTTGTAATAGCAGTGTCTGTCGATGACCTTTAGAACAGTTTCGAAATCAATGGCGTCGCCGTCGTTCTTTAAGTCGTTTAGTGCGGAGCATGCTCGTTCTCGGTCTGCGGGCGTGTATGCGCATTCGATAATCAGATGTTTGCATCGTATGTCAAGTGTTGTGATGTAGCGTGTGATTGCTGCAAGAGCTTCCGGCCTATCGCCTTCTAGATCATACTTAATTTTCAACTTGAGTTTGATCATTGGCAGTGCCTCTGGCGTCAGGTATTCGGTTTCTGTTGAACTGAGCGAGTTGATGAGTGTTTCTATTTGCTTTGCTGAGAAGTCTGCGGCGCGCAAGCGATTGTTTGTGTTGTTTCCGATGAATTTGTCAATGATTTCAACAAATGATGTTTTACCTGTGTTGTTCCGCCCGACCACGACAGTCAGTCCGTTTTCAAGTGTCACGGTCGTGTCTTCGTGCGCCCTGTATCCCTGTATCTGCACCGCTTCGAGCTTCATGGTTATTCCGTTCGCCTGTGAACTTTCTCTGTACCGTAGCACTTTTCAGCGTAAAGGTGTGGTGTAACTGTAGAACGTGGCGAGAAACGGTTTTATATACAAGTGCGAACGTGAAGAGTGCTTCTGTCAATGTGTTTTAGCGATGTTATTCGACATCTTCGTCGGGTCTTGTTTTGGCGTTACAACGTTTCATGCTCGGAACGTTTCAGCTTGGGTATCTGCGTTGTGATCTGCCAAAAGCGGCGGCATCGGTTGTTTCCGATGCTGCCGTTTTTTCGCGCGTTGAGCGCCCGACGTGCTCCGGCCTCGAGCCTCGTCAGCGTGCCGTGCTTGAGTTAGTAGATCGTGTCCTCGTAGGGCAAGATTGATCGATCGTGGGTCACCATGATTGCGCACTTGTGGGTGGACTTGACTTCCTTGCTGATCAGCTGCGCGATCTCCTGGCCGCGATCCGGGTCTAGGCTCGCCGTCGGCTCATCGGCCAAGATTAGCTGCGGGTTGCCGATGAAGGCGCGAGCGATCGCCGCGCGCTGCTTCTGGTCGTCCGACATTTGGCCCGGATACTTCGCGTAGGAGGCCTCGATCCCCAGGTCCTCCATGAGGGTTCGGACCTCGGCCTGACGCGCGGCCTTTTCCTTGCCGCCCTTGTGCTTGGCGACCAGCTCGAGCTGATCGCCGATGCGCATGTAGGGCAGGAGCTGGTGGTCCTGGAAGATAAAGCCCAGTAGGTCCAGACGTTTGCGCGTCCACTGCTTCTGGCTCAGCTGGGTGAGATCCTAGCCAGCGATAGAGATACGCTCCTCGTCGGTGGACAGCAGCAGGCCAGCGATAGACAGGAGCGTCGACTTTCCGGAACCAGAGGGCCCCAGGATCGCGACGAACTCACCGGCGTCAACGCTCAGGCAGAGGCCGCTCAGCACGTGGTACGTCTGGTCGCCGTCGGCGTAGGACTTTCCGATCGAATCCAGTTCGATGATTGGCACTCTATTCTCCGTTGCCGCCGATGACCTCGATAGGATCCACCTTCTTGATATTCAGCAGCGACAGCGCGCAGCGCAGGATCGACGTCACGACGAAGCTGATCGCGATGGCGACGCTGTACGCGAGAGTCATGATGGAAGGGACAGTGCTCGCCAGGAAGGGCGTCATGGAGGCGGCGAGGCCGAGGCCGATCGCGACGCCGATGATCGAGATGATCGTCAGCTGGGAGATCTGAATGTAGGTGATGGTGCGCATCGGCATGCCGATCGCCTTCAGGACGCCGAACTGTCGAAGTTTTTGCGGAGTAAGGATGTAGAAGAAGACGCCTAGGATCGCGGACGAGGCCACGAGGAGCACCCACGTGATCACCTTCAGCGTGAGGCTCTGGGCCTTGTAGCCCGGGATCTTGTCGATCACCTGCTGGCGGTCGGCGGCCATCAGATGGCTGGGAAGGGCGCCCTCCGCAATCTCATCCGCGGTAATGACCGTCTGGGCCTGCCATTCGTAGTTCAGGACGGTCACCGTGCGCATGGCCGCAAAAGTCTGCGAGCTGACGAAATCGGGCTCTTCAGAGTTGAGTGTGGGTGGAGGCATCTAGGCCCCCTGCGATGAGGAGCATTCGGAGCTGGTAGTTGGCGGGGTTGCGGTAGCCTCTTGCGGTGCGTCTGCCTAGTTCGATAATGTCCGTTGCTGGCGTCGGCGCGGCGCTCGGCGCCCGCGTGACCGTCATCGAGCTGGATCCCGTGCGCGCCCTGCAGGCGTCGATGGACGGGTTCACCGTGGCCTCGCTGGAAGAGGCCACCCCCAGCGCCGGCATGCTGATCTCCGCGACGGGCGAGCGTTCGACGATCCCGCTGAGCGCGCTGGAGGTGGCGGGCGCGGATCGATGATGCTCCGGCACGCGATCGATTACCTGCTTGCCGATGGGCCGCGTCCCCTGTGGATTGGCTGCTTCAGTGAGAACTTTGGGGCACAGCGACTCTACGGGCGTCACGGGTTTAAGCTGGTCGGTGAGTACAAGTTCATGGTCGGCGACCACGCTGACCGCGAGTTCATCATGCGGCGCGAGACCGAAGTTCAGGAGTCCTAATGAAGACAGCACACTGGCACGCACTTTTGCTTGCAGGAGCAGGAGTTATGCACTTCAAGGCACCTCAGGTTTATGACGCCATTGTGCCACGTAGCCTTCCCGGGAATGCGCGAACCTACACCTTGGTGAGCGGCGCAGCCGAGTTGGCAATTGCCGCTGGCCTTGCGCTTCCATTGACGAGGCGACTGGCCGGCTTGGCCGCAAGCGCACTGTATCTCGCAGTCTTCCCCGCGAATATCAAGATGGCCATGGATTATCGCAAGGAAGGCAAGCCTGCAGTCGCACAGGCGCTTGCGTATGCTCGACTGCCGCTTCAGATTCCTCTGATTCGCGGGGCGTGGAGGGTGTTTCGAGGAAAGTAGGGGCCTCAGTTACTCACTTGCTTCCACTCCGCGGCATCGAGGCCCGGAGGCGGGAGCTGACGCAGGTGCTGTTTGAGCCTTGTCGCTTGAGTTTGTAGAGCAACGAAGGTCATTCCGCCCGAAACCACTCCCCCGATCAGGGGAACGATCTTTGACATTGTTTTCGCCATGCTCTGTTTCGTGACCGAAACGCCAATCACTCTCAGAGACTTCTTCACGACCGGGTACCACGTCGTCTTCATCAGGGCTTTACGTGCGATCCTCTTTTCGATTGCCGGCGCAACGATCACTCGTGCAAAGTCGCGTAGTGACTCTGCAGCTCCTGCAACTTTCAGCATGACGCCGAAGAAGAGGCCCATCTGGGCGATCGTCTCATCATCGACATCGTCCAAATCCGTTAAGAATTCTTTCCACCCATACAGGTACGCAAGCTTTTGCATGATGCGCAGCGAGTGAACGTAGTACTGAGTGAGGTCGGCGGGAATGGTTCCGAGCATCGCAAAGCCACCTGGAATCCCTGCAGCAAACGAGAGCGCGGTAGATTTCTTCGTTTCGAAAGAAATCGCATCATTGGCCAGCTTGTCCAAAGACTTGCGCGAAATCCCTGCAGAGACAGGATCACTTGCAATAGCACGCTCAATCTCAGCATCACTCAGGTGGAGTTTTCGCAGTTCCTGGCGCAGGAAGTCCTCGCGCGAGATCCGTACTCCCCGCAGGCGAACGAGCTTCTTCAAGAAGAAGACGGCATAGACCGAGGCCTGCTGGTCCTGGTCTGAAGATGCTTCAGAAACCAGGGAAACCGCATCGTCTTCCTCGATGATTTCGCCTTCGATGATCGGCTCGACAACGAGCTCGTCTTCGCGTTCATCATCGCCCTGAATCATGCTTGTCTCTTTTCATTCAGTGACACCCGAAATAGGTAATGCGATTCTACTGGAAGCAGGTACTACCCACGCTTCGTGGGATAGCGCCGATCCTCGCCCTTCCACCACGGCATCCACGAGGCGTACCCATCGGCAGGCGCAGCATTGGACGAGGGCTCAAAACCAAGCTCTTCAGGAGTCTGCGGAATTCCGTCGATCAGGAAGTACTTGTCCTTATCGTCGCAGTGCTCGCGCACAATCGTGCGGAACTCCCCCAGCTCGCAGTACAAGACTCCGGTGATCGGATTGCGTTTGAACACCACAATCTTGTAGAGCCAGTAGGCAAAAAGCATCACGTTCGCCACCAAGGCAACCACCGCACACACGATGTTCGCTCGCGGATCCATGGTCGCAAAATTAAAGATATCCGAGGGAGGCACCAAGACCTCGGGAAGCAAAGTATTCATCGAAATCCAAAAAACCAGCGTGAAGCAGCGGAACCAGATCCACTGTCCCTTCGCCCATGTAAACGCGGGGATCGTGCACGCCAGCAGTAGCGCAAGCGTGCAGTACCACGTGTAGTCAGCCAGTGAGTTGTAGAGGAACGCGTGGTTCCACAGGTCGTAAGCGATAACCCACGGCCACACCATATCCACCCAGATCAGCCCGCGGACCTTCTGCTTTCCCGGGGAGGTCGCGATGATTTTCCCGAGGCCGGTGATCGTGATGATATTGAGCAGGCCAGCCAGCGCGGAGAGCAGGTTCCAATATCCGCCGATCGTACGGAATCCAGTTTCAGGATCAATACCAACGTGGCGCGAAGACAGGTTCGCTGCGACTTCCTGATACCACTGCATTGAGTGGAGCTCTGCACTGACGCCTCGTGCCTCGGGCAGGCCCGCGATCATATCGATCGTGTGGGAGTCATTGACGGACTTCAGGCACTGCCAGTCGGCGCCGCACGAATAGTAAGTATCAGCATTGAAGTAGATCGTCAGGTCGCGAATGTTCGCCTCCATGATGTTCACGGCCAAACCGATCCACAGTGCAACGCCCAACCAAATCGCGTATTTGTGTGCCTTATCCGGGTTGCGTTTGGCGTAAACCAAGACGGTTCCGGTCATGGTGGCGGTCAGGATCATGATCGCGTACTTACCGAAGGGGAACCAGCCAACCATGGGAGTCCCGTGGATCCACGCATAGGGCATGAGCAGAATTCCGCCAACCGTCCACACAGCAAAGATCGTCCAGTTCCATCGGCGATTGATCTCAGCGACAAGGATTTGCGCGAGCAAGACGAGCAGCCAAATGAGATAGACCTTTGGGGTTCCGAGCTCCCAGAGGAAGAGCGAGTCCACAGCATTCTCCTTCGAACCTGTAACTAAGCTGAATGTTTTCGACTATCATAATGCCTTAACCACACAAAGATGTGAGCTTTACTACATATTCTGCAGTGAATGGAAGCGATGCCGTCGCAGCCCCGACACGCAGCCCACATACCTAGTCCTCAAGGAGGAGGATCATGAAACGACACTCGTCACGCTTTGGCAGACTCTGCCGCCTCGGCCTCGTCGGAGGAACCGCGCTCCTCGGCGGAATGTACGCCTTCAGCCAACTCAGCGGCAAAGCAACCCCCGAAGAACAGGCATGGCGCTACCCGGGCGACGACCTCATCGACGCGAACTACGACAACGGGTATTCCTCCACCTACGCGATCACCATCGACGCCCCCGCCTACGCGGTGTGGCGACTCTTCAAGCAGATCGGTGCGGAAAAGTCGGGATCGTTCTCCTCCGAATTCCTTGAGCGCGTCTTTGCCCGACTCCCCTTCTTCAACTCCTATGAGATCCAAGAAGAATTCCAACAGCCTGATTCAATGGTGCCCGGCGACATCGCGGCCTTCGACTTCCATGGCATGTCCATGGAATGGGCCGACGTCGTCCCAGGCAAATACCTGGTCCAGTGGGTCGACACGAAGAACCCGCCCAAGGCCCCGGGTTCCTACGCTTTCCGCTTCCCCGGAATGAAGCACTTCGCAGCGGCGTGGTGCTTCTACATGGTTCCCTTGGAGGGTGGCCGCACGCGCCTCATCAATCACTGGCGTATCGGCTACGAACCCCCCTCGCCCGCAATGACCGCACTCAACTGGGTGAACATCGAGTTCATCGGCGGGTGCATGACGCACCTACAAAACCTCTACGTCAAGCGCGTGCTTGAATTCCGCAAGAAGCAGCACCTGACGGGGCGTTTCATGCGAGGTATGCTCGGCGGCCGTTTCTTCAACAGTGAGACTCCAGCTGGTCGCTACGATGGCACTCCCCTCTTCGAGGACACCTACACCCAGTGGTTCCGCTTCGGACGCAGCGCCCCGGCCGTCGCCGAGATCCGACCGCCCGTCACCGACGATCCTTCGTGGCCACCGACGGGCCCGGGCACGCCGTGGGAAAGCGAGGTTGACGCCTCGTACTTCGAAG
>ERZ773213.551-NODE-551-length-21819-cov-3.716412_pt1 | contig 21819 bp, 21 predicted proteins | sample MGYA00580996_ERZ773213 | MGnify/ENA primary metagenome ERZ773213 (study PRJEB29015, sample SAMEA2738152) | human oral metagenome | biome: human oral; feature: human-associated habitat; material: saliva | place: China | collected 2197 ...
TCCAAAACTCTCTGATAAGCTCGGTCAAGCTCCTCCTTCTTCTTCCATTCAACTCCTATTGTCTTCGCCCAACCTAGCTGATCAGCCGATGGAACTTGGAAACTCCCATTGAAATTCGCAAAGGCTGTTTGGACTTGCCCGATTCCAACATCCATCGCTGCGCTCACCTCGGGTAAATTGCTAAAGACCCTAGGGGAACTCATCGCAAAGGCATTGAGCTTCCTTAATTTTTCCATAGCTTCAGTCTTCTGGTTGCTTAAGCTTGTCATGCGACTAGACATACTCCGAAGCGTAGACGGTTTGGTGCTGCAATCGCGCTCCAAATACCGGTAAATTCCTCGCAAACTGCTTAGGCTGCTTTCATAAGCTTGAATCTGGGATTCTAGAATCTCCGAATCCAGACTCTCCTCGCCAACCTCTGCCCGATACTTGTTCGGAAGCGCCGTAGTGCCTTGACTAACCCCTTCGGATAAGAGGATGGCTCCTTGTATCAAAGGAGTCAAGACTCTGGCTCCATAGTGCTTTGCACTATCATATGCTGCACCTGTCAGTTCTGAGGCATTACTAAACGATTCTAGAGCGCTAAGCGCACTCTGATATCCTGCAATGCGATTGGCGGAAACCGTGTTCATGGAACTAGCTTGGTCATCTGAGGACACTAAATCCATCTTAACCATCTGTTGACTCCTTATCTTTTTTCTGTTCTTCTACTTCTAGTATCAATTTTTGCCGTTTATAAAACAACTCATTTTGTTTATCTTCTATTCGGCCTTCTTCTCGTTTGAGCGCCTCACGTTTGTCAGTTGCCCAATCTTCTAGTAAGTCTCCTATTTGTCCAATTTCATACATCAATTCCTGACGTTTCTCCTCCTCACAAGCAGAAAGAGTTAGATACTGCAACTGTTGGAGAGGACAGAGACTATTTTGATGTTCCTCCTGCAATTCTGCTTCTTTGAGTTTTAGCTGTTTTCGCTCTTCCTCAATTATCGATAACGCATTTTCTAGTCGGTGACTTTCCGATTGAAGAGCTTCTAATCGTTCCTCAATCATACTTACTCCTTAAACAGGCTTCTATCTGGTACAAAGTTCGGGTTACGCACTCCACGGCTGGTCGCTTGAGCTGTTGAACTACTTTTTTCAATTTCGTGAGCCAGATGCTGATCCACTCCCACAAACTCAGCAGCCGTTGTATGAATTAAATGGATAAAACGCTGTAAAACATTGGAAAGCAGCTCCCCATAGTTACTTTCGCTCATGATCTTATCCTTAGCTATATCATTACCAGAATAACGACTTTGTTCATCTGGATGCGCCTGACCCACATCTGATATGCTCCCAGCGCCTGTCATAATACCTGAAGCAACCGATTGAGCAACTCCTGCTTCGCTTTTTATATTTCCCATAGCTCTCTTTTCCTCATTCTCCTTATCAACATTGAATTTATTTTATCATATTTAATACCCAAATGAAATAATTCCTTAAATCTTACTGATTTTCACTTTCTTCACCCATTTGCGAGAGTGCAAATACACTTCATCTACCTCTGGGTAATCGTCTCTGAGATAAGATCCTTTATCCAGCAGATTTTGGGAACTTATTTTCATACCAAACAATAACCATTGAGCATTGAGACGAATGTACTTCATCACTGGATGAACCTGCAATCCCAATGCTTGATAATCACCGCCAATAATTAAATGAAAACCAACTTGACTGGCTTTTTCAAAGATAAATTGAATCTGTCCCTCATCCATCTTACTATATGCAATAAAAGATTCTAAATTAGGAATAAAGATAAGCCAATCAGTCGCCTTCCCTTCTTTCTGGCGTTCTTCAATGTAATGACCTAATTGATCTGCCATTCCCGCAACATTTTCTGACTCGCCAATATATTCTGTTACCTGTTCTTGATAAGTCATATATCGCTGCTCCGAATCAATCAGCATAATTCTTAGATTTGGAATACTTACTGCCGTCTGAAGTAAATGAATCATCATCGTTTCAATGGCCTCATCTGTGTCACCTAGATACAATAGTTGCTTCAACTTAGAAAGAGGGATGCTGACATTGTCAACCTCTACTAAATCCAAACCAATTGGGAACTCTTTCGCTTCTATCGCTGCCTCTACACTGCCCTTCTGACGGAACGCTTCAAATTTAAGCTCTTTCGGAACAACTGGAATAGACTCAGGACGGCTACCAGTCCAACTTTGATGCATCTCTTCTGCTTCCGACTGCAACTGTTGAATTAAATCAAATGCATCTCTACCATAAGTAGGAAGAGCTGTTTGAAAGACTTCTGGTTCCTCTATTTTTTTCAGACCACGTCCCGGAATCCCTTCCATGATATAATCAGTTCGACCAATTAAAGTTTTAGCCTCACTATCTTCTGCCATCTTCAAGGCAAGCCGTTCTTTCAAAGTAGAGAGCATTCCAGCCTTGAAGACTCCAATTCTGCTTGCAGTAAAGACAAGATAAATCCCTAAACTGCTTCCTTCACGAGACAGCGTTTGGAACATTTCCTCCAAAACTGCACTAAAAGTTGTCTCCTTAATCCCGTCATAGCTATCTACTACAATCAAAATAGAGGGCATCGGTTCACTGCTGGCTTTCTTATATAGAGAAATATTCGACACTCCATAGCTATTAAAAGCCACTTTGCGTTCGGACATCAATTTCTTCATCCGAAGAATGAATTTGGTAGTTTTCTCTTCATCATCAACCGTAAAGGAATCTGCCACATGCGGTAGAATGCGTAATGGTAAAAGCCCGTTTGTCCCAAAATCAAACAAGTAAAACTGTAGCAACTCTGGTGTATTCTGCCGAGCTAAATCCATGACAAGAGTTTGAAGCAGAGTTGATTTCCCCATACTTGGAGCAGAAAAAATAATCAAGTTCCCATCTGTTTCAAAGTCATGTGACAAGATTTTCTGCAATTGTTTTTTAGGTAGATCCACTATTCCGATGATGGCCTGTAAAGTATTGTGACCAGCAGCCCACAAATCTTGATAAGAAGTTGGACGTAAATCCGGAAGATAAATCATCTTTTCTAATGGCGGAAGCCACGGCTGCGGCAAGGCAATAATTTGTTCTCTTTTTGCTTCCTGAATCAACTCTGCTACAATAGCATCTAGTTCTGTAGGAACCTGTTGAATGTCATCGATGTGTTCTAAACCAGATAAATCTTCATTAAGTAATTCATATTGACCTAAGGCGTTTATTTGATAAATCGTATGATCCTCAATGCCCTGACCTTCTTTTTCAGGCTGATAATCTGCACCTGACCAAGCAGACTGGAAGAGTTCATACACCTCATTGTTGCCTACTTGCAGATAAGCTCGCCCAACTTGAGTAATTTCTGCCGCATCTGGTGTATGAAGCATTTCATTGGAATCACTCTTATCTGCTACTTTCAATGCAATTTTAAAACGCGAGTTAGACCAAATCTGATCATCTACTACGCCTGTCGGTTTTTGTGTAGCAAGGATTAGATGAATTCCCAAGGAGCGTCCAATACGTGCGGTAGAAACCAATTCCTTCATAAAATCTGGTTGATTTGCTTTTAATTCTGCAAACTCGTCTGAAATCAAAAATAGATGAGGCATTGGTTCAGTAGCTTCTCCCAGACGATATTTCTTCTGATATTGATTGATATGATTTACATCATATTGTGCAAAGAGGCGCTGTCTCCGTTTTAATTCTGCATTAATAGAGACCAGTGCTCGCATAGATTGGACGCCATCTAAATTGGTAATCGTCCCAAGTAGATGTGGTAAATCTTTAAATAGATTGGCCATCCCTCCGCCTTTGTAATCAATGAGCAAGAATCCTACGTCATAAGGGTGGAAATTGACTGCAAGAGACAGAATATAAGACTGGATAATTTCAGATTTCCCAGAACCAGTCGTTCCTGCAATCAAGCCATGCGGCCCATGGGCTTTTTCATGCAAGTTGAGTGAAACAACATCCCCTTGACCTCTCAATCCTAACGGCACAGCCAAACTCTTATAAGGAGCATGCTCTTTCCAACGGGAAGCGATGTGTAAATCTTCAACTGTCTCTGCTTGATAGAGCTCCATAAAGGTAACTGAATCCGGAATCGAACTTTTCAGATTTTGTAAATGATTCAACGGCGCCAAACGGCGAGCAATACGTTCTTTATCATAATCAACAGGAAAATGGTCTAATTGAAAATCAATTTCTTTTAATTCGCCTTCTTCCAATACTAATTGGCCCATGTTGCGGTCTTTGATATTGATAACAGTCTTTACATTTTCAGATAGAGAGCTGAGGACGTCTTCTACGAAGATAAGGCTGCAACCAAGATTTGTCGGATCTTCTGTGAAAAATTCCATAATCACATGATCAAGAATCAGCTTTTCATCCGTCACCAAGACAATATAATGTGGGGTAAACAAAGTTGATTCTCGCTTACTCTGTTCCGCTTGTTGATGCTGTCTTAATTTCAAGATCTGGTTTAAACTATTTAAAACCTGATCACGTGTTCGTTGATTATAAATCAGACCTCGTACATTGAGATTCTGTAGACTGGCATGAGGAAACCACCGCATCCAATCCCACTCTTCTTTTTCTTCCTCCGGTACAATAGTAATAAATTGCACATCATGATAACTATGGAAAAAAGCAATTTGATTGATCAGCAGCTGTAGTTGTTCAATCACCAAAGAACGAGGACCAATATAACCAACTGGACCATGTGCTAGATTAGCAACAATCGGCATGTCTTGAATCTTTTTATGACGAGAGTATAGACGATACCCTTCTTGTTCTAACGAATCTGTCTTTTTACTTCTCTCTTTTTGATCATAACTAATATGATAGCTGGTCGGAACTGTTCCTAAACCCAGTCGATAATGTAGAAAATCAAAGTGAAGAGGTGTCTTTTCATAAATACGATGATTGTACTCTTGACTCAATTGATCTAATGCAGTGACGGAAGGATAATGGTACAGTTGTCCTTGTCTTTGTTCTTTTTGAAGCTTCATAAACTCCATTGATTTTTTTGCTAGATAGAGTCGATAATTTTCGATTCTATCTGCAATATTTTGCTTGTATTGCCGACGATTTTTAAAATAGCTAGTAATCGAAAAGATAATTGTCATCAAAGACATAGACAAAGTCGCCAAAATATAGAGACCACGCGGCTGAAATAACATAATAAGCACAGTCACTCCTATCATAACCATAGGTGGTAGGATCAGCCGTATCAACTCACCAGCCGGTTTTTGAATTTCAGCTTCTGGTGCATTCAAACTTACTTTATCTTCTGAACTACGGTAAATAATACGCGGCGATCGATGATAATCTGGATATTCATCATAAAAATCATAATTTGACTGATATTTTTCAATAATTTCTTCTTTAACACTGACCGCACCCAGCACTTGAAGTTCATCTTCAAATACTTTTAATTTAAGATTGGCAACGCTTAACTCATCGCCCATTTGAAGCGGAAGACGAGAAGCTTTCGTTTGGATGTTATTTAAGTAAAGTATTCCCTTTAGCTGTTGGAGAATCCATTCTTTCCCTTCTTTCTCTAAACGAAATTGAATGGCAGGGGATGAAATCTGAATATCGTTTGTGGGTAGCGATCCTACTAGAAATTCTTGCCGTTGAAGTGGCGCTAAAACACGAGAAACAGCATCTAAAAAGTAAAAAAACAGCTCTCCGATTTTTTGACCTTCCAAACATTCTCCTGCATCTTCTCCTATTTGATAATAGACTCTGCTATCTCTTAGCTTTAATGTCAAAGGAATAACCTGAGCAGGAATCACCAAGTGAGCCTGTTCCTTATTAGAAATCACATAGTTCTTATCTGGTTCAAGAACTAGTTCATATCGTAAATCTTCCGCATAAATTGCTAAAGAAACCATCATAATTTTCTTCCTATTCTTTATTTTGAACTGCTTGTAGTAGATGATTTACTAGCTTCTGTTGACGAACTTGAGGATTTTTGACTAGAATCTGGTGTCAATTTAGCCGTTCGTTCTTTCCAATATTTTTCATACTCTGATTTCAAATTACTCAATTGTTCTTCACGTTTTTGACCAGAAAGATTTTTATCCTCACGGACCTCTTTTATTTTCTGGGTCAAAGCATAAATAATAACATCCGAATCATCCAATCGTTTAGCAATATCAAGTGCGTTATTCGTTCTATTTCGCCCAATTTCGATCCAGTAATCCAAGTAAAGCTCATCGGATTTCAGAGTAACATTATTTAAAATCGTTTTGCGCTGTTCATCAGAAAATTTCAATCCTTGAATATAAGAATAAGCCAATTCATACTTTTGCGTATATGGTAAATCTTTTAATGCTACATTTTCTAATTTTGAAATGACACCTGTATAGTCTACCTTGATAAAAGCTGTATCTGCTTTCAACAACTTTTCCTTAAATGGACCTTGGATAAATACCAAGTAGGTTAAAGGAACAAGTAAGAGAACCAGTCCCACCGTCAACCAAATTGATGCAAACTTATACAGCTTATATTGGGATTTTGATACAAGCGTAAGGTGTGCTTGTTCCTCCTCAAATTTTTCATGATAGTTTGCTGACAATTCTTTTTCTAAAGCTTCTATTGTTTCTAATTCTCGAATTTTCTTTAAAAAAGGAGAAACAGGCACAACTTCCAGCGAACCTTGATACAGATTACTGAAAGAATCCTTGGTAAATAATGTATAGATAAAACATTTAACCTGTCTCAAAAAATCTGCTTCATCAATCTGCTTTGGAACCATCACTTCTGGTAAACCACGATAAGCAATCAGTGGGCAACCATCTTTTGTTACGAAAATATTTTCAGGAGCCAAAAAAAATGTCACAGGAAGTTTCAATACTTCTCTTAATTTCAATAAATTGAGAGAAAAGCGTAATTTCTCAGAAAAAGTTCTAGATTTTAATTCTGTATAAGAGAGCCATTGATCTTTCACAAAATATGTAAATATAACACTATCCGAATCATAACTGAACTCTGATTCTAAAAACATAGGGTGATGCAAGTTTAAAATTCTCAGTTCATCTATGTTTTGTGTGGCAATATCTGAACGCTTCACTGTCAAATGCCACCATTCCTGACTCTTTTCAAATTCAAAAGCCTGCCCTGAAAACTCCACTATTTCTTTTTCCACTTACTACACCTCCACTATTTCTAGGATATCACCAGTTGTTACTGGGTAATTTGATAAAACCTTTCCCTCATCTAAAATCAAACCCTTATTTTTTATACGAAGTTCATATTTTTTGCGTGCGTCTGTTTTCCCTAAAATCTGATCTAATTCCCGGATTAGCTTTCGAATTTCAAGGTTACATGGAATTCTCATGTCCATTTTAGTATCTCCAGACAATAAGGTAATATTTATATGCTGCTCCATTTACAATTCTCCTCTGTTTATCCTGTATGTTTCAAAACCAGCTAACACTACCAAAAGCACAGCTAACATGCCATATAAAAGTGTTGGTACTATGTCCGAAAAAACAGTATCATCTTCTGACACAGTTGCAGCTGCACTGGTTTGATTAAAATGTTGAGAAGTAAACAGTTCCTTCGTATGATACCAATCTGCTTTTACACTTTTTTTTATAAATAACTGTTTGGCTTGATTTTGCGCGTGCAGATTCTGTTCTTCTTTTAATTTTTCAAGTTGTACTGTTGTTCGAGACAGGAACAAAGAAGCACTTAGCTCGGATGAGTTATCTGTACTCCTTTCTTCCCCTCTCTCTAATCTTTGACTATCGAACGAAAGAGTATTATCTCTAAAATCACTTGCATAAGAGGAGGTTGCAGTCAGACACAAGAGTACTGTAACACACAATACAACAGTAAATTGTTTTTTCATTTATACCGTTTCCTCAACGATTGGTGATGATTTTCTTACAACAAGATTCACAATCATCAACATAAATACGATTAGTAATAAAACAATAAATAAGATAAAACCAGCAGGCCTTCCTGTAAAGTAGCCCGAAATGCTATTTTCAATAAATGACAAGAAATTTAGACGTTTTATGATAGCTGGCAATCCTTTTAAAACAACAGTTGTTCCAATTGCATTTGATAAATAAACAAAACTAATTAACATAAAAAGACTAAGCCCCATGCCAACTACTTTATCCAGTTTCATAACTAAATATTGCCCTTGAACCAAAGCAAGACTAAAGAAAATCATTAGCAAGATCCAAGCAGGCATATATTCTTTTTCAACCGCCAGTTGTCCACTGGAGATAATCCCTAACGAAAGACCAATTACCAAGCTAAGACCAGTTAAACTGCCAACATTGAAGAGATCTTTTGTAAACATGTCATCGATTTTAAATTTATCTTTTGTTTTTTGCGCTATCTTCTGTGTTGCAAAGATATAAGCTGTAAATAAAGTAATCACTTCGAGTAGCAAAATCCAAGTAAACGGCTGATATACTTTCTCAGTTGCTTTCATAGACGATGCTCTTTCGACCACTGGTTTGGAGAGGAAGTCAAGAAATGCTTCATTTGGAACTCCGTTTGTGTGAGCATTCTTTAAAACTTTAGCAAAAGCTGTTGTGAAGGCACCACTATCCGTTAATTCCTTTTCAAAGCTTGACATAACATGTTCCGCATCATTTGATAGTTTTTCACCATTTGCTTGCGCTTGTTTCACTTCGTCACTAAATGAACTAAAAATCTGATTAACAGTTTTTGCTTCCTCAGAATTATGACTTGCTGTAGATTGAACATCAGCAGTTGATGCCATCAGACTCTGTAATTGTGTGTTTAGTTTAGCAATATTAGAATCTGCTTGCGATAAAGTTTTTGAGTATTGAGATTGTTTGGTTATCACAGCAGATAACTGAGATTTCAATTCTTCTACATAAGTCAACTGTTGTGAAATCTGGTCTGTCACACGTTGATTTGTTTCCTTAATAGCAGCAAGTTGAACAGATAATGGTTCTTTCAGTGCTTCGAGCTCTTTCACCCGAGCATCCAAGGCAGATGTTGTCATATTAGATGAAAGATTGTTCAAATTTTGTGTAATAGACCTGCTTAGTAAATCAATTAAAACATTTGAAAGATTTTGATTAAATATTCCATCAACCGAAGCTATCAAGTTTGTTCGTACTCCATTCGCGTCTTTTGGATAATAACTGTTAATCAATTCTCCTGCATAGTTATAAGCATCTATAATTTCTTGTACTTTGGTAGAATAAGCGGCTACAGCCTTTCGATACGCTTCTTCGTTAGTTTTAACAGTTGCAGCAGTTTGCCCATCAACTGTCAAAGTTATGGCTTGATTGGTAATTGTTTCTGTCGATGAAACAGGATTAGTATGTTTATAGTTCACAATAAAAGTGTTCTTTGATTTTTTAATCGGTGCCACTACTGATGCCCCCATATAGGTAGTACCATTGATTACAATAGACTCAACTTGTACAGTATCAGGTGTACTCACCACTACATCCACTTTTTTTCAGTTAAATCAGTGTTCGTCTCCACCGTTTCAGCTACTGATTTCTGTTTATTTAACTCTGCCAATGCGGCATCCAATTCCGTCTCAAGATTAGATGGCTTGAATTGTTGACCAAATTCAGAAGCTGCAAAATCTCCAACATCATAAGTTAGTCGGTTAGATGCAGTTGGTTCAATAGCATTTAATTTAGAAAGGATATGAGCAGGAGATAGATTTGGAAGTTTGTTTACTACTTGTTGAACCTTTTCTTTTCCTTTGCTTACATAAGTGTGATAAGCTGATTGGTAATTTCCTGCAGTTTTTTCATCTTTTGCAAATAAATCTTTAACTGTAATGTCTTTATCTTTACCAAAATAAGCTGTTAATTGTGAATGTACAAATGTCTTGACAGATTCTTTTTGCTCTTCTAACTTATTTCTCTCAGAAATCAAAGAAGCTTTAACAGTATCAATTTGTTTGATTAGATCTTTGTTTAACTTACTATAAGAATCTTTATCATCCTCATCTCCTGTTCCAATTTGCTTACTTAATAACTCTTGAGTCGACTTCAATGATTGAAATAAAGTTTGAGTTGCATCGCTTAACACATTATTATTCATAGTCATTAAAGAAGCAATAAAATCTTCATAATTCACTTGCCCCTCTGAACGCTGAGCAACAAGTTGTTCAAAATCAGTCTTATATTCATTTTGTTGACCCGCGAAACGAGTATATTGATCGATTGTCCCATTCAATGATTTTATCAAGTTATCATTTGAAGAAACTGTACTGGTAGTTTGAGCTACAAGATTTGGAAAATAAGATTTAAAATTGACAGCAGGTTGATAAAGGCTTGCTCGATAGTTCCCAATATTTGTTGTCTGTGTATCAGCCAATGCTTGAACATTTTGCTGCGCTGTATAAAGATTGGCCAAAATACTAGCCACGTACAAGTCAACCAACTGTTTGTTCAAATCAGCCACAATATTTTTCCCAACTTTATTGGCTTCATTTTCTATTTGAAAATTTCCATTTGAATTTACTTTATACGTAACATTCACTTTATCTACATTTGTATTATTTATATCTAAAACCTTGGCAGAAAAATCACTTGGAATAGTAACCATTAATTGATACTTTCCTGTATTCAATCCACTCTCCGCTGTCCCTCGGCTAACGATAGACCAGTTTTGTGAATCATCTCGTTCAATATTTTTAATATAACTCGCACCTAAATTATATTCTTTGTCATGATTGGTTACAGGCTTATCTTCATTAACAACTGCAACATTTAATTTACTAATCTTAGTCGCTTCTTGCTTAGCTGAGGTATTATTCTCTTGAATTTTTATATTCAAAAAAACAACCATTACAAATACAACTATAAGCAAGGCAATTGTTGCAATTAGATTTGGCTTTTTAAACATTTCTTTTTCACTCCCTTTTCTATTAAAAATAAAAGAGAGAAGGCTGAGAACACCTTCCCTCTTTTATTCGAATGTCAAGCGTTACCCATTAATTTGAGAAGCAATATCTTGGTCAGTTTGCTCAATAATGTCAGCAACCTTGTTTAACTGAGCATGAATGTCGCTCAATAATTGTGAGAATTCTCTAATTTTTGGTGATAACTCATTGAATTGAGCTTCAAAACTATCAAAAGCAGTACCATCCCAGTTTGCATCAATAACTGCTTGCTCATTTGTCAAGCTTGATAAAATTTGATCAATCTCTTCTGACCCCGAGCTGTACTTAAGAGCTGAAGCTCTTAACTCTTCTGGGGTTAATTTAATTTGTGCCATAAAATTAGACTCCTTTATTATTCATTTACTAGATAATGATAGCATATTACAAACAATTTTTCAATAATTTTCTTAATCATATACCTATATTTTCTAAAAATTTACATAACATTCTCCTCATTTACTCTGTTTTTCTTTACACTTTCTTCTCCAAAACCTTAAAGAAAGCTGATATCAGTTAGCTTTAAGTTAGCATCTCTATACTAATGTGTATCTTTTCTATCATTTGTCTAAGAAAGGAGTACACACATGGATTTTTTAGTCATTCCTGCTTACAAACCTGACCTCACTCTCATTCATCTTTTACAAAGGGTAAAGGCAAAGAGTTCCTTGCACATCGTTGTTGTTAATGACGGTAGCCCAGCTAGTTATAATTCGATTTTTCAAGAAGCTCAGAAATGTGCCACCATTTTATGCTATCCAAGCAATCAAGGAAAAGGACAGGCATTGAAAAACGCTTTTACTTATATTGATACCTTAGGACAATATGGGACAGTAGTTACAGCTGATGCAGATGGTCAACACAACGTATGGGATATTTTTCGCGTGAGCAAAAAAGCTCAAGAAAACCCCAACCACTTAATTCTGGGAGTTCGTTCTTTTTCTGGGAAGGTTCCTTTACGATCGGCTTTTGGAAATAAAGTAACACGATTCCTGTTTCAGCGACAGACTGGTGTTTCTGTGACAGATACTCAGACCGGACTTCGTGGCTTTACAACCAATATGATTCCATTTATGTTGGAGATTGAAGGACAGCGTTATGAATACGAAATGAATATGCTGTTATCTGCTTCTACAAAATATCCTATCATCGAAGTTCCAATTGAAACCATTTATATCAATGACAATCAAGCTTCTCACTTTAGACCAATACGCGACGGGCTCATGATTTACAAAGATATGTTTAAATTTGCTCTTTCTTCAATTAGTAGTTTTTTGATTGACTATATCGTCTATGCGCTAGCCCTTTTGGTGCTTGCTACAGTGCCAACTAGTCTCAAAATTTTACTGGCAAATGGAGTAGCTCGTGTCACGAGCTCAATTTTCAATTATTCCACAAATAAAAAACTGGTCTTTAAAAATAAAGACAGTGTTGCCAAAACAGGGACTGGTTATTTCGGGCTAGCCTTGGGCTTGTTTATCCTCGACACCCTTTTAATCAGACTATTTTACGCCGTTTTCGGTCTCAATTTGCTGATTGTTAAAATCATTGTTGGAGCTCTACTCTTTTGCCTATCCTGGCTCGTTCAAAAAAAAATTATTTTCAAAGAAAGGACGCATACTTTATCATGAAGTTTTTCAAAAAATCCTATGCTTATGCTAGTCTCTTTGGTATGTTGTTGACAGGGGCGTTTACCTACTCAATGTTGAAAACTTTTGTTCTATCAGAAGCTATTACAACGGTCAAATCCTCTTCTACCTCAACCAGCACAACAAGTGCTAAAACAGCAACAAATGCGACAAAGACAAAGAAAAGCTATAAGGACGATAATGTTTCCATTAACCTAACTACAAAAAACGTCAGCAACACAAAAGTGTACATTGCAGATATTACGGTCAGCTCCCCCAAATATCTTAAAACTGCTCTAGCACAAAATACATATGGAAATAACGTAACCGCTAAGACTTCGGTTACAGCAGCCAATAACAATGCCATTCTGGCTATCAACGGTGATTTCTACGGAGCAAATACAACTGGTTACGTCATCCGCAATGGTGTTGTCTATCGAAATACCGTTCGTGAAGATGCTAGTAATGGTGATTTAGCAATCTATAAAGATGGGAGTTTCGGAATTGTTTACGAAAATGATGTTTCTGCTGAAGACTTGGTTAAAAATGGTGTTGTAAACCTTCTTGCCTTTGGTCCTACTTTAGTTAACAACGGTAAGATTACTGTTTCAAGTAATTCGGAAGTGGGGCAATCCATGGCTTCTAATCCACGTACAGCTATTGGGATAATTGATAAAACCCATTATGTCATCGTTGTATCAGACGGCCGAACATCTGAAAGTCAAGGCCTGTCTCTTTACCAACTAGCTCAGGTGATGAAATCCTATGGTGTTAAAACTGCTTACAATCTGGATGGCGGTGGTTCGTCTACTCTTTACTTTAATGGAAAAGTCGTCAATAAACCAACGACTAACGGAACAATTTCAGAAAGGGCGGTGAGTGACATTGTCTACATTGGTTACTAAAACAAACAACAAACGTTTTAAAAAGACAGCGGTGGTCTATACCCTAATTACAGTATTCTTCTTTATCTTTAGTCGCATTTACGAACACTTCAGTTTTGGAGAGACTTCAGTCTATATGCACTGGCTCTTCGGAGTACCGCTGATAGGCGGGGTTGTGCTCCTTATTTTTCAAAAACTTATTCCTAATCTTTCGCGACTCAGTCTCAATCTTTGGAATTCTGCGGTCGCAACCATTGCCGCTGGCGTTCTTTTTCGCGGTATTGTCAATCTATCTGGTCGCTCTACCACACTGGATTTACCTTACTGGTATGTTGGAATTGGATTAGCCGGGCTAGCTCTACTCTCAATGATTTTTACCAGAAGCGTATGGGAGATAGACATACAAGATATCAAAAAGTATTAACACATACAGAACTTAAAGCATCATGGTTCCCCCTCTTTACAAAACAAGAGTCTGAGAAATCTTATTTTCCCAGACTTTTTTCATTTACAGTCATAAACATCACCTGTCAGTGGATCAATAACTTCTGCTAGCTTAAAATGCCCCTGATCATAATGGAAATGACAGATAGCACAGTTACCAAAGCGCTCCTTGGGATCCAGATCTTGAGCTGTAACCTTGAGATAGAAGGCCCACATAGCACCACCGTGACTGACTGCTAGAATTGGTTCTGCTTGAGCTTTTTCCATAACTTCAGTCAATGTCATCAACACCCGCTCACCAACTTGTTCAACAGCCTCTCCTCCGTAAGGAACAAATAAATCTTCAAAAGAAGTGGCTCCTGTGCGAAACTTAGATTGCAGTCGCTCAGGCTGCGCTTCAAAAAGAGCAAAATTCCATTCTTTTAGCCCCTTTACTCGTAAATAAGAATTTGTCCGTCCGTCACTAGCTCTAATGTGTCACAAGCTCGCTCTGAGGTTAACTGTAGGCAGCATCATCAAAAACAATGCCCGCATCCTTAAAATATTGACCTGCCTCCTGAGCTTGATAAATCTCCAAAGGCGTTAAGGGAGCATCACACCAACCTTGAATCCGATACCGCTTATTGAATAAAATTTGCCCGTGTCGCATCAAATAAAGTGTTTTTGTCATAAACTATTCCTCTAAAGAAGTCCTAATTTTTCAAAAGCATTGTAGAAACTGTCCTCAACCACATCATCAGTAATCACATCAGCCATGGCTAGAATTTCTGGTCCACCATTTTCCATAGCAACTCCAACTTGGCAATATTCCAGCATAGGAATATCTACCTTAGCGTCCCCAATAGCAATCGTATCTTCTTTTTTCGCTCCTAGATATTCGAGCAATACATCAATTGCGTGAGCCTTTGTAATATTCTTGACTCCCAAATCACCAAAAAGAGCGCGCTCTCCTTTGCCACCCCATGTACCAGCTTTCAACTCCGGAAAAGCTTCTTTAGAATCCAAATGATCTTGATAAGATTTGAGAATAAAACTGATTTTATGGAGATCTGCACGATAAAGTTCAGCTCCATAAACTAACCCATGAAAAGCTTCTTCAGCTTCCAATTGTCCTACTTCTTCTGCACTCACTCCCTTTTCCTGAGCATAGGCGCGTAATACTGGACGAGCTACCTCACGAAAATCTTCACTGGCAAACAGACCATTATTGCTCTCCAAGTAAAATTCCAAGCCGCGTCTATGCAACCAGTCCACTACTAGTTTTTCCACATCCAACGGAATTAACTGATGCATGATAATCTGACCTTCGTGCTCTACATAAGAACCATTCCCACCAATCATACCGTCAAAACCAATCTTCCAGATTTCCTCAGGCATTTCAGCCCTACTACGTCCAGTACAGACATAAACCAGATAATCTTTTTCACGCGCCTGACAAATAGCCTTTACAGCAGAGGCAAGAATATGATTCGCATAATCAACAATCGTACCATCTACATCTAAAAAGATAATTTCCTTCATTATAGTTCACCTGCTTTCGTCAATAAATTATTTTCTACTATTCTATTATATTTTTCTTTTCCTACTCTTTTCTATAGATACTCACAAATACTGATACTATTCTATGAAATATATTTCTAAATACACATCTAATGCAAAGAGAAAACAATCTACTCATCACAGATTCATCAGAATTCAAAATAGTAAAAAGCCTTTTCAACAGATAAAAGAAAGCTAGCTGGAAAGGTTCATATTTATTTTAAAAGTTACAATTATTCTTCTACTGTTTTCACTTTATTGACAGCAATGACAAATGGAAGGATTTACCAAACGTTATACCGATCTTCCTATTAAAGAAATCTGGCTGCCTGATGTTCCTGCTGGGAAAGAAAAACAAGATATCATAGCCGCCATGCCTCAAAAAATGTGGAACGCTTCGGGACATAATGTGAAAATTCATTCAACCTTGGATTGGACAGAAGCTCTGAAGAACGCTGATTTTGTAACAACACAGTTTCGCGTGGAACAACTCTCCGCTCGCATTCTTGCCCAAGCAATCCCTGTTTCCTATGGACTACTTGGGCAAGAAACAAAGGAGCCTGGAGAAATTTTCAAAGCACTTCGAACGATTCCAGTGATTTTAGCAATTGTCGAAGACATGAAATGACTCTGCCCCAATGCCTGGCTCATCAACTTTACAAATCCAGCAGGTATGGTCACAGAAGCTGTTTTGCGTTATGGAAATTGGGAAAAAGTCATCAGGATTTGTAATATACCAGTTGCAGCCAAGATGCGAAAAGTTGAAGTTCTTGGTATGGATTCAGAAAATTTAATTTACCAATTCGCTGGAGTCAATCATTTTCATTGGCATAAGGTTGCAGATAAAGACAGCAATGATATCGCCTTAACCTTGATTGATAAATTATTTGATAACAGTAAAGGAATTCCTAAGAATATTTACGAAATCCCTTACTTTAAAGAACAGCTTCAACAAATGAAGATGATTCCTTGTGATTATCATCGCTATTATTATCGTTTTGAAGAAATATCAACTCATAACTTAGAGGAATATCGGATAATCGGTACGCGTGCTGAGCAAGTCAAACAAATTGAACACGATTTATTTGAACTTTACAAAAATCCCGCCCTCAATTACAAACCAAAACAACTGGAAGAACGCGGCGGTGTTTATTATTCAGATACCGCTTGCAAAACAATTGCTGCTATTTATGCCAATAAAAATACTGAAATGGTGGTGTCCACTCGAAATAACGGTGCCATTCTTGATTTACCATCCGAATGTACCGTAGAAGTAACGACCTATATTGGGTCTCAGGGAGCTCGAACTGTTTCTTTTGGTTCTTTACCAACTGCCGGCTACAAGTAATGAAATCAATGGAGTTGTTAATCATTGAAGCAGCTGTTTCTGGAAACTATGGCACCGCTCTGCAAGCTTTTACGATCAATCCCCTCCTTCCTTCAGGTCATACTGCCAAGCGGATCATGGATGAGCTGTTTTTAGCTCACAAAAGCTATTTACTGCAATTTGCAAAGGCGATTGAAAAATTAGAACACGAAGGCATTACGATTAAAGATGAATTAGCTCGCAACTTAGCTAAAGAACAATTAGTATAAATAGCTATTCGTTCTTGTCATATCAGTAAATCTATCATTGTTTCTTATTGAATGATAAGAACTAGACAGTGCAATTGACAAACCTAGTCCCTTGCTATTTTAAGAAATCAATGTTAAAATAGCAGCATAATAAAACAACAAAGAACATTTGGGGTGCTGAGGCTGAGATTATACCCATTGAACCTGATACAGTTAATACTGGCGCAGGGAAATGTATAATGAAAAACTAGAAAATCTAACCATTCTTTTGATTAGATTTCATTTTGTCGCGCTAAAACTCCTCATCTGCTCTGTTAGAAGGAGTTTTTTATGTTTCAAAAATGGAGTTTACGAGATGTTATCCTCTTAGCTCTTTTGGCTATTCTTTTCGGTGGAATCTTTGTCGGTTCTAGCTTTCTCTACAATATCTTATCAGCTGTTCTGGCACCTATCGGGCTCGAGCCTTTTGCCAATGAAATTCTCTTTGGTCTGTGGTGTATGGCGGCTCCTATATCATCTATGCTTATTCGTAAAGCGGGCAGCGCTACGATTGGAGAAGTATTTGCAGCCCTCGCTGAAGTTCTGTACGGGAGCCAATTTGGCCTGAGTACTTTGATTTCTGGACTCATTCAAGGATTCGGGAGTGAACTTGGTTTTGCAGCAACACGATACAAACGCTATGATTGGTTGTCACTTACTTACAGCGCCATTGGTACAACCCTTTTGAGCTTTACCTATGAATATTTCAAAATTGGTTACTACGCTTTCAAACCTGAGTTTGTTTTAGCATTGTTTGTTGTTCGCTTTCTTTCGGTATTTTTCTTCTGTGCTGTTCTGGTTAAAATCATTATGAATCTTTACAACAAGATTAACCAAGCCGCTGGTAAATAATATGGGATTAACATTAGAGCATATTTATCTTAGAGATGTCTTTGAAGACTTAACCTTTACCTTTGAAACCGGAAAAATGACACTCTTGATTGGTGATACCGGTGCTGGCAAATCAACCCTTTTCCGGATTTTAACAAATTTCAATGAATTAGACTTCGCTGGAGAGGTAAAGTTAGGTCATACATTGCTGTCTCATTTACCGATTCATGAACGAGTTACCTATCTTAGTATGATGTTTCAAAATCCAAGCCGTCAATTCACCATGACAACCCTTTATGAGGAATTGATTTTTACCTTGGAAAATCTCCAAACGCCTGCTAAACAGATTGATGAAAAAATCAAGCACGCTGTCACTCTTGGGAAAGTGGAACACTTGCTCCATCGTAATTTTCTGACCTTATCTGGCGGAGAAAAACAACAAGTTTCTCTAGCCGTTCTGCTAGCTATGGATTCACAAATTATTTTGTTAGATGAACCCTTTGCTTCTGTCGATCAAGTAGCACGCAAACGCTTGATTCATTTACTAGCAGATTTGACAAAAATGGGGAAGACCGTTATTTTATGTGACCATGATCGTAGCCTCTATGCTGACTATGTCGACTACCTTGTTGAATTAAAAAATGGGAAACTTTTTAAACAAGATGTAGCTCTTTTAAAAAAGGCTCCTCCAAGCTATCAGTTGGTATGCGAACATACTCAGCGAAGCCCTTTCTTACAGCTGCAACATGTTTCCTGTCAATTTGACAAAAAAATACTTTTTATAATTGAGGACTTTACTTTTCAGCAAGGTATTACGACTCTCATCGGAGCTAACGGTGTCGGCAAGTCCACTCTCTTTCGTGCCATTTTGCAATTGCAAAAATACAAAGGCAGTATGCGTTATCAGGGCCGAAAAATTAAGAAGAACAAGAAGTTATATCGCCATATTACGGCTGTTGTTCAAGATGCTGAAAAACAATTCATTCGGACGACCCCCGCAGAGGAATTAAACCTGCCCTCTCTTTCCAGTGAAAACCAAGCAAAGACACAAGAAGCCTTAACTTTATTTGGTTTAGACAGGAAAATGGATTCTAGTCTTTTCCACTTGAGTGGTGGGCAGAAAAAAATCATTCAATTATTGGCTATCTTAACCTTAGAAACTCCTGTCATACTCATGGATGAGCCCTTTACTGGCTTAGATAAAAAAGCCTGTGATTTTTTTGCCAATTGGATTAAAGACAAGGCTGCTCAGCAAAGCTTTATAATTATTTCTCATCGTTTGGAGCCCTTGGACGGCATTAGTGATCATTTGGTAGAGCTGACGTCCGACGGGCTGACAGAAAGGAGGTCGCTATGAAAAAAGAAGAAACAAATGTCCTAGCACTCTTGCTCCTTCTCATTGTACTGACGCTAGAAATTTCCTTTATCCGCTCAACATGGCTCAACTGCGCTATTGTCGTAGGAGTACTTGCCCACCTCATTTGCCTAAAGAAATGGTGGGGCATTTTCTGGACACTGCTCTTACCTTTGCTACCAGCACTAGCAAATTACTGGGCTATTCAACTTCATGGAGATAACAGTCAAGCAATGATACTGTTTACCCGATCTTTTGCTTTAGCAGCTTTGGGAATGACCTTTTTATATAGTGTTCATCTCAATCAGCTCTTGCGCTATTGGCATCAAAAAGGGCTTCCAAGTCACTTCACCTATGGACTGCTCGTTGTACTAAACGCCATTCCAGTCATTCAAAAAGAAATCCAAGCTGTCCGAGAAGCGAGTCTCCTGCGAGGAAAAACACTTCATTTCTGGTCACCACTCTTTTATATCAAAGCTATTTTTATCGCTTTTAATTGGCGAGATTCTTACATAGAAGCTATGTACGCCCACGGATTTGATGAAACAATCAAGCGAAGTTGTTACCGACAATTGGAAACACCCAAAAGTGCAAGTCTTACTTGCTTCTTGATTTTCCTCCTTATCAATTTGACCCTTTTGATCCCAAGATAGAACTCGACACAAAAAATACTGTGGAATTTCTCACAGTATTTTTTATGTTTTTGTTCTTGCCAATCTTTCTACTCAATTTCCACACAAAAAGCATCCCAGCCTTGTAATTTATGGGTTTGAAGTATCTTAGTTACATCTGTGTTAGCAATCAAAACTTCCTTTACAGTATTTTCCAAGACAAAACTTTGCTCTTCATTTGAGAAGTTCATCACGATTAGATAATTCTTTGTAGATGTTTCTCGTAGATAAGCAAACACCTTATCAGCTGTTTCGAGCAGTTTAAAGTCTGCTGTCACCAACCAATCATTGTCTTTTCTCAATTGAATCAATTGTTGATAAGTATAAAAAATAGAATTTGAATCTTCCAGAGCTGCTTCTACATTGATTGTTGAATAGTTAGGATTGACAGCTAGCCAAGGTTGACCGGTTGAAAAGCCTGCCTGTTGACTGGCATTCCACTGCATAGGTGTGCGAGCATTGTCCCGCCCAATCGCGCGAATGCTTGCCATAATATCATCAAGCGGCACACCCTTATCAAGGGCTTCACGGGCATAGTTGAGAGATTCAATGTCTTCGACATCTTCTAAGTTCTTGAAAGAATAATTGGTCATACCAATTTCTTCCCCTTGATAAATGTAAGGAGTGCCACGCATCAGATGAAGCAGAATTGCTAAGGCTTTCGCTGACTTCTCACGGTATTTCGTATCATTTCCCCAGATAGAGACAACGCGCGGAAGGTCATGGTTATTCCAAAAAAGCGAATTCCAACCTTCCTCTACACCTAGTTCATTTTGCCATTTGGTAAAAATTTCTTTTAATTTTGGTACGTCCAATTCATCTGCTACGTCCCATTTTGGTTGATTCGGCTTATGTTGAAGACCAATGTGCTCGAATTGGAAAACCATAGATAATTCATGATTCTTTGGACCTGAATACTGTTTTGCAATGTCAGGAGTTGCTCCCCAAGTTTCACCAACTGTCAATAAATCCTTATCCCCAAAAGTCGCACGGTTCATTTCCTGCAAGTAAGGATGCAGCATTGGACCATTATTGACAATTTTCTGGTCAGGTACCTTGCCAATCATATCAATCACATCCATGCGAAAGCCACCAATTCCTTTGTCAATCCAGAAATTCATCATCTTGTAAATTTTTTGACGTAGAGCTTCATTTTCCCAATTAAGATCCGGTTGTTTTGTGCTAAAGAAATGTAGGTAATATTGACCAGCTTTTTTATCATATTGCCAAGCAGAGCCGCCAAAAATAGAGTCTAAATCATTTGGTTTGTCTCGCCAGATATAATAACTGTGCTCTGGACTATCTGGATGTTCTCGCGCCTCTACAAACCAAGCGTGCTCGTCAGAAGTATGATTGACCACCAAGTCCATAATGATTTTAATATCGCGCTTCTCTCCTTCTGCAATCAGTTCCTCCATATCCTCCATAGAGCCGAAAATATCTGCAATTGCTTCATAGTCTGCAATATCATAGCCATTGTCATCCATCGGACTCTTGTAAACTGGAGAAAGCCAAATAGCAGTAATCCCAAGTTTCTTCAAGTAATCCAATTTACTTGTAATTCCTTGTAAATCGCCAATTCCATCTCCATTACTATCCATAAAACTTTTTGGATAAATCTGATAAATTACGGCATTATGCCACCATTTTCTTTGCATTGTGCATCTCACTTTCATCTTTTTCACCTTCCATACTATATAATTTTCCACTTCTTTGCAAGCGTTTGCGTTATATTTTAGTCTTCTTTTTACACGTAAAAAGTTTAACTCTGTAAATTTTAGAAATATTTGAGAATTACTTGAGACTTATTTGACAAGCATTTTGTATACTAATCCTTGAAGAGAGGAGAAACTCTACGATAGAAAAAATGGAGGTCACATTATGGAAACTATTTTGAATGTGAAACACATCAGTAAGAGATTTGGTCAACAGCTGGCTCTAGATGATGTTA
>ERZ773213.552-NODE-552-length-21815-cov-5.381388_pt1 | contig 21815 bp, 23 predicted proteins | sample MGYA00580996_ERZ773213 | MGnify/ENA primary metagenome ERZ773213 (study PRJEB29015, sample SAMEA2738152) | human oral metagenome | biome: human oral; feature: human-associated habitat; material: saliva | place: China | collected 2197 ...
CCTTTTGCTTAGTAAGATTTGGCACAAACAGTAAGAGTAGGACGCTAATGATAAGAAGGACCACTAACATTTCAATCAATGATACTAAAATTATTGATTTTCCCCATCTCATATTTAGACAAACAAAAAAACCGCAAGCCTAAGCCTGCGGTTTTAGTGTAATTAAATTTTGCTTTCTAGTAAATTTAGTCTACAGTACCCCATAGAGTGATACGGTTACCAGCCTCGTCAGTTTGTCCGATAGCCATATAGTTTCGGTTGCCAGAGGCGCCTACAAAACTGATCCAACGATAGCCATTAGCTGAACCTTTAGAGTCGTATTGAACGGTCTCTCCTGGTTCATAAACTGCCACGACATCACTTGTTAGGTTTGGAGCACGTCGTACATTGATATGAGCCTCACCGACTGTAAATGTACCGTTTTCTTCCTCAAGGCTAATCTCGTCAGTTGTTGGCTCTGTCTCAACTTCTGAGACGTCATCTACGCCGTCCTCGTAAGGAGGTACGATATAACCAACAATTTCCCCAACTGTTCGCTCATGATAACGAGCAGGGCCACCGACTTCCAAAAAGTCCCAGTTTCCGTCAATGTTTTGCTCAATAGTCTTGACAGTCAAGCCGTCACTATCTTCAACAGTAAGACCTGTATGGCCATAGTTGACACCGTCGCCAGCTACAAAGCTCTTGACGAAGATCCAGCCAGCCTCAGGATAAGCGACATCATAACGGACATCTACTCCTTGGCTTTCAGCTGAGGCTAGCAAGTCATAGGCGTTACCGTATAGGCTGACATCGAAAAATTGGCGCATGATGTAACATGGCAAGTCTGCGCACTGCGTACCATACGCACCATCGTTGTCCACGCCCATCCCACTATTTGCTAGGTTGTGAGCAAATTGTAATACTTCTGCTTTAGTTGACATATCTTATCTTATCCTTTCTTTGGCTGATCGTAGTCCAGAGCTTGCGCACTGTCAGACAATCCTGATGTAGTAGGGTCAGAAACGACCCCAACCAAAACAAGCAATGTAAGAGCTGTATTAGCTACATCATTGATGTTGTCAGGCAATTTAAAGCCTAGTTGTTGCGCTAGCAAGATTGCTGTAGCAACGATAGCAGCAAGAGTCGCCTTGTTCTTAAAGCGTAATTTCCAGTTAATTTTCATTTTTTAATTCCTCTTTTTTTATTTATTTATTGTTGTTAGTTACGGCAAGCGGTCAGGCCATGGGTCTGATGTTAGGTAAGAAATAACGCTGACACGGATGTCCCCGATGTCCCTATCTGTAGGGACAGGATCAGCAAACTGAAACCTCAGCATGTTACTGTCTCCAGCACCTCCCAAGTACCAGGTGCCGTAAGGAATACCTTTGTCATTATAGATACCGCCAATAAGACTAGACTCAGACCTAAACCCTTGAGGGACTCCGTTCAATCCTAAGATATAACAGTTTCTTTCTCTGTCACTTCCTTGTACGCTATATCCAGGGCCACCTCTACGAATAACACCAAACCAGCCCCAGCTTAACCCACCGAATTGGTACATCACGGTATTATTTACACGGCGTACTTTCAGATAAGAGCTGCCAAGTTTTGAAACAATAGGAAGATTAATCCACCCAGTGTCCCCTACTATAACCTCCCATCCCTGGTTATCTGACCCAAAGCGTTTAATCCATTTTAAAGCCTTATTTGTAGCAACGGTGTCCACATAAGTAGTACCTACAGGAGCACTGACCCGTCCGTTCGGCATGCCAGTTCCACGGATCTCATACTCAGATACTTGTCCACCTGTATTAGCTGGAGCGCTTGGCAAGACAATGCTCCCACCCCCACCTGATAAGCTGACAGTATTACCACTTAGGCTGAGCTTTTGAGGCTCTTTTTGCTCGATGAGTGAAAGTCTTTGCTTGACTCCACTATCATTGTACGGCTGAGGGATTTCTGACTTTTTGGCGTATTCTCCAAGATCTTGGTGCTGAGTAAGGTATCCCTTGCCAGCGAGAGACTCCTCAGTCACGAATTGTGAGACATCTATCTCTTTTTTATTCTCAAGCGTCTCAACTCGTTTCTTGAGTTCAGTATCATTGTAGGGGTCAGGTAGCTCTGAGCGTTTAGCGTATCCGTCCAGGCTCTGATGTTGCGTGAGATAACCTTTACTATCTAACTCATCCCTTGTCACTAGATTACTAGTGTCCACACTTGGCTTGTTCTTTAAAACCTCGATATCGTCCAAAATATGGGCTACATCGCTCTGATTAGCCTTACTTGCAAGCTCAGCTCTCAGCTCACTGTCATCATAGGTTGTGGTAGGGGCGTTGTTTTTAGGCAGCAAGCTCTCAAGCTCATCCTTTGTCACAATATCCTTGACATCTATGACACGCTTGGTCTTTGACTCCATGACAGGTGCCTGAGTAGCCTTGTCAATCTCAGAGATCTTGACATTGAATGAGAAAGCATACACATCAGCAGATTTCTCAACTTTCTCAAAATAGATGTATCCTGCGACTGTCTCACTTGCAATTATCAAAGAATTATCAAACTTGACTGTAAAGCTATTGCCGTCTGTTACAGCCTCAACCTCTTTATAGCGCTTAGTGCCTTTAAAGTGAAAAAGACAGATGACTTTCTCAGCCGTGAGCTCATTCAACGTGAAATGAAACTCAGCTATCTCTTTATCTTTGCTGTAGATCTCATGCTGGAGCTTATCAATCCCTCTGATGTTGCTTGTCAACTCTATCTTTTTGCTGATGACTTTTTTCAATTTTTGCCCTCCTTTCTAATAAAAAGAGAGCCTAGTAGGCTCTCACTTCTAAAATGTTGTATTTGCTATACAGACTATCAATGTATCCATTGCCACCTAGTTTTTTGTAGCTAGAGTGCATCTTATGGATAATGTCAGACTCATGAACCGTGGTATATCCACGATTGATAGCCGTAGTCATGTCTCTCTCTAATCTCAGATACATTGTGACTAGATGAGCCTCATCATGTACTACTAGCTTATCGTTAACCTCACTTATTTTCCTGTTGTTATCCTCTCCAACTTCTCGAATGTCATTCACTGATGAGTGGATAGTGCCTAGCTCGTCTTTGAGTTCGTGAAACTGTTGTTTGTTCAAGTTTCCAGCCTTTATTGTCCGAACCCCAAACCAACCAGCGACAACTGCCCCAATCGTTGTAGGGTTTGTCAAGGCATTTATTATTTTTTCAAATATATCAACCCATGTCATAACCTCCCCCTATCTAATCAATACGAGGCATGACCACGGTCAAGACACCTTGCTGCAACATATCAGCAAGTGATTGCTCTTTCCAAGTGTAGCCCTCTGTGGCTTGCATTTGAAACTTGAAAATGGTTTGTGTACCTTTTGGCCATTTTGCATTAGTGTCAAATGGATAAGCGCCTGAGATGATGTCGCCGTTTGAGTATCGTGTACTCTTGACTAGAGGCTTGACAAAGCTAGCAACCTTATTATAGGTATGAGTTGGCATACCTCCATTTTGAGATACTGCCAAGGCGATCAAGACCTCAGTGATAGCTGATACTGAGTCAAGGTTTTCCTTGTTCTCAGTGGTCGCTTGTTCGACTTTAGCTGCCATCTTTTTATTTTCCTTGAGTTGCTCATCTACCTTACTGAATTTCTCGTTTTCAGCTCGGTTTGGGAAATTCTCCTCATAGAGCGACTCAAGAGCTAATTCAAAAAGCTCTGTGTTTGACAAGTTGATTTTATCCGCCGGCAAGAATACCGGTACATTCGCCCCCATTGAGTTTACTAGTGTTACTTTGGTTGCTGATACCGCACCGCTGCCATCATACTCCAAAGATTTTGTGCCATATTCTAACTTCATAAATATAAATTTCCTCCTTTTGAAATTATTATCTTCTATTTAATGTAGGTTTTTTTACGCTTTTAAATTTTAAATGAAATACTGTCAAAATTTAGCCATGTATTATCTACGTTAGCTTTTACAACTATTTCTCCGTTTGAGTACAAACCTAGAGTAGCAACTGCAAAACTATTATTTAACGCTTGGACAAAAAGTGTCTGTTTTGGTCTAAAGCCCTCCGGCAATACTCCGATAACTGTTTCATTGGTTATCTGACCTTTATTTGCTGAGCCTCTAAGATAAACCACGTTATCAAATGTTTTTGAAAATTGCACATTATTGTATAGGTTGTGGTGTGTCCATCCATTTCTTAGTGGTAGATTTTGCCATGCTGTGCTCTGAGTGTGACTCTGAATATCGTCTTTTGTAGCAACTTCTTTCCACTGTGACGGGTTCCACTCAGTATTGTTGTTGTAAGTCCTAAAGAAAAATCTATTTGATTTCAGCCCTGTGAAAAATTGCACGCCTTTCCAACTGTCAAGCCAATAGTTTTGAAATAGTCCCCACTCACCGATTTTAGATAGTGGATTGTCGCTATACTTAGCACTTCTCCAGCCAAGTTCAGTTCCTTGCTTGTTCCAAACATCATCCCATTGCCTAGTGCTACCTGACAGGCTACCATCATTATTAGTCAGTTGATGCTGCTGAATAGGCTGGTCATTAGCGTAGATGTCTCCTTTGACGTCCAAAGCCCCACGCTCACGGATTTTGTTGACACCGACACCTGAGCGATCATAGGAGAATACCACGCTTTCTGTGGCCACGTTGACCATGAAATCAGTACGAGTGAATTTGTCCTCAAGCGTTCCGATTACAACCCACGACTGATTAGCTAGATAATTACCAGCAAGATTAGCCTGTGAATTGACTAGATTTGAGATACTTGTCCAGGATCCAGTGGCTGGTCCTGTGTCTGCTTGAAAGTTAGTAGTCCCAAGTCTTGCAACCTTGAATGTCAGGGTCATTGTATTTTTTTGACTACCTGAGACAGCCAGAGGGGCGATCTTGGCATTTCGTGTGGCCGTCAACGTGCTAGAGGTTGAGCCTGTTCTGGCTATGCTAAAGCTAAGAGCAGGAGCAAAATACTCAAGCACTGTGACAGATACCTCTCTAGAGTCTGACCAGCGTCCACGGCTATCAGATACACTAGCTCTGATTTTGATGGTGCCGTGATAGTTCATAATACCAAGGCTCCCACCGTTTGAACTTGTGGACTGGTTTTTGCCGATTATTTCAGCATAGTATCCAGTAATAGATGAGCCATAAGAACCGACTGCACCATTAAACGCTACTTTGATGTTAGAGATGACCTGAATGAACGTGTTTCCGTTTGGGATAAGGTTCTGAGCAGCACCATTTAGGTCCGACAATGTGACACCGCTGAAAGTAGGCTTGATATTACCTGGGACGCTTGCCGTGAATGTTGTTGACTGTGTTCCAGTCTTGGTAGAGCCTGAGTAGGTATCGACAAAGATTGTCCCCGTCCCACTTGCTGAGTTCGGGATGTCGTTTGCAAAATCCACAGGTATTGTCCAGCTAGTAGATGTGTCTACATTCGTTGCAATCGTTCCATTCTTGCCAGCCCAGGCATAGCGCACTGTGTGCTTAAAACTTGAGCTTTGACGGTTGATGTTGATAGTAACTGAACTACCAATAACTCCAGCGCTCACGCTTACAGAGCTAGAGCGTGGTATAGTTGTCAGGCTGAGACTAGCTGACACTGTGATAGTCCCATGTAGGCCATTGTTAGGATTGAACGTACAAGAAATAGGGAGTTTTTTAGTCCCATCCGCATTGTGGCTGATTGTACTTGAACCACTAGCCAGCGTGTACTCCTCGCCTGATGTCTCCCACGTCGGATAGCTGTAATGCACATTACGACCATCTAAATTGAGAGACAACGTACTGTCTCCTTGATGGTTATGAGTGTAATAGGCGCCTGTACGGCTTACTGTTATCCGCCAGTTGACAGTTGAGGTGTTAGCCGTGATACTCTGAGATCCTTGATCTACATACAGATTAAGATACAAGCTTCCACTTGAATTACTAAATTTTGCCATATTTCCTCCTTTTAACCTACATAGCGGATGACATTCATATCAGGGTTAAGATGATACTGCTCTTCTCTAAAACGTCCAATTTGGATAGTTTTAGAGAAAATCCCGTTTTCAATGTGGATGACACCTTGACTGATGTACATAACCTCAATCCCTGCTGAATACATTGAAATCCGTCCGTTTGGACTGAATAGCATACTAGATGAACCATCATTCTTACCGATGACTAAGCCCTCATTTGATGAGCTCATGTAGCTGTCAATGAAATTCCAGCGGTCAGATAACTCTCCAAGATCTTTGGCAATGTTTGACACACGCTGACTAGCTGAAATTAAATCTGTTTCAGCCTGTGCCCTTGCCTCCTCGTTAGACTTGACAAAGTCCTGATAGGCGCTTATCCAGTTATCAAGCGTGTCAGCACTTGCTTTGGCCTCTAGCTCAGCTTGAATAAGCCCAGCTTTTTCATTTAGCGCATTTAGTTGTTCTTGAGTCAAGCCTTGGTCAGCTTTAGAGTCAATACTATCCTTGATTTCTTTTAGCTGAGTCTCATCAATAGCCCCTTTGTCTCCTTTAGGGCCAGGGTCTCCTTTATCACCTTTGGGGCCAGGAGTACCTGGAGCACCAGGTGCACCTCTTAAACCATCAAGCGCATTGATAAGAGTCAGCTGCTCAGAGGCTACCTCTTGGTTATCAATCCATGCTGAAACGGTCAAGACCATTTTTTGGTCAATATCAGAGGCTCTCACAATGTATCTAGCACTTGTAGACTTAATGACATCACCCACAGTCCAACGCCATCCGCTATTGATGACCTTGTTACCTCGCATTAAGGTAGGAGTCACAATCGTCTGACCTTGGCCGTTTTTAAAGGCTACACCGTTATCAGTAGCAAGTTTGATTGTGTAAGGTTTAGCCTCCTCAATCATCCTGTCTAACTGTTGTTGAATACCTTGAGATAGTCTATTCTCAAGCGCTTTTGCGTTTGAGAAAGTGGTCTTGTTATTCTTCGGATTGGTAAAACTGATGACTTGCTCAGACACCCTCATCTCAAGCAAGAGAGTAGGGCTAAAGCCGTCATCATAGACTTTTACTGTGTCTCCTATTTCAAGATCTGCAAAGCCCTCAGCCTCGTAAGTGACTGCTGGATAACAGTTCTTTTTGAGCTCACGGTAGGCGATGGAGCGGATGGTCTCAGGATTTTTACTCTCAACCGTTATGTCTTTTCTTGTCCATTGGTCAAGCTCTCCAGTAGCATGAGTGAAAGTAGACGGATACATCTGCATTGAAAGAGGGGCATATAGTGCAGCCCCTGACTGATAAAACTCACGCTCGCCCTTTGCATTGTTGACTGACCAAGCTCCAAGACCTCGAATATCTACAATGTTTCCTTGATCATCCTTACCAGTAGGTACTATTGTGTTATAGATACCTGTCTTGTCAATCGTCCTAGTGATTGTCTTGAGGTTCTTACCGTACTCTAAGACCTTTGGACTGACTTGTCCTACCCCTTGATGGTTGTCATCGTGTTCATGATACACATTGACTGTAAATGACTTGATAGAGCTGTCAGCGTTGAGGCGTGTGTCAAACTCGATTTCAGCGTCAAACTTCTTAGCTAGGCTTAGGAGTCTGTTGAGTTTGGTATCTGTACCCTCCCACTCAGCAGAAATCTTCTTGTCTGATACCTCATTGATACCGATTTTTAAGAAAGTATAGTTGAGTAAGTCCATCGCCTCACAAAATTCCTTGAAAGTCATGGCTTTAGGAGACTTGTAAGGGATAGAGTACTCATTGATTAGCTCAAGGTTTAGGTTGATACCATGACACTTGATGACTTTTTCATTTTCCTCAATTTTTCGGATGGTATGTAGGTAAGTCTTTCCCTTGTACTGAAACGATACAAAAGCCTTTTCATTGAGAGCATTATAGGCTCTTTTCTGACCTGTATCTGAGATAATAGCCTTTTTAAACACAGTAAAATCAAAGATACTAGACCCTGTCTCAAGGTATCTTGTCCAGCTATCATTGAAATAGTTCAATGTATCTTGTTTTTCATTGTCCACAAATGCAACTTTTCGCAAACTTGAGTCATGTATTGTCAGTAACATTGCTTATAGATACCTTTCTTTAAATTCTACTGTGACTGTAGGCTTAGTCTTGACCCAACTTGAGCAATAGACCTCTAGCTGATTTTTTCCAGGGGGGATACTCAAAAATTTTGAGCCTTGGACAATGTCCACAATCTTCTCAATACCATCTACTGTGACTGTGTCATTCTCACTATTAAGTACAATGTTTGAACCGATTGGATAGCGGTTAGGCACATCTCCGATTGATGGCACAAAATCCTTACGATACATCAACTCATCAAGATACATGTGAGCAAGCATAGGCTTGTCATGAAACGCCCCTAAAGTCACATGGATTTTAGCTGATTTTCTACCCTTAATCTCAGGGATGATAAAGCTGTATTGATAGCCTCTGTAGTAGACCTGGACTCTAGCGTCATTCCGTTTGAGTTCAAACTGCCCTTTGTTCTTTGTAAATGGGTTTAATGCACTGTCAGAGGTACCTGTGAAAGTCCAATTTTTCAAGAAATTATACTTACCTTTTCCATCTGATCCAAAGACATTAAACTCACAATCTTGCCCTTTTGAGCGTTTGAACGTTTCAACCCCATACAAAAACTGTCCACTAGTGTCAGAAACTGTAATCTTGATGAAACCATACTGATTGGCTCCATCTGATACAAAAATCTGTCTGCCTGTGATATAGTCATCAAGTGAGCCTACACCACCAGCGCTATCTGTAGGGATGTCCCATGATAGCGATGTAGCATAATTCCCATATTTTCCAGCTACAGTTTGGTCTCTGAGTTTGATGTGTTTCCTATCCCAAAGGGTAGAAACCTCTGAGGTACCTGTGAAAGTCTCGCCATTGTCATTAGTGACAGGTCTATTTTTTGAACCTCTCGCAAAAGCCTCTGAAATCCTATCGCCTCTGAAATCAAGCAAGACCTCAGAGCGCTTGACTATACCTGTGTCAGTTTCTTCACGGTCTCCAATTTCAAGAGCTCCACTAGCATTAACTAGACCAATATAGCCGTTCTCGGTGTTATTCTTAACCGTAACGACAGGAAAAGCTGGGACGTTGCCATTATTGACCAAATTAAAAACAACCTTGTCAGGTTGCTCTTGTCCGTTATCAAAGCGCTTATAGGTTGAGCCGTGAGCTACTCCGTCAGGGATAATCAGGTCAAAACTGCCCTTTTGAAACCATCTAGTAATGTTGTCCATGTCCACAGAGCCAGATACTAGGCCCATGTAGTACTTGTCAGGCTCGTCTGAAATGACGATCTTGACAGCCTCTGAGGTGTTAAAAATGCCAGCTAGTTTGTGCTTAGCCGTTTCAAGTGTCATGCCGTTGCCATATTGCATAGCAAACTTGACTTTGATGGTTTTGGCGCCTGTTCGCACTTCTTGGAGATTAACTCCGACAAGTGGAGCGTCATTTGTGACAACGTGGCGCTCATTTCCTACTGGACGGATGATGTCTATAATGTCAATAACCTCAGAGAGGTCAAATCCATTGATTGTGATTGTGTCATTATTCATTAGATAATACCTCTCATCATGTTATCAATCATTAACTTATCGTTTTGATAGTTAGTCATTGGGTCTCCGATTTTAGCAACCAGAGTACCGTCATCTAGTACCATGTTCACAGGGCGCTTGACAGCCTCCTCAGCCACTTCAAGAGCTCTGGTTAGGACTTTGTCAGCCTGGTCACGAATAACCTCGATTTGGCTTGTTTCTGCTCGTTCTGTGAGTGATTTGAGTCTAAACTGACTAGATACAGTATGTTTTCCTAAACCTAGCAAGTCCTCAGCGCCAAATTTGAACGCTGACATCTCTTTCTGAACGTATGCCAGACTATCAACCACATCAGAGCTATTCTGTTCAATACCTACGGCAATACCTTGAGCAATGTATCTACCTACATTGTCTCTAAATAGTCGTGACGGACTATGGATCTTAGCCTTAGCTTGCGCTGCTCTCTCAGCTTGAGCGACAAGCGCATTAGCTGCCGCAGTGACAGCCCCAAGTGCTGAGTACATACCTTGCGCCAAACCTTGGCCGATCATGCTCCCTGCGTATCGCATAGAGCTTACCCCTGACATAGCTGTAGAGCGGATTGAGTTTAACATGGCTGACATTGCAGCCGTTGCCGTGCCAATCCCTGAACGGATACCGTTAGTAACTCCGTTAGAAACCCCACGCCCTGCTTGTTGGCCAGCTTGTGTCATCTGAGTTGCTGATTGCATGACCACTGTGACCATCATCATCATGCTTGCTTGCACAGATGATAGAGCCTGGGTCATTGCTGAGCTGATACTTGAGGCGAGTTGAGACATAGCTGATGAGGCTGATGTAGCTGATGAGTTAATCATCGACAATGTAGAGGCCATCATAGAGGCTCCACTTTGAGCCATCATCATTGCATTAGCTAGAGACATCAATCCTACTTGTAGAGCCGTAACGCTTGCCACAGAGCCCCCAAGGCTCGCAAATGAACTCATAACTGATGTAGCAAAGTTGCTCATAGCCGTACCTGCCATTGTCATTGTTTCAGGTAGTGTACTGAGGCTTGTACTTAGCGATGACAGAGCTGTAGGTAGTGACTGCATAGCTACGCTTGCAAGTTGAGCAGATGTAGCAATCAACATCAATCCAGTTCCTGCTTGTTGCAATCCAGGATCAGCCGTAGCGATACCTGAGTTAGCGATAGCAGCAAGTCCGACAGATACAACTGTCAAAGTCCCTGCAAGGTCAGCTAAATTGAGCCCTACAAGCATTGCAATACCCTCAGCCATCAATTTCACGCCTATTCCTGCATTTTTAGCAGCATTACCAATACTGTCAAAAATACCAGCAACACCGTCAAGCACATTGCGAATAGCTGAACCGAATGACTCAACTACGCTACCAGCGCTCTCTAAGATTGAGCTGACCTGCTCTCCAAATGTTTTGAGCAAGTTAGTCAAGCTGTCAATAATTGGGCTTACTTGACTAATCAGATTGTTAAATGCTTCAACCAAAGACTGTAGTACAGGAGCTAACGCCTGAACCATTTCAGAAATAGCTGGCATGAATGGAGCTAAAGCCTCAACGATTTGCACAATCGCTCCAGATACAACTGTCACAACTTGAACGAAAGCATTTGAAATGATTTCAACAATAGGTGTCACGGCTGTTGCAATTTCAGCAATTCCTGAGCTGATAGCTGTTATAATCTCACTGATAGCCGTTCCTAGTGCTGTAATAACAGGGGCTAGTCCACTAAAGGAGCTAATAATGGAGCTAATTGCTACTCCAGCAGCTAAAATGAGTGGTGATAACATAGCAAATGCTGAGGCTATGGTAGGTAGCACAGGTGCTACGATTACTAGAGCTTGAGCTAATCCTTGTATAGCCATATTTAGGATAGTACCTATGGCTGTACCTACGCTAACCACCACATCACTGACAGCTTGCAAGATTGCAACTATACCCTGACTTTGAGTGGCTAAAAGCGTCAAGCCTGCAGCAATAATAGCTACACCTGCCCCAATCCCTACAGCTGCAATGGCTATGGCGCCACCAAAAGCCAAGATATTTGCTACACCTGCTGTTTTCAGCGCTGCACCAAATGCACGAACGACAGGCGCTAAACCTGATAATGCTGTTTTAAGTCCTTGTCCAATCCCTACAGCTGCTGTTTTAATAGATGTCCCTAATGATTTGATAACATTTGACAATCCATTGAAAAGCTGAGATATGGTACTTTTAGACCTCTTTACACTATTAGTGGCGCCATCCACAGCCTCTGTAGCTTTACTCTTAAATAGCCCAAACGGATTGAATGATTTTAAGAAATTAAAACCTTTAAATCCTGCAACCAATCCAACCAATCCTACAGTGATTGCTTGGATGACTCCAGTAGGTAATGAGCTGATAAAGTTACTAGCTACTGTAGCAGCCTGTGAAAGCCATTTGACAATATTGCCTAATACACTTCCTAGAGTTGACAAGACCTCTGATGTAGTTAAACTATCCCAGACATTTTTTAGAGCCCCAGCAACACTCTTAATGGCGCTAGTAAAAGCACTAACTGCCCCAGTGTTTGAGAATGCTTGCCAGAAAGTTTTAATTTTACCAACAAAATTAGAGATTGATGTGCTGACATTTGAAATAATGCCATCAATGTTGATACTTTCTAAAAATCCTCCTAATTTGTCTGCCAAACTATCAAAATTGATTTTTTCTAAAGCGTCTGAAACTGCATTGACTGCCTTTATACCAAATTGATTAAGTTTCTCAAAGGTTGGCATGAGTTTATTAGAGAGACTTTCCTTTGCTCCATCTATGGCTTGGTCTACAGTTTTGAACTCTGTTGCCATCTTTTGGAAAGCGTCTGAGTTCCCTGCACGGTTTAGAGCGTCAAAGAAATCCTCAGTTTTAACTTTCCCATCTTGGACAGCTTTTACAAGATCAGCCGTAGACATTCCCATCTCTTTTGCGACTGCAGCCATACCAGCTGGAGCTTGCTCCATCATAATCTTAAAGTCCATCCAGGCGATTTTAGGCTTACTTGCCATCTGTGTTGCCTGAGTTGACAGTGATTTCATGGCTTGAGCTGGGTTTTCAGCAGAGGCTGCAAGTCCACCAAAGGCCTTAACTAGACTGCCTACATTTTTTGTACCAACAGCGTCAAGCTGTGAGTAGGTACTAGCCATGTCAGAGGCTGAGTAGATGGTCTTTGTCGCAAAGTCTTGCATTTCTTCCTTTGCTTTCTTGATTTCCTCAGCTGATCGTCCAAATGCTTGGAGGTTTCCCTCAAATGTTTTCCAAGCTTTCTGTGAGCTGTTGAGCTCTGAGGCCATTTCACGGATCCCACTTGTTATAGTCCCAATTCCTGTGGTAAGGGCTGAGCCAATCAAATTGGCACCAAGGACTGACTTGAATACTGACCCTACTTTTTGTCCTGCACTCTCAAGGCCTCCAAAAAGCGACTTGAGCTTGCTAATACCTGATTGAGCATTAGAGCCATCCATATCAACCTTGATAGTAACTGAACCATCTGCCATTGTGTACCTCCTTTCTAAAATTAGTAGTCAAATTCATCAGGTAGAGCATACTCTTTTTTGAGTTTCTTCATGTTCTCCTTGTACTGCTTACTGTCCCCCTTTTGGGGCTTGTAAGAGCGTATTTTCAGCACCTCAGCAAATTTAGTATCACTAGGCAGGCCGTTTAGTAAAGCGTTGAACTTCTTCCAGTGCAGGCTATTCTGAGCATCTATGAGGTCAATCCCATAAGCTTGGAGAAATGATGAGTAAATATACTCAGCGTCGTACTTCAAGCTAAAGAGACGATCTCCTCCCTCAGATTGGCTCTTGGAGCGTATTTTGCTTTTGATTGGGTTTCCTGCTAGGTCTAGCACTGGTGCTGTGTTTTTAGCTGGAATAATTCTGATATGCTCCTCAAAAATCATCTTAAAGATTGCTGTAGCTTGTTCAGGCGTCAAAGCCTGAGTAAAATCTACACCAGTCAAGATTTGAATAGCCAGGAAAGGCTTGTAAAGCTCATCAATGTCATCATCATTGATCAGCTCCACCACTTTCAAGACCTTGTTAAAAGCGATATTCATTGGATACACATCATCACCAAGGATTAACTCATCTGTCAATTTCCTTGATAGGTCCAGCATGTCAGTCACCTAGATATTTTTTGAGAGCGTCTGTGTTGTTACGTTTCTCCCATTCTGAGATGACTCCAGTGATTGTCTCAAGTAAGTAGGCCATTGTGTCCACTGTAGACTCATTAGAGAATGAGTAAACCTTGTCAAACGCCTCTTTGTCAAACAGCTCTGTCCAAGAGTCTTTGACTAAGTCTTGTACCGTTTCAAAGGCCTTACTGTCTTCTGTCTTAGCTAGTTTTTCGCCCTCAATTTTAAGGATTGTGCCAAGTTTTTCCATTTTTTGGATGTTTTTGTCATTGGCTACAAATTCAAGTTTGAACTCTCCAAAGTCAACAGGGATGACATTATCACGTTTTTTAATTACTACCATTTGTTTTTTCTCCTACTAATTTTTAAGTCAAAAATAAAAAGGGGAGCCTGTTCACTCCCCTAGATCAAATCATTAACCGACTACGGCAGACTGTTTAGGTGCTGCATTCCAGCTAATAGTTGCCTCAAAGCCCTCATACTCAGAGGCCTCTCCGCCTCCGATTTTGATACCTGAGACAGTAGCGACTCCGACGTATTGAGTTTTGCCATCAGACTCTACTACTTTAAGCCAGACATTACGGTCATCTCCAGTTTTAAAGCGCATACCTGCGACGATGGCCTGAGCCTCGTCCTCTTTGATGTAGTCTCCCTCAAAGCTGTATCCGTTTTTGACAGATGTTACTACCGTTTTCTTGGTGCCATCGCCATTGTAGTATGCAATGTCATCTGTCTCCTCGTCGTTCTCAGCCTCGGCGGTTGTTACTCCGTCCGCAAGCCATTTCCAGGCGTCATTGCTTGGCTCAGTGGCTGGTGCTGTTGGTAACCATGGCGCAAGAAAGTGTTTGCGCTTGGCGTTTTTCATTTTTGGCATTTAGTTCCCTCCATTTGTTTCTAATTTTGCCGTTACATCTAACATGTAAATATAAAAGCCTTGCTCATCACGGTCATTTAGGAATGGCTGTGATACTTCAAGGCCTCTGAATTGATATGAATTATTTTTGCTAGGTAGATCCAGATTAAAATCAGCAAGAGCATGATTGATGGCCCACAAAATAGAGCTTGTTTTTTGGTGATCAGTCGTTTTGATTGCCACCTCAAAGACAAGACTAATGTCTTGCTTGCCGTTCATGTACTCTTTTAAAATCTTCCCACCTGGTAAAGGATATAGGACTAAATCCTCTTTCTCTGACAAATAGTCAAGTCTACAAATCAGAGAGAGGTTTAGCGTGTTGATGAAATCTCTGAGGACTTCTGAAAAATCATTGTTATTCATGCTTTTACTCCCATTGCTCTTAGTCCGACTTTCCCCCACTCACTAGAATGTAGAGCCTCAGCTTTTAAGTCCCAGCGCTTACCAGTTCCTGGTGTAGTGTACTTCTTAAAGACAAAGGTCCTAACCTTGTTGTAGCTTGAGCCGTAAAATTGAGCTCTTGCATAAGGTCCAGGATATTTAACTCCGTCTTTTGTCGCTTGGCCACTTCCACTAAGTTCACCACTTTTGCGTGGCACAAAGGGAGTAAAGTCAATCAACATCTGATTAGCTATTGCTAACTTCCCTTTTGCTAATGCCGTTGGGGATACCTTTTTCTCAACCCCCTTTAAATCAACCTTGACAGATACGCCTGTTCCCATCAGATACACTCCACTTCGTAACAAAATACCTTTTGTTTATGTGGATAACTGACAGGAACCACAGAGGTCACTCTGTAGTCACGTTCTCCGTCGTTGATTATGGCATTTTCAAAGGTCTTGTCTAAGACGATTGGGCAATATTTAGGGTACACAAATAACGTACTAGGCTTGGACTCCTTGCGGTTGTTCTTCGTGCCTTGCACTTGATACTGTCTGTCAAACCTAACAGTTCTAAGGGTCACTGGGCTCTCAAATACTTCTTTACCCCATCCGTCTTTTTCTCCTGTGGTCTTCTGAATGGTCACAGTATCAATCAATAACCGTTTATCAATGTCTGTCATAACCTACCCCCCTAAAGCCAAATCCTGCCGATTTCAGAGTATTTAGGGCGTCAAGTGATAAGTTATACCTAGCACTTTCCAAAGACTGGCTAGAGCTATTCTTGTAGGTGATATGAGTACGCCCTAAAATCACAGTAGAGACTGATTGTTTATCATCAGCCGTAATGATCCCACTAGCGTCCAAATATGCCACCTGGAAAGCCGTAGCCAGCTTGACAGCTTGTTTTCTGTGTTCAATTTCTTTTTCAAAATCTACAAAGCTGTAGAAATTGTTAAGAAAGAGGTTGATAGCAATCTCTGCCCTCTGTAGTAGTTTTTCAAATTCCTCAACTTCATCAAATCCTAAATCATTAAATTCATCTTGTGTTAAATAAGCGATAGTAACCACCTCCAATTAAAAAAGCGGTGTTATTTATCCGCCTTTGCTGCTTTTTCTTCCTTGTCAGTACGTTCAAAGAACGGGCTAAGCTCAGGGTGTGTAATTTCACCTTTAGCGTTGAGCGCCTCAGCTGTCTTGACATCCATGTCATACTCTACATCCTTGTCATAGCTTTGCTCTTTGCCGTCAACAATAAAGACAACGTTTGATGTCGCTTTAAATTTAGCCATTTACTTTATTCCTCCACTTTGTATCCTTGATTTTCAAATGCTGAAATCATGATCGGGTCAGACAGGGTAAAAGAAACCCCGTCTTTTGTCAAAGTAACAGATTTTTTGACAACTTCCTCTGTTACTTCTTGGTTTTCCACAACTTCCTCTGTGGTTTCTTCTTTCTTCTTAGCCATTAGCTAGCCTCCTTATGCTGATTTGTGAACGTAGATAGCTTTTTTCTTGTTGTCAAGAACGAAAGCGTCGTAACGGATACGGCCCTCAACGAGCTTGCCGTTAATTCCTGGTGGATTGTCGTGGATCTTGTAGTCTTCCAACTTAATAGGAGATGGAGTAGCCACAGGGTGAGCGACAATAAACTCTACTTTTTGTGGCAAGCGTGATGTAGGTGTCAAAACTACTGGCAAGCCGTCAATCATACCTACTTGACCTTTGATAGTGATCTCTTGGCCAAGGTCAGAGTTTTTCACAAATGTTGGGTCAAGTTTGATAAGTTTGTAGAACTTAGGTGACACATGCAAGACACGGCCAGCTGTTGGGACAAGAGCGTCAGTGAGCTTAACCTGACCATCAAGGACAGCCTCATAAGCATTCTCTTTAGTCACAGCTGCTGTTGCAATGTGTTCAGGTGCTGCACCAGCTACGATTGTTGCAAAACGGTAAGTGTCTACTTCTGGGATAATGACTTCTGACAACTGACGTGCAAGGGCTTTTCCAGCCTCCATAACACCATTTGTGTCCTGTTCAGATTTCTTGTCAATCGTGAATGTGAAAGAGCGATCTTTCTTCATTGTCATAGTTTGAACTGTATTTCCAAGTTCCTCAGCGTCACCGTAACGGTTTTGCCCATTTGTCTTGTAGTCATTCATTCCTGATGTTGGGATAGAGTAGACCTTGACTGTGTCAACTCCAAGAAAATCAAAATCTTGATTAACAATACCAGTAGATAGGGCCTCTTTAGCAAAGCGCTCATCTACTTTTTCAGCGAATTTAGCTGCGTAATTTACTACCATGTGTAATATTCCTCTTTTCTTTATTTTTGGTTTTATACGCTATCAAAGCCTTCAAATAGGGCTTTGTCCTCTGCGCTTAGATGATCGTATCCAGTTTCTGCTGGTGGATTTCCATGCACAGAGATATTAGGGTTAGGCTGCTTGTCCTCAGCTTGGAATAGGTAAGGACTCGACTCTCTGAGTGAGTTGATTGTGTCCTCTAATTGAGGTTTTCCATCTTCCCCTAGCTCAATCTTGCCTAGGTCAATGAATTTCATCAAATCCTCTGAGTTGTGAGCTCCTACGTCTTTCAAAGCAAGGGCTACAGCGTTTGTTTTAGTGATCTGAGCAAGGTTTGCCTCACTATCTAGCTTGTACTGCTCAAATTGGGCTTTTAGGTCTTCAAGCTGTTGTTTGCTCTCAGCACTAGCTCCCTCTTTGGCCTGTAAATCATTGATAGCTTGGGTCTGTTGCTCAAGCTGTTGTTTTAATGTTTCGTTTTCGGCTTGCAGTTCCGACTTAGCTTGTGACTTGGCATTTTCAATACCTGCACCGTACGCTTGCATAATATTGTCAATGACAGCCTTGTCCTCGATACCTGCCTCGACTAACATTTCACGTTTAAGACTCATGTCTTAACTCCTCCTTTTTTACGTCACATGGACAAATTAAGACAGTTTTACGCCATGCTCCAGGGCAAAATAAAAAACCTGATGGATTTCCATAGGTTTATAGTGGTTTATAGCAATTTATTGCATGAAAAAAGCGCCTAGATTGTTCTAAGCGCTAATAGTATTGTACTTCTGTTTTAGACATGATGTTTGACAATTTTTGACCGTCAATATCTAAGTTCACTAAGTCATCAAAAGAGGACACTACATATGTTTGAGCTCCTATAGAGACCTGAATGTCCGTTGCAGAATTGGGTAAGATAGCACAATCTTGTCCTTTGTAGACAAAAGAGGCGTCCCAACCGTTATCATATAACGCTTGTAAATCATCTAGTATCGCCATAATATATCTAGGTTCTCCTCTCTTTCGTTGCTTGTTAGTTCTCTTGTTGTTCTACTGACAAACTTGCCGTCATCATCAAACACATAGTCATGAACATGCTCACCTTTTTTCCCGTAAGGATGTTTATCTGGTTGCTTATGATTAGTGAAATGTATATCTTTTACTTTGTAGCCCCTATCATCGTAATAGGTTCTGCCAAGTACATCTCCATTCGTTGCGTTGTGTTGGACTACACTATTTGGCTCTCCAGCCTTTCCTGGAGGCGTATGCCCTACTGTAACCCCTGATACACTTACTATTTTACCATTTTTCACAGCTTTTTCAAGTTCTGCACGCTTAGTAGCAAACTCTCTAGCTTTCTTTTGTTCTTCTCTAAGCTTAACCTCTTTTTTGGCTTTGGTATAAGGGTCATCATAGTATTTCTCTCTAGCATAATCACGATGTAGGAAAGGGTGCTGTTTGAGATAGTCTCTCATGGCTCCCTGTTGGATCCTAACCTTGCTCTTATACTTGTCTATCAGCTCGCCGTCTCCTAGTTTCTCTGCAACGTGGAGAAATTCCTTGGACCGTCTGATAGAACGCTCCAGGGCTCTCTGTTTGGCCTGTACGTTTGCATTCTCTATAGCCTGCTCAGGCGTTAAGTCTTTCAAATAGTCAGGCAAATCACGCTTATAATTGACCCCTGGGATGTATGGTGTCATCTCATGAGTGCAATTTATCCCCTGACAGCCAGCAGGATGGCCGTAGCCGTAATCAGCTAAAGCTAGGACACGCTCTCCATTTACTTCTCTAGCAACTCCAGTAGTTACTATCTGGTGCTGCAAAGGAGCGCACATCTCTCTTGCTGTGGCCTTTTTGTGATAGTAAAAGGTATCTATCCCCAACTCCTCAGCTGGAGCCATTCTGACCTCACGATAGACACGCCAAGCCGTCGATTTGATGACTTGCCTAGCGTATGTGTCGGCTTTCCAGTGCTTTCCTTGGCTATCAGTAAATCCGTAAAAGCCTTTTTCAGCCCATTTCATGACTGTATCAGAGATAGCTTTGTCTGATGTAGTGAGTCCTGTGACAACCTTAGCCACGCTCTCCTGGACTATGGACTGATAAACCTTTCTGACACTCATTGGTAGAGTGGTATTGATGAGGTTGTCTATATCACCCATAGCTTGATTGACATAAGCTGCTAGATTGGTCTGAATGAGCGAGTTACCAGCAAAGGAGCCTCCACCAATCGCCTCTAAAAGCTGTTGTTTAGTGTCTTTATAGACCTTATAGCCCTCATTTTGGATAACATGTCTAAGTTGCTCCTCAGCAATGCCTGAACGATCAGAAATGAGCTTGACATTATCCTCATTGAGTAGCCCCATCTCATTCATTTTCTCCAACTGCCAAATATAAGGGTTTTCCTCAAGGCTAGCAGAACCACGCTCTTTGATACGGTCTATAACCTGGTCAAAAAGGTCAAGAGTTAGCTGATGATAGATGTCTGCAACGTTACTAGCGTCAAGCATTAGCTGCTCATCATTTAGCTTGATTGGTTTCTTCTTAGTCATACCATACCCACCTCAAAAACCTGCTTGGTGGTTTAATAAATAACTTGGCTGGGTTGAGTGGTGGCAAAATAAACCTAAACAGTTTTTTCATGCTACTCTCCATACACTCCTACATCTTCAAGACTGCGCTCTCCACTCGCCTCATCAATAGCATTGCCACTGATTTCAGCTTTGATTTGTTTAGCTTTTTCAGGCGTAACATTCAAAACCTTTTCAATGGCCATAACATCCGTAGCAAAACCAGCATTTACAACCTTAACCCAATAGTCAAGCTCGGCATTTCGGTCTGTAAAGACTCCATCATCAAGGTTAATGCTGATTTTCTCCATGTCAGGGATGTTTCCCTTATAGAGCCCGTAGGCTTTGCCTAGCTCTAACATTGAGATAATGAGCTCTTTCAGTGACTGCTCTACTAGGCTGACAATACTATTTCTCATCTGATAAGTGTCAGAGTTCTCTGAAACAACCTCAGTAGCTGTTTTCAAGCTCTTGCCATCAAATGTGAACGTGCCAGAAGATACTCCTATCTGCATTTCAAAAATCGCCAGGATCTTATTGATGGCTTTGATATAGTCATCTGACCTGATAGGCGTTGTAAGGTCTGTAATGCCTACACCCTTATCCATATCCCCTGAGTCAATTTGTTCATAGACGTTACGCCCTGCCTCAAATTCACGCTTGACTGTGACGTTCTCGCCATCTTGATTGTACTCAACCTTAATCATTTGACTAGGGACGGCCACTCTGCGCTGACCCATCTTAATTTCCCACATGAACTCGTCATAGGTTGTATTAAGAAAGTCCATTGTAGTCTTAGCATTGTCAAAGATAGACAGCCCAAGAGCTGAGTTAATATCCTTGTTATTCATACCTGGAGTTTTCAGATAAGTAAAGAGCGGACGACTCAAGCCATTCAAGTCTACCACTTCCTCAAGATCCTCATAGAGAACTGAGAGAGGCACCCTAGAGCCTACAACGTTCTTATTATCAGATTTGTATAGCTCGTTAGTGACAGTGTACTTGTCATCCTTGCCACATTCGTGCAACTCAATCAGCGTGTAAAACTTCTGCTTGTTACCCTCTGACTTGATTGTCTTAGTGATAATAGCAGCGCTAGAGACGTCCTGTGTGTTATTTTGCAACGGCAAAAAGACAGGCGCTTGAATGAAAGAGACTCTTATCTTGTCTCTATCGACGTATGGCCTCATGGCCAATCCACCAAGTGCCAAACCACTCTCCAGGTAGCGCTCAAAGTTCTTGACAAATCGGTCATCTTGTAGCTGTTTCTGAATGAATTTATTAGCGTCCTTGTCGTCTAGCTTGATTTCAGCCTGCTCATTAAATACTAAACTTGCAATCTTCTTGGCTGCTGTACGTCCAATAGGTAGATGGTTGAAAGCTCTCTTTTGAGGATTGCCGTTACTGTCGGTGTATTCAATCTGTGGATAATGTCCTGCATAATACGTGAGATTTTCCCTAATGCGGTCATACTCTGTGGATGACACTGCTATTTTAGGGTGATCAGTGATATTTGTTAAGTTCTGTGCTGTCATCACATACTTGCTCCTTGTAAAAAAATTCTTGATAGTCTGTACTACTCCCATTGTTAGCTCCTTTAGGCTTTTAGTCTTAGCTCTCTAGCGTTGTCTAGGACAAAATACTTGAACTCGTCTACCGTGTGGTCATCTTCCTTGATGACTTTGGGGTCATCTGTGTTGAGTGATTTGTCATCATATCGGTACATCTTATGCTCTTCAACGAAAACCCTATTAGCAGGGATGTCAAGATAGTAGAAACGCCCCTCAGCTAGTAGACTGATAACCATATCAATCATAGTCTGATTTTTCTTTTTGGCTACTGGGTGCCAGCGCTCACCATAGTCTTTGAAATACTGGTTACGCAAAGCCCCCTCAGCACTATCAATGGTCATCTTGAGCTTAGGGACTCTGTACTGTTTCATGA
>ERZ773213.557-NODE-557-length-21736-cov-27.008948_pt1 | contig 21736 bp, 27 predicted proteins | sample MGYA00580996_ERZ773213 | MGnify/ENA primary metagenome ERZ773213 (study PRJEB29015, sample SAMEA2738152) | human oral metagenome | biome: human oral; feature: human-associated habitat; material: saliva | place: China | collected 2197 ...
ACGAATAAAAGACGACATGAAGTAATAGAAATTGCTAAAGAGTTGTTTAAACTCTGCAAGCATTATCACTGCGAAGTATTTGCGATGGAAGATTTATCAATGAAATCAACTAATTTACATAAAGGAAGGAAATTAAATAAGTTGATAAATAATCAGTGGAATAGAAATTTACTATTTCAGCAAATACGAAAGCATATTCTATCTAGTAGTACTGAACTTGTAGAGGTTCAACCTCAATATTCAAGTATTATTGGTAATCTCGTAAATAGGAAATTAGAATTACCTGACCCGGTACTAGCTAGTATTGAAATTGGGCGCAGGGGACATGAGTTCTCTTGTCAATATATTTTTAAAAGACGACAACATGATAAGACTATAGTATTTCCTAAGTTGGAATCAGTTAAAGAGTCAATTATCCTATCGTTGGAAGAATTGGGAATTGATTTGACTGAAATTAATGACTGGAAAGATATATGGTCTGTTGTCAAGAAATCTAAAGTGAAATATAGATTTCCTTTACTTGACGAAATGTCAAGTGGTCATTTCAGCAAAAACTATAAACGGAGGTATCAAATTATATATGAGTTCTAAAAAATCCAATAGTGTTTGTATTTTAACAAGACAAAGAATAGAAGATATTGCTAAAGAAAAAGCATCCAAGTTTAATCATTCATATTTCAGAGGAATGGTTTATGATGTATTCTACAATGAAGCAACCGATGATATATGTGTCGAAGTATTTGATGCAGATATTGAACAATATAAAGAATGTGGATATGAATATGTTTGTTATTTCGAGGCGAGAGATAACGGAACGTACACAATTTTCCCATTGAAAACTAAATATGAACAAATATTAAAAGAGAGTACAAATTAGTGCTCTTTTTTTTCGATATAATATACATAGTATAATAGAGGTGCTTTTAAAAATTAAATTTTAGAAGAAAGGTTTTCAAAACAACAAATGTTCAAACGAATAATTAAAGTATTTTTTATTTTTGTCTTTATGACAAGTCCACTTTCTGTTGCGGCAGATAATAGTGTAGAGAGTGTGTCAGAGGCACCTATAGGTGCTTTTTATTCTGCCAACAATGTTTTAAGTAAAGCTATAGATAACAGTGAATTAAAACTAACTATTGAAGCTAGATTAGCAAGTGCAGAACAAAATCTTGTAAAAGAAGATATTGCAGTAATTCAAGCTGAAATAGACCAATTAAAAGATTATCAAAAAGAACCATATCAAACCAAATTACAAGAAATTGATGCTAAAATAGAAGAAAAATTGCAACGTGAAAGAGAAGAGGCAGAACGATTAGCAAGACAATCTTCTCGTGGTGGTTATGTAAGTGGTGGTTACTCTTATTCTAGTTATGCTCCTTCATATGCATCAGGTGCATGGACACCATCTTATGGTTATGCATATAACGGACAAGCTGACGTAGATAAAGGTGGTTTATGGGAATGGGCTAATGGATATTATGCAGCTCATAACTATACAGCAGAAGGCCAGATGATTGCATCGACACCAGGTGAAGTCTGCATTGGTGGAAGAACTTATGTCTATGACCACACTGAATATGGTTCTCATACAGAAGAGTATATTCCAGCACACAGATTAAACGGCGATGGTTCGATTTGGATGCAAACTTGCGTTAATGGCGCTGGTGACTTCATGGTAAATCGCTACGTTCCTAAAAATTAACTATTTACATTAATTTAAAACTGTGTTAATATCTAATTATGAAAACAAAAATGTACAGAAGAAACATATTCATGATTTTAGTAATTAAGTTACTTGCAGCATTCTTCGCATTAATAATGTTAGGTGTTATAGGTGACATTGTTTCAAGAATGTTGAATATTAATAACACATTAGTTGCAGGATTAGTAGAAGTAGTTGTATTTATTTACTTCGCAGTAAAATTGATGCTTAAAAATTATAAGAAGGCTATTTACAGATAGTCTTCTTTTTGTTATAATAGATTATGTAAATAAAAGAGGTGTTGAGATGATTAAGACTTATGTGGTAAATGTAGAAAACAAAACCATTAAAGATGGAATGTTTAATAAACCTATTAAATTATCAAATAGAATTAATATTAGTGACTCTAATGTTATATGTACTGATTATAGATGTGATGAACCTATTAATGAAGGATTTATTGAGGTTGAAACTAATAGAAGTAATAAATTATTTATATATAAGTTACCACCTCAAAGAATTATTATGCCATCTATTGTAAATCCAAACGAAGAGAAATATGTTATTTGGACAAACGATTGTTTCATTGCATATTACAACAATGAGTGGTATTTATCTTTTAAGAATCGTCTGTTACCATTCTTTATGACAAATATTTTCTGGGGTGGCTGTGATATTATATTAAATGATATGGACTTTGTAAGAATTTGTCATGGAAGAACATTAAACAATAAATCTACATCACTAGAAGCTATAATGTCTAATTTTAAATCATATATTATTACTATTCTTCAAGGACAACCAAATACTGATTTACGTATGAGAGGTCAGTTTGACAATGAGATTGGTAATAACAGCCTACGTAGATATATTGACCGTACATATAAATATTTAACAGAGCAACAAAAAGACATTAAAACACAAGAAGACGCGAGAAAGTGGTATTCAGAAAACTACAGTAATCTTCAATATATTATTAAGGATTTCTATAAAGAGGTGTAAAATATGACTAGATATGATAACTTTGTCACAAAAGCAGAACGTAATTATCAAGATAGAGTAGCGAATGTGTATATTTCTTTTATTGACGAACCAAGAGAAGGAACACCTATTCAATTAGTTAAAATTAATGAAATTGGTGACCTTGACCTATATTTTCAAAGAACTAATAGTGGAGATATTAGAATTATTAAAGGCAACATCTTCAAGGATGAAAATGAAAATATTGAAGTACAGGAACAAGAAATTATTAATCACATTTTAAAGACACCTTTCTTGGCACCTGGTATTGTTTTGAGAGGTAACAAGAAGTTTGTTGTCTATAAAGACTTAAATAATAAGTTAAACGTGAAAAAGATGTAAAGAGACTATTTACAGAATAGTCTTTTTTTGTTATAATAGATTATGTAAACAAAAGAGGTGTTAGAATATGAAAATTACAGATAGATATGCATTTAAGAGTGTTACAACAAACTATAATACAATTTGTAAATTTAAACCATATACAAAAGAAAGTAAAAAGAATTTAAAATATCATATCTGTATTAAAAATACTGAAACAGAATATCATTTTTATAATGTTGTACCAATGTTCATATTAACACATGATATGATGTCATATATGATGAAAAATCCTATTATCTCTATTGAAAAGTCTAAGTTCAATAAAAATAAATTATTAAAAATGTTTAATAGTAAACCTGCTTTTAGGAAAGAATTAGAGGCACAGTTTAAGGATAATACAATGACTCATATTATGTTTTCAATTAAAAACTCTGTTAAAATAGACATGAACGAAAACGATAATTTAAAAATCAATGAAGATTTGTGTATGCCTATTGAGAATAAAATCAACGTTGTATATTATGATAACAAAAATAATTATAGAGATTATGGTATGTACAGTACTCTATATGAAGAAAATGAATGTTCTTATAGACAATATGTATCACATGATTTATTGGTACCAGCAAGAAAAAGAAGAGTTAAGAAAACTGAAGAAGTAAAACCTGTTGTTGCAAAGATGGAAGAAAGCAAACCAGAAGTTGTTATCGATAAGACATCTAATCGTTACAGAACATTAGTACAGTTATTTGGTAACAACGAAGAATTAATTAAGAAAATGTACTGAGAAACTATTTACAAAATGGTTTCTCTTTGTTATAATTATATAGGTAAATAAAAGAGGTGTAAGTAATGGAAAACTTGTTATATAGAAGAATATTACATGCTTTATATATGAATAACGTTGCTGGTCTTAGCAGCCAAAACGTTCAATATTACAGAATGTCTCATCATTTATATTATTTGATTGAGCAAAATGAACAGTATAAATATTTATTGTCTCAAATCGAAGACTGTGATAAGACTATATATAGCATCAGCATGGAAGAGCTCAAACATATTGCTGCCGATTTTTTAGAAACTGAACCAGAAGCAATTCGTGAAGTGGATGGAATTCAAGGCGGAAGAAGAAGCTGTTTGATGATTGAGTTAAGAAACGACTATAGTGGATATAATCAAGTTGTTAGAAATGTTATGAAAGATACAAAAGGTTTATGTGAGTATCAATTTGCAACAGATGATGGTGTAGATTTCACAGTTCAAGTAAGAATTTAAGATAGGTGAATTAGATGATTAAATTAGGAAAATTAGATACTAAAACATTAACAGTTAAACAAGGTATGTTTAACAAAAAACTTAAAACAGATGATGAATTGGTATTAAAGTTTAAAAATCCAATTGACTCAGTTGAAAATATAAATGGAATTAATTTTCATATTGATGAAAATTCTATCGAAGAAGGTGTTTTTGGTGTTCAAGATAATAGAGTATTCTTTAAATTAAGACCAACTCAGTTGCATATGCCTAATGCGTTAGGTGGTGCTAGAGACAAATATTCATTTTGGACTAATAGTGCATGTTTCGCAATTGGAAATGGTTCAATTTCAATTAAATTAGAAAATAATAAGCTACCATTTTTATTAACAAACGTATTCGGCAATACAAATACATACTTCAGTGGCGATGTATACGAGTGTCTATGTCATGGACATGCGTGGGACAGCGAAAATTTATCTTTAGAAAATCGATTAAAGGAAGCTAAAAAGTTTGTAATGTTATTTTTAAATGCTGCACCTAATAATGATTTAGCTTTTAGAAAACAGTATCGCAACTTAAGCACATCAACAGTAGCTATTAATAGATACTATACAGAATTAACAAGATTACATAAAGACATTAAAACACCTGAAGAAGCTGCTGAATGGTACAGAGTCAACGGTGACAAATGGTTAAATACATATATGTGAGGTGGAGTCTATGACATATAAAGAAATTATGAATATTATTCATGAGAATAATAGTGTACAGTTTAAAATTGTAACACCGAATAAAAATCAATTACAGGTTTTAGATTTATACAGTATCACAATTAACAATAAGCAATTATTCTTCTATATAACTAGAACTAAAAATGGTGTTATTTACAATATCGTTCCTAATGCAATTCAAATATTAGCATCTGAAGAAAAAGTTGGTGATGAAGAAGAAATTGTTTCAGAAGTGTTATCTAAACCATTTTTAAAACCAGGTGTTGTATTTCATAAAGGTTACAGAGTAAATGTTTATCGTGATTTAGAAGGAAAATTTGTTGCCAATATCATCTAAAGTATATTTACTTTTAGGTGAGAATAGTTTAAAATAAAATAAGTAAGAGGTGAAGTATGAAGAAGATTGAAGGAATTGATTTAGTTGAAAATATAAATAATCTAAAAGAAACTTACAACTTTAGGCATAATGCGTTATATGAAGTTGGAAAATTTGACAATTTTGTAACAGTATATTCAACAACATCAAATTCTTCATTCTTTGTTAATATTGAGCCATATGATTTTTCTAAAAATATGAAAGCTTATATGCCTCTATGTCCTATCATGGCGATTGATAAGAATAAGAAGAAATTATTAAGAAGCATTCGTGCGAGACTGAGTAATGAGAAGAAAATTATCTTCGATGAAAACATGAAGTTAGATAGTGAAGTAATGATTTTCTGTTGTTTCTCTTCATACATTATCAGTAATAAAAAGGTTACTTTACCAGAGAACACAAACTTTGTTAATATTAGTAGTAGTGAATTTAAATCTTATGTATCATTTATAATGTCTGGAGTTGAAAGTAGTCTCAACATTATTAAAAAAGATGGATATGAGTCATTTAAAGATTATATTGAAAGAAATGCGGTTGAGATAGTAGAAGAAATTAAGGTTGATAAATCATCAGATAGATATAAGGCATTAAAATCTCTATTTGGAGATGATGAAGAAATGATTAAGAAAATGTATGGAAATGGGGTGAATTCAAATGGACGCAGTAATGACAGAGTGTATTAAAGATAAATTAATCGAATTTTTATCTAACAAAACAACATCTATCAAAAAAGAGTCTATGCCATCATTAAGACCATTTGTTTCTAAACCATCATTTGAGTTGTATTTATTTCATGCATACTTTCATAAAGACGAGTTACAGTTAAAATATGTGTGTGATTACAATGGTTTTAAACCAACAAGAGATTATCACAATCTATATTTAAAATCTGTTCTTAATTTCTTAGATTTAGAGGATATTGGTACAGATAATGTTATGGATTTTAATATAGATACATGTAATATTACTACTACAATTAATGTTGTATTTAGTTTTAAACAATTAAAGAAAAACAATTTATTAGACAGATTTTATGAATTTTATAACAATATGTTATTAGATACTAAAGGTTTAATGAGATACCGATTCCTTGTAGAAGGCAGAGAATTAAGAGTAAAGATTTTACTTACAGATAAGTAATAAATAGAAAGAAAGAGGATTATTTTATGAGTAAGGTTATTGATTTAGGATTTTTAAAGGGCTTCCCACTTGATGTGGTTGTAGACGAAGAAGCAAAGACAGTTACAGCGCGTGTCTATGATTTAAATGGTTATGGTGAACCATTTGTATTTGAGGAAGCGACAGTTACATGTCATGAGAGCGATGAATTTATTGAAAGTAAGGGAATTCATATTGCTAAGTTAAAGTTAATGAAGAAGATGTACGGGAACCAGAAGACTAATGCAGTAAATATGATTGTATTCTTACAAAAAGAATTACGTAAGTTCCGTAAGATGAGAGATGTTTCTAGTCGAAAGTTACAGAATATTAAAGACTCATTAGAAAACGAGTTTTACAGATAGACGGTAATAAAAATATAAATTATAAGGAAGAAAGTGGGTGATTGTATGACATTGATTCAGGAAAATATTAGAGTAAGACTTTATCCAACTGAAGAACAGAAAGTTTTGATTGATAAAACATTTGGTTGTGTTCGTTTTGTCTACAATCAAACACTTGAAAAATGTAAACAATTGTATGAGCAAACACAACATTTTCCTTCTAAGAAAGAACGTTCAGCCAATCTGGTTCTTTTAAAAAATGAATATGAGTTCTTAAAAGAGGTAGATGCTTGCGCATTACAAAAGTCGGTGAAAGATTTCGACCTTGCGTTAGATAACTTCTTTAGAAACAAAAATTATTTTGGTTTTCCTCAGTTTAAATCTAAACATAAAGGAAAACAATCTTATAGGACACCGGGAGGTAGAAGCAATGTTGGAATTTTAGACAACAAACACATTAAGCTACCAAAGTTAGGGAGTGTTAAGACTAAGCGTTTTGATATGCCAGACGTTTATAAGATTTTTAATATTACCATTAAAAGAACTAACACAGGGAAATATTATGCTTCTATTTGTATTGAAACAGAGGTACAACCTTTGCCTAAGACAGGTCAGCAGGCTGGTTTTGACTTAGGTTTAAAAGACTTACTTATCGGTAGCGATGGTAGTAGATATGAACGACCAAAGTTTGATTATGCCAATAAAGACAAACTCATTAAAGAACAACGTAAACTATCGAAAATGAGAACCAAGTTAGAGAGAGCGAAGTTGAACCTTGATGAATGTAAGAATTATCAGAAGCAGAAACATAAAGTCGCTAAACTTCACGAACATATCGCTAACAGTGCAAAAGACTTCAACCATAAGTTAAGTCGAAAGTTGGTTGAAGAGTATGACTTCTTGGCATTTGAAACCTTAAATATTGAAGGGATGAGGAAGAATCACTACCTAGCATATTCCATTTCAGATGTAAGATGGTCTCAACTCTTAAACTTTATTCAGTACAAGTGTTTGTGGTACGGAAAAGAACTTAAGCGAGTGGACAGGTTTTATGCAAGTTCAAAAATTTGTTCTGAATGTGGAACCTATCATAAAGACATCGTAAACTCCTTAAGCGTAAGAGAGTGGATTTGTCCAGATTGCGGTACACATCACGATAGAGATGTGAATGCTGCTAAAAACATTTTAATTCAAGCCTTGAGTGTAGGCGTTTAAAAATACACTTCGGAAAGGCGCAACCGTGGTAAATTAGTTTAGGGATGGTATTTTCGCTGAGAAAAGAGAGTAACCTGAACGTTCCCAAGAATTATTAGTTTAATACTAATATAGCGTCATGGAAACCAGAAGACTAATATAGTATTAAAGATGAATTTTATCGTTAAAAACTATTTACAAAAGAAAAAGAATAGTGTATAATGAATATGTAAATAGTTAATACAACAAATAAACAAAAACATTTAAAAAATATTTTCAAAAAACTATTTACAAATAAAAAGATTTAGTATACAATAGAATAGTAAACAAACAGAAAGACTAAATAGAGGTGAAAATTTTATGGCAGAATTAATGACAGCAACAGCAACTTATGAAAACGTACGTAACATCAACTACAACGGTGAATTATATGCCGTACCAGAAGGAATGACTGCAGCAGACGTGGTTGCAACCATGGACACTAATGGTTACTCTCTCGATGTTGAGGGTGATACATTATTCGTTATGCAACGTACAGGAAGTAAGGGATTATAATCCCCTTCTTCCATGAGGTGAACAAATGACAGAATTAGAAATTGATGAATTCGGTGCTATTGAAGCCGAAGCTACTGAAAACGATTCAGTAGAAGATGTAGTATCTTCAATTGGAATCGCAGTTGACCCAATGGCTGCAGCACTACAACGAGCAACTGGTGGTGCAACACCACGACCATTAACACAACATGCTCGCGAACGAGTACAGCTTGTAGATGGTAAGTTAGTTAAGGTTGTAGAATATACAAATGAAGATATTTACAAGAAGCTTGTAGATATTGAGAAGAAGTTAGATACACTTCTTGGTGGAACACAGGCAACAGTAAAGATGGAGATTAAGTAAGAGAGCTTATAATAAATAAGCTCTTTTTTACGATATATAACACGGAAAAGACTCAGAGCACCTATCTAGGTGATTAGAGGTTAGTTGGAGGAATGACAGATGAAATATCATATTAATAATAAGGGTGAAGTTAAGGCATGTCTAGCACTTATCAGGATGTGTAAATATGGAAGTGATGCTCATTTCAGTTCACAAGAACAAGGGAATAAAGTAAATGACTTAGTTTTAACAAGAAAAGCTAAAGATTATTCTGAAGCTAAGACAATTGTATTAAAAGAACTTTATCAAAAGAAAAGTAACGAAGTGTTTAAGATTGTTTCTAAAAATGGGATTAATTCACCTACGGTTAGAACAGTTCAGTCTGTTAAATATTATAATGGAATAATCTCTGATTTAGAAGCTGACTTAAAAGTATTAAAAGATAAAAAGAATAAGTCAATTTCAGATAATAATCAAATCTACAAAGACATTGAATTATTTGATGGTAATAATACTAAGACAGCTGATAAAACTGTTGAATACTTATATGAAAAATCTGTAAAAAATGATAAAAAGGTAGAAGAGTTAGATAAAGCAATTCAAGAAAAAATAACAGAGATTAATGTTTACAAAAATATGAAAAAAGACTCAGAGACATTTTCTAACTTAGTTAAAAATAAAAACACAAATGTATATATTAGAAATGCCAAAGAAATTAAAGATGGTAAAAATTCTTTAATGTACTTAGATAATATTAAAACAGATAAAGATGGAAAAATCAATAATTTGTTTTTCCAAGGTTATGATGGTAAAATAACACCTATCGATGAGATAACTGAAGATAACAGATTTTTAAATAATTTTAAAGATATAAACATTGGAAATGGCCATTTATTTACTATTGACACAAATAGGGACTTATCTGAGTCTTTTGCGATAGTTTTTTAAAAAGGCGAGAACGTTTTCGATAGTGCTACTGTACCACTTTTGCAGCCTTAAAAAGGTGAAAAAAGAAGAAGCTGTATAATCTATCAGTTTTAGTGATTTTAGACGCGAGAACGCTTCTAGCATCACCTTTGTTGTATAATATATAAGAAGTCTACAAAATAAGAGTTTTATAATTTTAGACATGAGAATTTTAAATATAGTAATCGTATTAATAGTAGGTTATTAGAAAGGTAGTGAATACAATGGCAAATTTCATAGTCCAATTTCCTCTTAAAACCGAAAAATATCAAGAAGATATTTTAGATAAACGTTTTGAAATAGGTAGACAAATCTACAATTCTTTAGTGAATATAACTCAAAAACGTTATAGAGAAATGATTAAGACTAAAACCTATCGTAATCTTATCTCTCAACTATCTGGAGATAAAAATAAAGATAGACTAATTTGGAAACAAATTAACGACATCAGGAAACAATATCGTATGTCAGAGTATTCATTTTACCACGATGTAAAGAAATTACAACACCACTTTTCTAAGAACATTGATTCTCATACAGCTCAGAGAATTGCCTCAAGTCTTTGGGGAGCATACGAAAAACTCTTTTATGGAAATGGAAAGAGAATATACTATAAGAAACATGGTTATTTTAATTCATTAGAAGGAAATTCCAATGCACAAGGTATTCGCTTTAGGAATGATACAATTCTATGGAATGGTTTAATGATACCTGTAATAATTGATTATAATAACTATTACGAAAACCAGGCATTGAAGTCTGAAATTGCTTATTGTAGAATTATCAGAAAGTTTGTAAGAACTAAATACAAATATTATGTTCAAATCGTTTTTAAAGGAACTCCACCCATTAAAGTTAATAATGAAACTGGGGAAGTCAAACACTACATAGGAGAAGGTGATGTTGGCATTGACATAGGAACTTCTACCATTGCTTATGTATCGGAAACTGATGTTAAAATCTTAGAACTTGCAGATAAGGTTCAGAACATCGAAAATAAAAAACGTAGATTGTTAAGAAAGATGGATAGAAGTCGCAGAGCAACCAATCCAGATAACTATAACGAAGATGGCACAATTAAGAAACAATGTAACAAGAAGATGGTTTGGAACAAATCAAATCATTACGTCAAATATCAAAACCAATTGAAGGAACTATATCGTAAGCAAACAGACGTAAGAAAGTACCAACACGAGTGCTTAGCCAATCAGATTGTCTCTCTTGGTGACAATGTTTACGTTGAAACAATGAACTTCTCTGGACTTGCTAAGAGGTCTACAAAAGCTGAAAAGAATGATAAAGGCAGATTCAAACGTAAGAAACGCTTTGGAAAGTCTATTGCGAACAGAGCACCCTCGATGTTGTTAGGAATTATAGACAGAAAGTTGTCGTATTATGGTAAGAGTTTGATTAAAATAGATACATTGAATGCGAGAGCAAGTCAGTTCAATCATTTTGATGGTACATACAACAAGAAAAAGTTATCACAGAGATGGAATGATTTTAACGGTATTAGAGTTCAACGAGATTTATATTCGGCTTTCCTTATTATGAATATTGCAGAAGATTTAAAGAGTTTTGATATGAACAAGTGTAATGAGCGATTTGAGAACTTCTACCGACTTCATAACTTAGAAGTTGAGAGATTAACAGGACATAAGAATTTAAGCAGTATAGGAATTTAAAATTTAATAGAGGTCTTGATACGGGCCTAATACTGTCGTTAATTTATTCGTTGGAGTAATTGATAGTGAAAGTCTTATAGAAACAAATCAGTCTTATATGCTTTCGAGTATACTTGGAAGTTTGCGTATATAAGAACCTAATGTGAGTTGGAGTATCGTGCAGTACAATTAAAAGAGAATAATACATATCTTTGCAGAACCTTAGCAGATGATTTAAATTGTGATGCGAAATGTATAAAACGGTAGATAGCATTGTTGCGCACAAAAACAGAATAAAATTGATATAAATAGTAGAAAAAGAGTAGGTAAAGTAAAATCTAGAATCGAAAATACTTTAAACCTGCTCTTTTCTAATACAGTCTTAACTCCTTAATTTATTATATAATATTTGTGGTTGGGTAGTAGCATGATAACTCTGTGCTTGCTTGAGAGTATTAGAATAATAAAAATTTACTAAAGGTGTTCTAAAACCGCAATAATATTAAAGTGAATTAATAGGAGTTGTATTAAGACTGTTGTATAGATTAAATAAAAAAGGAGAGATTGATGAAAGAGAAGTTTAAATTAATTAAGTTCGGACATCGAGTAGTTAGTGTAGGATTAGGAGCTGTTGCTATTGGAGTTCCTACTATGACTACTGTAATGGCTGAAGAAGTAAGAAATGAATGGGAGAAGCCTAGAGCTGAGTTTATTGAAGATGCTGAATTTACTGAGTTACTTGAGAAAATGAAGGCTGACAGTGCTTATACTCTTATTGAAGATAATCCAGTAAAGGATGGAGAGTTAAGTACTCAAGTTACTGAGATGAAGAAAGCTATTCAGGAAGTTAAGACTATTCGAGATAAGTATGCTCAAGATATGGCTGAGTATAATCAAGCTTTAAAAGATTATAAGGCTGCTAAGATTAGTTATGATGAAATGGTCCGTATCTACAATGAGAAGAAGGCAGAGTACGATGCTAAGGTTGCTCGTAATGAAGAGTTAAAAGCAGAGAATGAGAGGTTGACTGCAGAATATAATTCTAAGAAAGAGCAGTATGATAAAGATTTAGCTGCATATAATCAGAATGTTGCTGATATTACAAGAATTAAGCAAGAAAATGAGACTAAGAAGAATACTTATTTAGCTGATAAGGCAGCTGTTGAGTCTCGTAATAAGGCTAAAAAAGATGCATATAATCATGAGGTAGAAGTTCGTAATGATGCTGTTGAAGAGAATGAACGTAAGATTAGCGAATACGAACAATTCATGACAGATAACCCATCACTATTAGATTTTACTGACAGAGGTATTGAGTTAAGAGGTAAGTATGATGAGGCTTATGCTTATACTGATAAGGGTGAATCAGTAGCATATAAGAACTGGTGGATTGCGAATAACCAGTCTGCTGTTATGGGTACACCTGAAGCATCTCAAATGGATTTCCACAACTATGGTAATGCAAACCCTAGTAAGTATTATGCTGGTGTATTTACGATGTATAATAAAGAAAAGTTAGCAGAACTTGGTTACGAATATTCATTAGGTGATATTGGTATTACTAACCAAACAACTATGAATGTTACATATAAGGATAGTCGTGTGTCAGAATATGATAACCAATATGGTCATAACTATAAGTTAGTGGCACAAGGTCAGGTTGTAGATAATTTCTTACAATTCGATTTACATAACCTTGGTAGAACTGAAAGTGGTAAGACTATCTCTGCACACGTAACAGTTGGCAAGTGGCACCAGTCACGTGCAAGTGCTGTATATACTTTTAAGAAAGACGGTACTATGGGTGGTTATGAAGATGGTGCAAAGGTAACATACCAGTTCTATGATGAGGCTACTGGTCAACCGATGAACTTAGTTAGAATGTTTGGTATCGGTGATATTGAAGCAGGTGAAAACCTTGGTATTACATCTAACGATAAGGTAAGTTCTATTGTACCAATGACACCTAGTGATAAGGCTAAAGGATGGCAAGAAGGGACCCACGGCTATGCTAGAGTTCAGCAGATGGGTGAAAAGACAGCATGGACATTTGGTGATGAACACTATGCCAATGCTAACCATGGACAAATTCCTGGCGACCCAACTACTGTTGGTAATAATAACTCAACACCTTTAGCACAGACTATTGGTATATTCTCTGGTAATACTCTATCAGCATCATGGAGTGGTGCAGGTGGTGGTTTAGATTTGAACTCACGTAATATTTTATTCAAGGAAAAACCTGAGAAGATTACAGATGAGAATTATCCAAATCCTAAGGAACCAGATTATGAGAAGGTTCCTGATGAACCAGAGTACACACCAGTACCTGACGCATTACCTGAACCTACAGCTCCAGTAGCACCTACTCTAAATACTATTACAGAGCCAGTTGCACCAGTTGCTCCAGGTGAGGCGCCAACAGAACCAGTTAAACCTGAAGATGTTGATGTGTCTAGAACTATTCATTATCATCGTGCTTATAGACTAAAACCTGTTACAACTAAGTGGGTAGATGAAGATGGTAATGAGTTGAAGACACCCGTTACTGATGACACTACTAAGGAACATGGTGATATTACAGGTTATAGTTTTGTAAGAAGTGATGAAGATGAGTTAGAAAATGTTACTCATGTATTTAAACAATATACTACATCTTGGATTGATATTGATACAGGTGAAAGTCTAAAAGACACTGTTAAGGGTATCAAGGAACATGGTGATATTGAGAAGTATTACTTCGTTGAGACTGAGACTAAGCCTACAGGAGATGTAGTGCATAAGTTTAGAGCTGTTACAACATCTTATGTAACAGAAAAGGGTGAAGAAGTATTCCCTACTGAAAAAGGCACTCATAAAGAGAAAGCTCATAAAGACTACAGTTATAAGAGAACTGAAGTTGATAAGAACGGTAATACTAAACATATTTATGTGAAGTTTAATACAGATTATGTAGATGAAGATTTATCACGTATTGCTAATCGTGAAGAAGGTGCTAAGGACCCTAAGGAGATTCCTGGTTATGAATACATTAGAAGTATTCCAGATATTGAGAACACATTAATTACTCATATCTATCGTCAAGTAACAACATCTTGGGTAGAAGAAGGTGGTAAAACACTAAAACCTACTGATAAAGGTATTCAAGAGCATGGTGAATTTAGTGGATATACTTACATTAAGACTGAAACAGATGCACATGGCAATATTGTACATACGTTCGAGAAGAATGGTAGTGTTCCTACAGGTGTTGAAGATACAGGTTTGATTAGTCTGATTACAGGTAGCTTAAGCGCTTTAGGAATTATAATTTTAAATAAAAAGAAGAGAGAAGGATAAAAACTTCTCTTTTTATTTTGAGTTAAAGAAAAGTTGTATAATAATAAATGTGGTAGAAGGAAAGTGATTGTATGACTGTAATTTATAAAGGAATTAGAGTGAGATTATATCCAACAGAAAAACAGGAAGTTTTAATCAATAAAACTCTTGGTTGTTGTCGTTTCGTGCATAACAAAACACTTGAAAACTGTAAACAGTCATACGAGCAGACACAACACTTTCCCTCAGGAAAAGAGCGTTCAGCCAATCTCGTTCCATTAAAAGAAGAATACGAATTTTTAAAAGAAGTTAGTGCTATATCATTACAACAGTCAGTTAGAGATTTAGATTCAGCGTTGAATAATTTCTTTAAAAACAGAAGTCATTTCGGTTTTCCTAAGTTTAAGTCAAAACATGGAAGTAAACAATCTTATAGAACTCCATACAGTAATAATAGTGATGGTATATTAGACAATAAACATATAAAATTACCAAAACTAGGAAAAGTTAAAACGAAACGTTTTAATATGCCAGATGTGTATAAACTTTGTAATATCACAGTTGAAAAGACAACTACAGGGAAATACTATGCATCTATTTGTATCGAAACAGAAGTACAACCACTTCCTAAGACAGGTAAGCCGATAGGTTTCGACTTAGGTTTAAAAAACCTGCTTATTGGTAGTGATGGAACTAGATACGAAAGGCCTAAGTTTTCTTATGTTTTTAAAGATAAACTCGCCAGGGAACAAAGAAAACTCTCGAAGATGAGAACCAAGTTAGAGAGAGTAAACGCAAATCTTGACGAGTGTAAGAATTATCAAAAGCAGAAACATAAGGTAGCAAAACTCCATGAACATATCGCCAATTGTGCCAAAGACTTTAATCATAAATTGAGTCGAAGGTTAGTTGAAGAATACGACTTATTAGCGTTTGAGAATCTAAATGTTGAAGGAATGAAGAAAAATCGTTACTTGGCGTATTCAATTTCAGATGTACGTTGGTCGCAATTAGTAAACTTTATTCAATACAAGTGTTTATGGTATGGAAAAGACTTTAGGCAGGTAGATAGATTTTATGCAAGCTCAAAAATTTGTTCTGAATGTGGAACATATCACAAAGACATTGTAAACTCCTTAAGCGTAAGAGAGTGGACATGTCCAGACTGTGGCACACATCACGATAGAGATGTAAATGCGGCCAAAAATATTCTAAATCAAGCCTTGAGTGTAGGCGTTTAAAAATACACTTCGGAAAGACGCAACCGTGGTAAATTAGTTCGGAGATGGTAGTTCTTCTACAAAAGAATAAGAGTAACTTGAACGTTCCCAAGAAAACTATTTATGAAAATAAATAGAGCGTCAAATTCGCACAGAGACAAAGAGCAATGGTGATGTAGTTCATACATTCAAGAAAGTTAGTAAAGAACCTACCAATGACTTTGGAATTGTTGGATTCGCAGTAACATCAGTACTAAGTTTAGTTGGAATTGTTGCTCTTAAAAAGAAAAAAGACTAAAAAACTGATATAAAAGATGTACAACGAATAAAACTGTTGTATAATATAATTGTAATCAGTAAGGAAGTCTGATTACGAACATAAAAACACCTCTATTAACTTAAATTGGACCAGTTAAAGTCTCAATGAAAACTTAACACAAAAGCATTATTTCCATTTTGTAGGAAGAACGTAATGCAAGGGGATGAAGAGTCCCCTATGAGTATGCAGGTTAGCTTAAACACTAGTTCGATTCTAGTATTACTCACCGAGGAAGAAATGTATGACAAAAATAAGCTTAAGAGAGAAGATAACAATAGCATTTTTATTGGGTATCGCATTAAAGACAGATGCAGTAGTAATTAGTACAATTATTCTTGTTGCAATGGTCATATTTGAACACATCAAACCAGAATCTTAGAGAATTGTTGTATAATAATTTTAGGTAATTGACAGAAGATAGTTCCTTTAGAAAAATTTCTTTTTGATATAAAGAGCCAAATTATTACTATCCGTCAGTTAAAATAACAAATTCTACAAAAATTAGTTCCTTTATTTCTAAATGGTAGAGAATATTAGAGCTGACATGATTGATTTCATGTATTGGCTCGGATAAATTACTAATCGTAGAAAAAAGAAAAAGAGTAGGACATTAAGTTCTACTCTTTATTTTTGTTTTTAATATAGACCGCTAATTCTTCCAATACTGAAAACTATAATTAAGATAAATATGATTTGGAATAAGAATTCTCCAGTTCCACCTGTTTTCATACTACTGAATCTTGTTATCCACCAACGTTTTCCTTTAACTTTGATAGGGAATGTTACAGGTGTACCACCAGTTGTAACAGTATCACCGAAAATATGAATTAAATGACCAAGAACAATACATCCTGATAACCAACTAAAATTGTGTCCAGAAGGTATTGTATAAAAAATAACTCCAGTAATTGTTACAGAGATAATTAAAATAGAAATATTACCGATAATACCTTTATTCTTGTACTTTTTAAATAATTTACTAAATAAACCTGCAAATGCTAATTGAGTACTAAATAAGATAATTGCTAAACCAATTAATGTGCCAATCATGTATTCTTTATTGAATATTACAACTGTTCCTGGAATAGATGTCGCAAAGAATGTGATAACACCCAATAGAATGGCATAAGGTATTGTATGAGTAAGTTGTCTATGTGGGTCAGCATCAAGTGGTTCTGTTTTTGTTTTGGTGATACTATAGATAATACTTGATATTGTTCTAACAATCATAGATAATAAATGACCAACAGGCCACAATAGATTTACAATTGTTGATGATGGATTATCTATATCTGGTCCTAATGCTTGCCCTGCTGTTACTAGACCTCCTGCTGTTATTACTGATACTGCCGTACTATGTAAAACTGAATTGGTAATTAAAGCAGGATTTAATGCCAATATCAACAGATAAAGAGCGAGACCAGACAATGCATGAGTAGGTCCCATAAAATTTAATATAAACATGTTTACTTTTTCTCCTTAATGATGTATAATATATATCGTAAAGGGCTGAAAGTCAATAAGAGGTGTAAATATGGAAAAATTATTCTTTTGGGGACACACAGAACATGGTAGTAATATAACAAAGGCTTGCCTATCAAATTTCTATCCATGTGAATTTGTGTTTAATGGTAAAATGTTTCATTTTTCGGAACAGTGCTTCATGTATCAAAAAGCAATGTTATTTAATGATTTTGATGTTGCTAATCAAATTTTGAATGAAACAGATGTAAGAAAGATTAAGGCATTAGGTCGTAAGGTTAAGAACTTTAATAATGAACTATGGGATATACATAAAGAAAATTTCATGTACAATGCTTGTTATGCAAAGTTTTCGCAGAATGATAGATTAAAAGATTTCTTATTGAGTACAGGTAATTGTGAAATTGTTGAGGCGAGTCCTGTTGATAATATTTGGGGTATTGGTTTCTCCTCAGATAAGGCGATGGAAAATATTGATAAATGGGGACAAAACTTACTTGGTAAGTGTCTGATGAAAGTGAGAACGATTTTAAAATGAGTGAATTAACAGTAGAAATATTAAAAGATTTAGCAAAGCAAGGTAAAATGTTTAATATTATAACAGAAGAATGTATACGTTTAAACGAGTTCTATATTAATTATAATGAAAACAACATAGTTCAATTTCACATCAATTCTAGAATGATTCTATATAATCACAGTGGTATACATTTTAAAATTATGACAAAAGTTCAGAATATGTTCGAAGAAGCGTATCAAGGCTTTCATTTAGAAATTGAAACATTAACAGGTGACCAATGTGTCTTTATAATACGAAAGAATGATATTGACTCTTTAAAAATTTCAGACGATTATAAACTTGTAACCGAAAAGATGTCAGAGGTTAAAGAGGTACGTAAATTAATAGAAGAAACAAGAGATATTCAAAAAGAGTCTGCGGTTCGTATCAATGATTTATTTAAGAAACTGGCAGAAGTAAAAGAGTATGCAGATAAACTTCAATTAAAAGAAGAGAACGAAAAGAAAGTATCAGAACAGTTAGACAGCATTAATTCGGACATTAAAGAATTAGAAATTAGATTAAAGAAGGATATTCCTGAACTTGATAAGAGTTTGAATATTAACAATTTTAGATAGAGGTAAACATGATGATTTCATATAGCAGACAACAAAAAGCGTTAGAAGAATTAAAGGAACTTGACAAAATTTCAGAACAGAAGAAGAAAGAGCAAGAAGAACAGAATGCTGTGGAACTCTTTAGAGAGCAAACGAAAGATATTCATACAACAAGAGAACAGTCTATTGAAGAAATTAACCAGTGGTGCGGTAATAAAACATTCATTGAAAAGTTATATGATTTTGTAGATAGTCATTTTGTATTGATGTCTATTGTGTTTGCAATAATTTTAGATATAGTATTCATGTTCTACGCCATCTATGTTGGTGGTGCAATGAATGTGATATGTACTATTTTATTCTTTATATTATTTGCTTTTATCTTTTTTGTTTTAATTATGACGTGTTTTCTGAAATTTACTGATTTATTGGAAAATAACCTTCCAAGTCTAATTGATAAAATAAAAGAAAAGACGCTTGATGTAAACTATTTAATCAGTGAAAACACGATAGATTGTCCAATTGAAATTAAAAAGGAACTACTATACGAGTTGAAGAGTGGTTATGTGTATATAAAGATAGATTTAAAATCAAGACATCAGCGTCGTCAGTTCAGTTTCATTACAGAAGACGGAGAAGTTAACACATACAACACGGATTTTGATAATGTATATAATGATGAAATATGGTATGACCTATATTATTCTAAGGAATTATGCTACTTTGTAAACCAATTAAAAGATGGTACAATGTATAAGATTTCAGACATAATCACAGATAGAGGGGTGAAGTAACATGATGATGAGCCAATCAGAGGCACAACAAACTACTAGTCCATTATTTGTAGACGAAGAAGAAAATGATGTAGAAAATGTTGTAATTGATACTGCATTACCTTTCGACAAATGTTTAAGCGTAGACAAACAATGTGAAGAAGAAGAAAACACTAATAAAAAGAATCGGGAGATGTTAGAATATCAGCGTCGATTGGGTGATGCGAAAACAACATTAAAAGATAGTAAGAAACAAATCGATAATTGGTTTGGAAAAGATATAATGTTTAAGTACAGACTAAATCATACGATTATAGGAATTATCGGATTAGTAATGATAGCTGCACTTATCTATTTTATTCCTATTTTAATAACAACTAAAATAAACAATAATCATTATAATGAAGCAATTTTGAATGTTGTAAGTTTGTTTGCAAGTGGTCTTATCGCAATATTTATAGTATTGGCAGCATCTTTAGTTTTCATTTTAATATTTGATATGATTATTATACCTAAAAGAGAATTAATTAAAAAGAAAATGTCTAGGGATGATTATTTAATTAATTCAAACATTATTGATTGTCCTATGAAGGTTAAAACAGAATTATTTGATGATTTAGTAGATAGAAAATATCTATATACTTCTTACGACAAAAAAGAGAGTGCTTTAAAATTTTACAAAGATTGTTCTAATGAGGTATTGGACATATACAAGTTTGATAGTCATGACAGATTCGCAGAAAAAGACTCTCTAGAGTATCAATGCTGGTACTTATCAACACAATTAGAAGATGGTAAGTTTTATAGAATCGCTGATATAATAACTGACAAAGCAATTAAGGAGAAAAATGTTCATGAGTAAATTAAAGATTTTTCAATACGTTGGAGTTTTGTTGGTAATTATGTTCATTCCATTTAAAGCGAAGTTTCAAATTTTAGATACAATAGGCTGTTTCATTGGTTTAGGATGTTTGATTATTGGACTATTTATTGAGCGAGGAGTAGATGGTAATGATAGAGAAAAATTAACACAATTATCTCATTATGCTATCGACATGTCGTTGATTAACGCATTAATGGTTTGGTACTCTAATGGTATTTTCAGTATTCTCTATATTGTAGCATCAATACTATTCTTAATAGTAGCAATTTTAGCAATTATTGAATTAAAAACCGATAAAGAAGATTAATGTAGATAGGTTAATGGAGGTATACAAAAATGATTAAAACACTTAAAATAGAATTTGAAGGTTTAGAATCAGTAGAAGTCAATGGAGAATACATTAAACAATTTAAGCGTATTGATAATGTTTGTTTAGATGAAAATGGTAACATAAGTGAAACCAGAAAATTATTTGTTGTTCTTGATAGTAAAGCGAATAAAGAGTATGGTGGATTTAGTTCTGAACGTACAATTTTCGACAGAATAGTAAATTTCAATGATATTATTGATTTTGAAATAGAAAATAATGAATCAGAGCACATCATCTTCACTGATTATGAAGATGATAATGTTGGTAACAATAAAAATCAATATACAATGATTGATGGTGACGGTAATCTACATATTTTAATCACAGACGATAAGAAGTTAGTTCCAGATGGTTTCACACAGCCTGATTTAATTCCAATAAGTGAGGTAACAGACGATGAAAATTGTTGATTTTAAAAAAGAAGGTAATATTGTTAGATTTTATCTAGGTAAGACAATTAATGGTATTTACGGAGACGATTGGGATGATACACCTTACGAACATAACGCAGGTGAAGTGTACGACCAATTTTATGATGAAACGATTGATATTGCGTTTCCGTTAGATACACAGGTGTTTGAACCTTGTTACGGTTTCATAAACTCACCTTATTGTAAGAACAGTTTTATTTCAGAAGACAAG
>ERZ773213.559-NODE-559-length-21709-cov-3.930821_pt1 | contig 21709 bp, 20 predicted proteins | sample MGYA00580996_ERZ773213 | MGnify/ENA primary metagenome ERZ773213 (study PRJEB29015, sample SAMEA2738152) | human oral metagenome | biome: human oral; feature: human-associated habitat; material: saliva | place: China | collected 2197 ...
AAAATGATTTTTTCATAATTATTCCTTTTTTAGATAAATAACAAAAGTGAAATGAATTATAAGAAGCGAAAAAGAAAAGAAAAGTATTATTTATTTATGAATTATTTCCTTTAGTTATATTAAATAAAATTTGTTTAATTAATAAACAAAAAAAGGTCTGTAAAAACAGACCTTAGATAAAATGAATTCAATCAATAGATTAAGCTTCAATACCTTCGAATAAAGCCGTACTTAAATAACGTTCTGATGCAGAAGGTAAGATTGCGACGATTAATTTATCTTGGAATTCTGGTAGTTTTGCTAAACGGTCAGCAGCTGCCACTGCGGCACCTGAAGAAATACCCGCAAGAATCCCTTCTTCAGCCATTAAGCGACGAGCGGTCGCAATTGCCGTATCGCTATCTACAGTTTCCACGCGATCAATTAATGATAAATCTAAGTTTTTTGGAATGAAGCCCGCACCGATACCTTGAATTTTGTGTGGGCCTGGTTTCACTTCTTGGCCTGCAAGGGTTTGGCTAATAACAGGTGATTCTGTTGGTTCAACCGCCACAGAGGTAATTTTTTTACCGTGATCTAATTTGATTGCACGAGAAATACCGGTAATTGTACCACCGGTACCTACACCGGCAACCACAACATCGACTTTACCTTCAGTATCTTTCCAGATTTCTTCACCGGTAGTTTGACGGTGAATGTCCGGGTTAGCCGGGTTTTCAAATTGTTTTAGCATCACATAATGATTTGGGTTAGACGCCACAATTTCTTCAGCTTTGGCAATCGCACCTTTCATCCCTTTTGAGCCTTCAGTGAGCACAAGATTCACGCCTAAACCACGTAATAAACGTTTACGTTCAAGACTCATGGTTTCAGGCATGGTTAAGGTGATTTTATAACCGCGCGCGGCAGCTACATAAGCTAAAGCAATACCGGTGTTACCGCTGGTTGCATCTACAATTTCTTTACCCGCGGTTAAAATGCCATCTTTTTCTGCTTGCCAAATCATATTGGCACCAATACGGCATTTCACGCTGAAGCTTGGGTTACGACCTTCAATTTTTACGACAACGTTACCATTGTGTCCGAAGTGTTTTAAACGAACTAATGGAGTATTACCGATTGAGTATGAGTTATCTGCATAAATTGTCATCTTACTGTCCTTTTATATTTTGGAATTATTTGATGCAATAGTTATAACACCAGCTTTTAAATTCAAAAAATAGTTAATAGCTATATTTTATAACTAAATGCTATTTATTCACGATGCTGTTTCCTGAAGGCTTAATTTCCGTACTCGTGGAGCGTGTCACAATTTGTGTTGAACTTGAAGTGCGGTCAAAATTCATATCAAATTTTAATTGTGAGCGATAATTTTCCACCCACATTACGGTCGCACCACAGACTGCAACGGGAATAACGACTAAATTCACAATCGGTAATGCGGTACAAAGGGTGATTAATGCTCCGAATGTGAGGCTTTGTGTGCGTCTTTCGCCTAATGCATTTTTCATAATGCCAAAAGAAATTTTATGGTTATCAAACGGGTAGTCACAGTACTGAATTGCCATCATCCAACAAGTAAATAGGAAGGTTAGTACTGGAATAATGGTTTGTCCAATAACCGGGATAAAACTCAATAAGAACAAGCCCACAAATTTCGGTAAGCTGTACCATAGTTTTTGCCATTCTCGGTTCAACATACGCGGCACATCTTTCATAATTTCGGCAAAACCATCATTATTAACGGCTTCACCGGTCAGCATTTTTTCGACTTTTTCTGCTAATAATCCATTAAACGGTGCGGCAATAAAGCCTGAAAGTGTCGTAAAGGCAAAATAGAAAAATAAGAGAATTGAGCCAATAGACAGCACAAGCAAAATCACACTTAAAAAGCTTAGCCAGTCTGGAATAAAGCTCATCACCCAGTCAATCATCGTGGAGATTTGTGAGACAAATAGCCAGAATAAGCCGGTAAGCAGGACGACGTTAAGTAAAATAGGCATAATCACAAAACGGCGTAGGCCTTTTTGCGTAATAAAATGCCAACCCATTACGAAATGATTGAAAGCAGATTTTATTTCATTTTGATCGATCATTATTGTTCCTTTAAATTGAAAAGTAAAAAATACAAAATGTCACAGAAAGACAATATTTTTTGAGAAAAATTCCATCTCATCCCTTTTAATATCTTGTTTGCTTTTCTATTTTTTCACCTGTCGAAATGTGATAGGATCAGCAAAAATCATTGCGTTAAGGAGCAACAAGCATGGACTTAAATACCATTTTGATTATTTTAGGGGTAATTGCTTTAATTGCCTTAGTGGTACACGGATTATGGTCAAATCGCCGTGAGAAATCAAAATATTTTAAAAGCGCGAATACATTTAACCGCACTTCTAAAAATGGTGAGGTCAATCCTTTTTCGCAAGCCGCTGATCCTAATGCGGATATTCGTTTAACACATCGTGCTCAAGCGGCGCAGCCGGTACAACAACATATTCAACCTAAAGTGGCACCGCAGGCGGTGAGCCAACAGCAATTTAATTTTGATGAGCAGCGCGCTCAAGTGGATGCGCGTCAAATAGAAAAAAGCGTGGATGATATTAAAATCTCTCTACCAAATCAGCCGGTTTATGAGATGAATACGGCACAACCTGCTCCTGCGCCAAAAACTGAACCAGTGGTTTATCCTGAAACGAATGTACAGCCGAAACCAAGTGTAGCAGAAATGACAATCGAAGAATTAGAAGCACAAAGCAATGATTTTGACGGTGTAAATTCTTCTTCGCCTGAACTGCGTGAGCAATTAGCTGAGATGTCATTAAATCCAACTCCAGAACCTGCTCACGAGAACGTGCATTTTAACTATCACGAACCAGTAGAAGTGGAAAAACCAAAACAAACCACGGGTTTTGTTCAACTTTATGTGATTTCGAATCAAAATCGTGAGTTCTATGGTCCACAATTATCCCAGTCTTTAGAAAACCTCGGTTTTATTTTTGGTGAGCGTCAAATGTATCACCGCCACTTTGATTTAAGTGTGGCAAGTCCGGTGTTATTTAGTGTGGCAAACATTGAACAACCAGGTACGTTTGATTATTACAATATGGCAGAGTTTTCAACTATGGGTGTGGTGCTCTTTATGCAGTTGCCATCACCAGGTAATAATCTGGCGAACTTACGTATGATGATTCGCGCAGCGAAAACCATCGCAGAAGATTTAGGTGGTGTGGTATTGACCGATCAGCAAGAGATTTTTGATGATATGGCTGAGCAGGATTACTTATCTCGCATCGCATAAAACGCACTAAAAAATAACCGCACTTTGGGCGAGCCTATGGTTCGCCCATTTTAATTCAATGAGTAAACCGTTAGAGAACATTATGAGCCTTCAGCAACAAATTGATACATTACGTCAGGATCTTCGTCGTTATGAATATGAATATCATGTATTGGATAACCCAACCATTCCTGACGCGGAATATGACCGTTTATTTCATCAACTTAAAGCCTTAGAAGCCGCCCATCCAGAACTCATTACGGCAGACTCACCTACTCAACGTGTGGGCGCCAAACCGCTTTCTGGTTTTGCACAAATTCGTCATGAAATTCCAATGTTATCTTTGGATAATGCCTTTTCAGACGAGGAATTTTATGCATTCGTAAAACGTATTGAAGATCGTCTTATTCGTTTGCCTGAACCGCTCACTTTCTGCTGTGAGCCGAAATTAGATGGTTTAGCGGTGAGTATTTTGTATGTGAATGGCGTACTGACCCAAGCCGCAACCCGTGGTGATGGGACAACAGGGGAAGATATTACAGCGAATATCCGTACGATTCGAAATATTCCCTTGCAGCTTTTAATGGACAATCCGCCTGCACGTTTAGAAGTGCGCGGTGAAGTGTTTATGCCACATGAAGGCTTTGAGCGTTTAAATCAGCAAGCGTTAGAGAAAGGTGAGAAAACCTTTGCTAACCCACGTAATGCAGCGGCGGGATCGTTGCGCCAGCTTGATCCAAAAATTACAAGTAAGCGTCCATTGGTATTGAATGCTTATGGTATTGGTATTGCTGAAGGGGTAGATTTGCCGAATACGCATTATGATCGTTTGCAATGGTTGAAGTCTATTGGGATTCCGGTAAATCCTGAAATCCGTTTATGTAACGGCACAGATGAAGTGTTAGATTTTTATCGTGATATTCAAAATAAACGCAGCTCTCTTGGCTACGATATTGATGGTACCGTATTGAAAATCAATGATATTGCGTTACAAGAGAAATTAGGTTTTATTTCCAAAGCGCCACGTTGGGCGATTGCTTATAAATTCCCTGCACAAGAAGAATTAACTCGCCTAAATGATGTGGAATTCCAAGTAGGCAGAACAGGGGCAATTACCCCAGTGGCTAAATTGGAACCGGTATTTGTGGCTGGTGTCACGGTGAGTAACGCCACATTGCATAACGGCGATGAAATTGAGCGCTTGGATATTGCTATTGGCGATACGGTAGTGATTCGCCGCGCGGGAGATGTGATCCCACAAATTATCGGCGTATTACACGACCGTCGCCCAGCAGATGCGAGACCGATTGTTTTTCCAGAAACTTGTCCAGTGTGTGATTCAGCCATTGTTCGCATTGAAGGCGAAGCCGTAGCGCGTTGTACGGGTGGTTTGTTCTGTGCAGCACAGCGTAAAGAAGCACTTAAACATTTCGTTTCTCGCAAGGCCATGGATATTGATGGCGTAGGGGGAAAATTAATCGAGCAGTTGGTGGATCGTGAATTAATTCATACGCCAGCCGATTTATTCAAGTTAGATTTAACCACACTGACTCGTTTGGAAAGAATGGGCACAAAATCGGCTGAAAATGTGTTAGCGAGCCTTGAAAAAGCGAAAAATACGACGTTAGCACGTTTTATTTTTGCTTTAGGGATTCGTGAAGTGGGTGAAGCAACGGCATTGAATTTAGCAAATCATTTCAAAACCCTAGAAGCGTTGCAAAATGCGGATTTAGAAGCCTTACAGCAAGTGCCTGATGTGGGCGAAGTAGTGGCAAATCGTATTTTGGCGTTTTGGCATGAACCACATAATGTCGCGGTGGTGAATGATTTAATCGCTCAAGGCGTACATTGTGAAACAGTGGAAACTAAAGAAGTAACAGAAAATCGCTTTAAAGGCAAAACGGTTGTATTAACCGGAACCTTAACTCAAATGGGGCGTAATGAAGCTAAAGCCTTATTACAAGAGATGGGCGCGAAAGTGAGTGGATCGGTTTCAGCAAAAACAGATTTTGTGATTGCCGGTGATGCGGCGGGTTCTAAGCTCACAAAGGCACAGGAATTAGGTGTTACTGTTTTAACGGAAGAAGAATTTTTGGCTCAGATTTAACCGTCTCAATCGAAAAAAAACTAAAAAAATGACCGCACTTCATCTCATCTCAAGATTAAGTGCGGTTTAACTTTTCTTCTTAATAAACGATAGCGGACATTTTAAGCTCTTAATTTACTGGCTCCGCGTTCCAGTTGTGTTGCCAAGCATTCTTTGGAAGCAATAATCTGTTTACCAAAATGTTTATATAAACGTTGTTTTAATTTTGCGAATCCTTTCACTTTAGCACTTTTTTCTGCCCCAAATAACTGCTTAATATGAAGTGTCACCTGACCAATTTCTTGTAAGGCTATACCTGTTTTGGCTTTTAATTCGTTTAATTGGAACGTGATTTTTTCCTGTACATGCTGTTCCAATTGTTGCGTTAACTCTGCCGTATCGGCGGTTTCATTTTGACACAACTGTTCAAACTCGGCGATTTCTGTACTGAAATCTAGCTGTAACCCTTGTTCCAGTTCAATCAATACTGCTGTGCCGTATTCTAATTGTGATGTTAATTGCTGTTGGCTTTGAACTAATTGATTTTGAATGGCTTCACTTTGCTCAATACATTCATTTAATGACTGTTTCATTTCTGTTTGTTGCTGTATGGCAGAGGCTTTTAGTGAATCAATTCGTTGTTGAATTTGCTGCATAAGATCTGACATTCTTTGTACGTTTTCCATTTTCTTCTCCTTTGGGATTTTTAACCGCACTTAAGAAAAGTGCGGTCATTTTGTTACTTATTTTTTGATGATTTGTTTTACATCAACTTCTGTTTTATTCCATTCTTTATCGACTTTACCGATAATTTGAATGTTATCTTGAGGTGCTATCGTTTGACCATTCCATGCTTTTTTGCTGACTTCAATTTGGATTTCTTTTCCACTTGCGTCTTTAAATAAGAAATCCTTTTTACCAATTTGTTTTACAATTTGTCCGTCTAAACGAACTGGAGTGTTATCATTGGCATTTAATGCATCAGCAACGGTTTTCACAATGACGCTTTCATCTACAAAACCTTGTTGAGTAACTTGATTATTACCATCATTAAATCCTTGCGCCATTGCGGTGTTATATACGGCAACAGAAGATAATGCGATAGCTGCAACAGTAAGTAATTTTTTCATAGTTTGTTCTCCTAAATAAGATAATCATAAAGTAAGTTGAAAGCTTTGCTTTCAGATGTATTAAATCATTCAAATCTTAATCTTTTCTTAAGTGATTAACATTTTTCAGATTTATTTATCGATTGGGTTATTTGCCTTTCGATGAGTGTATTTAAACAAGAGAATCTTAAGGAAAGATTAAGAGAGGTAAAAAAAATGAAAATTTTTTGAAAATAAAAAAATAGGGCGTTTAAGCCCTACTTTTATGAGAAAAATGCCCTGGAAATCTACCGCACTTTAGCCTGCTACTGCAGGTAAATAACCTGCTTGAATTAAGAATGGCACGATCATAATGATTACGCCAATTACTAAGGCTATCACTAAGGTTACGTTTCCACCGATTACGCGATAAGGCAGATTCGGATTCGCTTGACGTGTTTTCCATGCCAGTCCGATAGGTAAAATCAAGCAATAGAACGCACAGAGTAAGCCTGCATAGCTTAATGCGGCGATAAAACCTTCAGGATAATACAAGGCAAACGCAAGCGGTGGAGTGAAGGCTGCGATAGTGAGTATCAAACGGTTGTGTGGCAATTTATAACGTTTAAATAAATCGCCTAAACCTTCAAATACCCCTAGCATCACACCAAGGAAAGAGGTGATTAATGCAAGTGCTGAGAACACACGCACGATTTCACCCATGATATGAGAATTTGTGATTTGGCGTGTTGCATTGACTAAGCCGTTAAGGGTTGGATCCGCTTGAAGTACTTGCACGAACTCATTTTGGCTTAATACACCGTGAGTCGCTAATTGCCACACTAAATAAGCGACGAGTGGAATCGCTGTACCAATTAAAATCGCTTTACGGAATTGAGTAACACTACCATCTAAATAGCTGTTTACGCTGCCCATGATGATGTGGAAGCCAAAGGAGGTAAAGAAAATTGGCGCTGCAGAGATGACGAAAGCATAATTTAAAGGTAAGGCCATCAGGTTATCGACAGACACTTTGGGTAACATCATGAATAACACAAAAGCAAAGGCAATTAATTTACCGATGAACAGAATACGAGTAGCACCATCAACACCTCTTGTGCCTACAACCACAAAGGCACCGAGTACGACGGTAAATAAAATGATTGAAAGTTCAGAGGAAAGGCTTTCAAAACCAAAAGCGGTAGGTAAACCCGATAATAATGAACCGCCACCGGTGATGTAGGCCGCAGAAAGGGCATAAAGTAAAATGAGCAAGCTAAAAGTCGCTAAGACACGCCCAGTGATGCCGAAGTATTTCTCCGCGAGGGTTGCCACACCATCATTCAAGCGATCTGCAGTTTGATACACTTCAACAAAAAGCAAACCGCTGTAAACTAAAAGTGCCCATAAGCCGACTAATAAGAAAACGGTGTAACCAAAACCAATACCGGCAGAGGTTAATGGCATCGCGAGCATCCCTGCGCCGATAGTCGTGCCGGCAATGATTAAGGCACTGCCGAATGTTTTGTTTTTTAGCATAAAATTGTTCTCCGAGTATAAAATTGAAAAATGAGGTTAAAGCTGACCGCACTTTTCTTTGTAATGATAGCGGCAAACCGAAAGATAGGAGTCGTTTCCACCAATTTGGATTTGTTCCCCTTCCTTAATGACTTCACCTTGTTCATTTAAACGTAAAACGAAATTGGCTTTACGTCCACAATAACAGATTGTTTTTAATTCTTCTAGTTGATCTGCCCAAGCAAGTAAATACTTACTACCTTCAAATAGCTCTGCTTGGAAGTCGGTACGCAAGCCATAACAAAGCACAGGAATCTTCAGTTTATCCACGACATCGCTTAATTGATAGACTTGCTGTTTCGTTAAAAACTGGGCTTCGTCAACCAAAACACAATGAATTTTTTCTTGTTGTAAACGTTGGCTCACTTCGGCAAAAAGGTCACTCGTTGATGTAAATAAATTCGCATCTTCATGAATACCAATACGTGAAGTGACTTTGCCTGCTCCAAAGCGGTCATCAATCGCTGCTGTATAAATCATGGTGTTCATATTGCGTTCACGATAGTTATAGGAAGACTGTAGCAAGGTAGTTGATTTACCCGCATTCATCGTAGAGTAGTAAAAATAGAGTTTTGCCATTATTTAATCACCCATTTCCAGAAATAATAGGCAATAAATCCTGCAACAGGTGGACAGGCTGCTAACATAAAGGTACCGTAAGTTGCACCACCGCCAACCATTTTTCCGGCAGCTGAAAGCGCGCTAACGATATCACCACTAGGTGTGGTAAAAATCCATGCACCAATAATCGCGAGCACTAAAAAACAAGCGATACCGGCTGCACGCATGGCTCTTACTTTAATCATATTTTCCATATTTTTCCTTAAATTGCAGGGAGTTCGGCCATCGCCCAACGAGGTTTGACATCAATGGCGAGATTGCTATGCTGACCTTGTTTTAAACGTAAAAAGCCTGTATAGGCAATCATGGCGCCGTTATCGGTACAAAATTGAGGTTGTGGATAAAATACTTCACCACCAAGATTTTTCATCATAGTGCCAAGGGTTTCACGTAATTTTTTGTTTGCACTCACCCCGCCAGCAATCACCAAACGCTTATAGCCGGTTTCTTTTAAGGCACGTTTACATTTAATTGCAAGTGTATCCACGACAGAATCTTGGAAGGCAAAGGCAATATCGGCTTTGGTTTGGTCGGTTAATTCCCCTTCTTGTTTGATCGCCTGATTAATGGTGTTAGCCGCTGAGGTTTTTAAACCTGAAAAGCTAAAATCAAGGCCAGGGCGATCCGTCATTGGGCGTGGAAATACAAAACGATCTGGTGATCCTTTTTCGGCTAAACGTGAAAGTGCCGCACCGCCAGGATAATCTAACCCTAATAATTTAGCGGTTTTATCAAAGGCTTCACCTGCAGCATCATCAATAGATTCACCAATAACTTCATATTTACCTACACCATCAACGCGCACTAATTGCGTATGTCCACCTGAAACTAAGAGGGCAATAAATGGAAAGTGCGGTCGGTTTTCATCAAGCATTGGCGCAAGTAGATGGCCTTCCATATGGTGCACGCCAATAGCGGGCACATTCCAGGCATAAGCCAGTGAACGCGCGATCGTTGCACCCACTAATAATGCGCCCACTAAACCTGGGCCACTTGTATAGGCGATACCATCAATTTGATCAGCGGTTAAATTGGCTTCTTCTAATGCGGCTTTAATTAATGGTGCCGTTTTGCGGATGTGATCGCGGGAAGCCAGTTCTGGCACCACACCGCCGTAATCCGCATGCAAGGCTATTTGCGTGTAGAGCTGATTGGCAATTAAGCCTTTGTCTTCATCATAAATCGCGACGCCTGTTTCATCACAGGAGGTTTCGATCCCTAAAATACGCATTTTCTTCTCATTTTATTAAAAAAATTGGCAAAGATTTTACCTTGTTTAGCCCGCTTAAACCAGTTCAAACGCCAAATTTTCAGCAAATAGGCGATCTTTTCTTTGCTTTTGCGGGGAAGATCGATTAGAATTGCGTCCTTTATTGAATTTGCCGTTCATTCGGCAGTAATAAAAATTTAAAATTGCAATTAAATTAAACTCATTGAGGTGATTGGCTTATGCCTGTAATTAAAGTACGTGAAAACGAATCATTTGACGTAGCTTTACGTCGTTTCAAACGCTCTTGCGAAAAAGCTGGTATTTTAGCAGAAGTTCGCGCTCGTGAATTCTATGAAAAACCAACTACAATCCGTAAACGTGAAAAAGCAACTCTTGCTAAACGTCACGCTAAACGTAACGCTCGCGAAAACGCGCGCAATACCCGTTTATACTAATTTGTAGTATTTTCTAACTCGAGTTAAGACAAACCGTGAAACCTTTTGGGTATCACGGTTTTGTTGCTTTAAATTCATCGAAAAAAGTCACGCAAAATCAACCGCACTTTCGCATCGTATTCAAGGAGGCAAGGCAATGAAAGGCTCAATTCCACGCCAATTTATTGATGATCTGCTCACAAAATCGAATATTGTCGATGTGATTAATGCGCGCGTGAAACTCAAAAAAGCGGGACGAGATTATCAAGCTTGTTGTCCGTTTCATCACGAAAAAACACCCTCCTTCACAGTAAGTGAAAAAAAACAATTCTATTATTGTTTTGGCTGTGGCGCGAAAGGCAATGCCATTTCATTTTTAATGGATTATGACAAATTAGAATTTGTTGAAGCCGTTGAAGAACTTGCCGCTTCGGCAGGGCTTGAAGTGCCTTATGAAAAACGTCCAAATCAATTCGTCAATAAACCGGATGTGAGTTATCAAACAAAACGTAATTTATACGATTTAATGCAAGAGATTGCGTCGTTTTATCAAGCTCAACTCCCGCTCAATATTCCTGCTCAAAGCTATCTTCAGCAACGTGGTTTATCGCCAGAAATTATTGAGCGTTTCCAAATCGGTTATGTGCCCAATGCGATGGATACAGTGTTGCGTCAATTCGGCAAAAATCGAGAAGAACAGAAAAAGCTATTTGATTTAGGCATGCTTTCTCGAAACGATCGTGGCAATGTGTACGATAAATTCCGTAATCGTATTATGTTTCCGATTCGGGATAAACGAGGTCGTACGGTCGCTTTTGGTGGACGTGTTTTAACGGATGAAAAACCCAAATATTTGAACTCACCCGAAACCATTACATACCATAAAGGTAATGAACTTTATGGCTTGTATGAAGCCTTACAAATCAATGATGAGCCAGAAAAATTACTGGTGGTTGAAGGCTACATGGATGTGGTGGCATTAGCGCAATTTGGTGTGAATTATGCGGTGGCCTCTCTTGGGACATCGACGACCTCGGAGCAAATTCAATTATTGTTCCGCTCTACCGAGCAAGTTATTTGCTGCTACGATGGTGATAGAGCGGGGCGTGATGCCGCTTGGCGTGCCCTTGAAAACGCCTTACCTTATCTGGAAGATGGACGACAAATTAAGTTTATTTTCCTACCCGATGGAGAAGATCCGGATACTTATATTCGCCAATATGGTAAAGAAAAGTTTGAAGAATATATTGAGCAAGCTCAGTCTCTCACAGAATTCTTATTCGCGCATTTAAGTCCGCAGGTGGATTTCTCGACGCAAGAAGGACGAGGTAAATTAGTAGCACTCGCTGTGCCTTTAATTCGTCAAATTCCTGGTGATATGCTGCGTCTTTCATTGCGGAATATGTTGGCGCAAAAGCTTGGGATTTTTGATCAATCGCAGCTTGAAAGCTTAATTCCAAATCAAATAGATAAAGCTGAACCAAAATCTAAAACGCCACCAAAAACCATTAAGAAAACGCCAATGCGTGTGGTGATTTCGCTGTTATTACAGAATTCACAATTAGTGAATCGTATTTCGGATGTCGGTTTGCAAGCCTTAAAGCATGAGGCGGGTTACGAATTACTCGAAAAATTGACCGCACTTTGTCGTGAAAGAGAAGGCATTACCACAGGGCAAATCTTAGAATCTTTTCGTGATACAGAATTCAGTAAGCCCCTTGAAATATTAGCCTCTTGGGATCATCTATTAGACGACTTAGAAATCATTAATGCATTCTCTCAAAACTATCGTCGCTTGAATATTCAAGCAATTGAACGTGATATTGAGATGCTTATCGCCAAAGAAAGGGCGGAAGGCTTAACTGATCAAGAACGAGCAATTTTAGTGAATTTGCTCAAGGGAAAAGAAGAGCAGAAAAAACAGTTAGTTAATCCGTCATAACAATGGTAAAATCTCCTGTTCAAAACAAGGGCTTTTATCTTCCAAAAATAACGCAAAACGGGAATAAAAATGGAACAAAATCAACAATCTACCGCCGAGCAATATTCAGAACAAATTGAACAACTTATGGAATTAGGTCGTACGCAAGGTTATTTAACTTATGCGGAGATCAATGACTTGCTTCCAGAAGATTTGATCGATCCAGAATATTACGATAAGTTGTTGCAAACTTTACAGCATGATGCTGGTATTCCGGTTCTGGATGAAGCACCAGAAAGTGACGAAATGATGTTGAATGACACGATTCCAGATGAAGATGCAGTGGAAGAAGCAACGCAAATTTTATCAAATGTGGAATCTGAAATCGGTCGTACAACCGATCCTGTGCGTATGTATATGCGTGAAATGGGAACGGTTGATCTTCTTACCCGTGAAGATGAAATCAGCATTGCAAAACGTATTGAAGAAGGGATTGACGAAGTTCAAACCGCCATTGCGGCGTACCCAGAAGCGTTAACTGAATTGTTAGATAATTATGATCAAGTAGAAGCGGGTAATTATCGTTTAGCTGATTTAATTACCGGCTTTGTGGATCCAAATATTGCCGCGGAGGAAGCAGCGAATGTTGGTGAGAATTTCGTTGACGAAGATGAAAGCACCGAATCTGTTGCAGACATTGATGATGAGAGCGATGAGGAAGATGAAAGCGATAGCAGCTCAAGTTCAGATGACAGTGATTCAGATAACAGCATCGATCCTGAAGTAGCGCGTGAAAGATTTGCGGCATTAAGAGAGCAACATACTAAAACATTGGCGACTATTGCAAAACACGGACGCAGTGGTAAACGCGCAAAAGATCAAATTGCTCTACTCGCAGATATTTTTAAACAATTCCGTTTAGTGCCTAAACAATTCGATATACTTGTTTTATCAATGAAGAATATGATGAAACGTGTACGTTCAGAAGAGCGTCAACTACAAAAAGTATTAGTTGATATTGCGGGTATGCCAAAAGATGAATTTGAGGCACTGATTATTGCTAATGGCAGCAGTGATGCATGGGTAGCAAAAGCATTAAAATCAACGAAAGCTTGGGCAAAACGTTTACCAAAATATGAAGAGCGTATTCGTTTATCTTTAGATAACTTAGCGAATATTGAACAGCAAACTAATCTTACCATCCAACAAATGCGTGAGATTTGCGATGCGGTATCTCGTGGTGAACAAAAAGCTCGCCGTGCGAAAAAAGAAATGGTTGAAGCCAACTTACGTTTAGTCATTTCTATTGCGAAAAAATATACCAACCGAGGTTTACAATTCTTGGATTTAATTCAAGAAGGGAATATCGGTTTGATGAAAGCGGTAGACAAATTTGAATACCGCCGTGGTTATAAATTCTCCACTTATGCAACCTGGTGGATTCGTCAGGCCATTACTCGTTCGATTGCGGACCAAGCGCGTACAATCCGTATTCCTGTTCATATGATTGAAACGATTAACAAATTAAATCGTATTTCTCGTCAAATGTTACAAGAAATGGGACGTGAAGCGACGCCAGAAGAGCTTGCTGAACGCATGGGAATGCCAGAAGATAAGATTCGTAAAGTGCTTAAAATTGCGAAAGAACCTATTTCTATGGAAACCCCAATTGGTGACGACGATGATTCACATTTAGGTGACTTCATCGAGGATTCAACCCTTGAATTACCATTAGATTCTGCAACCGCACAAAGCTTAAAAGTGGCAACTCATGAAGTGTTAGAAGGCTTAACTCCTCGAGAAGCGAAAGTGTTACGTATGCGTTTTGGTATTGATATGAATACCGACCATACACTCGAAGAAGTGGGTAAACAATTTGATGTAACCCGTGAACGTATTCGTCAGATTGAAGCGAAAGCATTGCGTAAGTTACGTCATCCAAGTCGTTCAGAAACATTGAGAAGTTTCTTAGATGAGTAATTATTCATTTATGTAAAAAAGAAAAGGCAGAAATATCTGCCTTTTTTATTTGATTAAATTTAGTTATTTACCACCAAATCACATTCCTTTAAAATACGCGACTTTCGTCATTTAAAAACAAAAAAGGAACTTTATGGAAGAATCTCAAGAACTCGAAAAACTGCCTCGAGTAGTGACTGGTGTATTAAAAGTAGTATTAAGTTTTTCACTTATTGCTTTGGCTTTAGTGTTGATTATTGCTTTAGCTAAAATCACGTACACTTTAGCGATTATGGTATTTAATACATCAAGCGTCGTGCCTTATGAAGTCGCTGAACAAGCCGTGATGTTTTTCTTATACTTCGGTTTTATTGGCCTTATTGTGCAATATTTTAAAAGTGGCTATCATTTTCCTTTGCGTTATTTTATTTACGCAGGAATTACGGCCATGTTGCGCCTGATTATTGTAAATCATGAGAGCTCAGTTGATACTATCTTATTCGCAGGCGCGATTTTAATTATGGTTATTGCACTTTGTTTAGTGTTGTATTCCAATAAAATTAAAATTTAAAAGTGCGGTTATTTTGACCGAGATTTTGGAATGGATTATTCCGGTACAATCCATTCCACTGTCCAACTTCCCGTACCTTCAGGGACGAGCGTTTGGCTTAAATAAGGCAAAATAGATTTCATTTGCTGTTCTAATTGCCAAGGTGGATTAATCACCACCATTCCACTTGCGGTCATACCACGTTGATCGCTATCAGGGCGAACAGCCAATTCAATTTTCAAAATTTTACGAATTCCCGTTGCTTCTAATCCTTTAAAAATGCGTTTTGTTTGTTGGCGTAGAACCACTGGATACCAAATCGCATAAGTACCCGTAGCAAAGCGTTTATAACCTTCTTCTATAGCTTTCACTACCAAATCATAATCTTCTTTTAATTCATAAGGCGGATCAATAAGCACTAAGCCACGGCGTTCTTTTGGTGGAAGCGTAGCTTTGAGTTGTTGGAAACCATTTTCTGATTTTGTGGTGATATTTTTAAATTCTTTGAAATTATTGCGTAATAATGGAAAATCGCTAGGATGTAATTCTGTCAGTAATGCACGATCTTGAGGACGCAATAATTGTGCGGCAATCATTGGAGACCCGGCATAATAACGTAATTCTTTACCGCCATAGTTGAGTTTTTTAATGAGATCCACGTAGCGAGCAACTTCTTCGGGTAAATCTGTTCTTTCCCAAAGTCTCCCAATTCCTTCTTTGTATTCGCCGGTTTTTTCTGATTCGTTAGAACTTAAACGATAGCGTCCGACTCCAGAATGGGTATCGAGATAGTAAAAACCTTTTTCTTTCAGCGAAAGATTTTCCAATATCAGCATTAATACAATATGCTTTAATACATCAGCATGGTTGCCAGCGTGGAAACTGTGACGATAACTTAACATGGTTTGTCCTTTCGACGTAAAAAAGTGCGGTCAAAATTAACCGCACTTTTACTATTTAAATCAGGGTTAGAATAATTCTTCTGGTTGCGTTGCTGGAATCGCGTCTTTGGTTTTACCTGTTCCGCCATTCAAGCGTTGTTGCAACTCAGGTGGAACATAATAACCGCGCTCTTTCATTTCCGCAGAGTAAGTACGTTTAGGCTCGGTACCTACGATAAAGTATTCTTTACGGCCACCACCTTCAGAAAGTAAACCAGAGTTACTATCAATGGTTTTTTCCATGATGTTTGGAGGAAGCTCAAGTTGACGTTCTGGAACATCAGAAAGTGCAGCTTTCATATAAGCGACCCACGCCGGCATTGCGGTTTTTGCACCCGCTTCACCTTTACCTAATACGCGTTTATTATCATCAAAACCGACATAGATCGTGGTCACTAAGTTAGCACCAAAGCCCGCATACCAAGCAACTTTCGCACTATTAGTTGTACCTGTTTTACCGCCAATATCACTACGCTTAATACTTTGCGCGATACGCCAGCTGGTACCTTTCCAACCGAGACCTTGTTCACCATAAATCGCCGTATTTAATGCGCTACGAATTAAGAAGGCTAACTCACCGCTAATCACACGAGGTGCGTATTCTTGTTTTGCTGCACCGTCTTTCGCATCCGCCATTAAATCAACAGAACCATCATTTAATGCTGATGTTTGAAGTTCCGGTAAGTCTGGTACGTTCTCTGGTTGTTGATCGCCTTCTTCCGTATCCGTATTGTTATTACCTTGCGCTGATTTTAGGTTGTCAGGATTTGCCACTTCTGCGACATCTTTAAAACCGTCGATTTTATCTTTGGTTTCACCATAAATCACAGGAATGTCATTACAGGTAATACAAGCAATTTTCGGGTTCGCAATAAATAAATCTTTACCCGTGTTATCTTGAATTTTTTCAATAAGGTAAGGATCAATCAAGAAACCACCGTTATCAAAGACTGCATAAGCACGCGCCATTTCAAGCGGTGTGAAAGAAGCTGCACCTAATGCAAGCGCTTCACTTGCAAAATATTGGTCACGTTTGAATCCAAATCGTTGTAAGAATTCAGCGGTGAAATCAACACCCGCAGTTTGTAACGCTCTGATCGCAATCATGTTTTTAGATTGGCCTAAACCCACACGTAAACGCATTGGACCGTCATAACGATCAGGTGAGTTTTTCGGTTGCCACAAAGGTTGTCCTGGTTTTTGAATGGAGATCGGACTATCTTGCAATACGCTTGAAAGGGTTAAACCTTTTTCTAATGCCGCAGCATAAATAAATGGTTTAATCGAAGAACCTACTTGCACTAAAGATTGGGTTGCACGGTTAAATTTACTTTGTTCATAACTAAAACCACCCACCATGGCTTCAATTGCACCATTATCTGAGTTTAATGAAACTAATGCAGAGTTAGCCGCTGGAATTTGACCTAAAACCCATTCGCCGTTATCACGTTTACGAATCCAAATCTGTTCACCCACTTTAACGGGTGATTTACCCGCCCAACGCATTGCGTTTGAAGAAAGCGTCATCGTTTCATTATTAGCTAAAAGTAATTCCGCGCCATTTTTACCCAATGCGGTTACCGCTGCTGGAATAAAAGGTTCTGAATCCGGTAGTTTTTTCAAGAAAGCGACAATGCGCTCGTTATCCCATACAGCTTCACCTTTTTTCCATAGTGGCGCGCCACCACGCCAGCCATGACGCATATCATAATCGATCAGGTTATTACGTACGGCTTTTTGTGCTTCCGCTTGATCTTTTGACAGTACAGTTGTGAATACTTTATAACCTTTGGTGTAAGCATCTTCCTCACCAAAACGTTTCACCATTTCCTGACGAACCATTTCAGTCACATAGTCTGCACGGAATTCAAATTTTGCACCGTGATAACTCGCGACGATTGGCTCTTTGATGGCTGCATCATATTCTGCTTTGGTGATTTTGTTTTCATCCAACATGCGGCCCAATACCACATTACGGCGTTCTTCCGCACGTTTTGGTGAATATAATGGGTTCATTGTTGAAGGTGCTTTTGGTAAGCCTGCAATCACAGCCATTTCAGAGAGCGTTAATTCATCTAAGTTTTTACCAAAGTAGGTTTGTGCAGCGGCTGCGACACCATAAGAACGATAGCCTAAGAAAATTTTATTCAAATAAAGCTCTAAAATTTCCTGTTTGCTCAAGGTATTTTCAATTTCAACCGCTAATACCGCTTCACGTACTTTACGAATAAGTTTTTTTTCTGGGGTTAAGAAGAAGTTACGCGCAAGCTGTTGTGTAATGGTACTTGCACCTTGAGAGGCTCCACCATTGCTGACTGCAACATAAATTGCACGGGCAATACCAATTGGGTCTAAACCATGATGGTCATAAAAACGACTATCTTCCGTTGCTAAGAAAGCATCTTGCAAACGTTGAGGCACGTTTTCTAATTTCACCGGAATACGGCGTTGTTCACCCACCTCACCGATTAATTTTCCATCAGCCGTATAGATTTGCATTGGTTGCTGCAATTCAACGGTTTTTAAGCTTTCTACCGACGGTAAGGAGGATTTTAAGTGAAAATAAAACACTCCACCGGAAACTAACCCCAGTATACATATCGTAAATAGGGTACTTAATATTAATTTTGCGATCCGCATCGTAAAATTCTCTCTGGTTTAATGAATATTCAAAAAATCAAAATTATGATTTTGGCTGCTAAGTATAAAAGATTAATCCCTTAAAGAATAGGAAAGAATATGGGAATTGCTCATAGAAAGCAGCGAAAACAACAAATTGGTGTGAGTAAACAACAAGATAACCTCTATTTTGTTTGGCTAGATGAATTCAACAAAGTTCAATCTATTTGCTTGAATGGACAACAAAAGGACATTTTTTCCCAGTTATTGCCTCATTTGCCACAGAAAAACAGTCAATGCTGTTTCAGCACGGGCGGCTGAACGTTAATCAACTGATCGAGCTGATGCCGCTCTCCCGTCCTGCGGTGTCGCATCATTTGAAACTGATGTTGCAGGCGGAATCGGTGCTGGTGTTGGCGGAGTTTGCCGAAATGGGCATTGATTTGCTGGAGATTTTCGGCGGCAACTATGAAAGTCCCGCAATGATTCAGGGCGTAAAGGAAAGCACACGCCGCCGCGAAGCTTATTTCTTGGATTATGCCGAAAAAGCCCGCCAAGCCATCAGCAGCGTGCCGTTGATCGTAACCGGCGGTTTCCGAAGCCGTGATGCGATGGAACAGGCATTGGCAGAGGGCAGTTTGGATTTGGTAGGGATCGCCAAACCTTTTGCACTCATTCCCGATTTGCCGCAACGGATGTTATCGGGCGGATTGGCAAAAGCGGAATTGCCCGCCGTCCGCACAGGCTTGGGATTCATCGATCGCAAGCTCGGCGGCTTTCTCGAACTGGGCTGGTATGCTTATCAAATGAAGCTCATCGGCACAGGCAACACCCCGCAGCCGAAACGCTCCGCGTGGGCGGAACTGTTCCGCCTGCTGAAAAACATCCGCCAACACCGCCTGCGTTCCGAACGGGCGTAAAAAGTGCGGTGGAATTTTTGCAATTTTTCGCTTAAATTCCATCGCTTGCAGCTACAAAAGTGCGGTCTATTTTACGAATTTTTCTTTGTATTCCCCAATAGTAATCTGCGCCCTTCAAATTCCTTGCCGGCAATTTCCAAAGCAAAGCGTTCTTTGTCGGCATCGCGTACTTTGTCGTGTACGGCACGTAATTCCTGCACGCTAGCACCCAATGCCTTGACGATTTCATCGCCCATTTTCATGGAAGAATAGAAGGTTTCGCGCACTACGAAATCCGCTTCCGCTTTCACTAGGGCCAGCGCATTGCGTCTGTCCCAGGCGCGCACGAACACCTTGGCGTTCGGGTTGATATGATGAATATTTTCCACAATTCTGACCGCACTTTCTCCGTTGTCCACGCATACCGCTACGATGTCGGTGTGTTCTACGCCGCAGGCATGCAGCACGTCGGCGCGGGTGGCTTCGCCGTAATAGACTTTGAAACCGTATTCGCGTGCGACGTTGATGGTGTCGGGATCGTTGTCCAGAATGGAAATGGTGGCACCGTAGGCTAGCGGCATTTGGCTGACCACCTGCCCCATGCGCCCGAATCCGATAATCAGCACGTTGCCGTTGAGTTCGCCCGCATGTTCTTCCACATCGTCCACTGCCGCAGCTGCGCGGGATTCTTTGAAATAGCGGTCGAACAGCATAACGCTGAAGGGTGTCATAATCATGGAGAGCACCACGATTGCCGTCATATTCGCTAGCACTTCCGCATTAATCGCCCGTTGTGCGGCAGCGGAGGCGAGTAATACGAAGGCGAATTCACCGCCCTGCGACATCAGTACGGCGCGGTGTATCGCGGTGTGATGGCTTGCTTTGTTGGCAAAACGCGCCACTCCATAAATGGCAAGGCATTTCAAGATAATCATCAGTACAGTGGCGGAAAGAATTACCTTCCAGTTATTGAGCACCGTTGCCACATCCAGCGACATCCCGACAGCTAAGAAAAACAGCCCGAGCAAAAGGCCTCGGAACGGTTCGATATCCGCTTCAAGCTGATGACGGAAGTCGGATTCCGACAGCAGCACTCCCGCCAGAAACGCACCCATCGCCATAGACAGACCGCCCAGCTCCATTAAATAAGCCGCACCGAGTACCACCAGCAGCGCGGCGGCAGTCATCACCTCGCGTGCTTTGGATTTTGCCAGAATTTTAAACAGCGGATTGAGCAGCCAAATACCTGTCGCAATCAACGCTGCCAAAGAAAGCGCGGCAACACCGATTTTCTGCCATAGCGGTACGGCATCGGCAACGGCATTGGGATTATCGGGTGCTAGAAATGCTACAATCGCCAGCATGGGCACAATCAGCAAATCTTCAAACAGCAAAATGGAGACAATGCGCTGACCTTGCGGTGTGCTGATTTCATGACGTTCGTCCATAATCTGCATGACCATTGCGGTGGAGGTGAGTGTAAAACCTACCGCCGAAATAAACGACATCACTAAAGAAAAACCGTAAGCCAGCCCGATTTGGGTAAGGAACAGACTGGAAAAAGTCACCTGCAGGGTACCCAAGCCGAAAATCTGATTACGCAATTTCCATAAATGCGACGGCTTCATTTCCAGCCCGATCAAAAACAGAAACATCACCACGCCGAATTCCGCAATATGCAAAATAGCGTGGGAATCGGTAATGAGCTTTAATCCGAAGGGTCCGATAACCAGCCCCGCAGCCAAATAACCCAGAATCGAGCCTAGACCTAAACGTTTAAATAACGGCACGGCAACTACCGCCGCCCCCAATAACTCCACCACGTGCAATAAATCGCCGTTAGCTGCTTCTACCGCCATAATTCCTGCCTTTGTTAATTCATAAAAATTTTTGTATTATAAAGGAAAATCGCCGTAACACAAAAAAGTCGTCATTTGACGGCTTCCTCTAAGAAAAGTGCGGTCGGTTTTTGTTAAATTATTGCACTTTGCCGTCGATTTCGATCGGGGTATATTCCACCGGCAGCCAAGTGTAGCGCCGTTGCTTTCGGCACGGATGTGTCCGATGCCGGGGAAGGGCATATGTGCGCCAGCTATCCAGATTTTACGTGTGGCAACATCTTTGAGCTCGGATTGGCGGCTGGCGCGTGCCTGTTTGGGGTCGCTGTCAAACTCAATGGCGATTTCGGGATCAAGCATTTGCAGTGTGTGGTTGTGCATCAAATCGCCCCAAACCAGCATGGTTTGTCCTTTTGAAGTGAACTCGATGCCATTGTGCCCAGGCGTATGACCAGGACTCGGTTTGGATACCATACCCGGAATCACTTCTTCGCCGGTTTTGTAGAATTTCACCCGATCAATTTGCCATCAGCCGTATAAATTTGCATCGGTTGTTGTAACTCGACGGTTTTTAGGCTTTCTACCGATGGTAAGGAGGATTTTAAGTGAAAATACAGTACACCACCGGCGACTAACCCCAGTATACATATCGTAAATAGGGTACTTAATATTAATTTTGCGATCC